>Ga0081538_10000305_pt1 | contig 56642 bp, 62 predicted proteins | sample TabmetS5T2R1_FD_71022 | JGI IMG/M metagenome (GOLD analysis project Ga0081538, IMG submission 71022) | Tabebuia heterophylla rhizosphere microbial communities from the University of Puerto Rico - S5T2R1 | ecosystem: Host-associated > Plants > Roots > Rhizosphere ...
CCGCGCCAAGATCCCGTCCGCCGTGCCCGGGGGCCGAGACGCCCCCCCCTGCTGCTCGCGGCGGCCAAGCGGCTCGAGCCGCTCGACGCCACGCTCGCGCGCGAGACCTACCTCGACGCGTTCTCCGCCGCGCTGTTCGCCGGCCGCCTGGCTCGAGGCGGCGGTGTCCGCGAGGTCGCCGAGGCGGTGCTCACGGCGGACTGGGGCGAGTCCTCTCGGCGGTCCCCGCTCGCCTGCGACCTCCTGCTGGACGGGCTGGCCATCCTGACCACGCAGGGCTACGCCGCCGCGGCCACACCGCTGAAGGGGGCGCTGCGCGCCTTCCGGCACGAGCCCATGTCCGAGGAGGACACGCTCCGCTGGCTCTGGCTCGCTTGTCGCATCGCCCGGGCCTTGGGCGACGACACGAGCTGGGACGAGCTCACCGATCGCCAGGTGCAGCTCGCCCGCAATGCCGGCGCGCTCTCCCTGCTCCCCATCGCCCTGATCGAACGTTTTGGCGTCCAGTTGTTCGTCGGCGACCTGGATGCGGCGGCGTCGCTGGTCGCAGAGGCGGAGGCGGTCGTCGAGGCGACCGGCAGCCAACTGGCGCCCCAGGGTGCCATCGCGCTGGCCGCCTGGCGAGGTCGTGAAGCCGAGGCCTCCGCGCTGATCCAGGCCAGCCGGCTGGAAGTGGAGCGCCGCGGCGAAGGGCTGTGGCTGATCGCCACCGAGTGGGCCAGCGCGGTGCTCTTCAACGGCCTCGGCCGCTACAAGAACGCCCTCTCCGCCGCCGAGCAGGCCGCCGAGGACCCGCACGAGCTGGGATTGTCGACCTGGGTGCCGACCGAGATCATCGAGGCCGCCGTCCGGAGCGGCGACCCCGAGCGGGCCGCCGGCCCCCTCCGGCGGCTCCAGGAGATCAGCCGCGCCGCCGGCACGGACTGGGCGCTGGGGGTCGAGGCGCGTTCGCGAGCGTTGCTGAGCGACGGCGAGGCGGCGGAACGCCTCTACCTCGAAGCGATCGAGCGGCTCGGCCGCACCCGCATCCGTGTGGCGCTCGCCCGCGCCCATCTGCTCTACGGCGAATGGCTGCGCCGCCAACGTCGGCGCATGGACGCCCGCGAGCAACTGCGCATCGCCCACCAGCTGTACAGCTCGATGGGCATGGAGGGCTTCGCCGAGCGGGCCCGTCGAGAGCTGCAGGCCACCGGCGAGACGGTGCGCAAACGCTCCGTCAAGACCCGCGGCGAGCTCACCGCGCAGGAGCTGCAGATCGCCCGGCTCGCCAATGACGGCCTCTCGAATCAGGAGATCGGCGCCCGGCTGTTCATCAGCGCGCGCACGGTCAAGTACCACCTGGGCAAGGTGTTCACCAAGCTGGACATCAGCTCCCGCGTCCAGCTGGACCGGGTCCTGCCCGGCGACCCGGCCACCGCCCGGCCGCGCTAGCCCGCCGGCCCGTCGGCGCGCCACCCGGCCAATGACTGGCCACCTGGACTGTCCAGTGGCCGATGCGAGCACAGCCGGCGCGAACGACCCTCAGCAGGCCGCAAGGGCCATCACACGAATGGCCGGCGAGGAGGGCACCATGGGGAAGCGCCTGGGCATCACTGGCGCGGTCATCGCGGTTGCGGCCCTGGTGGTCGGAGCGGTCAGCCCGGCTCTGGGGTCATCGAGTCAGGGGGCAGCGTCGACATCGTCCGGCCACGCCGACAAGCAGCAGACGATCCGCGTGCTCGCCGTGTTCACCGAGTTTGCTCCAGATATCGACGTCGGCGCTCCGGGCTTCAGCCTTGGTGACGAGGTCGTGTTCTCGGGCAACCTGCTACAGGATGGCAAGCAAGTGGGACGTGTCGGTGTGGTCTGCACGTTTGTGTCCACGGCCAACGCGGACCGGGTCGAGGCCCAGTGCCCCGCGACCGCAATCCTGCCCGGGGGACAGATCACCGTCCAAGGCGTGATCGTCAACAGGTCGCTGAACTGGACGTTGCCGATCACCGGTGGTTCAGGTCGCTATGACCGCGCACGGGGACAGGTGGTCTCTCGCGACATGTCGACGCCGACACAGCCTCAGGTCGAGCTGACGTTCCACCTGGAGTACTGACAGCGTAGTTGCGTCAGGCGCTGCGCCGCGGGCAGGCGGCTGAGCCGAAAGCAGCGGACTCCCCAGTCACTCCGAGCAGCGAGGAGACATGGGAGGCGAGGGGGCTGAGCATCCGAGCAGCGGCCAACCCAGCACGCCCGCCGGGTTAAATCACAGGCTTGGTGGCGGACGACGTCGGGGCCTGGGCGGGCAGCTCGGGCGGGGCCGGGAAGGGGACGCCGGCGGCGCGGTAGGCGTCGGCGGCGTCCAGGGTCTCGGTGCGCAGCAGGGCCTCGACCAGGGCGTCGAGCCGGTGCCGGTTGGCCCGCAGGGTCTCGCGCGCCTGGTCGTGGCAGCCGTCGAGGATGCGGCGGGCCTCGGTCTCGACCAGCTCCCGGGTGTGGGGGGAGGTGCCGTCGCCGCCCAGGGCGAGGGGCTGCTCGCGGCGTGGGTCGGGCAGCACCGACATCATCCCCACCTTCTCGGACATGCCCCAGCGCCCCACCATCTGCTTGGCCAGGCTGGTGGCCTGCTCCAGGTCGTTCTCGGCGCCGGTGGTGACGTCGCCGTAGACCAGCTCCTCGGCGGCCCGGCCGGCCAGCATCCCCGCGATGCGGCCGCGCAGGTAGCTGGCGCTGTAGGAGTAGCGGTCGGCGTCGGGGGACTGGAAGGTGACCCCCAGGGCGTGGCCGCGGGGCACGATCGAGATCTTGCGGACCGGGTCGGCGCCCGGGGTCAGCATGCCGACCAGGGCGTGGCCGGCCTCGTGGAAGGCGGTGCGCCGGCGCTCGGCGGCCGACAGCAGGATCCGACGCTCGCTGCCGAGCACGATCCGCTCCAGGGCGTCGGTGAAGTCGGCCTGGTGGACCTCGGTGTGGTTGCGGCGGGCGGCGGTGAGGGCGGCCTCATTCACCAGGTTGGCCAGGTCGGCCCCGACCATGCCGGGAGTGGCCGAGGCGATCGCGTCCAAGTCGACGTCGGCGGCCAGGGCAACACCGCGGACGTGGACCTCGAGGATCTGGCGGCGGCCGGCCTGGTCGGGCGGGCTGATGGTGAGCCGGCGGTCGAAGCGGCCGGGCCGCAGCAGGGCCGGGTCGAGGATCTCGGGGCGGTTGGTGGCGGCGAGCACGATCACGTTCTCGGTGCCGGTGAAGCCGTCCATCTCGGTCAGGATCTGGTTGAGGGTCTGCTCGCGTTCGTCGTGGCCGCCCACGCTGAGGGATCCGCCGCGGGCCCGGCCGATCGAGTCGAGCTCGTCGATGAAGATGATCGCCGGGGCGTTCTTCTTGGCCGTCTCGAACAGGTCCCGGACCCGTGAGGCGCCCACGCCCACGATGAACTCGATGAACTCCGAAGCCGACACGAAGTAGAAGGGCACGTCGGCCTCGCCGGCGACAGCCCGGGCGAGCAGGGTCTTGCCTGTGCCCGGGGGCCCGGCCAGCAGCACGCCCTTGGGGACCATGGCCCCGAGCCGCCGGTAGCGGTCGGGGTTGCGGAGGAAGTCGACGATCTCAGCGACCTCGTCCTCGACCTCGTCGATCCCGGCCACATCGGCGAAGGTGGTGCGCCTGCCCGTCTCGGGCTCATAGCGGCGGGCCCGGGAGCGGCCGAACCCGCCCAGCCCTCCGGCCGCGCCGGCCGTGGCCCGCCGGGCCAGGAGCACGAACAGGCCGACCAGGAGCAGGGTGGGGCCGAAGCCGAGCAGGATCCGCTCCCACAGCGACGGCCCCGGCGGCGGCTCCGCGCTGACCTCGACGTTGTGCTCGGTCAGCAGCTCCCACAAGTTGTCGTTGGCCGCAAACTCGGGCCGGCGAGTGCTGAACCGGGTCACCTCCTGCTCCTGGCCGTCCACGGGAACGCGGACCGGGTTCTTGAACTGGCCGTCGATGGCGTCCTCGATCCCGGTCACCGAGGCGACGTTGCCCGCCTCGACCTGGGCCCGGAACAGCGTGTAGGGCACCTCGGTACGGTCGGGGGGCCGGACCAGCAGCGCCGACAGCACCCAGTTGAGCACCAGCAGCCCCAGCAGGAACATCCAGAACCGGGGCCCGAACAGGCGCGGCCCCTGGCCGCTGTCCCGCCGCGCGCCCTCCACTCGCCACGGCACCCGGTCGGCGGCCTCGGACGGCGTCCCCCTGTCCGGCCGTTCCGGGCTCTCGGCGCTGGCCCTACCGTCCCGCCTGTCCCGCTGGGTGTCGGCCATCACCAACCCTCCTGCTCACCCGCGCAAAGAGTATGGCCGCTGCCACCGGGCCGAATCCACTCCGGTCTGCCGTGCTAGGTCGCGGCCACGGTCGCGCCCCCTGGAATCCCCGGATCTCAGGCGTGCCAATGGATCCGGGGCATGCCCTGGGACCGCAACCCTCCCCGGTGGACAGATCGCCATCCATGGCGTGATCGTCAACCGGGCGCTGAACTGGACGCTGCCGATCACCGGTGGGTCAGGCCAGTATGACCGCGCAGGGGTCAAGTAGTCTCTCGCGACGTGCCGACGCCGACCCAGCCTCAGGTCGAGCTGACCTTCCAGCTGGAGAACTGAACCGCGTCGTTGCGGCAGGCGCTGCGGGCAGGTCTGGGGTGGCACCCCAGTACCAAGCTTCGCATCGCCACAGACAGCGAGCGCTTCGGCCTCTGGGAGAGCCGCCGTCCACCGCTGTTCACTAGACTGCGGCTGAGCGGGAACTGGCTCTGAGGATCTGTGAGCGGGGGTGGTGTGGCTGCGGCATGGTCTGGTCCTGGACCGGCTGGCCGTCCCGATCGTGCTGGCGCCGCTGGCTGGTGGGCCGTCCACACCGGAGTTGACCGCTGCCGTCAGCAACGCCGGTGGGTTCGGGTTCCTGGCCGCTGGCTACCTGGCCGCGTCGGCGCTGGCCGAGCGGCTGGAGCGGACCCGGACGCTGACCGACGCGCCGGTCGGTGTCAACCTGTTCGTCCCCGGGACGCCGGCGCCGCAGGCCCTGGACGCCTACGCCGCCCGGCTGGCCGACGACGCCCGCCAGGCCGGGGTCGAGCTCGGTGTGGCGCGGTTCGACGACGACGACTGGGCCGCCAAGTTAGAGCTGCTCACCGCGACGCCGGTGGCGGTCGTGTCGTTCACCTTCGGCTGCCCGCAGCCGGGGGTGGTCGGCCGGCTCCACGACGCCGGCAGCGAGGTGTGGGTCACCGTCACCCATCCCGGCGAAGCCCGGCAGGCCGTCGACGCCGGGGCGGACGTGCTGGTGGTCCAGGGGGCGGAGGCGGGCGGCCACCGGGCCAGCTTCCGTGACGACCCGGCCGAGGATGTGACCGGCGGCATCGGGCTGTTGTCGCTGCTGCAGCTGGTGGGGGCCCAGGCCGACGTCCCGCTGGTCGCGACCGGCGGCATCGCCACCGGGGCGGCGATTGCGGCGGTGCTGGTCGCCGGCGCGGCCGCCGCCCAGTTGGGCACGGCGTTCCTGCGCTGCCCGGAAGCGGGCACCTCGGCGGTGCACACCCAGGCGCTCGCCGGCAGCGCCCCGACCGCGATGACCCGTGCCTTCACCGGCCGGCTGGCCCGTGGCATCCGCAACCGGTTCCTCGACCGGCACAGCGCCGCCGCGCCGGCCGCCTACCCCGAGCTCCACCACCTGACCGCCCCCCTGCGCCAGGCCGGCCGGACCACAGGTGATCCGGGGCTGGTCAACCTGTGGGCCGGCCAGGCCTATGAGCTGGGCCGCCAGCTGCCGGCCGGCCAGCTGGTCCGTGCGCTGGCCGAGGAGGCCCGAGCCGCCCTCCAGCAGGCACGCGAACGGCTGGGTCCACCCGCCGCGGCCGAGGAAGAGGGCTCGGGCGCCGAGCACCCCTGAGCGGCTCGTCGAGTCCGCGACCCTCACCGCCCCTGGCCCCCCGACGACTGGGTGACCCTGTCGACAACGACTCTGAGCGCTCGCATGAACTGCCGGCCATCTGCCAGCAGCCAAGCCCAGCGTCACCACACATTGCACCGTGTCGCTTCGCTGCCGTCCGCGTGCTGACCAGCGCTGAACAAAGGCAACGAGGGGGCGTACTGAGGCGTGATCGGATACGTAGCAACCGCCAGTGCGCACCCGATCCGCTCATCCAGGGCCGCGGTCGCCGAGGCCACCATCGCCGGGGTCGTCTCCCGGTAGACCCGCCCCATCGGACTGCCGGTGCTGCGGTCGCGGCGGCCCAGGGCGAGGGTGATGCCGAGCAGGATGGTGCAGTCGCCGCCGAGCACGATCGGGAACCTGCCCTGGTCGAGGACGGCCCCGACGGCGCGAAGGCCGACGTGGGAGGGCGCATGGACGATCACACGGGCTGGCACCTCGGACCTCCTACGGGGACGACCGGCACTCGGCGAAGCCGAATCGGTCGTGCATCCGCGCACTGGTGCGGGTCTGGCCACCCACGGCGAGTATCGACTGGTATGGCGACATGGACTAGGAGCAATACGACGATGGCGGCAGGCCCGATTCCAACAACAACGTAGGTCAGCTGCGTCGACCAGGCCATTGACCAGGCTGGTGGAGCGGCGCAGATTGCCCGATGCGCGAACTCCACGCTTCGCGGAAGGGGGGCATTCAGGTGCGAAGGACACTGCTGCTGACCGTCGCGTGCCTGCTGGTTCTGTCCGGGGCGCTGTTGAGCCCTGCCAAGGCGGGCGGGCGAGCCGGGTACGGCTGTCCGCCAGCCTTCGACCTCGGGGGCCTGACCTTGCCCGAAACCTTGGACCTGCCCCGCATCCAAGCCGGGCTGGACGCTGGTGTCTACACCCTGGAGGACCACATTGCGGTGTTCAACTCCGTGGACCACAACGATAACGGCGTGATCTGCTTTCAGGACGTCGGTGCCCTCAATGGCGGTGCCTCCATCTGGCAGTACTTCTACAACGTGGTCGACGACAACGCTTCAGTTCCAGACGGCTAGAGCCTGGCGAAGCTGAGGCACGGAGGGCCGTCGATGCAGGCCAGTCCATCGACCCAAGCGGCCGTCCAGGCGACGCTGCACCAATGGAAGGACGCCTACAGCCGGCGGGACATGGATGGCGCGCTGGCGGTCATGGCCCCAGATGCCGACGTGGTCGGCATCGGCTCTGGTCCAGATGAGTGGCGGGTCGGACCGGAGGAGTTCAAGGCGCAGCTCGAGTGGGACTTCGCCCAGTCCGAGGCCCTGTCGATCGTAGCTTCGCAGCCACTCGCTCGAGGAGGAGGTAGGAATGGCACACCCGAACGAGGAGCTGGCCCGCAGGGGCTATGACGCCTTCGCCAGGGGAGACATGGACACCCTGCGCGAGCTGTTCGACCCAGAGATCGTCTGGCACTTCCCCGGCCGCAGCGTGCTGGCTGGCGACCACCGCGGCACGGACGCGGTCCTTGGCTTCTTTGGCCGGACGATGGAGCTGACGGCTGGGACGTTCCGGGTGGAGGTGCATGACGTGGTGGCCGATGACCGGCACACGGTCGGGATGCACCTGGCCACGGGCGAGCGTGAGGGCCGGAGGCTTGAGGATCGAGAGGTGCTGGTGTTCCATGTCCGCGACGGCAAGGTCGTGGAGGTGTGGCAGTACATCGAGGACCAGTACACCTACGACGAGTTCTTCTCCTAACGCCGCGGTCAGCCGCTGGTCCAGGGGAGGCCGGTGGTGGTGAAGAAGGCCTGGAGGCGCGGGAGGTTGATGACAGGAGCTGGAGCAGCACCACGGCCCCACGCAACGAAGGCGTGAGTTGGTGAGGTCTCACGGCTGAAGACCAGCGCAAGCAGGTTGCGCACGTCTCGGCATGGTGCTCGAGCCGATCGGGCTGCTGCTGGCGCTGTCGGCGGTCAGGAGCGTGCGTCCCTCATGGTCCATGCTGATGGCCGGCGGCCGACGAGCGGCTGGTGGGCCGCCCCAAAGCTGCTTGGCCTGCTGGATGTCGGTGCCGTCTTCGCCGTGACGTTCCCGCCGCCGTCGGGCGCTGCGGCACCCGCGGCCGCACCGCGCCCATGGCCGAGGTGCGGGTCTTCGACCACGCTCCCGGCGTGGTCGCCCGCTGTCCAGTCTGCGACCACGTCCTGCTGCGGCTGGTGCGCGGCCCGGGCCGCACCTGGCGAGACGTGCGCGGCCCGGCTACCTGCCATCCCCGTATCGGACGAGATCTGAGCCGTCCGAGGGATCGGCTGTAGTTGCCCTCTTCAGGTCCTAGGAGCCCTGGTTGAGAGACTCGGGAGGTTGGCGTTGGCTGCAGAGGCTGGTAAGCGCGCCCCCAGGTTGCTTGGACGTCGTAGCGAGTGTGAGGTGCTCGACCGGCTCGTGGCTGACGTGGTCGCCGGTGCGAGTCGAGTCTTGGTCCTGCGCGGCGACGCGGGCGTGGGCAAGAGCGCATTGTTGAGCTACTTGTCCGAACGAGTCGTCGGCTGGCGGGTCGCGTCGGCCGTCGGCATCGAATCGGAGATGGAACTGGCCTACAACGGCCTCCATCAGCTGTGCGTGCCCATGCTCGGCCATCTTGGACGGCTGCCCGTCCCGCAGCGCGACGCGCTCGCGACGGTGTTCGGGCTGAGCACTGGTCCCGTTCCTGACCGGCTCATGGTGGGACTTGCCGCGCTGACCCTCGTGGCGGAGGCTGCCGAGCAGGACCCGCTGATATGCCTTGTCGACGATGCGCAGTGGCTTGACCACGCCTCGGCGCAGATCCTGGGGTTCGTCGCCCGCCGCCTCCTCGCCGAGCGCGTCGCTGTCGTGTGCGCCGTGCGCACGGGCAGCGGCGACGACGTCCTTGTCGGGCTCCCTGAGTTGTCCATCCGTGGACTCGGCGACAGCGATGCACGCGCGCTGCTGCTAGGTAATGTGCACGGCCCGCTGGATGCGGCCGTCCGCGACCAGCTCATCGCGGAGAGCCATGGCAACCCCCTCGCGCTCCTCGAACTGCCGCGCACGTGGAGGGCTGCAGATCTCGCCGGCGGATTCGGGCTGCCCGAGAGTCAACCGGTAGCCAGCAAGATCGAACAGAGTTACGTCCGGCGTCTCCTGGTGCTCCCCTCCGACACCCAGCTGCTGGTCCTTGCCGCGGCTGCGGAGCCCCTCGGCGACCCCGTACTGCTCCACGGTGCCGCCGAGGCGCTCGGCATCGACATGGCTGCGGCCGCTCCCGCGGTGAACGCCGGGCTCCTTCAGGTGGGCGGGCGCGTGGAGTTCGCTCACCCACTCGTCCGATCCGCCGCCTACCGTGCGGCCACCACCGACGCTCGATACCGGGTGCATCGCGTGCTCGCGGACGCCACCGACGCCGAGACGGACCCGGATCGGCGCGCCTGGCACCGCGCACGCGCTACACCGGGGCCCGACGAGGACGTGGCGGCGGAACTTGAGCGCTCGGCCGGCCGGGCTCAGTCCCGCGGAGGGCTCGCGGCCGCTGCAGCCTTTCTGACCCGCGCGACCGAGCTCACGCCCGATCCGACGCGACGGGTTCGTCGGGCGCTGGAAGCAGCCTTCGCCAACGTGCAGGCGGGGGCATTCGACACCGCGCGTACCCTGCTCACCATCGCCCGCCGCGGACCGGTCGACGAGTTTCAACGCGCGCAGATCGACCTGGTGCGTGCTCAGTTGGCATTCGCGTCAAGCCGAGGCAACGAGGCGACACCGCTGTTGCTGGCAGCGGCTCGACGCCTCGAACCACTGAATCTCGAGCTCGCGCGCCAGACGTACCTCGATGCATTCTCCGCGGCCCAGTTCGCGGCCCGGCTCAATGCCGGCGTGGGCGTCGTCGAGGTGGCACGGGCCGCCCGAGCCGCGCCGCTCCGGGCAGACGATGAGCCCACGGCTGGCGACCTGCTGTTGGACGCGTTCAGCGCGCTCACCGACGACTACGAGACGGCGATTCCACGATGCCGGGACGCATTGGAGAAACTCCGCGGCGTCAATATCTCGATCAAGGAAAGGCTGCGGTGGTTGTGGCAGGGCTGCGTACTCGCCCTCGAACTGTGGGACGACGAGAGTTCGTACGTCTTGTCGGAGCGCCACCTTCAGACCGCCCGGAAGACGGGCGCGCTGAGCGAGCTGCCGCTCGCGCTCGGCTCGCGTACGCCCATCCTGGTGTTTTGCGGTGAGCTCTCCGCTGCCGCCTCGCTGGTCAAAGAAGCACGGTCGGTAGTGGAGGCGATGGGGGTCACCGAGGCCCCGTATGGCGCGTTGACCCTCGCCGCATGGCGGGGCCAGGCACGCGAGGCGAGAGACCTGATCGAGGTCACGATGCGCCAGGCTAGCTCCCGCGGCGAGGGAGTTGGAGTCGCGATCTGTGAGTACACGCGCGCCGTCCTGTGCAACGGCTTGGGCCAGTACGAAGAGGCACTGGTTGCCGCCGGCTCCGCCAGCGAATATCAAGAAGTTGTCGCCGAGAACTGGGGCTTGACGGAGCTGATCGAGTCGGCCACGCGAACCGGAAGGACCGATTTGGCGACGGACGCCCTGCATCGACTGGCCAGGAAGGCGCGGGCGAGTGGAACCGACTGGGCGCTCGGGATGGAGGCCCGTTCACTAGCCCTGCTGAGCGAAGAAGATGCCGAGCGCCGATTCCGCGATGCTATCCAGCATCTGAGCCGAACCCGGGTCCGCGCCGAGCTCGCCCGCACTCGCTTGCTGTATGGAGAGTGGCTTCGACGGGCGAACCGCCGTGTGGACGCACGCGGCGAACTGAACATCGCATACGAGATGTTCAGCGCGATGGGCATCGAGGGTTTCGCGGAGCGCACCCGCCGGGAACTGCTGGCCACAGGCGCGACCGTGCGTAAACGCAACGTCGAGACCCGTGAAGACCTCACGGCACAAGAAACTCAGATCGCGCGCCTCGCTCGTGACGGCCTGTCCAACCCGGAGATCGGCGCGCAACTGTTCATCAGTGCCCGAACTGTCGAATGGCATCTGCGCAAAGTGTTCACCAAGCTCGACATCAGCTCTCGCCGGCAGCTTCGCGGGGCCCTTCTCCAGTAGCGGCCAACCCTCCGCCGAAACCTCTCCTCGATGCCGCGGGCTCACCAGCTAGCCGTGACGCACCCGCCTGGCTGGCGTGACCGCAGTGCCCACATCGGCGACCGGGCAACCGCCACGGCGCCAGGATCACGCTGAACCAGCCAACTTCGTCCGGCTCTGGACGGTGAACACGCCGCTGCCAACCTCCCCGTGCCATCAACAGGTGCCACGAGCGCCTCATGAGGGCTGAGGCTAGTGCTTCAGGTGGTCGTCGACGCTCGGGTAGGCGACCTGAACGCCCAGGTCGTCCAGCACGAGGCTGCCGACCCGGGTGTGGTGCAGGACATGTAGGGCGGTGAATCCGAAGCCTCCGTCTCCGGTGCAGAGTCCTGGGAAGTGCTCTTGGAACCGCGCAATGGTCCATCTCTTGTAGCCGTGGTCCTGCCGCAGGTGGATGGCGCATATCAGGTTCAGGATGTGGCCCGGGATGACCTCCTCGTCCATCGGTGACTCGTCCCGACTCATCAGCCGGCCCGCTGGTCGATGGGGTCGATCAGGGCAGACCCACGGCAAAATCGACCATGGGTGGAGGGATCGCAGGAGAAGCTTCCATCGGGTGCTCGCTTGCTTGGCCATCGGACAGGCTCCTTTTCCGGCGAAGTCCTCCGTAGGCTGCGATGGCTGGTCAGGGGGTTACGGTCGCACTTGGGCCGGCCGGTCGCGCCCGTGGAAGGCCCTGGCGCCGGGCGCCGGACCGTAGGCCAGGGCACAGGCCAGGGTGTTCCACGGGCGCGACGTGCAGGCGAGACGGTCAGGCTTGGTGGCGTCACCAAACCAAAGCCCGTCGGGTCTTGTGAGAGGAGACCACCATGACCCAGGTCGAGACCTCCATGGCCGGTACCGAAGTCCGCCCTTTCCAGATCAACGTTCCTGAGGAGGACCTGGTCGAGCTGCGCCGGCGCATCGCGGCCACGAACTGGCCCGAGAAGGAGACCGTCACCGATCAATCCCAAGGCGTGCCACTCGCCATGATCCAGAAGCTCGCCCGCTACTGGGCGACAGACTACGACTGGCGCACCTGCGAGGCGAAGCTGAACACCCTCCCCCAGTTCCTGACCGAGCTCGACGGGCTCGACATTCACTTCATCCACGTTCGCTCGCAGCATGAGGACGCGTTGCCGCTCATCATCAACCACGGCTGGCCCGGCTCGATCATCGAGCAGCTGAAGCTCATCGATCCGCTGACGAACCCGACGGCCCATGGCGCCAGCGCAGCCGACGCGTTCCATGTGGTGATCCCGTCCATGCCCGGCTACGGGTTCTCGGCCAAGCCGACGAGCACCGGCTGGGGCCCCGAGCGCATGGCCAGGGCCTGGGCCGAGCTGATGCCGCGCCTCGGCTACCGCCGCTATGTCGCCCAGGGCGGCGACTGGGGGGCGTTCGTTGTCGACCAGATGGGCTTGCAGGCACCCGAGGGCTTGCTGGCCATCCACACCAACATGCCGGCCACCGTCCCCGCCGACGTCGATCGGGCGTCCCTGGCCGGTGACCCGCCGCCCTCTGGTCTGTCGGCTGAGGAACGACGCGCTTATGAGCAGCTGCTCAGGACCTACGGGCAGGTCGAGTACGCCAGGTACATGGCGGCGCGCCCGCAGACCCTGTACGGCATCGCCGATTCCCCGGTCGGCCTGGCCGCCTGGTTGCTTGACCACAACGATGCCGACGGCCAGCCGGCCGCCGCGGTTGCCTCGGCCCTGGACCGGGCCACCAGCGCCACCGGGGAGCTGAGCCGTGACGAGGTCCTCGACAACATCACCCTGTACTGGCTGACGAACACCGGGGTCTCGGCGTCGCGCCTGTATTGGGAGTACAAGGGTGGCTTCTTCAACGCCAAGGGCGTCGCCATCCCCGTGGCCACGACCGTCTTTCCCGGCGAGCAATATCAAGCGCCCCGCAGCTGGGCCGAGCAGGCCTACCCCAACCTCATCTACTACAACCAAGTTGATAAGGGCGGGCACTTCGCCGCCTGGGAGCAGCCACAGCTGTTCACCGAGGAGCTCCGGGCGGCGTTCAGGTCACTGCGCTAGCCGGAGCGAGAGGACGGGCATCGGCCACACCTGCCGCAACAGGCACCCCAGGCCTTCACCGACGCGGTCGCCCAGGTCGACGGCTACTGATCGCACGTTCCACCGTTGAAGGAGCGACATATGGACCGGGAAGCAACCCAATGGAAGGATTTCCTCACCAGCCAACCAGCTCCTCCGCGCCACCACGCACCCCGCGGAGGTCCGGTTGCTTCGCCACCACCAGTTCGGCGAGGGACGGTACGAAGAGGCCGAGATGATCCTGCAGCGGCTGCTGGCCGACGCCGGCACCGGTGACGTCGGCCACGACCTGGTCTCGGTGGGTCCTCGCATCCGCATGCTGGTGCGTGGCCCGAGCCGCGCCTGGCTGGACTGCGCGGCTTGCGCTACCTGTAACTTCCTGTACCGGAGGGGACCTGAGCCGTCTGATTGCCCTTGATCCACCGTTCGAGCCCTAGGAGCGTTGGTTGGAACTGGACACCGCCTTTGGCTTGATCGCCGGGATCCTGGTCGTGTCTGCCCTGGCTGCTGGCCTGGTTGAGCGCGCCCCGCTGTCGTTCCCGATGCTGTTCCTGGGCCTTGGCTTCCTGCTCGGTGACCGGGGCCTCGGGTTCATCTCGATCGGCCTTGACAACAACGTCTTAGAGGTCGTGGCCGTGGTCGCCCTGGCCCTGGTGCTGTTCCTGGACGCGGTCAACCTGGAGCTCACCGAACTGCGTCGCGACTGGCTAGTCCCCGTCCTAGTCCTCGGCCCCGGCACGCTGCTGGTCATCGGGCTGCTGGCCGGGTCCGGGATGCTGCTGCTCGACCTGCCCGTGGTCCTGGCGCTCCTGCTTGGGACGATCCTGGCCTCCACCGACCCGGTGGTGCTGCGCGACGTCCTGCGGGATCGGCGCATCCCACGGTCGGTGCGGCGGACATTGAGCGTGGAGGCCGGCACCAACGACATCGTGGTCCTGCCCATCCTGCTGGTGCTGATCGCCATCGCCCACGCCGACCTCGGCGGGCCCGCCGAGTGGCTGGGCTTCCTGGGCCAGTTGTTCGTGCTCGGCCCCGCGGCCGGCTTCGCGGTCGGCGCGGCCGGGTCCTGGGTGATGGCCCGGGTCGACCAGCGCTTCCAGATCCGCCGCGAATACCAGTCGCTGTACGGGATCGGCCTGGTCCTCAGTGCCTTCGTCGCCGGCGAGGCCGTGGGCGGGGACGGCTTCTTGGCCGCCTTCGCCGCCGGAGTGGCGGTCACCGCGTTCAACCAGACGCTGTGCGACTGCTTCCTGGAGTTCGGTCAGGTCATCGCCGAGATGACCATGCTGCTGGCCTTCGTGCTGTTCGGGGCCCTGCTCTCCACCCTGGTGGGGGAGGTGCCGCCGCTGGCGACCCTGGCCCTGGCCGGGCTCGCCATTTTCGTCATCCGCCCGGTGGCCGTCCGGCTGGTGCTGCGGCTGGGCCGGGCCGGCCTGAGCCGTTATGCCCGCCAGTTCATCTCCTGGTTCGGCCCCCGCGGGCTCAACTCCCTGCTGTTCGCGCTGCTGGTGGTCGCCCAAGGCGTCCCCGGGGGCGAGGGGCTGTTCGCCGTCGTCGGGGTCGTGGTGCTGATGTCGGTGATCGCCCACGGCGTCACCGCCACTCCGTTCTCCAGCTGGTACGCCCGCAAGGCGGGCAAGGAGACCCTGGTCGAGGAACGCGCGGGCACGGCGGCCGAGTTGTTCATCCAGAGCCCAGACGACGTTCCCCGGGTCACCCCGACCCAGCTCTTCGACCGCCTGCGGGGGCCGGACCCACCTCTGATCCTGGATGTCCGCAGCCGCTCGGAGTACGAGCGCGACGGGGTCCGCATCCCCAACAGTGTCCGGGTCCTGCCCGACCAGGTGACCGAGTGGGCGGCTGACCGCCTCCGCGACCAGCCCTTTGTCCTGTATTGCACCTGACCGCGGGAGCAGACCAGCGCCCGGGCGGCGCTGCAGCTACGGCGGCTCGGCTTTCAGGCCGAGGCGCTCCAAGGCGGCCTGAACGCCTGGCGCTCCGGTTATCCCGTTGAATCGACAAGCGACGCCGCCGCATGACCGACCATACATCGCCAAGTCGCCAACTCTCTTAATGTCAAGGCGCGTGACTGAGGGGTGCAGGTATGGAGCTGTTCCCGCCGATGCCGCTGGCCTCCTGGCAGGACACCAAGGAGACGCTGCATCGGTTCTGCCAGGTCGTGGGCAAGCTGCGGCTGGCCGCCAGCGTGCGGCGCAACCACTGGTGGAATGTGCCGTTCCACCTCACCGGCCGTGGCATCACCACCCGGCCCATGGGCCAGGTCGACGGCAACCCGGTCTTCTGTATCGACTTCGACTTCGTCGACCACCAGCTGCGCATGCACACCCTGGACGGCCGGGCGGTGACGATCCCGCTCCAGGGCCAGTCGGTCGCCTCCTTCTCCGACCAAACCCTCCAGGGCCTGGCCAGCCTGGGGATCACGGTCGCCATCGCCCACCCCCACCCCTTCGACCTCCCCGACGCCGACCGGCCCTTCGCCGACGACACCACCCACGCCGGCTACGACCCGGCCTGGGCGAGGCGCTACTGGCAGGTCCTGAGCCAGGTCAACCTGGTGTTGGAGGAGTTCGCGGCCCGGTTCTCAGGCAAGGTCAGCCCGGTGCACCACTTCTGGCACACCTTCGACATCGCCCACACCCGCTTCTCGGACCGCCAGGTCGACCAGCCGCCATCGGCCGACCCGGTGACCCGGGAGGCGTACTCCCGGGAGGTGATCAGCTTCGGGTTCTGGTTCGGCGACGACCGCTTGGCCGAGCCGGCGTTCTATGCCTATACCGCCCCGGAGCCGGCCGGCCTGGCGGACCAGGCGCTGCGGCCGGCGGCCGCCTGGTGGGACCGGCGCGACGGCAGCCACCTGGCCGTCCTGCGCTACGACGACGCCCGCGCCAGCGATGACCCCCTCGCCACCGTGCTGGAGTTCTACGAGAGCGCCTACCAGGCCGGTGCCCGCCTCGCCGGCTGGGACGTCCGGCGCCTGGCCTGTCCCGGCGGAATCACCGACCCGTACCGGTGAGCTCGCAAAATGAACCCTTGACCCGGATTCGAGGAGGCATGGATGGACCAGGCCCAGGCGCGAACGCTGCTCGCGGGTGAGCGAGCCCGGCTCCAGCGGCTGCTGCAGGCTGACACCGGCGAGCCCCAAGCAGCCGATTTGGGTGACGAAGTTGATGATGCCGACCGGCGCAACGCCGAGGAGACCGGCATGGCCGTCGACCAGCTCCTGCGAGCACGGTGGGCGGCGCTGCAGCGGGCCGAGGCGCGGCTTGCCGCCGGCAGCTACGGCCGTTCGGTCCGCAGCGGTCAGCCAATCCCCGACGAGCGGCTGGAGGCCGACCCGCTGGCCGAGCTCACCGTCGAGGAGGCGGCCGCAGCCGAGCGCGGGGCGCTCGAGGAGGGCCACGACGCGGTCGGGTTGGTGTCGCCCGGCCATCCCTTCGAGGTGCTCGCCGATCCGGATATCACCTCAGAGGAGGAGCAGGCCAGTGAGGAGGACGACGACGAGCCTGCCCCAGAGCCGAGCCTGGGCATCCACCTCGAGCGTGACGACCGGACCCGGTAGCCGGGTCCACAGAGGCTCTCAGGACGGTCAGCACTCCGCACGCATAGAACCCAGCGAGCCCCGAGCCCAACCCAGGGCATGGGCCAGGGACTCCCACGGGCGCGACCGCGGAGCCGTAGCGCGACCCTGGCGAGGTCATTTCCCACAGCGCTGAGGAGGCGCTCATGGCTACTTCGACCTCGAACCAGGCGACGACCGCGGTGGTCGAAGACGCGACGGTCCGCCCGTTCCGCATCGAGGTCCCGCGGGAGGAGATCGACGAGCTTCGCAGGCGCGCCCTGGCGACGCGCTGGCCGGACAAGGAGACCGTCAGCGACCGATCCCAGGGTGTCCAGCTGGCCAAGCTCCGCCCGCTCGTCGAGTACTGGGGCACCGGCTACGACTGGCGCAAGGTCGAAGCCACGCTGAACGCGCTGCCGCAGTTCATCACCAACATCGACGGGCTGGACATCCAGTTCGCCCACATCCGCTCGCCCCATGACGACGCCCTGCCGCTGCTCATGACCCACGGCTGGCCGGGCTCGATCATCGAGCTGCTCAAGGTCATCGACCCGCTCACCAATCCGACGGCCCACGGCGGGCGCGCCGAGGACGCCTTCCACCTGGCGCTGCCGACGATGCCCGGCTATGGCTTCTCGGGCAAACCAACGACGACCGGCTGGAACCCGGCCCGGATGGCGAGCGCGTTCCACGAACTCATGGTGCGGCTCGGCTACCCGCGGTACGTCTCCCAGGGAGGCGACTGGGGCGCGATCATCTCGCAGCTGCTCGCCGTCCAGGCCCCCCAGGGACTCCTCGGCATCCACGTCAACATGCCCGGGACCGTGCCGCCGGAGGTCCTGCGGCACCTGCGCAACTTCGACCCCGCGCCCGCCGAGCTGTCGGATCGCGAGAGGATCGCCTACGACCGGCTGCTGCACTTTTACCGCGACGGCTTCGGGTATGCGGCGATGATGAACCAGAGCCCCCAGACGATCGGCTACGCCCTGGCCGACTCGCCGGTCGCGATGGCGGCCTACTACTACGACAAGTTCGCCGAGTGGACCGACAGCGGCGGGGAGCCCGAGCAGGTCCTCACCTACGACGAGATGCTGGATGCCATCTCGCTGTACTGGCTGACCAACACCGGGACCTCCTCGTCGCGGTCCTATTGGGAGGGCGCCCAGGCCGGCGGCGGCCCGTTCAACGCATTCGACATCCCAACCCTCCCGGTCGCGGTCACCGTGTTCCCGGCCGAGATCTACCGGGCGCCCCGGAGCTGGGGCCAGCGGGCCTTCGGCAACCTCATCTACTGGAACGAGGTCGACAAGGGCGGCCACTTCGCCGCCTGGGAACAGCCGCAGCTCTTCTCCGAGGAAGTCCGAGCCGCATTCCGGTCTCTGCGCTAGCTCAGTTGCCGTCGACCGAGTCGGCGAGAACGCCGCCCCGGCCACCACCCACAAGCACGGAGACGACGTCCATGGCCACGCTCGAAGACGTCCGGCTCTCCTACGAGAGCAACCTCCCGTCCCTCGCCGGCGCGACCGAGTGGCTCAACGGCGAAGGCCGCTACGGCGAGTCCGAGCGAGTCATCCAGGCATTGCTGGACGAACCCGGCGGTCTGGTCGAGGTCGACGCTGCGGGGGTCGAGGCCGGGGCGGACTGGATCGCGCTGGCGTCTCCGGAGACCTATCTCGGCTATGAACGTGCCGAGCGCTTTGCCTCCTCGGACCTGCTGGCGTTGGCCGAGCCGCACCCCTACACCACGCCTTCGCGGTTGCGGCTCAACCCGTGGGCGCCGCACACCTACACCATGCCGTCGCGGTTGCGGCTCAACCACTGGGCGCTTTCTGGGGACTGGACGATCGGCAGGAAGGCCGTGCGCTCGGACGTCGCCGGCGGGCGGCTGTCGTTTCGCTTCCGCGCACGCGACGTCAATCTGGTCATGGGGCCCGCGGAAGGCAGGGAGTCCATTGGGTTTCCGGTTCGCCTCGACGGAGACCCGCCGGGTGAGGCGCGGAATCGACGTCGACGATCGCGGCCAGGGCGTTGCTGCAGACCGGCGCCTCTATCAGCTCGTCCGCCAGCCCGGAGACGTGGACGAGCGCACCTTTGAGATCACATTCCTCGAGCGAGGAGTCGAAGCGTACGTGTCCACCTTCGGCTAGATCCGACGAAGGAGGCGAGATGCCACCCATCATCTCGCGGGGCTTCCGCGGCCGCCGCGACGACGCGCCGAGCGACCGCGTGCCGCCCGGCCAGTACGTGACCAGAGACTTTCCCGTCCTCTCTGCCGGCCCGACTCCGCACAGGCAGCTTGAGCAGTGGGACTTCTCGATCGGGGGCGAGGTGGACGAGCCACGCCGCTGGACCTGGGAGCAGTTCCGTGCGCTGCCAAGCGAAGAGGTCACCGTCGACATCCACTGCGTGACCAAGTGGTCGAAGCTGGACACCGTCTGGCAGGGCGTCTCGGTCGACACGCTGCTCGACGGCGTCGAGACCGCCGCCGAGTACGTCGTCTCGTTCTGCGACGGCGGCTACACGACCAACCTTCCCCTCGACGACGTCACCGGCGGCAAGGCATGGGTCGCGTTCGCCTACGACGGCGAGCCGCTCGAGCCGGAGCACGGCGGCCCGGCGCGCATGCTCGTGCCGCACCTCTACTTCTGGAAGAGCGCCAAGTGGGTCCGCGGGCTGCGCCTCTCGGCGACCGACGAGCCCGGCTTCTGGGAGGTGAACGGCTACCACAACTACGGCGATCCGTGGCAGGAGCAGCGGTATTGGGGCGACTGATGACCTGGCGGGTCGCGGAGGTGGTCAAGGTCGTTCCCGAGACGCCTCGTGTCAAGACGATCGCCTTCGACGTGCCCGGCTGGCCCGGACATCGGGCAGGCCAGCACGTCGACGTGCGCCTCACCGCCGAGGACGGCTATCAGGCCCAGCGCAGCTACTCGATCGCTTCGGTGCCCGACGGCACCCGCGTCGACCTGACCATCGAGCGTCTCCAGGACGGCGAGGTCTCGCCCTACCTGACGGACGAGCTACGGCCGGGCGACCGGATCGAGCTCCGCGGCCCCGTCGGCGGCTGGTTCGTCTGGGAGCCGGCCCAGGGTGGGCCCCTGCTGCTCGTCGCCGGGGGCTCGGGCGTGGTGCCGCTGATGGCGATGATCCGCGCCCGTACCGCCGCCGGCAGCAACGCCGACACGCGCCTGCTCTTCTCCTCCCGCAGCTGGGAGGACGTCATCTACCGCGACGAGCTCGAGCGGCTCAGGGGCGATGGCCTCACGGTCGTTCACACGCTGACGCGGTCCCAGCCGTCGGGCTGGACGGGCTACGCGCGCCGCGTGGACGCCGAGATGCTCGCCGAGGTCGGCCCGAGCCCGACCGAGCTGCCCCGCGTCTACGTCTGCGGCCCGACGCCGTACGTCGAGGCTGTCGCCGAGGCGCTCGTGCAGCTCGGGCACGAGCCGCACCGCGTCAAGACCGAGCGCTTCGGACCGACGGGAGGGTGAGAGATGGATCCACTGATGCTGGACGGCAACGCGATCGCCGGTCTTCTCCAAGAGGTGTTCGCGGTCGAGATGACCACCGCGATCGGGACGTGCAATACCTGCGGCGCGGCTGACCGGGTCGGGGCGCTCCGGGTCTTTAGAGGCGCCGGAATCGTCATGCGCTGCCCGCACTGCGACAACGCCCTCGTGACCATCGTCGAGGACGGCCCACGCGTGTGGATCGGCTTCGCGGGAATCCGCACGCTTCAAGTCACCATTTAGCTCCCGCCGCTTCTCGCTACGAACAGCTCGTGATCGCCTCATCGCTCGACGAGCTGCTGGCCGCCGTCGATGTCGAAGGTCGCGCCGGTGACCGCGGTGTTGGTCATCAGGTGGACGGCCAGGGCGGCGACGTCGGCCGGGCCGACGACGCGGCCGATCGGCAGGGTGGTGCGCAGCTGCTGGCGGCGCGCGTCCAGCTGGTCGCCGAGCAACGAGGCCGACAACGGCGTGTCGACGAACCCCGCCGCGATCAGGTTCACGCGGATGGGCGCGACTTCGAGCGAGAGGTTCCTTGTCATCGCGGGCAGCGCGGCCGTGAGCGCCGAGATGAACGCGAGTCCCGCGGCCGTGCGGCGGCCGCCGACGCCGCCCATAAACAACAGGGTCCCTCCCGGGCGAACCTTGGTCGCGGCGTTCCGAGCGACCTGCAGGGGCAGCAGCAGGTGGGCGTCGAGGTCGCGGCGTGCCGCTTGGAGGTCGAACTCGGCCAGCGGCGCGTAGTAGGGACCGGGGCCGGTGACCAGCACGTGGTCGATCGGCCTGGACAGCGCGTCGAAGAACCGCTTGAGCCGGTCGAAGTCGGTGGCGTCGAAGGCGGCGATGCTGGCCTTGAGCTCGAGGCCGACACGGTGGAGGCGGTCGGGGTTGCGAGCGGTGAGGATCAGGTCAGCTCCCTTGGCGCGGGCGAGTCGGGCCGTCTGGAGCCCGATGCCGGAGGTGCCCCCGATCACGAGGACGGTCTGCCCGAGCAGGTCCCGCTCGCGCGGCGCGGGCCAAGGGGTGGTGGAGGTGGCCATGGTTCCTTCCCGGGTCAAGATGGCGACGGATCAGGCGGCTGAGTCCGGGCGGGTAACCCGCAAGGCGCAGCCGTGGCGCGACCGCAGCGGTGCGAGGCACAGCGCGGCGGCAGGGCCGACGCAGCGAACCGTCCCACAGCGACCGCGGCTGCGACCGGCACGGCGCCGACGCGAGCATCGGGGGCTGGCCCAGTACGAGCACTCGCCATCGGACCAGCTCACGTTCGACGAGCGGGACACGCGAGCACCTTCGGCGAGCACCCGGCACCGTGCTCATCCGGCGATCCGCCGCCGATGACGACCACGTCGTCGCTCACCTCGGCAGCTCCATCCCCGCCTGCTCGGCAACCATGTACGCGGCGTACCAGTCGGGCCAGTTCTCGTCGCGCTGCCCAGTGCGCTGCTCGTGCTCGCCGTGCGCGGCCTCCGCACGCCGCAGCGCGCTCGCCAGGTCGGTTGCGGAGCCGAAGGACGTCGCGGCGGGGTCGACGCGGCCCGGCAGGCGCATCGTGACCTCCTGGAACAGCCAGCTGTTGCCGTCCGGATCGCTGAAGGAGGCGAAGGTGCGGTAGCTCTCGTGATCGGGCGCGGGCCCCCTGACGCGACCATTCGTGCCGAACCGAGCGCCTCGCGTCCGTTCGTGGAACACCTCGCTGACCTCGACACCGCGCGCGACGAGTTCATCGCACGCGGCCTCGATGTCGGAGACGATCAGGTATTGGTTCTGGGCCGAGCCGGGCGTGGCCGATGTGACGTTCGTGCCGAATTGGATCGAGCATGCCGAGCCGGACGGCGTAAACTGAACAATCCGGAAGTCGTCACCGGCGGCGAAGTCGGTGTCGAGCCGCCACCCGAGGCTCCCGTAGAACTCCTTGGCGCGGTCGACATCCGAGACGGGGATAACCACCACCTCGAGCTTGGTGTCGACGTGCTTGACGCTCGCGACCCCGCTCGCGTCGTTGCTGCGGAGCTCCGTCGTGCCCATAGCGGCCTCCCTGGGTCGTGTCGGGCATCACCCTCGCGCTCTCACGGCTCCATCGCACCTGGAAGACACCCTGGTCGATCCCCTGGTCTGCGTCTTCTCAGGCCCCGATCGCAGCTGTACCTTTCTGCCTTTATCGGTTGTTAGGGGCCCTTGCCCGGAGGGACCTGGCGCAGGGAGGCCGCCGACGAGCCAGGATCGCCGTCACCGGCCCAAGCTCCTCGGACGACGTGCCGAGTGTGCGGCGCTCGACCGGCTCCTGGCCGACGCGCTCGCCGGTCGGAGCCGCGTCATCGTCCTGCGCGGGGAGGCGGGCATCGGCAAGAGCGCGTTGCTGGGCTACCTGTCCGACCAGGTCGCCGGCTGGCACGTCGCCAGGGCCGTCGGGGTGGAGTCGGAGATGGAGCTGGACTATGCCGGCCTCCATCAGCTCTGCGCGCCCATGCTGGACCGCCTCGACCGGTTGCCCGTCCCCCAGCACGACGCGCTCGCGACGGTGTTCGGGCTGAGCGCCGGTCCTGCGCCCGACCGGTTCCTGGTCGGGCTGGCCACCCTCACGCTGCTCGCCGAGGTCACCGAGCAGCAACCGCTGGTCTGCATCGTCGACGACGCCCAGTGGCTCGACCACGCCTCCGCCCAGATCCTGGGTTTCGTCGCCCGCCGCCTGTTCGCCGAACGCGTCGCTGTCGTGTGCGCCGCCCGCACGGGCAGCGGCGAGGATGCCCTCGCCGACCTTCCCGAGTTGCCCATCGGTGGGCTCGGCGACAGCGATGCCCGCGCGCTGCTGCTGGACAACTTGTACGGCCCGGTGGATGCCGCGGTCTGCGACCAGATCGTCGCGGAGAGCCGCGGCAACCCGCTCGCCTTGCTGGAACTGCCGCGGGGCCTCAGCGCTGCGGAACTGGCAGGTGGCTTTGGACTTCCCGCCGCGGGAGATGTCCATGGTCAACTAGCAGAGCACTACCTGCGGCGGGTCACTGCCTTGCCTGCGGCGACACAGCGACTCATGCTGCTGGCGGCGGCCGACCCCGTGGGGGATGCGACACTTCTCTGGCGTGCGGCCCAGAGGCTCGGGATCGAAACGGGCGCTCTCGCCCCGGCGAAGGACGCGGACCTGTTGGAGATCGGAGCACGCGTCCGGTTCCGCCATCCACTGGTGCGCTCGGCGGTGTATCGGGCGGCGTCCCTCGGCGACCGGCAGAGCGCGCACGAGGCGCTGGCGGAGGAGAGCCATCCCGAGGTCGACGCCGATCGCCGTGCCTGGCACCGTGCGTTGGCGGCAGCAGGACTCGACGAGGACGTGGCCGCCGAGCTCGAGCACTCCGCTGGGCGGGCCCAGGCTCGCGGAGGTCTCGCGGCTGCTGCGGCCTTCCTGGAACGAGCGGCGGCCTTGACGGTTGATCCGGCGCGGCGGGCCCGGCGCGCGCTGGCTGCCGCACAGGCCAAATACCAGGCCGGCGCGCCTGAGGCCGCACTCGCGCTGCTGGCCAGTGCACGGGCAGGACCGCTGGACCAGCTACAGCGCGCCCAGGGGGAGCTCCTGCACGGCCAGATCACATTTGCGCTGAACCGCGGCAGCGACGCGCCCCCGATCCTGCTCCGCGCCGCCAAACAGCTCGAGCCGCTCGACGCAACCCTCGCGCGCGAAACCTACCTGGAAGCCCTGATGGCGGCCCAGGTTGCCGGCCGGTCCGCCGCCGACGGCGCGGTCTTGGAGGTCGCCCAGGCCGCGCGCACGGCGCCCCCGTCACCCGCGCCGCGCGCCCCTGATCTGCTCCTCGACGGCTTGGCCTTGATGATCACCGAGTGGCACGGTGCTGCGGCGCCGCTCCTACGGCGGGCTGTGGACGCGTTCCGCAACGGGGATATCGTCGGCAACGGGAGGTTCCGCTGGCTCTGGCTCGCCGAAGAAGCGGCCCAGGAGGTGTGGGACTTCGACGCCTGGCATGATCTCGCCGTGCTCCAGCTGAAGCTCGTCCGAGAGGCCGGCGCGCTGACCATGCTCCCGCTCGCATTCCACGCGATCATCTGCGCGCGGATCTACGCCGGCGAGCTGGCCGCGGCCGCGGCCTTGCTCGACGACCAGCAGAGCGCCACCGAGGCAACCGGGAGCCGGCTCGCGCCCTACGGAGAGCTGATCCTCAGAGCCTGGCAAGGCCGGGAGGCCGACCTCTCGGCGCTGGTCAAGGCAACGCTCGAGGAGATCGTGCCCCGCGGTGAGGGCATCGCCGTCAGCACCTGCCAGTGGGTGGCCGCGATCCTCGACAACAGCCTCGGTCGCTACGAGAGCGCCCTGGCCGCGGCCCAGCAGGTGATCGACCCTCCCAGAAAGCTGGACTGGACGCTCAACGCGACGCTGCCCGAGCTCATCGAGGCGGCCACTCGCAGTGGTCATATGGAGCATGCCCACGATGCGCTCGAGCAGTTCTCCGCCATCACGCGCCCGAGCGGCACGGATTGGGGGCTCGGGCTCGAGGTCCGGTGTCGAGCTCAGCTGAGCGAGCCTGCGGTGGCGGAGCCACCCTACCGGGAGGCGATCGAGCGGCTCGGCCGGACCCGCGTGCGCGGGGAGCACGCCCGGGCGCATCTGCTCTACGGCGAGTGGCTACGCCGCGAGGGCCGGCGCATGGACGCGCGCGAGCAGCTGCGGACAGCTCACGACATGTTCACCGCGATGGGGATGGGGGCGTTCGCGGACCGCGCCCGGCGCGAGTTGCTGGCCACTGGCGAAACCGTGCGCAAGCGCACCGTCGATACGCGCAATGACCTGACCGCCCAGGAGCGGCAGATCGCCCGGCTCGCCCGCGAAGGGCTCTCGAACCAGGAGATCAGCGCCCAGCTCTTCATCAGCCCCCGCACGGTTGAGTGGCATCTCCGAAAGGTGTTCACCAAGCTCGGGATCCGCTCCCGCAGACAGCTTCGGGTGGTGCTGTCCGAGGACGGCCGGCTCGTCGCGAGCGGCTAGTGCCGACCCGGGCACCCGCCAGGGGCGTTCCCCGGGGCGTGACGACCTCGCGGCGCGACCCTTGTGCGCATCCACAGACAAGAAGCTCCTCGACCCGGCGAAGATGCTCCGTACGCCTCCCGTCCGATCTCGTACCGCTGCGAGAAGCGCGCTCGCCTCATCGGTGACGACCCCAGCGCTTGCCGCCTCGCAGTCCTTGGCCGGGGAACATCTGCTCAACACGGTCGGGTCCGGCGGGTAGTCGTAGACGTTCTCATCCGCTCGCCAGTCGGCTCTGACCGCGGCAGCTTGAGCCCGGGACTCGACCAGCGACTTCGACGGGTGCGACCAGGTGGCACGTCGGTGACCCTTGACACCGACACCCCATATAGAGGAGCCCGACCAATGAGCGCGAGCTGCTCGCATCTCGACAGCATCCAGGTCATCGAGCTGCCCGACCGCACCGCTGGTTGCGAGGAGTGCCTCGCGAGCGGCGGTTGGTGGGTGCACCTGCGCATGTGCCAGTCGTGCGGGCACACCGGCTGCTGCGACAGCTCATCCAACCGGCACGCCTCCGCCCACGCCCGCGATACCCGGCCACCCCATCATGCGTTCCGCTGAACCTGGCGAGGACTGGAGCTACTGCTACCTCGACGACATCGCCTTCGTTCTCAACCGATGACGACGCGGTGTCCGGCGGCCGGCCGAGGTCATCCTCGGACTCGGCTCCAGTACCGAATCCTTTCCGCCCTTCGGCCCCGACGTAGCTGACTACGAGCGGCTGGTTGAAAGCAGACCAACCGAAGTTCCCGCTTGCCCAGTGGAGCTTCGGTGGCGGTCGATGCTTCATCAGGCGACATCGACGGCGGCCAGGAGATGGTCGAGCGATGATCCAGTGAACGAGGAGCTCAGGTATCGACCAGGGTCCTGCAGTGAGGTCGACCCGTAGACACGCCAGGGTGTTCCACTGGCGCGATGGGTCGCCCGAACCGCGACGATGAGCGGCGAGCGGAGACTCCGAAGCACCCACAGAGGAAGGCGGTATCCCCTGGCTGATTCACAACGCAATTCCGCGGCAACGGCAACTCTACCTCTCACAGCACGGTCAGCTCCTACCTACACCGGGTCTTCCCAAGTTCGGCACAGCTCCCGGTCCCAGCTGCGCGCGGTGCTGGACAGCAAGAGCGGCTCGCTCGCCTAAGAGCCACCGGCGCCAGATGGCAGTCACCTGGACCGGTGCTTGGCCACCGCCTCCTCCGTCGCGTCGACCCTGGCCGCGAGCGCCGACACTCAACGACCTCATGGTCCCCGGCAGCCCGCTGAAAGGAGATCCCCATGACCATCCCCGATCCCACCACCGCGGACACGATCGTCTTGATCCATGGGCTGTGGATTACCCCCCTCAGCTGGGAGCACTGGGTCGACCGCTACGAAAGCCGCGGCTACCAGGTCCTCGCCCCAGCCTGGCCCGGCATGGACGGCGACATCCAGGAGCTCCGCCGCGACCCCTCGACGGTCGCCCGGCTGGGCGTGACCGAGATCGTCGACCACTACGACGCCATCATCCGCAAGCTGGACCAGCCGCCCATCATCATGGGTCACTCCTTCGGCGGGCTCTTCACCCAGATCCTGCTCGACCGCGGCCTGGGCGCGGCCGGGGTGGCGATCGACTCGGCCCCGGTCAAGGGCATCCTGCTGCTGCCGTTCTCCACCCTCAAGGTCGCCTTCCCGGCCCTGCGCAACCCGGCCAACCTCCACCGGGCCATGGCCCTGACGCCTGAGCAGTTCCACTACGCCTTCGCGAACACCCTCAGCGAGGAGGAGTCCAGGGCCGCCTACGACCGCTATGCGGTCCCTGGCCCAGACCACCTGCTGTTCCAGGCCAGCCTGGCCAACTTCAACCCCCACGCCCCCACCGCAGTTGATTTCCACAACGACGACCGGGCGCCGCTGCTGCTGATCGCCGGCGGTCAGGACCACATCGCCCCGGCTTCGGTGACCGAGGCCAACTTCAAGCTGTACCGCAGGTCCAAGGCGGTCACCGACTACCAGGAGTTCCCCGACCGCCCGCATTTCACGGTCGGCGCCCCCGGCTGGGAGGAGGTGGCCGACTATGCCCTGTCGTGGGCGGTCCGCCATGGGGCCTCCAACCATCACAACCATGACAGAGCAGGTCGATGAGCACCGTTACCACCGGCGACCGCACGCAGATCTTCTACATCTTCTACAAGGACTGGGGTCAGGGCAGCCGGTGGTGTTCAGCCACGGCTGGCCGCTGAACGCCGACGCCTGGGACGACCAGGCCATGCTGGTCGCCAACAACCGCTACCGGCTCCGCCTTCATCCAGCAGCGCACCACCGGACCGGTGGTTCTGGTCGGGCACTCCTACGGCGGGGCGGTCATCACCAACGCCGGAACCAGCGCCCCGGACATCAAGGCCCTTGTGTACATCAACGGCTTCGCCCCGACCAAGGCGAGAACGTGCTGCAGTTGGCCAACGCCCCAGCCAGGTTCGGACCTGGCCGGCGACCCGACACCAAGTTCGACTTCGTGGTCTACCCGGGCGCGCCGGCCGGCGACTTCGACCTTTACGTCAAGCAGAGCGTGTTCCCCCACGCCTTCGCCAACGACCTACCGGCTAGGACTGCGGCGGTGCTCGCCGCCCAGCGACCCATCACCCTGAGCGCCGGTCTGGAGGCCTCCGGCCCGCCGGCCTGGAAGACCATCCCCAGCTGGTACCTGGTCGGCCGGGCCGACAACGTAATCCCGCCAGCCGAGCAACGCCTGATGGCAGAACGCGCCGGCGCCAAGACCGTCGAGGTCAACGACCTCATCACCAAGGCCGCCCGCAACACGCCCTGATACCCGGCCCGGACAAGACGGCATCACGACGATCCTGCTGTGGTTCTGGATACGGCGGCAAGACGGCTGGACCGCCAACACCAACCCGCCGTATCCAGGACTGTCGGGGGTCCGGCCCGCCACGCTCGGCACCAGACTCAGGCATTCACGGTTAGGAGGTCGCTATGGACCTGCGCGTGAAGGCATGGCACCTGCCGCCCAGGTTGATCACTGGTGCGTACTTCCTCAACTCGGGGCTGGCCAAGCGGGGCGCCGACGAGGCCACCGCCGGCCAGCTCCATGGCGTTGCCGCAGGACCCTATCGGTTGCTTGGCAAGCTGGATGCCAAGCGGTTCACCAGCCTGCTGTCTAGCGCTGAGGTCGCCATCGGCGCGGCCCTGGTGCTGCCGGTGGTGCCGGCCTGGCTGGCCGGCGCCGGGCTGACCGCCTTCGCCCTGGGCACGCCGCCAGCGTCTAACTCGGCATGAAGCGGCCTCTGATTCGCTTGAGGTGACGCCGAAGGTGGTGCACCCGAGTACGGTGCGCCGAGAGCGCCAGCTGCCGCCTTTCGAGGGGGGCGGGCAGCCAGCCGTCCCCCCTCGAACTCCTCTTCCAGCCGTTAGCAGCTCGGCTTGTCAAATCCGGCTTCGACGCCGAGTGCGTTGATCTGGTAGTGGGATACGGCGTGGAACGAGATCCGCGATCCATCCGAACCCTGTCCGTGGATGGAGAGCGTGATCGTGCCGCTGCTGTTGTTGATGTTCTCGTTCTCGCCGGGGAACCGCTGGGTGAAGTGGCCGGTAAAGGTCGGGCCGGTGCCGTCGCTGGGCACGGCCACAAATGTCCCGGTGACGGTGCCGGTGACGTGGTAGGGCGCGACGAAGTTGCCCTCTTCGTCGATGGCCGCCGCGGTGACGTGGAAGACGACCCGCTCAGTCAGCGTGATGTTGTAGGCGCCAAGGCTCTCCTGGCAGGGGACCACATCGGTGAACGTCTCTGTCTGGGTGAAGGTCTCGGTGATCGTGACCGGAGGCGAGCTGGCCTGGGCAAGGCCGGCCGGTGCCACCAAGGCAAGCAGCACCAGCACGAGGAGACTAAGCCATCTGGACCGTCGTGGCGTCCTCATGGGACCCCCCCTCAGGATGGGCCGTCAGCAACCGTGGCGACGGCGAACGGCTGATCTTAAGCAGACTATGCCTAAGGTCAACATGGCTATTCCTGACATTTATTACTATTGCGGACCGGCCGGTGTGGCGTGGATCGGCTGGTGGCAATGAATATCGCCGTAATAGCTGGCGCGCTGTCCTGCGGAGCGCTTGCCAATGAGGCAGGTGGTCGTCCTGGACTGGCCTCGCCCTCCGGTCAAGCTGGTGACCATCGCCGCCAGGCTTCGAGCACCGTCGTCCTCGACGGCCGTGCCCTCGACGTGCCCTAAGCATCGGTCCCCGGAGGTCTCCCACGGTCAACAGCGGACAGCCGCCATGCCCGCTGAGGAGCCCTAGCAGCCGACAGTAGGTCGGGCGAGGGAGCTCCCAAGCTTGCGGTCGATGGTGAAGTTACGTCCCAAGCTACGGACAACGGCCGAGGCACGTCATCTAAGCACGGGTGCAAACTACCCCCGCCACCGCCAGAATTGGCGGTTGGCACAGGGGAGGCTCCTATGTCCAGATGGGGGGGACGCTAATGAAGCGACTAATCGTGGTCGCGGCTGCTGTTGCCGTGTTCGTCGTTGCTGGAGCGACCGGTGCCGTTGCCGGGGAGGTCAAGGGTCCTCCAGGCGTGGAGAACAACACGAATGAAACCGGGGCTCTGGACCACGCGAACTCGGCCTGCGCGGCGAGTGGCCTGAATGACCTCGACTCGGCGGAGGGGCAGAACGTGTCGCAGGTTCAGACCGCGGCGGACTCTTGGAAGTACTACGGCCTCCCCAAAGGCTCTCCAGGCACGCTCGGACTCTGCAGGGGTGGAGCCGGGTAAGGTTGAGTCTCAGCGTTGGCCCCGGCGTTCGGTCGGGGCCAACCGCCTCCTAGTACTGCAGCCCTAGATCGTGATCTTCATGGTCGGGCGGCTTGTCGTCGGTAGTGGCAGGCGCGGGCACGGCTTGCTGTCGGGGTCGCCAGACCGGCCAGCACAGCCGATGGCCCAGGTCACCGGGCGGGCGCCAGTGGCACGATCGTCGTTCTCGCCGGCCGTGCCACCCGCGTGCCATAAGCAGCGGTCACGAGCGGTATCCAGCGGACAGTCACGGTCACTCGGAGATAGCCGCTGAGCGGGCTGCACGCGCCTGACCTGGGCAGCCAGAGCGGGCCGAAACTGCATGGCATGCAAGGGGTCAAGGGGTTCAAATCCCCTCAGCTCCACCACCATAACAGCAGATCAACCGCCGTGTCGCCTCCGGCCTTAGCACGCCGGCTCCTCCCCTGATCCGGGCTTGGGGCACATCTGGGGGCATGGCGGCCAGCGCCACCGCCAGCCGCTGGGCGATCACCGTGACCACCCGCGCCTGCATCGCCTCGGCCATGTGCCGGTAGCGCGTGCCGATCATGCGCCCTCACGCTCGCCACGGCGAGGCCGCCGACCGACCCGACGACTGGCACACCGACGCCTACTTCACCGAGGTCCGCCAGCAAGGCCGCCAGCCCAGCCAGCGCTTCGACATGCCCATCGACCCCGCCTCCCTCGCCGTCCACCGTCCCCCGTTCCAAGGGCAGGGCAGACCGCCCGGCCAGACAATCCAGGAGGGCAGAGTCATGACCGAGGCAGCCGTCGGCTTTGCCGGCAACCTGACCGACGACCCCGAGGTCCGCTACACCGAGGCCGGGATCGCTCGGGCTATGTTCCGGGTGGCGGTGTCGGGCAGGCGGGAGCAAGAGGCGTCGTTCTTCGGATCTGGCTCATATCTCGTGATGGACACGACCTGTGCTCAGACAGCGTCGGCGAGGGTTGCCTGGCAGTGACACAGCCGCGAAGTAAGGTGCTGACGGACGCCCGCGCTGCTCCAAACCCTCGAGGAAGGCTCGCCATGGCCAAGCTGATCTATGTGATGAATGCGTCCCTTGACGGCTACATCGCCGACGAGGACGGCAACCTCGACTGGGGGGAACCAGGCGAGGAGTACTACTCCTTCATCAACGACCTGTTGCGGCCGGTCGGCACCCATCTGTATGGGCGCCGGCTGTACGAGATGATGCAGGTCTGGGAGACCGACCCCGCCGCCGCGGCCCAGTCGCCCGGCACGCGGGAGTTCGCGGAGATCTGGCAGTCGGCCGACAAGGTCGTGTACTCCAGGACGTTGGCGGCGGCCTCCACCACCAGGACGCGGATCGAGCGGGACTTCGACCCCGAAGCGGTCCGGCAACTGAAGGCGGCCGCCGAGCGTGACGTCACCGTGGGCGGCCCCACCCTGGGCGCCCATGCGATCACAGCCGGGCTGGTGGACGAGTACCACGTCTTCGTCTGGCCCGTCGTGGTGGGCGGCGGCAAGCCCTTCCTCCCCAACAAGGCCCGGCTCCGGCTCGAACTGCTGGACGAGCGCCGGTTCGGCAACGGCGTGGTGTACCTGCGCTACCGCACCCAGACATGAGCAGACGCCGGCGAGGGCGACCGCGACGGCCGCCGGCATCGCGGTCAGCCCCGGATGCGCCGCTGGTAGCGGGTAGTGAGCCCGGGGATCTGCTCGGCGAAGGTCTGCCGGGGGCAGGCGGGGTGGTCGCAGAACAGCCGCCGTGCCGTCAGCGCGATTACCAGGCGGCGTCCGCCCACGGCGACGTCGGCCAGGCGACGCTGGTAGCGGCTGTGCACCCTGGCGTAGGTGACCTGGCAGTTCGGGCAGGGACCGGCGAGGATGGCAGCGCCCGATCCACGGTCGTGGTGAAGGCCGAGGAATTGGGGCCGAGCCTGCGGTGGGCGACGGCGACCACGACCAGGACGACGAGGAACCAGGACCAGTAGCCAGCTCGAGGCTGGGCTGGACAGCCACGCTGTGTCCAGCGACACTAGACAGATGGGGCTCGACCCGGAGCTGTTGCACGAGGCCCAGGTCGCGAAGGAGCACCTGGCCGTGTCCCAGCATGCCGCCGAGCGGGCCCGGGCCGACTATCACCAGGCCATCCGCCGGCTGCACGCGGCCGGCGGGTCGCTGCGGGAGATCGCCGAGGCCCTGCGCCTGAGCCACCAGCGGGTCCACCAGATCATCGACGAGGCCGCCGCGCCGGCGCGATGGTGGCGTCGGCGTGCCCAACTGCTGGAGGGACCGCCGGGGCCGTGCTCGTTCTGTGGCCGCTCGCATCAGGAGTGCGACCGGCTGATCGCCGGACCAGGTGTGTACATCTGCGACCGGTGCGTGACCCAGGCGACCCGGCTGTCGGCCAGCGCGCCGGGCGAGGGCTGGGCGGAGGGGCCGCTGGGGCTGGAGGAGCGGGGCTCGGAGGCCAGGTGCAGCTTCTGCGGCAAGGACAGGCGGCAGGGGGTGCTCCTGGTCGCCAGCGGGCTGGCGGCCACGCCTGACGGTAAGTTCGGCCAGGACGCTCGGATCTGCGACGAGTGCCTGGACCTGTGCCTGGAGATCCTGGCCGAATCCTCGCCGGCCTGAGCCACGCCGAGTCGAGGGACCTGACCGTGCGGCAGTGGCCGCTCGACCAGCGATGCGACGGGGCGGGCGCGGGCGAAGCATGCTGGCGTTCCGCTTCATGTGTCCGTGCTGGTGCAATGCCCTGCTACACGAGGGTTCGTGGTGGGCGCTGTGGCGGGATCCCTCGGTGGTGGGGTGGGGTGGCAGAGTCCACCCAGGTGTTCCGCGGCCATGGCGAGCTGATCGACCATGTCCTGGTCGGCCACTTGCTGATGACCAAGCCCATCCAGGTGACCACGGCCATAGCCGGTCCAGGGCGGCTGCGGTCGATCACCAAGAACGCGCGCCGAGCGCGGCAAGCCCGGCTCGGACCACGCTGCGGTGGTGCCCAGCTTCGACCTGCCCACCTGGTCGCGGCGACCGGCGGTTGACGGCGGCCCAGCGCCGACCTATGCTCAACCATGAGGTTTATCAACCGGATGGGTGAAGAGCGGGTGGTGGTCGACCAGCTGAGCACGACCTTCGCGGCCCTGGCCGATCCCACGCGCCGCGCCATCCTGGCCCGGCTGGCCGAGGGCGAGGCCACGGTGAACCAGCTGGCCGAGCCGTTCCCCATCACGGTGCAGGCGGTCTCCAAGCACCTGAAGGTGCTGGAGCGGGCCGGCCTGATCATGCGTGGCCGCAGCGCCCAGCTCCGACCCTCGCGGCTGCACGGCGAGGGGCTCAAGGAGGCCGCCGACTGGCTGGCCCGCTACCGGCGCTTCTGGGAGGACCGCTTCGACCGGCTGGATGAGCACCTGCGCGAGCTCCAGCGGGGACCAGGGGATGCCTGAGGGGGCCACCGCGCAGGTGATCACCATCACCCGCATCCTCGACGCCCCCCGCCAGCTGGTGTGGAGGGCGTGGACCGAGCCGGAGCAGCTCGCCTGCTGGTGGGGGACGCGCGGCTGGAGCACGCCACCCGAGCGCATCATGATGGACGTCCGGCCCGGCGGCAGCTTTCGCCTGACCTCGGTCTGCGACGAGGACGGCCGGACGATGGTCACCGAGGCGGTCTTCTTGGAGGTGGTTGAGCCGGAGCGCCTCTCGTTCTCCGAGGCCCCGCGCGAGGGCTGCCACGAGGGCGCGGTCGGCACTGTCAGCCTCACCGAGCTCGGCGACGGCCGCACCGAGATGGTCTTCCACTCCAGGATCCAGACGACCGGCGAGCTGGGCGGCAACGCCCAGGCCGGGCTGGAGCGCGCCTTCGACCGCCTCGCCGAGCACCTGTCCTGACCGCAGCCGTCCGAGAGGAGCGACATGAGCAGCACCGACCCGACCCGCCACGACATGGTCATCACCCGCGTCTTCGACGCGCCGGTCGAGCGGGTCTGGCAGGCCTGGACCGACCCTGAGCAGGTGATGCGCTGGTGGGGGCCGACCGGCTTTACCGCGCCGGTGGCCAGGATGGATGTCCGCGAGGGCGGGACGTCGCTGGTGGCCATGCGCTCGCCCCAGGGCCAGGACCTCTACAACACCTGGACCTACCGGAGGGTCGAGCCGGGCCGACGGCTCGAGTTCGTCCAGCGCTTTGCCGACGAGGCCGGCAACCAGCGCGACCCGGCCGAGCTGGGGCTGCCCGCGGAGATCCCCCGCGAGGTGCCCCACACCCTGACCTTCACGGCCGTGGGCGACGGGCGGACGGAGCTGACCGTCACCGAGTACGGCTACCCGTCGCAGCAGATCGCCGGGTTCTCGCGAGTCGGCATGGAGCAGGTCCTGGACAAGCTGGCTGACAGCCTGCGGTAGGGGCCCTAGCGTGACCGGGCCGGCGGACGGCGCTACCGGACCGATGCTGAGGTTCCAGCGCGGCGTCCTGCTTGACCGTCGCCCTGGCCGAGGTGGCGGTAGAGCGAGGCCCGGCTGACGCCAAGGGTGGCCGCGATCGCCTTGGTGTACTGCCCGGAGCGGTACAGCTCCCTGGCCACCTGGGGCTTGTGGGCAGTCAGCACCGACGGCCGGCCGGGTCGCCGCCCGCTGCATCAGGCGAGCGCGGCAAGGATGCGTCGACAGCGCTTGGGGTCTTCGGTCAAGCCGTTCTCAAGCCCCCACAGCCAGTAGTCCACACAGCGCACGATCGTCCAGCCACGCGCCTTCTCCTCATCCAGCTCACCACTGCCAGCCAGCACCGCCAGCAAGCGCCGGATTCCTTCGGCGTCCTGGAGCTCGTCCACCCGGGTCCACAGCAACTCGGGAACGGCGTGCTCGGGGTCGCCGGCGACCGGCTTGGGGTCAATCGCCAACCAGGGTTCCCGATCGCCGGCCAGGACGTTGCCATAGTGCAGATCGGCGTGGACCAGCCGATCACCGGCCCTGGCGCCCAGCTCGTGGGCCACGCCGCCGGCCATAGCAAGCCAGTCCTCGGGCACCGGGCGGCCGAGGCGCGCCTGTCGCCCCGGCAGCGAGGCTGCGATGGCAGCGGCCACAGCTCGCAGGGGGCGAACCCCGGCCGGCGCCGGGATGGCCAGGCGCCGCAGCAGCCTCCCGGCCACCTGGGCGGCGGCCCGGAGGTCCATGCGCTCCAGGGTCCGGGTTGCATCCAGGCGCTCCAGCAGCAGCGCCCCGGCCGCTGGGTCTGCTTCCAGCAGCAGCACGGCGCCCTGTCCCCGCCAGGCCGCCAACGCCCGTGCCTCATCAGCGGTGCGCTCGGCCGGCCAGGTGAGCTTGAGCACGCACCGCTCAGCCCCACGGGAGACCGGGACCACCACGCCGTGGTAGCCCCGCGCGGCTATTCCATCCTCGACCTGGAGCCGCCACCGCCGACACAGGCGGTCAACCAGGGCCGGCAGGGCAGCGATCCATGCCCGACCCTGGACGCTGGCTTGGGCGGCGAACTCCACCGGCTCCAGCACCCGATCAAGGTCGGCGAGCCCTGGATACCAATCGTGGGCTGCTCCATCGGATTGCCGGCGACCTCTCCGACGCTCTTCCATGCCGCGATGGTAGGGCCGCGGCCGCGGCCACCTGGCACATGGTCCCCCTCGGGAGAGTGGAGCGGCCGCGCCGAGCGGTGCGCTTCGCGCCATTGAAGCTGGGATGTCAGAAGCTGGATCTTCTCAGAAGGCGCATTTGGCGTCAGAGTCGGCGGTGGCGCTGCGCGGCCGGAGGGGTTCTCGTCGCGAGAGGGGCCAAGGGTGGTCGCTGACGTCGGCTCTGTCCGGTCCACGACAGGAGGCGCCATGCGCGATGCGTGTTGCAGCTCTGATCCTGGCGGTCTGCTTGGCTCTGCTCCCCGGGCTGGCACCCCCATGGGCATGATCTCCTCGACCACACCAGCCGTCCTATGAGATGTTCGGCAACCGCCAGATCCCCTTCCAGGGCGACTACAACTGGGTGGCGCTCGCCTTCGACGGGACGAGTTCGCTGTTCGGCTACATGGGCTGGACCGACAACCGTGACGTCCGGCCGGGCGTCGACATCCGCGAGACCGATTATGTCGACGGCTTCGACGTGTTCCAGTGCCGCACGCCCACAGCGCTGGAGCCGGATCAGTGCCCCAACGCGCACGGCCTGGACCAGAACATCTACGGCCAGTCGCTCACGCTCCCGGTCGGCTGAGGCGGCGTAGCCGGACAGCCTGACCAGCCGCGACGGCGGTGGGGCCAGACAAGGCGGCTGGCCGCACCGCGCCAGCCGCGAGTGGGCGCCGCCACCGGATCCCGCAGCGCTCATCAAGCTCGAAGCCGTCGTCCAGCAGCTCACGGATCTCGTCGAAGCTGCTGGCCTGTGCGCCAGTGGTGGGTCCTCCCGAACCGACGGACATCGAGGAAGAAAGCATCGTCCGCTCGGGGCCTGGACGGTGGCGGCGCCGGGGCCTTCATCCCTGGGGCCGTAACCCGAACCGGGCTGGAGAGGGCCAACCCAGTCCACGGGGCCGATGGCCAACCCTCGGGATGCCGGATGAGGCACCTGGTCATCGACCTAACCAAAGAACGTCAACGACCCTGCTGGCGTTACCGGCCGACCTGCCTCCTGGGTGGTGGCCTTACTGGTCTCCCGAGCCATCCTGGGCGTGGTCGCCCCGGTCCTCCATCCTCGGCCGTCAGGTGTGGTTCGCCGTCGTGATGGTTCAGACTACAAATGTGCACGACGAGGTCGCCGACCGGACAAGGAGTGAGTGCCGTGCAGCAACGCCGACTGGGTCGCGTCGGCCACCAGAGCTCGGTGCTGATCTACGGGGCGGCCGCCCTGGCCGAGGTCGACCAGGACACCGCCGACGCCTCAATCCGGCTGGCCCTGGATGCCGGGATCAACCACTTCGACGTGGCCGCCAGCTACGGCGACGCCGAACTGCGGCTTGGCCCATGGATGTCCACCATCCGGGACCGGATCTTCCTTGCCACCAAGACCGGCCGGCGCGACCGGGAGGCCGCCTGGGCTCAGGTGAACCAGAGCCTGGAGCGGCTGCAGACCGACCGGGTCGACCTCATCCAGGTCCATGCCGTCGGCGACCCCGAGGAGCTGGACCTGGTCACCCGGCCGGGCGGGTCGCTGGAGGCGGTGGTCCGGGCCAGGGAGGAGGGGCTGGCCGGCGCGGTCGGGATCACCGGCCACGGCCATCAGGCCCCGGCGACCCACCGGGAGGCCCTGCGCCGGTTCCCATTCGACACCGTGCTGACGCCGCTGAACTACGTGCTGGCTCAGGACCCGGCCTACCTGGCCGACTACCAGGCGCTGGTGGCCGAGGTCCGGGCCCAGGACGCCGGCCTGATGATCATCAAGGCCGCCTCGCGACGGAACTGGCCGGAGCCGGTCGAGCACGGCTACGCCACCTGGTACGAGCCGTTCGACGACCAGGAACGGATCGCGGCCGCGGTCGCCTGGGTGCTGTCGCACCCGGAGGCGACCGGCCTGGCCACCCCGGGTGACGTGCGGCTGCTGCCCCTGGTCGTCGAGGCCGAGCGGCGCCTCGGCGAGACCAGCCTGGCCGAGGCCGAGGAGGTCCTGGCCCGCGCCCCCGACTACAGCTCCCCATTCATCGACATCCCGATCTGACGGCGCCGGTTTCTGCCCCCGATCGAGGGCAGCAGAGGGCCATGGACGACCAGTTCGACGGGCGAGCGGTGGCCCGCGCCCTGCGCGGGGTGGCCGATGCCGCCCCGGTGCGGGGGGACCTCCCAGCCGTGTTGCAGCAACTCGTTGACACGGCCAAGACGGTGCTGGCTACCGACGGGGTCGGGCTGATGTTGACCGACGCCGACGGCCAGGCCCTGGAGCTGGCCGCCGGGGCGGCTACCGGGTCCAGACGGTCACCCCTGGCGACATATCCCGCTGGAGGCGCCGACGCCGGTGACCGAGGTGGCCCGGCTGGCCGAGCAGGCTCGGGCCGCCCGGACCAAGCTGGCCACCGCCCAGGCCCGGCGATCAGCGCCGAACGCGCCGCCATCGCCGCCCGGGCCAACGCCGTGCGGGCCGGCGAGCATGCCAGCTACCTGGCCGAGGTCAGCGCCATGCTGGCCAGGCGATGCTGGTGGATCAGCTCGGCCCGGCCGTCCTGCACCAGATTGCCGAGGGCGCCGACCATCTGGAGCTGCTCACCGCCCTCAGGATCGGGTCGGCGATGGTGGTGCCGCTGGCCGGCAGGACCCGGATCCTTGGCACCATCACCTTCGGCAGCCACCAGCCAGGCCGCCGAAGGCGTTGACCACGGTCCCGGCGGCTGAACCGCCATTCCGACCGCGGAGCGCGAGCGAGGACTCGAGTCAGGCCCGGTCGGCCAGACGGTAGGCCAGCCACACCAGCCCGGCCACTAGGGCCGCCACCACCAGCATGGTGCCCAACCCGGCCAGGATCGCGGGGGTGGTGTTCTCCATGACCGTTCCCTCCAGGTCAGCTGCTGCTACCTGCCTTGGCCTTGCCGCCCTGGCCAGTCTCCTCCAGTGCCTTGAGCCGCTTCTCGATCCGGTTGAGTGACCGCTGCATCTCGTTGTCGCTGTCCCTGGACTCGTGGCTGTTGCGGTGGATCAGGAAGGTGGTCAGCACGACAAAGGTCAGCAGCTGGAGAAATTCGGACTGCCAGTTCTCCAGCGTGCTGGTCCAGACTGCCAGAGGAAGTCACCCACGACCAGCGGCTGGTTGTGGTCCTGCTGCTCGTTGGCCCAGGTGAACCACTGGGTGACGAGCTGTCCCACCCAGGCCAGGAAGAACAGGCAGCCCAAGGTGATGCTCAGGCTGTAATCCCGCCACATCCGCTTCATCCCATCTCACACCCTTTCCAGGCGCAGGGAAGCAAGCACCGTCTACCCATGGCAACGGAGAAGAAACCGCCCTCGCCGCCGGCCACAGTCGATGAGGCCCCGCGACGATGTTCGCCTGTCGCCCACCGTCCGGCAGCCGCTGGCCCCCCGACCAGCGCGCCGACGAGCTCCGGGCACGCCTGGGGGAGCTGCTCACCGAGGCCACGGGCACCGTGGCTGATCTCAGAATCGCGGCCCGCCGGGGCCGCTTCGCCGAGCTCCCGGACCTGGCCGAACCGCTTCCGAAGGTGGCCGAGGAGCTGGATGCCTTTGCCGAGGCCCACGGTTGAAACGGCTGTTCGCGGTCGCCCTGGGCATCCTCACCGCCATCGGCGGGTTCGTGGACATCGGTGACATCGTTGCCAACGCCGAGACCGGCGCCCGCTTCGGGATGTCACTGGCCTGGGTCGTCGTGGTCGGGGTGATCGGGATCTGCCTGTTCGCCGAGATGGCCGGCCGGGTGGCCACGGTGTCTGGGCGGGCGGTGTTCGACCTGGTCCGCGAGCGCCTGGGCGCCCGGGTGGCACTGGTCAACCTGGTGGCGTCGTTCTTCATCACCTTCCTGACCCTGGCCGCCGAGATCGGTGGGGTCGCCCTGGCCATCGAGCTGGCCACCAGCGTCAACTACCTGCTGTGGGTCCCCATCGTCGCCTTCCTGGTCTGGCTGGTCATCTGGCGAGTCAAGTTCGCCATCATGGAGAACGCCTTCGGCCTGGCGGGGCTCGCCCTGGTGGTGGCCGCGGTGGCGCTGTGGCGCCTCGGTCCGGACTGGGGTGGGCTGCTGCACGGCGCCACCCACCCCGCCGTCCCCCAGGGCGAGGGCCATCCGACCTGGTGGTTCTTTGGCATCGCCCTGCTGGGGGCGGCCATGACCCCCTATGAGGTGTTCTTCTTCTCCTCGGGCGCGGTCGAGGAGGGCTGGAGCCGGGCGGACCTGATCACCAACCGCCTCAACGTCTACATCGGCTTCCCCCTGGGCGGGCTGCTGTCGCTGGCCCTGATGGCCGGAGCGACGCTGTTCCTGGAGCCGCGCGGTATCCAGCCCGGGCCACCTGTCCCAGGTGGCCCTCCCGACTCTGCTGGTGCTGGGCAAGCTGGGCCTGGCGGTGCTGCTGGTCGGGTTCTTCGCCGCCACCTTCGGGGCGGCCCTGGAGACCGGCCTGTCCTGCGGCTACTCGGTCGCCCAGTACTTCGGGTTCCAGTGGGGCAAGTTCGTCCGCCCGGCCGACGCGCCCCGGTTCCACCTGGTGGTGCTGGTGTCGATTCTGTTCGGGGCCGGGCTGGTGCTGACCACCATCGACCCGATCACCGTCACCGAGTACTCGATCGTGCTGTCGGCGGCCGCCTTGCCTCTTACGTACTTCCCCATCCTGGTGGTGGCCAACGACCCGGACTACATGGGGGACAAGGTGAACTCGCGGTTCACCAACGCCCTTGGGTCGCTGTACCTGCTGCTGTTGCTGGTAGTGGCGGTGGCCACGATCCCCCTGATGGTCCTGACCAAGGCTGGGAGCTGAGCACCATGGCCGGACGCACCCTGGAAGCCGCCCTGCATCTGCTGGACCGCCAGCTCGTCGACAAGGACGGCCGGCTCGCCGGCAAGGTCGACGACCTCGAGCTCGAGTTCCCAGCGGGGGGTGGTCCGCCGACGGTGACCGCGATCCTGGCCGGCCCTGGCGCGCTCAGCCGGCGGGTCGGCGGCCGCCTGGGCGCCTGGGTGGAGGCGGTGACCAACCGTCTCCGCGACGGCGACGACCGGCGCCCGGCCCGGGTTCCCTTCGCCGTCGTCAAGCGGATCAACAGCGCCGTGGAGTTGAGCGTGGCCCGGGCCGAGCTGGAGACCAACCGGCTGGAGGCCTGGACCCGCGAGCACCTCATCGGCCACCTGCCCGGAGCCGGCGATGCGCCTGAGTGACCTGCTCGGCGCCGAGGTCATCGACGAGGCAGGCCGCAGCGCCGGGCCACGTCCACGACCTCCGCCTGATCCAGGATGGGCCGGTGATCGGCGGGTTCGGGGCCAGCCTGCGGGCAGCCGGGCTGATCGTCGGCCGCCGCGCGATCGGCGCCCGGCTGGGCTACGAGCGGCGCAAGATGCAGGGACCGTGGCTGGTCAAGCTCCTGTTCGGCCGGCTCTTCCACGACGGCCGGTACGTCGAATGGGACCGGATTCGATCCATCGAACCCGAGCGGATCCGCATCTCTGGTTCGACCTTGGACCTCCCCTCACCAAGGTCATCCACCTGACGCCACACCGCGAAGGTCGAGCGGTGGCGCTCGGTTCGAATCCCGGTTCGGGCCTCCACCAGGCCGGCAGCCATGCCTCAGGAGCCGGTTGGCGAGGCGTAGACGATGAGGTTGTCGCGGTAGTGGTGGGTGGTGTGGTCGTAGCTGCCGGCGCAGGTGATCAGGCGCAGCAGGGGCCGGTTGGCCTTGGTCCAGATCCGGTTGGTGGGCAGGGCGGTCTTGGGGTGCTGCTCCAGGCGGCCGACCAGGAACCGGGTGGTGGTCCCGTCGGGCTGGCCGACCAGGATCTCGTCGCCGGGGCGGAGCTGGCGCAGCGGGTGGAACACGTCCGGGCCGGTCTTGGTGTCGACGTGGCCGACCAGCACCGCCGGGCCGGGCTCCCCGGGCCGGGGGCCGAACCGGTACCAGCCGACCTGGCCGGGGTCGGGGGTCTGCATGGCCCCGTTCGGCCTGCGGCCGACGGCGACGATGGCGGCCCTGACGCCGATGCTGGGGATGGACAGGGTGGACGGCCCCGGCGGAGCGGCGGCGCCCGGCTGGGGTAGCAGCCGGCCCTGGCGGTCGATGGCCACCAGCAGCCAGGCGATCACCAGCACCAGGCCCAGGCTGATGAGGGCGGGGACCGCACGCCTGGCGGGCGCGCGGTCCGAGCCGTTGTCGTAGGTGGTCATCGCCGGCTCCTGACGGTCTGGCGGTACCCGAGGCCGGCGCCGAGGACGATCAGGGCCACACCGGCCGGCAGCAGCAGCCGGGTCGGGTCGAGGCCGCCCTGGCCGTCGTCGGCGGTGCCGCCCAGCCCGGTGTCGACCCGGTTGGGGAGCTTGGAGCCGTCGTTGCGGTTGCTGTTGGTTCTGCCGCCACTGCTGGCGTTCGAGCCGAGCACCCGGAACTTGGCGTAGCCGACGCGGTAGGTGTCGAGGCGCATGTCGCACGACATCCCGAACCGGCCCCAGCCGACCGCGTCCTTGCTGGTGATGGTGTACCGGGCGACGACCCGGTTGGCCTTCATGTCGTAGCTGCCACTGTCTCTCAGCAGGGTGGCGGCGTTGGTGCCCAGCTGCTTGCGGTCCTGGAAGAACGGATAGCCGCTGTCGCAGCTGCCCTCTCCTGGGCATAGGCGGTGCCGGCAAGGCTCAGGGCCGCCAGCACGGTCGAGATCACCAGCACTCGGGCCAGCTTCGACCTGGTCATGAGGATCCTGCTCCTTCTCCCCCGATGGGTGCTTGTTCCCTCCGTCACTGGAGGCGACAATGCGCGCGGACGCTGACAGCCGGCTGACAGCTCGGCCGGCGCGGCCAAGAGGCGGGGGGTGCGTGATGCCGAACTCCCAGATCGAGATGGTCGTCAAGGACGACAGCCAGCCGGGTGGGTGGAGGGTCTGCGGCGAGTTCAAGGAGGACCCGGGCGGGCAGGTGGATGTGTACGTGCTCGTCCGCCAGGGCGACGTCGTCGCCCGCGGCGGCGACGTGGTCACGCAGAAGGAGTGGCAGTTCGGGATGACTCCCAAAGGAGGCCAGCTGGTCGCCGGGGAGGATGAGACCGCGATCGCCTCAGCGGTGGCCATCGCCCGGAAGTCCTCCGGCCTGGAGGTCTTCACCTGGGCCCAGCGGGTCCCTGTCAAGACGACAAGGATCCCTGGCAACGAGCCGCCCCCTCTTGGCGACGGCACGCCGGCCGAAAGTCCGGGGACGCTCGCCATGGGGGACTCCATCACCTCGTCCCTGGCTGTCAGCGAGCCGACGGGCCCTAAGGCCGGCGCCGACCGGCTGTCCTACACCGCCGACCTGAGGGTCCACTAGCGCAGTTGACCGCGGAGCTGGCCGACGCCCTCCGGCGGGCCGGGGTCGCCGAGGTCGACGCGTCCGCCCGGCGGCGGGCCGAGTACTCGACCGACGCCTCGCTGTACCGGGTGCCGCCGGAGCTGGTCGTCTTCCCACGCGACCTCGACGAGGTCGTGGCCGTGGTCCAGACCTGCCTGGCGCTCGGGGTCCCGCTGACCGCCAGGGGCGCCGGCACCTCGATCGCCGGCAACGCCGTCGGGCCGGGCGTGGTCATGGACCTGGCCCGGCATCTGCGACGGGTCCGGTCGCTGGACCCGGAGGCGGCCACGGCCACGGTCGAGCCCGGGGTGGTGCTCGACGACCTCCAGGCCGCGGCCCGGCCTCACGGGCTGCGCTTCGGCCCCGACCCCTCGACCCACAGCCGCTGCACCCTCGGGGGGATGCTCGGCAACAACGCCTGCGGGTCACGCGCCCTGGCCTACGGGCGGACGGCCGACAACATCCTGGAGCTGGACGTCGTCTGCGGCACCGGCCAACGCCTGGTGGCCCGGCCGGGGGCGGTCGGGGAGGTGCCCGACCTGGAGGCGGTCGTCCGGACCGGCCTCGCCCCGATCCGGACCGAGTTCGGCCGCTTCGGCCGCCAGGGCTCTGGCTACGCGCTGGAGCACCTGCTGCCCGAGCGCGGCGGCGACCTGGCCAGGGGCCTGGTCGGCAGCGAGGGCACCCTGGCCGTGGTCCTGCAGGCCACGCTCCGGCTCGTCCGGGCGCCGGCGGCGACCGTGCTGGTCGTGCTCGGCTACCCGGACATGGTGACCGCGGCCGACGCCGCCGGCGCCGTCCTGCCGCACCGGCCGGTGGCTCTTGAGGGGATCGACGCCCGCATCGTCGAGGTGGTCCGGCGCCGGGGCCGGGCCGTGCCCGACCTCCCCCGGGGCAGTGGCTGGCTGCTGGTCGAACTGGCCGGCGCGACCCGGGCCGAGGCCGAGGCGGCCGCGGCCCGGCTCACCGCCGCCGTGGCCGACGACGCGCTGGCCGCCCGGGTCCTGCGCGTCCCGGCCGAGGCGGCGGCCATCTGGCGCATCCGCGAGGACGGGGCCGGGTTCGGCGGCCGCAGCCCGTCCGGGACGCCGGCCTGGGCCGGCTGGGAGGACGCGGCCGTCCCGCCCGAACGGCTGGGCGCCTACCTGCGCGACTTCGAGGCCCTGCTCGCCGACCACGGGCTCGGCGGCATGCCCTATGGCCACTTCGGCGACGGCTGCCTGCACGTGCGCATCGACTTCCCCTTCGACCGGCCCGGCGGACAGGCCGTCTACCGGTCGTTCGTTGAGCACGCGGCCAGGCTGGTCGCCCGGCACGGCGGGTCGATGTCCGGGGAGCACGGCGACGGGCGCGCCCGGTCGGAGCTGCTGCCGCTGATGTACTCGCCCGAGGCCGTCGCGGCCATGGCCGCCGTCAAGGCGGTCCTGGACCCCCGCGACCTGCTCAACCCCGGCGTGGTGGTGCGTCCGCGCCCGTTCGACGCCGACCTGCGCCGGACCATGGCCGGGCCGGTCATCGGGCGGCTCGGGTTCCGCTACCCGGAGGACGGCGGCGACCTCACCAGCGCCGTCCACCGCTGCACCGGGATCGGGCGCTGCGTGGCCGACAACACCGGCTCGGGCAGCGTGATGTGCCCGTCCTGGCTGGCGACCAGGGACGAGAAGGACACTACTCGGGGCCGCAGCCGGGTCCTCCAGGAGGCGGTCAACGGCACCCTGGTCAGAGGCCTGTCCTCACCCGAGGTCCGCGAGGCCCTCGACCTCTGCCTGGCCTGCAAGGGTTGCGCCTCCGACTGCCCGACCGGGGTCGACATGGCCACCTACAAGGCCGAGGTCCTCCACCAGACCTACCGTCGCCGGCTTCGCCCCGCCGCCCACTACAGCCTCGGCTGGCTCCCTCGCTGGGCCGCCCTCGCCGCCAGAGCCCCACACCTGGCCAACCTGCTTGTGGGGGCTCCCGGCCTGTCCCTGGTCGCCAAGCGCCTGGCCGGGATCGACGGTCGTCGGCTCCTGCCGAGGTTCGCCCCCCAGACCCTGCGGGCGTGGTGGCGTCACCGCCCGAACCCCGCCCGGGTCCCGGCGCCCCGGGTGCTGCTGTGGCCCGACACCTTCACCAATCACTTCACCCCCGAGGTAGGCCAGGCTGCCGTCCAGGTCCTGGAGCACGCCGGCTACCAGGCGGACCTTCCCGACGAGACGCTCTGCTGCGCGCTCACCTGGATCTCCACCGGCCAGCTGACCACGGCGAAGCAGGTCCTACGCCGCACAGTGGACCGGCTCGCCTCCTTGGTGGGGGAGGGCCGCGGGAGCGTGAGGTTGGTTGGGCTGGAACCGTCCTGTCTGGCGGTGCTGCGGCACGACGCGCTGCAGTTGCTGGGGGAGGACGACCCGGCGGCGGTGGTGGTGGCTCGGGCGGCGTCGACGTTGGCGGAGGTGCTGGCGGCCACGCCGGGATGGGCGCCGCCCGACCTGTCGGGGGTGGTCGCGGTGGCCCAACCCCACTGTCACCAGTACGCCGTCCTCGGCTGGGAGCCCGACCGCACTCTCCTGGCCCGCGCCGGGACTGAGGTCACGGCGGTCGGCGGCTGCTGCGGGCTGGCCGGCAACTTCGGCGCCGAGCGCGGCCACTACGACGTCTCAGTCGCCGTCGCCGAGACCGCGCTCCTCCCGGCCGTACGAGCCGCCGGCCCGGACACGGTCGTCCTGGCCGACGGCTTCTCCTGCCGCACCCAGCTCGACCACCTGGCCGGCCGCCACGCCCTCCACCTGGCCGAGCTCCTCGCCAGGGCGCCTAGCCCTGGCGGTGTTGGGCCTTGAGCTGCTGGTCGAGGAAGTAGTGCTCCTGCGCCCAGAGGTGGAGGCCGAGGCCGAGGCGCATGGCGCAGCGCTTGAGGGCGTCGGAGGCGGCGTCCTTGAGGCGGGCGCCGTCATGGGGCCAGTTGTGGACGTCGCCGACATCGCCGACCTCCTCGACCCGGACCTGGCGGTTGTCGATCGAGCAGGTGAGGCGCCAGATGCCGCCGACCACGACGTTGTGGAGGGCGGGCGTGCCGGCCTTGCCGCGCCGGCTGCGGGCGGCGGGGTCGGGCGGCACGGCGGCCACGTCGCCGCGGATGACCTGAACGAGCTCGAAGTCGAAGGGGCCGACAATGCTGAGCAGACGCTGGTTGACGACGTGGTGGGCGACGTAGTCCTGGCCGTCCTTGCGCTCGACGAAATCCTCGGGGAAGGGCCGGGACAACTCGACGAGATCGGCGTCGATGACCGTGGTCACAAGCATCAGTCCTCAGGGAAGCGGTTGCTGCGTTGTCCCAGCGTAACCGGTACCTGTGACAGGGCCGGGCCCCTCCGGGGAGCCGTAACGCTGCCGTACCGCGGTGGGTGAAGACTGCTCCAAAGCCGGGCTCGGCGCGGGCCTATGGCGGCTGGGCAACCCGGCTCGGCGAGGAGGTGATGGAGCTGCGGTCCCGGACGACGGCGGTGCTCGCCTGGTCCATGTGGCTGCTCGCCTTTGGCTGCTGCGCCGCCGGCCTACTGGTCACCCTGGCCATCTACCGGCCCCTCACTGTCGGCGTGCTGGTTGAGGGCGCCGTCTACGCCTTCTCCTTCGTGCTCGGGTTCGCCACCGTCGGCCTGGTGCTGGCGCTGCGGCGGCCGGGCAACCCGATCGGCTGGCTGTACAGCGCCGCCGGCCTGGCCTGGGCGTACACCCTTCCAGTGCAGCCATGGATCGACCAGCTGGTCCGCGAGCACCGACCCCTGCCGTTGGTGGCCCAGCTCGTCGCGGCGACCGGCGACCTGAGCTGGGCGCCCGCGATCGGGCTCGGGGTCACGCTGCCGGCCCTCCTCCTGCCCAACGGTCACCTGCGGTCGCGTCGCTGGCGGCTGGTCGTCATCACCAGTGTGACCGGCATGGTCCTGGTCATGGTGGCCGGACCCCTGAGCCCGGGACCGCTGGAGGAGATGGGGATCGACAACCCGTTCGGGCTCGCCGGCCCGGCGGGCACCCTCGCCAGCGTCCTCACGATCGTCGGCGTGCTGCTGCACTGGTTGAGCCTGCCACCGGCGGCGGTGTGCGTGCTGCTCCAGTTCCGGTCCTCGCGCGGGGTCGAGCGGCAGCAGATGCGTTGGGTCGCCGCCGGGATAGCCGGCGCGGTGGGTCTGATGCTGATCGGCGTTCCGAGCGGGCTCGGGCTCGCGCCCGGCTGGATCTCGAACCTCGTCTTCCCGGCCCTGCTCCTCCCGCCGGTGGCGATCGCGGTCGCGGTGCTGCGCTACCGGCTGTACGACCTGGACCGGATCGTCAGCCGGACGGTCGCCTACGGGCTGCTCACCCTGGTCCTGGGCGGCGGCTACGCCATGGTCGCTCTCGGCCTGGGCCAGCTCCTGGGGCGGGACTCCAGCCTGGTCGTGGCTGCCGCCACCCTGGCCGTGGCCGCGGTGTTCCAGCCGGCCCGGCGCCGGGTCCAGGCGCTGGTGGACCGGCGCTTCAACCGGCGCCGCTATGACGCCGCCCGGACCCTGGAGGGCTTCGCGGTCCGGCTGCGGGACCAGGTCGACCTGGACGCCCTGCACGGGGAGCTGCTGGCCGTGGTCGACCAGACGATGCAGCCGACCCGGGCCTCGCTGTGGCTGCGGCACGCGCCCTAGGGCCTATGGAGAAGCACCACATGACCAAGCATAAGTCCTTCAAGGGCCGCGTCCGCGCGCGCATGGACAAGACCCACGAGAGCTACACCACCGCCCGCCGCCAGCTCCTGGCCAAGGCCCAGGGCCCGGAGGACCCCGCGACCCCGGCCGCCGCCGAGGCCGGGGCCGAGGGCCCTGCCGAGGCGCGGGTGGAGCTCGTCGCCGAGGCCGAGGCGCCGGCTGGCCCCGCCGGCCCACCACCTCCGCCGACCCCACCACGCCGCGGTGCCGGTCGAGCGGCTGTACGAGGCGTTCGTCGATGACGGGTCGACCCGGCTGGTAGTGAACTTCACCGCTCGTGGCGAGGCCAAGAGTCAGGTCGCGCTCGTCCACGAGCGCATCCCCGACGCCGAGACGGCCGAGGAGCTCAAGCCGTGGTGGCGGGCTCGGGTGGCCGACCTGAAGCGGCTCCTGGAGTCCTGACCGGCACCAGGGCGGCCAGGGCGAAGGCGGTGGCCGGGATGTCGATGTAATAGAACATGAAGCTGCGGTGGAAGACGAGCGTGCCCAGCAGCACCAGGCCGGAGACGCCGAGGAACGTCCGGAGGCCGGGCCGGGACCACACCCACCAGCTGCCCACGGCCAGGACCACGGCCGTGGGCAGGGTGGTCGCCCACAGCGGTGACGGGCCGAACGGGTCGGCCAGGACCCCGGCGCGCAGCAGGTACGCCGGCAGGCCGTGCCCGGAGATGGGGTAGGCGTCGGCGACCAGGCCGAGAGGGTAGGCGACGGCGTCGGTGAGGAAGTCGCCCGGGTGCCAGAGCAGAAACGGGACCGCCGTGACCACCGCCGGGGCCACGGTGACGGCGGCGGCCCGCCAGGCGCGGCCGGGGTCGAGGCGGCCGCGCCTGACCTCGGCCGCCAGCCAGACGAGGAACAGCACCACCATCGGCGCCAGCAGCGCCTTGACCGCCAGGGTGGCCCCGAGGGCGAACCCGGCGAGCACGACCCGGCGGCTGGCCAGGGCGACGGCGGCCACGGCCATGCCGGCCACCAGCAGGATGTCGTTGACGCCCTGCCACAGGTAGGGGAGCAGCAGCGGGTTGAGGCAGACGGCCAGGGCCACCCCCAGGTGCCCGCGTTCACGTAGGCTCCAGCGGCCCAGCCACAGCCCCAGGGCGCAGTAGACGAGCAGGTACAGCACCCGCGGGTCGGCGTCGCGGCCGACGGCACGCAGGGGCGCCTCGACGGCGGCCAGCAGGCCGAGCGACCCCGGCCAGTAGTGGTAGTGGTTGAGCAGCGGGTTGTTGGCCGGCCGCCCCTCCACGTCGATGCGCCAGCCGGCCAGCACCTGGGCGTACGACGCCTGGTAGGGGTCGCGGCCCTCGAGCAGGACCCGGACCGCCTCGTCGCTGACCAGTACCCCGCCGTCGTGGGCCAGCCGCACGTTGCCGCGCTCGGTGCCCTCCATGTACCTGGCCGCCGGGACCACCCCGAGCAGCACCAACATGAGGGCGAAGCAGGCCAGCCGCAGCCCCCGCCTGGCCGGCCAGCGGGCCAGCACCAGCCCGTGGGCCGCCACCACCCCGGCCAGCAGCGCCACCGGCACGGCCAGCCGCCCGTTCAGCCGGCCCCCGGCGAGCGCGGTCGTGCACACCAGGAACTCGACCAGGCGCGGGTCGGGCAGGACCCGCGGCCGCCAGCCGGCCTCGGTGGTGGCGCTGGTCGACGTCATCTCACCGGCCCGCCCCTGGCGGCGTGACCCCCAGGTCGAGCAGCTGGCTGGTGAGCCACTTGCTGATGTCGTTCTCCTCGACCACGGTCGCGGCGGCCTGGCGGCGGGCCCGGCGCTCAGCCGGGTCCATGGTCAGGGCCCCGAACAGGGCGTCGGCCTGCTGCTGGATGTCGAAGGGGTGCAGGGTGACCGCGAACGCGCCCAGCTCCTGGTGGGCGCCGGTGTTCTCGGACAGGGCGAGGACCATGGCCCGGGTGTTGACCACCACCGCCTCCTTGGCGACCAGGTTCATGCCGTCGGCCAGGGCGTTGACCATGAGGACGTCGCAGACGGTGTAGGCGGCCACGGCCAGGTGCAGGTCGGTGGTCAGGCGGAGGTCGACCGGCTGGTAGTGCTCGCGGCCGTGGGTGGCGTTGACCCGAGCAACGATGGCGCCGATCTCGGCCAGGTAGTCGGCGTACTCGGGCACGTCCTGGCGGCTCGGCTGGAGCAGGGCCAGGAAGCTCACCTTGCCGACCAGCTCGGGATGGTCCTCCAGCAGGGTCGCGAACGCCCGGAACCCGCGGACGATGTTCTTGGAGGGGTCGGTGCGGTCGACCCGCAGGACGAGCTGGTGGTCCTCGCGGCAGAAGGTGTCGCGGAGGGTGATGGCGTGCTCGGTCACCTCGTCGCTGGCGGCCAGCTCCCGCATGGCCTCGACGTCGATCGAGATCGGGTAGTGGCGGGCGGCCACCACCCGCTGGCCGACCCGCACCGTCATCGCCTCCAGGTCGATCGGCAGGCCGAGCAGCTCCTGGGCGGTGAGCAGGAAGTTCCGGGCGAACCCCTCGGTGTGGAAGGCGACCACGTCGTTGCCGAGCAACCCGGTCAGGAGCTGCTCGCGCCAGACCGGGGGCAGCACCCGCCAGGCGTCCGGGCCCGGCCAGGGGATGTGCAGGAAGAACGACAGCAGCGCCTCCGGGCAGGCCTCCCGGACCGCCCGGCCGACCAGGTAGAAGTGGTAGTCGTGGAGCATCACCAGGGCGCGGCCGCCGCGGGCCGTGACCTCGTCGATGACCGCGTCGGCGAACAGCCGGTTCACGGCCACGTAGCCGTCCTCGTAGGCGGCGTGCTCCCGCTTGGTCAGGTCGGGGTCCAGCGCCAGGCCGTACATGCCGTGCTGGAGGAACCACAGCAGCGGGTTGGCGATCACCGTGTAGAAGTCCTCGTGGGCCTGAGGCTCGACCTCGACCAGGCGCAGGCGCACCGTCGGCTGGCCTTCCGCGGTGTCGCCGCCGTCGGGGTCGAGCACCCGGGGCTCGGGCTCGAGGGCGACCTCGGCCGCCCGCCCCTGGTGCTCGGCGGCCACGGCCCGGTCCTCCTCGGAGTCGGCGGCGCACACCCAGACGGCGTCGGGCAGGTCTGACACCAGCCCGGTGAGCGCCGTGACCAGCCCGCCGGCGCCGCGGCTGCCGGTGCGGCGGCCGGACTCGTCGCGCTCGAACGACACCGGGCCCCGGTGCGACAGGAGCACCACCGGCAGGTCCGACCGGTCGCCCGGGGCCGTCATGGGGCGGTGTCGGCGTTGGCCTTGGCGGCCATCAGGAGCAGCCCGCCGTCGATCACGAACGACGTCCCGGTCGCGTAGCTGGCCTCCTCCGAGGCCAGCCAGCGGACGGCGGCGGCGGTCTCGGCGGCGCCCCGCTCGTCCCGGTGCCAGGTCACCCCGAGGTCGCAGCCGGCCTCGGCCAGGGCGGTCGCCGTCGCCTCGCCGATGCCCGAGTCGGACCCGGTCACGATCGCCACCCTGGCCACTCGCGCGCTCCTCTCACGTCATCGCCGGATGCTGGGACGGATACCACGTGCTGCGACGCCACAGCCACCAGGTGAGGGCGCCGATGGGGATGGGCAGGACGAGGGTGAGGATGCGGAAGACGAGCACCGCCGCCACCACCTGGGCCTCCTGGCCGCCGGCCAGGACCAGGGCGGCGGCCAGGCCGAGCTCGACCACGCCGAGCCCGCCGGGGGTCACCGGGAACGCGGACAGCAGCCGGACCAGCGCGAACGCGGCCAGGGCCTCGACCCAGCTCACCTCCGTCTCCGACACCCCGACATGGCGCAGGGCCAGCAGCAGCACCAGGAACAGCGACAGGTGGCTGACCAGGGTGGTCGCCGTCAGCCAGTGCCAGCGGCCGCGGAGCAGGCTGATGGCCTGGGCGCGGAAGGCCACGGCGCCACGCTCCCAGTCCGGCCGGCCGGGCCGCCGCACGAGCCGCCGCAGGGCCTCGGCCGCGCCGGCCAGGGCCCGGCCCAGCCGGGCGGCCCGCTGCTCGGCCGACAGGCCGAAGGCGAACCCGGCCAGGGCGAGCACGAAGACGACCAGCCCGACGACCGCGGCCGGGGCCAGCTCGCCGGCGGCGTCGCCGGCGGCCACCAGCAGGCCGAGGGCCACGATCGGCATGCCGAGCTTCACGAAGTTGTTCCACACGCCCTGGATGAGCAGCGACAGGGCGATCGGGCCGTTCCCGAACCCGTAGGAGCTGTAGAAGCGGTAGGTCACGCTCAGCCCGACCGCCTGGCCGGCCGGGAGGAGGTTCCCGACCGCGGTCGAGGCGTGGCTCTCCAGGACCGCCTGGCGCAGGCTGAGGCCGGGCAGGGCGGCCAGCTGCGGCAGCATGTAGGAGAGCAGGTTCCAGCCGGCGGCGAGCAGCAGGGTGGCCAGCTCCAGCCAGGTCATCGCCCGCAGGGTCGCCCAGACCTGGTCCACGTCGACCAGGTTGGGCAGCACCCCGAGGTAGATGGCGGCGATGACCGCGACCGCCAGCAGCGCCCGCACGACCAGCCGCCGCCGGTTCGGCCTGCCGCCGGCCGCCGGCTCCCCGGACTGGGCCAACGTCCCTCCTCACCGTGCCATGTGACGGAAGCATCGTGTCACGACCGGAGTCGTTGACCACCAAATCGGCCGCTTGCCGCGAAACCGGGCGAGGAGGGAGACTTGCGCGATGGTGGGCAGGCTCAGGACGTACATCGCCGTCGTCTCTGCGATCGGCTTCGTGGTCCTCGCCCTGCTCGCGGCGAGCATCGACCTCGCCGGGGTCCGCGACAGTCTGCCCGCCGGCGCCATGCTGGCCCTGGTGGTGCTGGTCGCCCCGTTCCTGTCGATCCCCCTCAGCCGGGACGGCAGCGGCCCCAGCATCCATGTGGACACGCCGTTCGTCTTCGCCCTGGTGCTGGCCGCCGGAGCCGGTGCGGCGGCGCTGGTGATGGCCGCCTCCGGCGCGCTCTACGACCTTGCCCACCGCAAGCCGTTCGCCAAGGTCGCCTTCAACAACGGCACCCACACCATCGGCCTGGCCGCCGGCGCACTCGTCTGGACTTCCCTGGCCGGCGGCCAGGTCACCGGAAGCTCGGCCCTCCCGGCGATCCTGACCGGGACGGCGGTGTTCGTCGTCGTGAAGATGACCCTGTTCGGGGTGGCCGTGGCCATGGACGATTCGGTGCGGCCGCTGGTCAGCCTGTCCCGGTTCCTGCGCCACCTGGTGCTGGTCGTGGTCATGGCCCAGGTCGGCGTGCTGGTGCTGGTGCTGGCGACCGAGCGCCCGGCCCTGCTGCTGCTCGCCCTCGGCCCGATGCTGGCCGCCTACCTGCTCCTGCGCAGCGAGAGCCGGGCGGTGCTGGACCGCCAGGACGCCGAGGCGACGGCCAGGCGGGAGGCCGAGCTGCGAGCCCAGGAGCAGGAGGTGGCCCGCAAGCTCAAGGAGACCGACCAGATGAAGGACGACCTCCTGGCCATGGTCTCCCACGAGCTCCGCACCCCGCTCACCACCGTGGTGGGGGCGTTGCGGCTGCTGTCGGCCGGGCCCGCCCTCGGCCCCTCCGAGCGCCAGGAGCTGCTCGAGATGGCCGACCGCCAGGCCCGCCGCCTGCGGGTCCTGATCGAGCAGCTGCTGCTGGCCGCCCAGTCCGACAACGGCCGGGCCACCTTCCTGTCGTCCGCGGCCGAGCGGGCCGAGGCCGACGCGGCCGAGCTGCTGGCCGAGGCGGCCACCGAGGCCCAGGCTGGTGCCTGCGGGGACCGGGTCCGGGTCCGCTGCGACGCCACCCTGCCGGTCCGCGTCGCTCCCGACCCGGTCCTGCAGATCCTCGGCAACCTGGTCGACAACGCCTGCAAGTACGCGCCCGAGGACAGCCTGGTCTGGCTGGTGGGCGAGCGTGACGGGGCCGACGCGGTCCTGGCCGTCGAGGACGAGGGCGGCGGCGTCCCGGCCACAGAGCGGGAGCGGATCTTCGAGCGCTTCACCCGCCTGGAGCCCGGCCGGGGCCTCGGCCTCGGGCTCTACATCGCCCGCCAGCTGGCCAGGGCCCAGGGCGGCGACCTGCTCGCGACCGACGCCCGCACCACCTCCGGGGCCCGGTTCGAGCTCCGCCTCCCGCTCCGCGAGCGGGGGCCCGTCTCCGCTAGCGTGGGGGCGTCCACCCCGGACCGAAGACGAAGGGACCCCCATGGCCGTCTCCTCCCTGATGGTGCCGCTCGGCACCCCGGCGCCTGACTTCGAGCTGCCGTCGGCCGACGGCAGGACGGTGAAGCTGGCCGACCTCGACGGGCAGGCGCTGCTAGTGATGTTCCTCTGCAACCACTGCCCGTACGTGCGCCACGTCGAGCGCCAGCTCGGGGCCGTGGTCGCCTCCTACGCCGGGCGGGGCGTGGCCGCGGTCGGCATCTGCAGCAACGACCTCGACGCCTACCCCGACGACGGCCCGGCCGGCATGGCCGAGCAGGCCCGCCGGGCCGGCTTCCAGTTCCCCTACCTGCTCGACGAGACCCAGCAGGTGGCGGCCGCCTACCGGGCCATGTGCACCCCCGACCTGTTCGTCTACGGGGCCGACCGCACGCTCGCCTACCGCGGCGCCTTCGACGACAGCACGCCCCGTAACGGCCGGCCGGTGACCGGCGCCCTGCTGCGCGAGGCGCTCGACCGGGTCCTGGAGGGTCAGCCGGTGCCCGAGCCGCACCGCCCCAGCATGGGCTGCAGCCTCAAGTGGCGGCCTGGAAACCAGCCGAGCTGGCTGATCGCCACCGGCTGAGGCCTACTGCCCGATCGTCGGGTCGCCGCCGGCGCTGCGCCAGATCGAGGTCACGGCCGGGCGGGGCAGGCTGTCCCCGCCGCCCGGCCAGTTGCTGGTCGGCGCCTCGACCGTGCCACCCTCGCCCGGGTGCTGCACGGCGATGAACAGCGACCGGTTGTCCCTGGTGAGCAGCGGCCCGCAGGTCTCGGCCCCCACCGGCACGGTGGCGAACAGCTGCACGTGCCCGCGCTCGGAGCCCTCGGTCGGGCAGGCGAACAGGCCGTTGTTGCCGCCGGTGGGCTGCCTTCCGTCGGTGGCCAGCCAGATGTTGCCCTCGTTGTCGAAGGTCATGTTGTCGGGCGAGCCGATCGGGCTGACCAGCTCCTTGGGGTAGCCGGCGAAGTAGGTGCTCTCGTCGTCCGGGTCGCCGCAGAGCAGGAAGATCCGCCAGGTGAAGGAGGTCGAGTCGGCGTCGTCGCCGTCCTCGCGCAGCTCCAGCACGTGCCCGAAGGGGTTGGGGACGCGCGGGTTGCCCGGGTCGGGAGCGGTCCGGGAGGCGTTGTTGGTCAGGTTGACGTAGACCCGCCCGTTCACCGGGTTGCGCTGGATGTCCTCGGGCCGGTCCATCTCGGTCGCGCCGACCGCGTCGCCGGCCCCCCGGGTGTTGATCAGCACCTCGGCCTGGCTCGCGAAGCCGTTGGCGGCCGTCAGCGGCCCCTGGCCGTGGACCAGGGGGAGCCACTCGCCGGTGCCGTCGTCGCGCAGCCTGGCCACGTACAGGGTGCCCTCCTCGAGCAGCCCAAGGTTGTGCCTGCGGTCCCACCAGCGGTACTTGCCCTTGGTGACGAACTTGTAGAAGTAGTCGAAGATCTGGTCGTCGCCGGTGTACACGGCCACCCGGTTGCTCTTGGTCAGGGTGGTCGTCGCGCCCTCGTGCTTCATCCGCCCCATGGCGGTGTGCTTGCGCGGGGTGAAGTCCGGGTCGTAGGGGTCGATCTCGACCACCCAGCCGAAGCGGAACGGCTCCTTGGGCTCCTTGGCCAGGTCGAACCGGTCGTGGAAGCGCTCCCACTTGCGGTCCGACGGGCCCTCCTCGAACCCGTAGCGGTCGTGCCAGGCCCGGATCCGCGCGTCGGTGATGAGCTCGAGGTTGCCGAAGTACTGGTCGAAGTTCTCCTCGCCAGTCAGCACCGTGCCCCAGGGGGTGATCCCGCCGGCGCAGTTGTTGAGCATCCCCTTGACCCGCCGGCCGCTCGGGTCCTCGCTGGTCCGCATCAGGGCGTCGCCGGCCGCCGGGCCCGTCAGGCGCATGGGCGTGGTGGCGGTGATGCGCCGGTTGTAGCGCGACAGCTGGCGGTAGCGGAACGGCCCGCCGCGCCTGTCTCGCTGGATGAGCACGATGCTGCCCCCGTGGGCCTGGAGCTGGATGTCGACCTGCTCCGGGGTCGGGCGCTCGTCGTCGTAGTCCCGGAACATCAGCTCCGGGTTGGTGTACTCGTGGTTGGCCCACAGCAGCCCGATGAAGCTGTTCGCACTCCACCAGGGGAGGGGGAAGAAGGCCAGGTAGTCGTTGTTGTAGCCGAACTGGCGGGCCTGCCGCTCCGGCGTCTGGGCGTCGAGGTTGAACTCGGGCGCCCCCGGGCGGACGGGGTCGCCCCAGGCGATCAGCACCCGGTCCGAGTAGTCCTTGGCCAGGACCACGTCGTCGATGGTGTTGGGCTCGATCGGGGTGAAGCGCAGCCGGCGCCCGGTCGGGTTGGGCCGGTAGGGGCCGACCGGCGGGTACTCGGAGGCCTCGGCCGGCGCCGCCGCCGCCCCCAGGACCAGCGCCCCGACCCCGCCCGCGGCCAGGAACGAGCGACGGCTCAGGGCCCGCTCGACCACGGCGGTGTAGGTCTCGTTGCCGGAGCGGTTCGGTGGCTCCTTGGCGCAGGCATCACCGCAGCCCCAGCGACAGCTCTTGTGATTGCGCCGGCCCACCTGGAGCAGCGGCAGCTCGACCCGGCGGGCGGGGGAACCGGGGTTGCTCGCCATTGCGCACCTCCGATTTGCGACGGAATGTCAGAGAAACAGCCCGGGGCCGGGTTGTCCAGCGCAAGATCCGATACGGTGCCCCCGGCCGAGAGGAGGAGCAGGCTGTGGACATCAGGGGCAGCGCGGTGCTGGTCACCGGGGGCGGGTCGGGGCTGGGGGCGGCCACGGCCAGGATGGTGGTCGAGGCGGGCGGGTCGGTGGTCGTGGCCGACGTCGACCGTGCGCGCGGCGGGCGGGGCGCGGGCGAGCTGGGGGGGCGGGGCCGGTTCGTGGCCACCGACGTCACCGACGAGGGCAGCG
>Ga0081538_10000306_pt1 | contig 56546 bp, 52 predicted proteins | sample TabmetS5T2R1_FD_71022 | JGI IMG/M metagenome (GOLD analysis project Ga0081538, IMG submission 71022) | Tabebuia heterophylla rhizosphere microbial communities from the University of Puerto Rico - S5T2R1 | ecosystem: Host-associated > Plants > Roots > Rhizosphere ...
CAATATGCAACTGACCTCCAGCGGACCGGAAACCGGCGCTATCCGCGCCGGCCCGTTACCGCCCGCATCTTGAGAACTTCACAGTGGACGCGAGCATCTTTGTAGTAACAACAAGCTACTAAGGGCAGTCGGTGGATGCCTTGGCACCAAGAGCCGACGAAGGACGTTGTAACCTGCGATAAGCCCCGGGGAGCTGGTAAACGAGCACCGATCCGGGGATCTCCGAATAGGGAAACCTCGAAAGAAACCGGAGTAATGTCCGGCGACCTCTGCCTGAACACATAGGGCAGTAGGAGGGAACGTGGGGAAGTGAAACATCTCAGTACCCACAGGAAAAGAAAACAACCGTGATTCCGTAAGTAGTGGCGAGCGAACGCGGAAGAGGCCAAACCACACATGCGTGATAGCTGGCAGGCGTTGCATGTGCGGTGTTGTGGGGCCGTTCGGACTACACTGCCAAGTAGTCAAACAGTCATAAATGTCAGGTGAAGTCGAAGTACTCTGGAAAGGCGCGGCACAGAAGGTAACACCCCTGTAGACGTAAGCCTGACACTGTTGAGCGTTACCCCAAGTAACACGGAACCCCTGAAATTCCGTGTGAATCCGGCGGGACCACCCGCTAAGCCTAAATACTCCTTGGTGACCGATAGCGGACAAGTACCGTGAGGGAAAGGTGAAAAGTACCCCGGGAGGGGAGTGAAATAGTACCTGAAACCGATTGCCTACAATCCGTCGGAGCTACCAGCACTTGTGCTGGAGGTGACGGCGTGCCTTTTGAAGAATGAGCCTGTGAGTTAGTGGTACGTGGCGAGGTTAACCCGTGAGGGGAAGCCGTAGCGAAAGCGAGTCCGAATAGGGCGATCTAGTCGCGTGCTCTAGACCCGAAGCGGAGTGATCTATCCATGGCCAGGGTGAAGCGACGGTAAGACGTCGTGGAGGCCCGAACCCACCAGGGTTGAAAACCTGGGGGATGAGCTGTGGATAGGGGTGAAAGGCCAATCAAACTCCGTGATAGCTGGTTCTCCCCGAAATGCATATAGGTGCAGCGTCGCGCGTTTCTTCCCGGAGGTAGAGCACTGGATGGTCTAGGGGGCCTACAAGCTTACCGAAATCAGCCAAACTCCGAATGCCGGTAAGTTAGAGCGCGGCAGTGAGACTGCGGGCGATAAGGTTCGTAGTCAAAAGGGAAACAGCCCAGAACACCAGCTAAGGCCCCTAAGCGATTGCTAAGTGGAAAAGGATGTGGAGTTGCGGAGACAACCAGGAGGTTGGCTTGGAAGCAGCCATCCTTGAAAGAGTGCGTAATAGCTCACTGGTCAAGTGATTCTGCGCCGACAATTTAGCGGGGCTCAAGCAATCCGCCGAAGCTGTGTCATTCACGTATTCACCCGGTCGCCTAGCGATCCAAGTGCGTGGATGGGTAGGGGAGCGTCGTGTGCGCTGTGAAGCGGCAGGGTGACCTAGCCGTGGAGAGCACACGAGTGAGAATGCAGGCATGAGTAGCGAATGAGGAGTGAGAAACTCCTCCACCGAAAGACCAAGGGTTCCAGGGTCAAGCTAATCTGCCCTGGGTAAGTCGGGACCTAAGGCGAGGCCGACAGGCGTAGTCGATGGACAACGGGTTGATATTCCCGTACCGGCGCTAGAACGATCCTGCCGAGGCGAGTAATGCTAAGCACGCGAGTCGTCAGGGCGCTTTCGGGCGCGCTGGCGGCAAGTCTGTGACCCAAGCTTGTATTAGGCAAGCTGCGGAGTGACGCAGGAAGGTAGCCCATCCCGGGCGATGGTTGTCCCGGGCTAAATGTGTAGGGCGAGATGTAGGCAAATCCGCATCTCATATGCCTGAGACATGACGGCTGGGCGGACTTCGAGTCCGTCGAGTGGGTAATCCTATGCTGCCTAGAAAACCTTCGTGAGCGAGTGCTAGAGCCGCCCGTACCCTAAACCGACTCAGGTGGTCAGGTAGAGAATACCAAGGTGATCGAGCGAACCGTGGTTAAGGAACTCGGCAAAATGCCCCCGTAACTTCGGGAGAAGGGGGGCCGACCATGTCCATGGATTTACTCCGGACGGCGTGGGAGGCCGCAGAGACCAGGCCCAAGCGACTGTTTACTAAAAACACAGGTCCGTGCCAAGTCGCAAGACGATGTATACGGACTGACGCCTGCCCGGTGCTGGAACGTTAAGGGGAAGTGTTAGTCGCAAGGCGAAGCACTGAACTTAAGCGCCAGTAAACGGCGGTGGTAACTATAACCATCCTAAGGTAGCGAAATTCCTTGTCGGGTAAGTTCCGACCTGCACGAATGGCGTAACGACTTGGGCGCTGTCTCGACCACGGACTCGGCGAAATTGCACTACGAGTAAAGATGCTCGTTACGCGCAGCAGGACGGAAAGACCCCGGGACCTTTACTATAGTTTGGTATTGGTGTTCGGTACAGCTTGTGTAGGATAGGTGGGAGACTATGAAGCAGCCACGCCAGTGGCTGTGGAGTCAACGTTGAAATACCACTCTGGTTGTTCTGGATATCTAACCTAGGTCCATTATCTGGATCAGGGACAGTGCCTGATGGGTAGTTTGACTGGGGCGGTCGCCTCCCAAAAGGTAACGGAGGCGCCCAAAGGTTCCCTCAGCCTGGTTGGCAATCAGGTGTTGAGTGTAAGTGCACAAGGGAGCTTGACTGTGAGAGAGACATCTCAAGCAGGGACGAAAGTCGGGACTAGTGATCTGACGGTGGCATGTGGAAGCGCCGTCACTCAACGGATAAAAGGTACCCCGGGGATAACAGGCTGATCTTGCCCGAGCGTCCATAGCGACGGCATGGTTTGGCACCTCGATGTCGGCTCGTCGCATCCTGGGGCTGGAGTCGGTCCCAAGGGTTGGGCTGTTCGCCCATTAAAGCGGCACGCGAGCTGGGTTTAGAACGTCGTGAGACAGTTCGGTCCCTATCCGCTGCGCGCGTAGGAGTCTTGAGGAGAGCTGTCCTTAGTACGAGAGGACCGGGACGGACGAACCTCTGGTGTGCCAGTTGTTCTGCCAAGAGCACGGCTGGTTGGCTACGTTCGGAAGTGATAACCGCTGAAAGCATCTAAGCGGGAAGCATGCTCCAAGATGATGGCTCCCACAGGGTTAACCTGGTAAGGCCCCCAGCAGATCACTGGGTGATAGGTCGGATGTGGAAGTGCAGTAATGCATGGAGCTGACCGATACTAATAGGCCGAGGGCTTGTTCCTACATTTATGTTTCGCGTCCACTGTGCAGCTCCCGAGATACGGTCGGACTGCTTACTGATAAAGCAGCCGCTGACATCTCCATAGAGTTTCGGTGATCATGGCGAAAGGGAAACACCCGGCTCCATTCCGAACCCGGAAGTTAAGCCTTTCAGCGCCGATGGTACTGCACGGGGGACCGTGTGGGAGACTAGGACGTCGCCGGACAAACAACACCTCAGGGTCGGTCATTTGTGACCGGCCCTGAAGTGTTTTTGTGTGTGCGCGATAACTTTGGCGCCGGGAGGGAGAATGATGCGCTCAGCGGAGGGTTGGGGCGCCGCTCCAGAAATCCATTACGCCAGGAGCGACGACGGATATGTCGCCTATCAGATATTCGGCGAAGGTCCCCACGACGTGCTTTTCATCGGCAACTGGGCGAGCAATATCGAAGTGATGTGGGAGCACCCGTCGATGGCACGCTACTTGGAGCGCCTAGGCGGCTTCGCACGCGTGATTTGCTTCGACAAGCGAGGGGCTGGCCTGTCGGACCCTGTCGCGCTTGGCGCGCTGCCCACGCTGGAGCATTGGATGGACGACGCGCGCCTGGTCCTCGACGCGGCCGACTCCGGCCAGGCCGCTCTGATCGGCGATGCCGAAGGTGGCCTCATGGCCATGATGTTCGCCGCCACGTATCCTCAACGCACCCGAGCCCTAGTATTGGTCAACGCTTTTGCCAGGATGCTTCGCGCTGGCGACTATTCGATCGGGATGCCTGAGGAGTCCGCGGAGCGGTTTCTACAAATCTGGGAAGCCTCTTGGGGAAAGGGCGTAGTGCTCGAGCTCTCAGCTCCGAGCGTGGCCGCAGACCCACAAATGCAGTACTGGGTGGGCCGGTACATGCGACTCTCGGCGCCGCCTGCGGCGTGCACTCGGATGTACGGCTGGGTGCTTCAGGTTGACGTGCGTTCAGTGCTGCCAAGCATCCACGCTCCAACATTGATCGTGCATCGAGCTGACAACCGGCATTACCGCAGGCCGATGGGCCGGTACCTCGCCGAGCACATCCCGGGTGCGAAGTACGTAGAGCTGCCTGGAGCTGACTGGTACCCGCCCTTCGTAAGCGCCGAGCCCGTCCTCGACGAGATCGAGGAGTTTCTGACTGGCGCTCGTCCAGCGCCGGCGCATGACCGCGTCCTAGCCACGGTGCTGTTCACCGACATCGTCGACTCGACCGATCTGGCCGCCAGGCTTGGTGACCAGCGCTGGCTGGACCTCAAGGCTGCGCACGACGGCCTGGTGCGGACCCAGCTCGACAGGTACCGGGGCAAGGTGGTTGCCACGACGGGAGACGGATTCCTCGCAACCTTCGATGGTCCGGCTCGCGCGGTACATTGCGCCTCAGAGATCGCCTCGGCCGTTCGGTCTCTAGGGGTTCAGATCCGGGCTGGTTTGCACAGCGGCGAGGTCGAGCTCCACGACGGAGAGATCGCAGGGATCGCCGTCCACATTGCAGCCCGTGTGATGGCACTTGCCGCCGCTGGCTGTGTGCTGGTGTCCGGGACTGTGAAGGATCTCGTAGTGGGCTCCGCTATCCGGTTCACTGATCGCGGCTCTCACCTGCTCAAGGGCGTTCCTGGCGAGTGGCGTTTGTTCGAGGTCACCGCGCTTGCCTGATGACCAATCACCAAGCTCATACGCCGAAATTGACGGTGAGCACCGAGCGGTAGCGGTCCATGATCTCGGCGGCTGCGCGTTGATCGGCCGGTGTCGGCTCCTGCTGACTGACCACGGGCACCTGCCAGTCCGGAAGGGCACCCGTCAGGGCCCAAGCCGCTTGCCGGGCCGCTCCAACTGCCACACTTTCAAAGGTGTCGGTGACCACGATGGGCAATCCGAACACCGCCGGAGCGATTTGGCGTACCGCTTCCGACTGGGACGCGCCACCGGTGAGCGTGATAGAGGAGATTTCGCCGGTCTGTTCCCGCAGGACTTCGACACCATAGGCCAGGCTCCATAGCACGCCCTCGATAGTGGCGCGGGCGATATTTGCAGGAGTCATGTTGGCCAAGGTGAGTCCTACAAGTTGACCACGCGCATCAGGCAACGGTGGTGTCCGCTCACCTTCCAGGTAGGGGATGAAGGTGACACCTTGACTGCCCGGCTGGGCGCTCAAGGCGAGCTCGCTCAGCTCAGCCAGTGACACGCCCAAGACCTGCGCGGTTGCAACCAAATTGCGCGCGCCGTTGAGGGTGCAGACGAGCGGAAGGAATTTGCCGGTCGCATCGGCGAAGCCGGCTACCGTTCCGGTCGGCTCGTGGGTTTGCCGGTCAGTCTTGGTGAACGCTGTTCCGCTGGTGCCTATGGAGACCACCGCATCGCCGGCAGACACCCCGAGGCCCAGGCCGCCAGCCATATTGTCACCCGTGCCCGGAGCGATAGCTATGCCGCTCGGCGTGTATCCGATGATCTCGCTCGGAGCAGCGACTCGGGGCAGATCCAGTTCGTGACCTAGCGCCAGCTTCACAAGATCATTTCGGTATTGGTCGGCGCTCGCGTCGAAGTAGCAGGTGCCCGATGCGTCTCCACGGTCGGTGGTGGGAGCGAAGCTCCGGCCTCCGATCTGCCAGCTCAGCCAGTCATGCGGCAGCACGACAGCGGCGGTTCGGGCGGCATTCTCCGGCTCGGCCCGGGCCAGCCATCTGATCTTGGACACGGTCATCGATGCCACCGGGACCGAGCCAACCGCATCGGCCCATACCGCGGGGCCGCCCAGTTCGGCAATCAGGTCTACCGCGTCAGGGGCAGACCTGTTGTCGTTCCACAACAAGGCATCGCGCACCAACTGACCCTCGTCGTCGAGGGTTACCATGCCGTGTTGCTGACCACCTACGGCTAAGGCTTCGACTCCCTCCAGGAGTCCGGGATCGGCCGTCGCCTCCTGATAGGCAGCTAGCCAGGCCGATGCCGGCACCTCGGTGCCATCTGGATGTGCGGCGCGTCCGCTGCGCACAATAGCTCCAGTCTCAAGATCACAAACAACCACCTTGACCGACTGAGTAGAGGAGTCGACTCCGGCGACGAGTGTCATGAGGTTCCTCCAACGGTAATAGGGATGCCGCGCTCCAGGAACGCCTGCAAGACAGCTTGATTGGGTGAGCCGGCAACCGCAATGGCGTCAATCTCATCAAGAGCTGCGAACTGCACGAATGCTGACACGCCGAGGCTGTCGGTGCTCGCCAGGGTAATAACCCTTTCGCCTGCCGCGACCAGCGCCTGCGATACGGCGGCGGCCGCCGGAGTCGCCTCGGTGAGTCCACGTTCCACGCTGACTCCCGCCGGGCTAACGACGCTGACGTCCACATGCAGCCGTTCCATCTCATGCACCGCCCAATCACCCTCTTGAGCTCGGGTAATCGGCGAGACGGTTCCGCCGACGTTGTAGACCTCGAGCCGGCTCGCCCGAGAGAGCACGATGGCCGCGTCCAGTGAGTTGGTGGCAACTGTCAGTCCATGTCCATGAGGCGGCGAACCCACCATGGCATGAGCCAGAGCGAGTGTCAGGCTACCTGTACCGAGCAGAATGGTGCCGCGGCGCGGCAGCTGCTCCCATACCCGAGCAGCCAGATCAAGATCATCCTGCGCGGTCGGTGGCTGACTATTCAGTAGCGCCAATGGACCCGCCGCAATCCGTACCGCGCCACCATGTACGCGTTGCAGTTTTCCGGCGTTTTCCATTGCGCGGAGGTCGCGGCGGATGGTCTCTTGCGCAACCCCGAGTCGGTTGGCGATGTCGACCACGTCAACGCGTCCGTCAGCGATGAGCAAGTCAGTGATCGCCTGATAACGAGCCACGGCCTGGGCATTCTGGACGGTCATAGTCTTACCGCCTCACCTCGTCCACGTGACCGAATGTCTGTAAAACATCTTTGAATCGCTTCTTAGGCGGGAGGTTAGCCTAGCGGGAACTTCAGATCCAGTGTCCGGATTGGTGCTCACACGACGCTGCTGCCCGTTTTGCGGTTGAGGCCACCTCTGGCAGCAGGCATTCGGTCATCCATGTGAAGATAGGGCCGGAAAGGCAGCCATGACGATGTACCCGCCCGAGCGACAGCGGGCGATCACCGACCTGTTGATCCACCGTGACGGTCGACGGGCAAGCGTCAGCCAAATCAGCGAGCAGCTGAGGGTCACCACAGAGACTGTGCGTCGTGATCTTGATGTGCTAGAGCGACGTGGCGTACTGCGGAGGATCCGTGGTGGGGCCGAGTTGCTGGATTCCATACCGTTCGAGCAAGCACTCGCCGCTCGGCACGCCGAGCAGTTCGAGGACAAGCTCATGATCGCCCGGCGGGTTGCCGAGGAACTCCCCTTCGATGGTGTCGTGGTGCTTGATTCCGGTTCTCTGACCTTGTTCTGTGCGCAGGCCATGCCAAAGGATCGCGCCCTCGCCGTAGTGACGAACAACCTCCCTGCGGCCCAGTATCTTGCCGATTCCGACAATCTGCGCATCTTCACTCTTCCGGGAACGATCAGGGGCCTGACCTCCGCCGCAGTCGACGCCTGGACCAGTAGACGGCTCAGCACATTGACTGTTGATCTTGCGATCATTGGGGTCAATGGCATGACGCCGACGCATGGCTTGACGACGACGAACCCAGAGGAGGCCGCCACTAAGCGGGCCATGCTGCTATCCGCTCGGCGGCGGATCGTACCGGTGATCTCCGGCCGGATCGGCCGCAACTCATTCTGCTCATTTGCCGCCATCAATGAAGTTGATCTGGTGATTACTGATGCCGCGGCGAACCCAGAGATCGTGAGTGAACTGGCCGCCGCAGGTCCTGAAGTTGTCATCGCTGAGTAGCACCTGCATCGCACCGCCGGTCTGCACCAGGGCGCGAGCCCGCAAGCAATAATGGGCCGGGTGACAGAGCAAGGGCGGTCCGATCGTTCGCGACGGAAGGCGTCGGGGCGGCGTGAGGCAACCGGAAGCTCTGCGAAGCGCAAGCCGCCGCCAGCACGTCGCAGCGACCGCCGGGCCGGCGAGATGCCTAGTCGAAGCCACCGAGCGGCCACCGGCAACAGACCTGGCCTGGTGCGCCGCGAAAATGAGCCGGCCGTTCCGGAAGGTGTTGACTCCCGCTCGCTACACCCGTCAGTGCGAGCAGAGCTGCGCGGGCTGCCTAAGGAGCTTGCAGAAATCGTTGCTGCACATCTCGTCGTGGCAGGTCGGCTAATTGACGACGATCCCGAGCTGGCATACGCCCACGCCGAGGCCGCGCGACGGCGAGCTGCTCGGCTGCCTATCGTCCGGGAGGCTGCAGCTGAGGCAGCCTACGCCGCTGGTCGCTACGACGTTGCACTGAGCGAGTTCCGAGCCTTGCGGCGAATGACCGGGACGCAGGATTACCTACCGGTGTTGGCCGACTGTGAGCGAGCCTTGGGCCGTCCGCACAATGCTCTCAAGTTGGCGCGCGAGGCGGACAGGGTCGGGCTGGATCCGGCGCTGCGTATCGAGATGATCATCGTCGAGGCAGGTGCGCGGCGGGATCTTCACCAGGATGAGGAGGCCCGACGAATTCTGGAGCGTGCGGTTTCCGCGGTACGGACGGGCGCAGTGCCGCCGCTAGCGGTGGCTCGGTTGCGTTACGCCTATGCCGATGCACTACTGCATGCGGGCAAGGAAGCCGAGGCGCGTCGCTGGTTTGCCGCCGCAGCCCAACTTGATCATGATCAGCAGACTGATGCCCAGCAACGAGTCGATGAGCTCGATGGGCTCTTGATCGACTACGACGAGGGCGATGATGATCAGTCCTTGCCCGAGCCGCAGCAAGGGAGTCAGGAATGAACACCGCCGTGGCGATTGTCGAGTCCTATGACGCCGTGCTGTTCGATCTTGATGGTGTCATCTATCTAGGTCCGGTGGCTGTCCCAGGTGCGGCACAAGGAATTGCGGAACTCCGCGAGCGCGGTACCAAGATCGGCTTCGTCACCAACAATGCTGCCCGTCCACCGGTAGCGGTCGCCGATCACCTTGTTGAGCTTGGTATTCCGGCCACAGCGGCGGACGTCGTCACCTCTGCCCAGGCTGCCGCTCACTTGCTGATCAACCGCTTCGGCGCCGGTGCCCGAATCCTTGCCGTTGGGGGCGAGGGCGTGACGGTGGCATTGAGCGAAGTAGGCCTTGTTCCAGTGCATTCGGCCGACGAACATCCAGTCGCAGTGATACAAGGCTATGGCTTCGATCTGAAATGGCAGGAACTCAACGAGGCAGCGGTTGCGATCCATCGGGGGGCACACTGGGTCGCAACCAATATTGATCCGACCCGCCCGACCGAACGTGGGCTGGTTCCCGGGAACGGCGCGGCGGTTGCCGCCGTGCAGCTGGCTGTGCAGGCCGTGCCGGAGGTTGCCGGCAAGCCCTACCGACCGCTACTCGACGACACTGTCGGCCGGCTTGGCGCACAACACCCGTTGTTCGTAGGTGACCGGCTGGACACCGACATCGCCGGAGCCATCAATGCAGGCCTGGACAGCATGCTGGTACTTTCTGGCTCCCATCGCGCCGAGCAGCTGATCAGCGCAACACCAGTAGAACGGCCGACCTTTGTGGGTGAGGATCTCCGTGCGCTGCTACGGCCGCGGTTGACGCTCGACCAGTCCGGCAGCGAGTTTCGCTGTGGTACGGCGAGCGCTTCCACAGTCGACCGCAAGCTCACCGTCAACCGCAACGGATCGACCGACATCGAAGCGATCTGGGCGGCCGCTCACGCGGCCTGGTGGGCTGCCGATCATGGACTGGTCTTCGATGTCCGCGATGCGCTCGAGCAGCTCGACGATTAGCGATCAGCTCTAGGTCTGGCTGCGATAGCGTGGCACTGCGGCACTTTCGGTGCCGACACCTCGCCACTACGCGGTAGAAAGGCAGCAATGTGACCGAGGCATTCCAGGCTTACATCAACATGGTGACCGGAGTAACCAAGACAACTCAGGAAAAGGCGGCGGCCACGGCCCGGGCATTGCTAAAGCAATCCGGCCTCGACGATGTGGCAAACGAGGCCAGCGAACGAGTCGCCAAACTGGCCGAAGAGATCATCACCGCCAGCCGAACAAATCGGGAGTTGCTGCAAAACTTCGTGACTGCTGAGGTCGACAAAGCGGCGGCGCGGCTCGGCTTCGCCCGAGCCGAGGAGGTTGAGGCGCTGCGCGATGAGATTGCTTCTTTACGAACACAGCTTAACGAGGCAACGCTGCGGGCTGCGAGAGCAGAGGCGACCAAGAAGACTGCGACGAAGAAGGCACCAGCCCATAAAACAGCCGCCACAATGACAGGCACGAAGAAATCAACGACGAAGAAATCGACAGCGACGAAGTCCACCGCCCCAAAACCACCGCGAAAAACGGCGGCGACTGCTGAGCCGCTGTCCCAGCCGGACCAGACGTGACCGAGCCGGACCTGCATCAGCCCGAGCCCCCGGAATCCTCGACAACGCCGCCGGAAACCGGTAACCGGGCTGTCGATGACGCGCTTGGTGGGCTCGCGGAACTCGCTTCTGCTCCGCTAGCCGAGCATCATGATCGGCTTGCCAAAGCGCAGGAGACCCTGCAGGAGGCGCTTGATCGAGGAGATGACGACCGATCTGACAATGCCGGCTGAGTCCAGTTCGGCTAACCATTGACCGAGCGGCTCGATCGCGAGCTGGTCAGACGCGGGCTGGCGCGGTCGCGTAGTCAAGCCCATACCATGATCAGTGCCGGTCAGGTCGTAGTGGATGGCTCCGTAGTGGAGCGTCCGGACGAGCGGGTCACTGCGTCGGCCGCCATTTCGGCTCCGATTGATCACTATGTGTCACGGGGTGCGCACAAGTTGATCGGCGCACTCGATGACCTGCAACTCAGCGTTGCGGGACGCGCTTTGGACGCCGGTGCTTCGACCGGCGGCTTCACCCAGGTCTTGTTGGAACGGGGCTGCAACGAGGTCATCGCAGTAGACGTTGGCAGTGCTCAACTGGCACCTGTGCTGCGGTCCGATCCTCGGGTCAGGTGGCACGAACGCACCAATCTGCGTGATCTTGAGCTGCACCATGTTGACGGAGTCCCGGTCGACCAGGCGGTTGCGGATGTCTCGTTCATCTCACTGACGCTGGTGATCGGGCCACTTATCGCAGTCACCAGAGCCGATGGCTGGCTGCTGTTGCTGGTCAAGCCGCAGTTCGAGGTAGGCCGCGAGCTACTGGGCCGCGACGGTGTGGTCCGGACGCCGGCGCATCAGGTTCAGGCGATCTTCAACGTAATCAAATCGGCCGGCAAGTACGGCTGGGGTTGCATGGCAGCGGTTCCAAGCCGGCTACCAGGAGCGACGGGAAACCGTGAGTTCTTCGTCCTCTTGCGTCGCACTGTAGCTGCGCCAGACCTAGACCTAACCGCACTCGTCGAGGCCCCTCTTCAGTGAAAGGGGTCAGGAACGACACCGAGGTTGGGCCGAGTTCGTGTCGTTTGTGACCACCGTTTGTTGTGCCATAGCCAACGGCACGTGGCCGGTTACAACGGCCAGTCAAAGGATGGCAGCCATCTGCTGAATATGCTGTGGCAGGTGACCAAGGCCTCAGCCTCAAGGGATGGCGAGCCGGGCAGTATGAATTCGAATGCAGCGCGCCGCGTCGCGGTGCTGACCCATATGGGAAGGCCAGCGGCGATCGCTGCTGCGACCCGATTAGTCGAAGGGTTGAGCACAGCTGGCATTGTCTCTGCCCTGCCTGCCGGTGACTTGCCTGCACTCGACGACCGACTGGCGCACGCTGTAATGCCGTTGTCAAAGCCTGTCAAGCCTGAGGACGGCATTGAGCTGATGGTGGTTCTGGGCGGCGACGGCACCATCCTGCGTGCCACGGAATGGGTACTGGACAGCGAGATTCCGTTACTCGGAGTGAACCTGGGTCACGTCGGCTTCCTTGCCGAGGCTGAGTCCTCCGAGATTGACGGCATCGTCGCGCATGTGGTGGAGCGCTCTTACCGAGTCGAGGAGCGATTCACTATCGACATCACATTGCGCGATTCCAAGACTTTCCAGCCGGCCTGGTCGTCGTACGCGGTCAACGAGGTCTCGATCGAGAAAGCGGCGCGGGAGCGGATGCTTGAGGTATTGGTCGAGATCGACGGCCGGCCACTGTCGCGATGGGCTTGCGACGGCATGCTGGTTTCCACTCCCACCGGTTCAACCGCGTACGCCTTCTCAGCTGGCGGCCCTGTGGTCTGGCCGGGAGTCGAAGCACTTACAGTCGTGCCGCTCAGCGCACACGCACTTTTCGCTCGGCCGCTGGTACTTAGCCCGACGTCGACCGTAGTAGTTGAGGTGCTCGATGTTTCGCAGACCCACGGCGTGGTCTGGTGTGACGGCCGCCGGTCTGTCGAACTGCTTGCCGGCATGGAGATCGAGGTAACGCGAGGAAGGAAGCGACTCCGGCTTGCCCGGTTGTCCGAGGCGCCGTTCACCGATCGCTTGGTGCAAAAGTTCGGTCTTCGGGTGGAAGGTTGGCGCGGAGCGGCTGACCCGACCATCACCATGATCGACACGACTGCATGATCACCGAGCTTCGCATCGCCGACCTAGGTGTGATCAACGATGCAACGATCAGTTTGCATCCTGGTCTTACCGTGGTTACCGGCGAAACCGGCGCCGGTAAGACCATGATCGTTACCGGCCTCGGTTTGCTGCTTGGCGGCCGTGCGGATCCTCGCTCGGTGCGTCGCGGCTCAGAGCGGGCCCGGGTTGAAGGCCGCTTCAATATCGGGAACTCCGAGCTGCCGCAACAGGTGATTCAGGCCGGTGGAGAGCTTGACGACGATGAGCTGATTGTGGCGCGCCACATTACAGCGGCTGGTCGTTCCCGCGCGTACCTTGGCGGTGCCCAGGTGCCGGCCAGTGTGTGCGCTGAGCTGACTGCCAGGCTGGTGAAGATTCACGGGCAGTCTGAGCAGGAGCGCCTCACCGAATCCGATCGCCAGCGGCAGCTGCTTGATCGATTTGCTAGCAGCCCGGTACTGGAACCCCTTGCTCGATATTCAGTTCTTTGGGCGGAGGAGCGCGCTGCACGAGCGGAGCTCAAGCAACTTCGTACCGAGGCGCAGAGTCGGGCCCGTGAAATTGATCTACTGAAGTTCGGTCTGGAGGAGATTGAGCGGATCGCGCCTGGCCCTGGTGAGGACGTTGCGCTGGCGGCGGAGGCTCTGCGTTTGCAATCTGCAGATGATCTTCGTGACTCCGCGCGGTCAGCCGTTTATGCACTTGCCGGCCCGGAAGATGACGCTGGCGGTGCGCTGGCGATGCTGTATGCGGCACGCAAAGCGTTTGATTCGGCCCTGTCACGAGACCCAGCAGCCGCTCAGCTTGGTGATCGATTGGCAGAGGCGAGCTATCAGCTCACCGACCTAACAGCGGACTTGGCGCGTTACCTGGACGGCCTGGAGAGCCAGCCCGGACGCCTAGAACAGATCGCGGAGCGTCGGGCTCAGCTGAGCACTCTCACCCGGAAGTACGGCACTACCTGCGATGAGGTGTTGCAGTGGGCGGCCGAATCGGCAGCCCAACTGACTCAGCTGGAGCAAAGCGATGAGCGGATTGGCATCCTTGAAACGCGGCTAGAAGAGCTCAAAACCGAGCTCAACTTGCTGGCCGCTCAAATTAGTGCCGCACGGCGTGAGGCGGCAGCTACGTTCAGTGAGCAGGTACAGGCCGAGCTCGCCGCCCTCGCCATGCCACACGCTCGACTGAACTTCGAAGTCACAGGCGCCGACCTGGGACCCTGGGGCGCCGACCGAGTGGATTTGGTATTCGCCGCCAATCCCGGCAGTGAGCTTCGCAGTTTAGGCCGGGTGGCATCGGGCGGGGAGCTGTCGCGGGTCAGGCTCGCCTTGGAGGTGGTGCTGGCAGCCGATCACGATGCCGTCACTCTGGTCTTCGATGAGGTCGATGCTGGGGTGGGTGGCAAGGTGGCCGTGGAGGTCGGCCGCCGGCTGGCCCGGCTTTCTCAACACACCCAGGTCGTCGTGGTGACACACCTTGCGCAGGTGGCAGCTTTCGCCGATCGGCACTACGTAGTGGTCAAGTCCGACGACGGGCAAGTCACAACCAGCGGTGTGGTCCCAGTTGCCGATGAGGATCGGGCCGTCGAATTGGCCCGCATGATGGCCGGTCTGGAGACCACGGCGTCCGCCTTGGCCCATGCAGGTGAGTTAATGGAGCTCGCGACGACGGCGCGAGTGCCGTTAAGATCCGCGCGCGCGTCGTAGAGACTTGCAGCGCCGTCGCATCTCATACGACTCTCATGTTCTGCTGCGTAACTTTCGCTACATGCGGGTGCTGGTCGTCGAGGACGATCTACGGATAGCGGCCGCCATCAAACGCGCGTTGCGCAGCGTAGACATGGTCGGCGACATCGCGCCGACGGCAAGCAAAGCCTGCGCGATGCTTGCGACGGCGGCGTACGACGTCATTGTGCTCGACGTCATGCTGCCGGATGCAGATGGTTTCGCCATCTGTCGCGGACTTCGCAGCGCCGGCAACTGGACGCCAATCATCCTGGTTAGCGGGCGGGCGGAGGTCGAAGACCGGGTCCGCGGCCGCGATGCAGGCGCCGACGACTATCTCACTAAGCCTTTCGCTTGTGGCGAGCTGCTAGCCCGGATCCGCGCCCTGGCGGGCCGCGCTCCGGGGGAGCGGCCGGTGATCATCACCGTCGGCTCGCTGCGTCTCGATCCGGGTTCGGCACAGGTATGGCGAGAGGACAAAGAGATCCGGCTATCCACTCGCGAGTTCGCTCTCCTTGAAGCCTTCATGCGCAGCCCCGGTCAGGTTTTGAGTCACAGTCAGCTCTTGGACGCGGCATGGGACATTGGCCAGGAGTACCGCTCCAACGTGATCGAGGTGTACATCCGCTACTTGCGGGAGAAGATTGACCGGCCCTTCGGAAAACGGTCGCTGGAGACGGTCCGCGGTCTCGGGTACCGACTACGGTCCGACGGCGGCCGCTGACAACCTTGTCGTGCGCGGCAAAACGTGCCACCACAACAAGCTCAACACCTAAGCATTGGCTGCTTCAGCGTTTATCGAAGACGATTACGACTCGCCGGTTCTTCTTCCGATTGGCCTCGAAGGTTCGGCTGGGCTCAGTGCAGCGATAGCTGGGCATTGGCGGTTTGCTGAACACGATTCGGCACCGGTGGGAGTATGGACCCCGATATGCGACTTCCCACCCTGCTGCGTAAACGCGGAACACCCACCCAGATCGGCGGTGTCGTCCGTCTGGATCGGCGTACCAAGAGCCTTACCAAACGGCTGCGGCCGGGCGAGATCGCCATCATCCACCACAGTGATCTGGATCGGGTCAGCGCCGAGGCTTTGGTTGAGGCCGGCGCAGCGGCGGTGGTGAATGCGGTGTCATCGGTCTCAGGCCGATATCCCAACCTCGGTCCTGGGATCTTGCTGGAGGCCGGGGTTCCGCTGATTGACAACGCCGGGGACCACGTCTTCTCTCGGGTCCACGAAGGTGACCGACTGACGCTTGACGGGGGGAAGTTAATCGACCTGTCCGGCCATGTGGTCGCCGAGGGAACTGTATATACAACCGAGATCCTCGAGGACCACCTGGAATACGCCCGTAACGGCCTTTCCGATCAGATCGAGGCGTTCGCCGACAACACCATGACCTATTTGCGGGTGGAGAAGGAGCTGCTACTTGAAGGTGTCGGCGTACCTGACGTGGCTACGCCGATCGAGGGCCGACACGTATTGATCGTTGTTCGCGGCTATGACTATCGCGGTGACCTAGCCGCCCTCCGGCCCTACATTTCGGAGTACCGGCCGCTATTGATGGGCGTCGATGGCGGCGCCGATGCGCTGATCGAGGCCGGCTACAGGCCGGACATGATCATCGGTGATATGGATTCGTGTTCCGACGAGACCTTGCGTTGTGGCGCAGAGCTCGTGGTGCACGCCTACCACGACGGTCGGGCGCCCGGGCTGGAGCGGATTGAAAAGCTCGGGTTGCGCGCTGTGGTGTTTCCAGCTCTCGGCACCAGCGAGGACGCGGCCATGCTGCTGGCCGACTCGAAGGGAGCGGGCTTGATTGTCGCTGTGGGCACTCACGCCTCGCTGGTTGAGTTCCTGGATAAAGGTCGGGCCGGGATGGCCTCTACCTTCCTGACCAGGCTGCGCGTCGGTCCCAAGTTGGTCGACGCCAAAGGCGTTTCCCGGATCTACCGCAGCCAGATCAAGACCTGGCACCTGATCTTGTTCGTACTTTCCGGAATCATTGCGCTCCTCACCGCACTGTTGGTCACCGACGTGGGGTGGGCGTTTGGCAATGTCATCGTTGCCCGGATCCGTGACCTGATCTACTGGATAAAGGAACTCCTCACTTGATCAACTTCCGCTACCACATCGTGTCGTTGATGGCGGTCTTCATTGCTTTATCGGTAGGTATTGCGGTTGGTGTGTCGCTTAGCCCGTCGGTGGACCAGGGACTGCTGCAACAGGCAGCCCAAGATCGCAAGCAGGTGGCCGATCTGCGTGCCGAGCTTGATCGGCGCAAGGCGCTTGACGATTACCGGAACGCCTACGACGAGCAGGTTGGCGCCGCCGTCAGTGCCGGCGTGCTGAACGGCCAACGAGTCGCCATGGTTGCCATGCCGGATGCTCCTACCGACGTACTACGGACCATTTCGAATGCTGTGGTCGGAGCTGGCGGCACCGTGGTACGCGACGTCAAGGTCAATGCTGAAGCGTTCGACCCGGCAAGAACCGAAGACGTCACTGCCGCGCTCTCGGGTTACTTCGGCCCGCTCGGACTGAACGACACCATGTCACCTGCGACCCGGCTTGGCGTGGCTCTCGGCCGATCCATCGGATCGAAGGACGTGGAGGATCGTGATGCGTTGGCTATCGCCGTCGGCGAGTCACTCGAAAGACAGGGCCTGGTCACCATTAGCAAGGAGGAGGCGGCCCAGGCGCAGTTGATCATCGTAGTTACCGCTCGAGCGACCGAGCCACCGGCGACGCCGGAGGAGCTTACGGCGCATGTTCAGTTTGACGTGGGACTAACAACACGAGCAGGTGTAGTGCTGGCTGGCCCGAACAGCGAGGACATCGAAGGCACCGATGTGCTGGCGGCGCGGTCCGACCCAACTGCGGTGGATAGCCTCAGCACCGTGGATGTCGCCGACCTCAGCAGTGGCGTGACCACCGTGGTTTTGGCGGGCAAGGAGCGACTGCTCGGCCGGCCAAGTCAGCACTACGGGGCACTCGCGAAGGCAGATGCACCACTACCCGAGTTGCCGGTGCGATAGCGGTGCGCCGCATTCTGGCCTGCGTGGGCTCAGGTGCGGCTGCCGCCCTGGTGGCGGCGGTCGCCAATCGAAAAGCAACCCAGGCCTTTCCAGACAATGCGTCGCACTGGGTTCGAGTGAACTACTCCGGAAACAGGGTGACTCTCTCGGAGGGTCCCATCGCTGTAGTCGCACTGCTCGCCGGGGGCATCGTGGCTGGGCTGCTTGATCGTTACGGACGGCGGAGCCTGCCAATTATGGTGGCTGGCGTTGGCTCTGGTCTGGTGGGCGCGTACGACGACCTGTACGGATCGACGCATGCCAGAGGTTTTCGTGGTCATCTCCGTGCCCTACGTTCCGGTGAGCTGACCAGCGGCATGATCAAGATCATCGGCGTAGGCGCGAGCTCTGCTGCGGCGGCGACCCTGCTGAGGCGCTACCGTTCCGATGGCCCCCAGCCGGCCCACCATGTTTTCACTGGCCTGCTCGATACAGCGCTGATCGCAGCAACAGCAAATCTCACTAATCTGCTCGATCTCCGGCCCGGTCGGGCGGCCAAGGCAGTGATCTTGCTGGGCTCGGGTCTGTTCGGCTTCGGCGCCGCACCGGCCGTCGGAGCTGCGGTCGGCAGTTTGCCGACTGATCTGGCGGGCCGATCCATGCTCGGTGACTGTGGTGCCAATGCCCTCGGCGCTGCGGTTGCCACTGCGGCCGCAGGGGCTTTGCCATGGCAGTTTCGGCTGCTTGCCTTTGGCGCCGCAGCCGGGCTCAATCTGGCCAGTGAGCGGGTGAGCTTCACAGCCGTAATCGAGCGCACGCCGCTACTTCGGCGCCTTGATCAACTCGGGCGCCCGGATCCGGTCCGGTCGATGTCGACCGACGATCGCACGTGAGAGCAGGGCTTGCGTCCGTCGCGGCAGGTGTGGCGGGCCTTACCCTGGCGTCACGGCTTGTCGGCTTCGGTCGTTCGGTGGTGTTCTCTAAGACGGTCGGAGACACCTGTCTGGGCGACACCTACAACGCGGCCAATGCCCTTCCCAATGTGCTGTTTGAGATCGTCGCCGGCGGCATCCTCGCTGGCGTAGTGGTTCCGGTCGTGGCCCGCCACGTCGGAGCCGGTCGCCAGGAGCAGGCCGCACGCACGGCCTCGGCATTGATCACCTGGACACTGCTGGTGCTGACACCAGCCGGGCTTGCGGTATTCGCTGGCGCACGTCTGTTTGCTGCCGCCTTTGCCAAGGCAGATTGCGCAGGCAGTGCCGATACCCTTGCCGCGCTTGTTGTCATGTTCGCGCCGCAGGTGTGGTTGTACGGCCTGGCAGTGGTCAGCGCCGGCGTGCTGCAGGCGCACCATCGGTTCTTGGCGGCCGCAGCGGCGCCACTGCTGTCGAGTGTGGTGGTGATCGGTGCATACCTCAGCTACGCCGCGTTGGCCCCTCGGTCGGCCAATAGCAATCCAACGCAGCTCACAACCCAAGCGCTCGCGGCTCTTGGATGGGGGACGACCTTGGGAGTGTTGGCTCTGGCGGCCTGCACACTGGTGCCCCTCGCCCGGATTGGGCTACCGCTGCGGCCACGGCTGCGATTTGCCGAAGGCGATCGGTTGGTGATCTTGACAATCGCTGCCGCGGGAATCGCGGGCTTGGTGTTACAGCAGCTCAGTGTCTTGTTGATCAACTGGTCCGCGCAGCAAACTGGTGATCAAGGTGCGCTGACCCGGTTCACCTGGGCAAACGCCGTCTACCTACTCCCGTACGCGGTGCTGGCGGCGCCGCTACTTCAGCTGACGTTCCCGCGGCTGGCCGCGGCCGCCGAGCAAGGTCAGGCCGATGTCGAGCAGGTGCTTGCCGAAACGGGTCCGGCAACCGTGCTACTGGCCTGGCTAGGGGCGGCCCTGCTGGTTGCCACCGCCGTTCCGGTGGCGCGGGTGTTCGTGCTGGGCCCCGGTTCGGGCCGTACCGATGCGTTGGCTTGGCCGATTGTCGCTTTTGCGCCCGCAGTTGTCGGATTCACCCTGCTTGGCCTGGCGTCACGAACCTTGCTTGCCCAGCACCTGGGGAAGGCCTCCGGGATTGCAAACGCCAGCGCGTGGGCTGCAGTGATCATCAGCGTGGCCGGGCTGCGTCTGGTTGTTCCCGCTCCATGGCTGGTTCCTGTCATGGCGGGAAGTGTGTCGCTGGGGATGGTGGTTGGTGCGGTGGTGGGTTGGCTTTTGCTGCGTCAGTCGGGGATGGCTGGCGTAGGGCTGGCAAGACCGATGCTGGTCGGCCTGGTAGCTGCTGTGCTTGCCGGCGGGCTCGGAGCGGTCGGTTCTCGCCAGTTCGGCGAGGTGGGCATCGTGGTTGCTGTCTTGGGTGCTTGTCTGGTAGCGACGGTGTGCGTCTTAGTGTTTGCAGGCATGCTCCGACTTCTCGCACCTTCGCTATTGACCCAGATGTGGGCACTGCGGCGGCGTACGGCTGCCGCCGAGGTGGACCCGGCATGAAGGTCGCACAGTTGCTGACTACTAGTACCGGCGGCATCGGGCGGCACGTAGCGAGCATCGCCCCACGGCTGGAGCAGCGCGGCCACCAGGTTCGGGTGTTCTGCCCGAAAATCACGTCCGAGGCCCAGCGTTTTAAGGAGCTAGGCGTTGAGGTCTGGGCGCTGGGCAGCCCACGTCGGCTCATTGGGGTTGATCTGGTGCATGCGCATGGGTTGAAAGCCGGCTCGCTGGGGCTTCCGATTGCTTGGATGTACCGCGTACCGCTAGTGGTGACCTGGCATAACGCCGTGCTGGGGGAGGGAATCACACCCTCCGCAGCACGGCAGCTGCAACGAGCCGTCGCAATGGGGGCGGATCTGACACTCGGAGCGAGCCGTGACCTGGTCGCTCAAGCCAGACGGCTTGGAGCCCGGAACACGCGGTTCTCCCCGATCGCCGCACCTGTGGTGCCGCCGCCAAGCACCAGTCGTGATGATCAACGGTGGGTTCTCGGTGCTGGCGATCAAGACACCGTGATCCTCACAGTCGGCCGGTTGGCACCGCAGAAGAACCTCGGCATGCTGCTCGATATTGCCGCGGCGCTGCGGGAGCGGCGGGACTTGCGGTTCGTGATCGTCGGCGACGGGCCGGAACGAGACAAGTTGCAACGCCGTATCACCAACGAGTGGCTGCAGGTGCGCTTGCTGGGACAAAGCGATGACATTGGGTCCTTGCTTGCCGCGGCCGACATTGCGCTCTTGACCTCAACGTGGGAAGCGCGCGCGTTGGTGGCTCAGGAAGCGTTGCTGGCTGGCTTGCCGCTGGTCAGCACCCGAGTCGGTGGGATTGAGGAACTCGTCGAGTCGGCTGCCATCCTGATTCCACTCGGCGATGTCGAGGAGGCGGCACGGCAGATCACTGCACTTGCCGACAACCCTGAGGCAAGGTGCCGTTTGAGCGAAGCGGGTCTGCGTCAGGCCGCCAGCTGGCCGAGCGAGGACGATGTCGCCGATGACTTGGCCGGGGTATACAACGAACTCACCCGAGGCCGGCGCTACAAGGGCTTCTGGGACGACTCCGGCGGGTTCACGGCTAGATAGCACTCCACGACGTAAGCTGGAGGCCCGTGGGATACCGCGAGAAATTCACCAAACACCTTTTTGTGACCGGTGGCGTCGCCTCCTCACTCGGCAAGGGGCTCACGGCTTCCAGCCTCGGCAACCTCCTTGTGGCTCGCGGGCTCAGCGTTTCCATGCAGAAGCTAGACCCATATCTCAATGTCGATCCCGGCACGATGAACCCGTTTCAGCACGGTGAGGTTTTCGTCACCGAGGATGGTGCAGAAACTGATCTTGATGTCGGTCACTACGAGCGCTTCTTGAACGTCAATCTGTCTGGCGAGGCCAACATCACTACCGGCAAGGTCTACTCCTCGGTGATCGCCAAAGAGCGGCGTGGCGACTATCTCGGTGACACGGTGCAGGTAATTCCCCACATCACAAACGAGATCAAGGAATCGATGATGGCGATGGGCGGGCCAGACATCGACGTAGTCATCCACGAGATCGGTGGCACCGTTGGCGACATCGAGTCCTTGCCGTTTTTGGAAGCTGCGCGACAGGTGCGGCACGACGTCGGCCGGGAGAACGTGTTCTTCCTGCACGTCTCTTTGGTGCCCTACATCGGCCCCAGCGGCGAGCTGAAGACCAAGCCGACACAGCACTCGGTGGCCGCGCTGCGTCAGGTCGGCATCCAGCCCGATGCTGTGGTGTGCCGGTCCGATCGCGAGATACCAGACTCGGTGAAGCGCAAGATCTCATTGATGTGTGACGTCGACGAATCCGCTGTGGTCGCCGCGATCGACGCCAAGAGCATCTACGACATCCCAAAGGTGCTGCACTCAGAGGGACTGGACGCGTACGTGGTCCGCCGCCTCGATCTGCGCTTCCGTGACGTGGACTGGACGCGTTGGAATGACCTCCTTGACCGGATACACCACCCCAAGGAGGAGGTAACGATCGCGTTGGTCGGTAAGTATCTCGATCTTCACGACGCGTACCTCTCAGTCTGCGAGGCATTGCGGGCCGGCGGCTTCGCCAACCATGCCAGAGTGGTGATTCGCTGGGTGCCCTCTGATGACTGCCAGAGTCGCGAGGGCGCAGCGCGGGTGCTGAGCGAGGTGGACGGCGTCGTTATACCGGGTGGTTTCGGCATCCGCGGCGTGGAAGGCAAGGTCGGCGCGATTCGCTATGCCCGGGAGAATCAGATCCCGATCTTGGGACTCTGTCTGGGTTTGCAGTGCATGGTGATCGAGGTCGCGCGCCACATGGCTGGCCTGGAGGGTGCCGACAGCAGCGAGTTCGCGCCGGAAACTCCGCATCCTGTGATTGCCACCATGGCTGAGCAGGTCGCGATTCTCGAGGGTGGTGGCGACATGGGTGGATCTATGCGGCTGGGGTCATACCCAGCTGAGCTGTTGCCGGGCTCGATTGTCGCCAAGCGTTATGGACAAGCTCACGTCGAGGAGCGGCATCGGCATCGCTATGAGGTGAACAACGCCTACCGTGAGCGGCTCGAGGATGCCGGATTGGTGATCAGCGGCACTTCACCGGACACCAAGCTGGTGGAGTTCATCGAACTGCCAAGTGAGATTCATCCGTATTTTGTTGCGACTCAAGCGCATCCCGAGCTCAAGTCACGGCCTACCAGGCCGCATCCGCTTTTTGTTGGTCTTGTCGAGGCCGCGCTCGATCGCAAGTTGGCAACGCGCCTGCCGGTCGAGAACGACCATCGATGATCATCCTGGGTCCCGATGAGATCGCCGATGAGCCACTCGCCTGGCCGGTGGAATCTTCTGCAGTGCTGGCCCGGGGCAAGATCACCAGTTATGTGCAAGATCAAGTACGGATGCCTGACGGGCATCTGATCGAGCGGGAGTATCTCAAGCACCCAGGCGCCGTGGGCGTAATCGCCCTCGATGATCATGATCGGGTGGCTTTAGTCCGGCAGTATCGGCATCCGGTGCGCCACCGGCTCATTGAACCGCCTGCGGGGCTGCTCGATGTTGGAGGCGAGGAGTATCTGCCGGCCATTCAGCGAGAACTGGCGGAGGAGGTGGGACTGGCCGCCCGTAGCTGGGCGGTGCTGGTGGACCTGTTCACTACGCCCGGAATCCTCGGTGAATCACTACGCATCTATCTGGCCCGCGATCTTGAGACGGTTGACCATCCAGACGATTTCATCCACGAGGGCGAGGAGGCTCACATGGACACCGTGTGGGCGGCTCTGGACGACCTCGTCGAGGCAGTCCTCGATGGCCGACTACACAACCCCACCGTCGTCTCCGGTGTACTCTCTGCCTGGACCGCCCGGGAGCGCGACGGTTTCAAGAGCCTCCGTCCCGCGGCTGCCGCCTGGCCGGCGCGTGAGGCAATGCTAGGCAGCCGCTGACTGCGGCGTCGCCACAGTACGAGCGCTCGGTTGCTTGGCCATCGCACGTACTAAGTGGCGGGCATCCTGATCCAGGCCGCTGATCGTTGCCGACGCGAAGGCGAATTGGAACTCAAGTCCGAGGAAGTAAAGGCCGCTCTCCGGCGACACACCGCGATCATTGATCGGATAGCCGTCCTCACCCGCCACCCGAAAGTCGATCCAGCTGTAGTCAGTACGGTAGCCAGTGCACCAAACCACGGTCGCCGGCTCGAGCACGTCATCATCCTGTGTGACCGGCAATCCATTGCTTACCCGATCGATGCGACCAACACGCTCCACGCCAGCGGTTTGAAGGTCGCTGAGTTTGGTGCGCACGAGATTGTGGCCGTGCTCGATTCTGGGTCGCTGCAATTTGCGGCCCATCGGTGTGTCGAGCGTCAGCACCTTCCGGAAGACAAAACCCACGATCGGGAGCAGAACACGTGCTCGGCGGGTCTCAAGCCGGAAGGGGACCTGACCAGGGTGCCGACCGGCTAGCCACGTCGGGTGACCGGACCTGACCGCCTCCAAAGCGATTTCGGCGCCCGAATTTCCCGCCCCGACGACAAGAACGGCACCTTTCAGCTGACCGGGATTTCGGTATTCCGCGGAGTGCAGCTGTCTGACCTCAGGCGTTAGCTCGCCGGCGAAGTCAGGAGTGAACGGAGTGTTGTATCCACCTGTTGCGACCACGATCCGCTCCGCCTGCAGCTCGCCTTGTGTTGTCGCAAGCCGGAAAAGTTCGCCGCTCCGTGATAGCCGGCTGACCCGAACGCCGCTTCGCACTGGAAGGTTGAAGTGGTGCGCATATGCCTCGAGGTAGTCGGCCATTTCGTCATGGGTCGGGAACGTGCTCAGCTGCATGGGCCAGCCAGGCAAGCTGGACAACTTCGGGGACGTGAACAGCCGCAGCGAGTCCCAGCGGTTACGCCAGGTGTCCCCGATGCGAGGTTGTGCATCGAGGATTACGAACGGCTCACCCAGCCGCTGCAGGTGATATCCCATAACCAGTCCCGCCTGGCCACCACCAATGATCACAGTCGGGATTGATTCGACGCCGTCGGCCGATGGGACGAGATGCATCCGTTGTGTTGTCATGGCTCGACCGTAGAAGCGGGACTAAGGCCCCTACATCGAGGAGATTGTGCATTTCTTTGGTGGTAGGGCATGGGTGGAAATGCGCATGTCAGTGCACCGCATACTCCACTTGTTGCATGGCATGATCAAGCTGAGTACCCGGTTCGGCGAAGGATGCCCAAATTCTCGAGCTTATCCAGACATATCTCGACCACCTCACTGTCGAGTGCGGCATGTCACGGCATACGGTCGCGGCCTACCGTCGCGACCTGCACCGTTACGCGGACTACCTAGCCGAGCTAGGAGTCACCGACCCCTCGGCGGTGAAGAGCCAAATGATTGGAAATTACGCGGCCCGGTTGCGGGAGGGTATAGCCCGGCCTGATGGTAACGGCTGGGTGGAGGCACCGCTTGCAAATGCGAGTGTCGCGCGCGCTGTGATAGCGGTTCGCAGCCTGCACCGCTTCGCTGCTGCCGAAGGACTGACTGCTGAGAATCCGGCACGGACTGTGCGGCCGCCGAAACCACCGCGGCGGCTGCCCAAGGCGTTGAGCTTGGAGCAGGTCCAAGCGATGCTTGCCGTCCCGCAAACTGATACGGAGGTGGGGGTTCGTGATGCCGCGCTACTGGAGTTGCTTTATGGCACGGGTTTGAGAATCTCCGAAGCGGTAGCGCTCGACGTCGATGATGTCGATCGGCTGGCCAGGGCAGCATCGCAGGGGTTCGAGGCTGACGAACGGGCGCCGGCCTTGCGAGTCCTGGGGAAAGGGGCCAAGGAACGCATCGTGCCGATCGGCTCGTACGCGCGGCGGGCGCTAGATGCCTATCTGGTACGCGGCAGGCCGGTGCTCGCGGCGCGTGGTCGCGGAACACCAGCGCTGTTCGTCAATGCCCGCGGCGGCCGCTTATCGAGGCAAAGCGCCTGGGCGGTTTTGCGGTCGGTCGCCGATAAGGCTGGCATCACAGCGGAGGTTTCGCCGCACACACTGCGCCACTCCTATGCCACCCATCTGCTGGACGGCGGCGCAGACATCCGCGTGGTACAGGAACTGCTGGGACATGCCTCCGTCACCACCACGCAGATCTACACGCTGGTAACCATCGATCATTTGCGGGAAGTCTTCCTCACTTCACACCCTCGTGCGTATTAGTGTCGTGTCGACAAAGCTGCTTGCGGCCCCGCGGCATTAGGCTTCACCAGAACGCAATGCACACGATGTCGAGCCGTCCGACTAGGAGGGGGCACAAGGAGGAGGCAGGAGTGGAGCTCCACGGTGGCGGCAAGGCCCCGCCTGATTCAGCCAGCATTCCTACAAGCAACCTTCCCCCCGACAACGTTCCTTCCGACAACGTTCCTTCCGACACTGTTACTTCCAGCAGTGTCCCTACGAGCAACGGCACGGCAAGCAGTAGTACCGGAAGCAATGGCCCCGCCAGCAATGGCAGGGGGAGCAAAACGGGGAGCATTGGCACCGCATCCTCGGGCAACGTGGTTGCTGACCTCACCGACGAGCACTACCTCGACGCAAGTGACCTCGACTCGCTCTACCGCGCGGACCAGCGCTCTGCTGTGGACGAGAACTTCGTCGTATCCCCACCGCCGGATGGCATCGCGCAGTCCATCGACAATGACCAGCTGATCGGCCCGACAGGCCGACCCTGGCCAGACCTACCCGAACCGCCTCCGCTGAGCGAACATGGCCCTGCTCTGATCATCGCCATGTGTAACCAAAAAGGCGGAGTGGGAAAGACCACAACGACAATCAATCTCGGCGCCGCCCTCGCTGAACTTGGTCGTCACGTGCTGCTGGTGGATTTCGATCCGCAGGGTTCGCTCTCGGTTGGGCTCGGCGTCAATCCCCACACCCTGCCGGCGAGCATCTACAACCTGCTCATGGGGCAGGACATCTCCATCGACGAGGTAATCGGCCAAACCAATGTCCCTGGCCTGCACATTCTGCCCAGCAACATTGACTTGTCGGCCGCCGAAATCCAGCTGGTGTCAGAGGTTGCGCGGGAGCAGACGCTGTTGCGGCTGCTGGAGGCAGTGCGGAGCCGCTACGACGTCATCCTCATTGACTGTGCACCGTCGCTCGGTCTACTGACGATCAACGCGCTGACCGCCGCCGACCGCGTGATCATGCCGCTAGAGTGCGAATTCTTCGCGCTGCGGGGCATAGCGCTGCTTACCGACACGATTGCCAAGGTGCAAGATCGACTCAACCAGCAGCTGGAGATCTTGGGCATTCTGGGGACGATGTATGACCCCCGCACCCTGCACAGCCGTGAGGTGCTGGAAAGAGTTGTCCAAGCGTTTGGTGATCAGGTCTTCCACACCGTCATCCGCCGCACCGTGAAGTTCCCGGAGACGACTGTGGCGGGGGAGCCGATCACTACGTACGCGCCCACATCACCAGGAGCGGAGGCCTACCGCAGTCTGGCTCGTGAAGTACTGGCCCGATGTCGCGTCAGCTAGGTACGGCTGCGGCCTACGAATCGGTGACGCAGTCGGTGGGTCGGCGCGGCTCTGGCCGGATCCGCCACGAAGAGAAGATCACTGTCTACGTCAGCGCTGAGGAATTGCTTGCGCTGGAGCAGGCGCGGCTGACGCTACGCGCTCGGCACGGTATGGCCGTGGATCGCGGCCGGATCGTACGCGAGGCGATCGCTATCATGCTTGCCGATCTTGAGGCGAATGCCGACGACTCGGAGCTGGTTCGCAGGCTGTCAGCATCGTGACTCTCAAATTGTGGGCGGGAGCGGAGCGACCTCCAGCCCCAGCGGCGAGCTGTGTTGCCGTGTCGGATGCAGTTGAGCAGGACACCTGGCGTCCAGACCGACGCGGGGCGTCCCCCCAAGCCGGTGGTTTTCAGGTGCACCTGGATAACTTCGACGGCCCATTCGACCTGCTGCTGCAACTGATCTCCCGGCACAAGCTGGACATCACCGAAGTCGCGCTGTCTCAGGTGACCGATGAGTTCATCGCCCATATCAAGGCGGCTGGCAGCGCCTGGGATCTCGATCAGACGAGCCAATTCGTGGTGGTCGCAGCGACGCTTCTGGATCTCAAGGCTGCCCGGCTCATTCCCTCCGGAGAGGTGGAGGACCCCGAGGACCTGGCCTTGTTGGAGGCGCGTGACTTGTTGTTTGCGCGGCTGCTGCAATATCGGGCGTTCCAGCGTGTAGCCAGGTATCTGACCGCGACCCTGGACGCGGAGGCTCGCCGCTTTCCTCGGGAAGTCGGTCTCGAACAACGCTTCGCGCGGCTGTTACCGGAGGTAACCATTTCGATCAGCCCCGCGCGTTTCGCTGCGCTGGCGGCAAAGGCGATGGCACCGAAGCAGGCCACAGTGTTGTCGATAGCACACATGCATGCACCGGCCGTGAGCGTACGGGAACAAGCCACGGTGGTGGTGCATCGATTACGACAGCAGCGCGCCATGACGTTCCGGGCCCTGACGAGCGACTCCGCCACCATGCTGACCACGGTGGCGCGGTTCCTGGCGCTGCTGGAGTTGTTCCGAGACGGTGCCGTGGCGTTCGAGCAACTGACTCCATTAGGCGAGCTGACGGTCCGGTGGATCGGTGGCGAAAACGGCGAGTGGCTGATATCCGACGAGTTCGATGAAACCCAAGACGCACGCGAGATGGATGAATGACCGATCAGAGCAATTCGGCGAATGCGGCCGATGTGGCGGGGGCGTTGGAAGCGCTGCTGCTGCTCGCCGCCGAGCCGGTGACGGAGTTCGAGTTGGCTCAGGCCGTCGGGGCGCCCGAGTCGGTTGTTGCCGAGACGCTAGCTGAGCTGGTCGCCTTTTATGAGGAGACTGGCCGCGGATTCGAGCTTAGGCAAGTCGGCGGTGGCTGGCGGTACTACACCCGCGAGGAGTACGCGGATCTCATCACCAAATACGTCTTGGAGGGCCAGCAGTCCAAGCTTTCTCAAGCTGCACTCGAGACACTGGCAGTGGTTGCCTATACACAGCCCATCTCTCGAGCTCGGGTTTCGGCCGTACGCGGTGTCAACGTCGACGGTGTGATGCGAACCCTGCTAGCTCGCGGGCTGATCGAGGAGGCCGGTCACGATCAGGAATCCGGTGCCGTGCTTTTCGCCACGACAAGCTACTTTCTGGAACGTATGGGTTTGAAGAGCCTGGATGAGCTGCCGCCGCTGGCGCCGCAGCTGCCCGAGGTGGAGGAACTGGAGGCGGAGCTGGGTCAGCTGGCAGCGGCCGCTGGCAGCGCACCACAACCGGATTCCGAGCCTGTGGATAGTGACTGAGCCTGCACAGGGCGTACGCCTCCAAAAGGTTCTTGCCCAGGCCGGTATCGGCTCTCGCCGGGCTTGTGAAGCTTTGATCAGCGAGGGTCGTGTGGAGGTGAACTCGGAGGTCGTCACCGAGCAGGGCCGCAGAGTAGATCCCGAACGTGACGTGATCCGAGTCGATGGTTCGCGTATTCCGCCGCCACGCCGACATCTCTACCTGGTGCTAAACAAGCCCCGAGGCGTGGTGGTCACTATGGATGACCCGGAAGGCCGGCGTACCGTGGCCGACGTGCTCGCCGAAGGTGCCATGAGGTCCCTCAGAAAGGAGCGACTTTTCCATGTGGGCCGGCTGGACACCGACAGTGAGGGTCTATTGATCTTGACTAACGACGGCGATTTCGCCCACAGGCTAGCCCACCCCTCGTACCAGGTTCCGAAGACATACATCGTCGAAGTAAGTGGAGCAGTGAGCGCGGAGACGCTGCGGCGGTTGCGGCGTGGCATCACCTTGGATGACGGCCCGGTCCGACCTACCTCGGTCAAGATCGTCTCTGAGGCCGGCGAGAAGATGCTTCTCAAGATCACATTGCAGGAGGGTCGTAATCGCATTGTGCGCCGTACGATGGAAGCGGTCGGCCATCCGGTCCGTCGACTATCGCGGATCGGAATCGGACCAGTCCGGCTCGGGAACCTGAAGGTCGGGGAGTACCGGGAGCTGACCCGCGAGGAGCTCGGCGGGTTACTGGACCTAACCGGTGGCTGAGTTGGCGGGGGAACTGACCGCGCAGGCAGAGGAGGGCAGTGGACCGCAGAATCTTCGGACTTGAGACGGAGTATGGCGTCGCGTGCACCTCTGGCGGCACGCGACGGTTGACTCCGGACGAAGTTGCGCGTTATCTGTTCCGGCGGGTCGTGACTTGGGGCCGGAGCAGCAACGTCTTTCTCCGCAACGGGTCTCGGATATATCTCGACGTCGGCTCTCATCCGGAGTACGCGACCGCCGAATGTGACGATCTGGTCCAGCTCATCAACCACGATCGTGCCGGGGAGCGGATCCTGGAGGACCTGATCGTCGATGCCGAACACCGGCTGGCGAGCGAGGGCATTACCGGCGATATCTACCTGTTCAAGAACAACACCGATAGCCACGGCAACTCCTATGGCTGCCACGAGAACTACCTGATCTCTCGAATTGGCGACTTCTCGAAGATCACAGACGTCTTGGTGCCCTTCTTGGTGTCACGGCAACTGGTCTGCGGCGCCGGCAAGGTGCTGCATACGGCTCGAGGAGCGGAGTACAGCGTCAGCCAACGCGCCGAGCACATTTGGGAGAGCGTCTCCTCGGCCACCACGCGAAGCCGCCCGATTATCAACACTCGCGATGAGCCGCACGCCGACCCGGAGCGCTACCGGCGCTTGCACGTCATCGTCGGCGATTCCAACATGAGCGAGACGACGACCTTGCTCAAGGTAGGCAGCGCCGAGCTCGTACTGCGGCTGATCGAGGCCGGCGTGCCGATGCGGGACTTCACCTTGGAGAACCCGATCCGGGCGATCCGAGACATGAGCCGCGACCGGTCCGGCCATGTGCGGGTCGCATTGTCCAATGGCAGGCGGGTTTCTGCGCTCGAGCTGCAGACCGAGTACTACGAGAAGGTCTCGGAGTTCGTCCGGCGAGAAAGTCTCGGCACTCGGGTCGTCGATCGAGTGCTAGACCTGTGGGAACGGACGCTACGAGCGGTCGCCGAAGACAAGCTCGAACTCATCGACACCGAAATCGACTGGGCGATCAAACTGAAGCTGCTGGACCGCTACTCGGCCAAGCACAAGCTCAGCTTCGCCGATCCCAGGATCGCGCAGCTCGACTTGGCCTACCACGACATCCGGCGCACCCGCGGAGTGTTCTCGCTGCTAGAGCAACGCGGCCTGGCTGCCCGCGTTACCACCGACCCCGCCATCTTCCGAGCCAAGGCCGTGCCACCGCAGACGACCAGGGCAAAGCTTCGAGGCGACTTTATCCGCGCGGCACAGGAAGGGCGTCACGACTACACCGTCGATTGGGTTCATCTCAAGCTCAACGATCAAGCGCAGCGCACGGTGCTCTGCAAGGATCCATTCGTCGCAACAGACGACCGGGTCGAGCGTTTGATCGCCTCTATGCGCGGCTAATCGGTCTGATGGATTAAGCCTGTAACCTTCTCCGGTGCCTTCTTCTCAGGTCAAAATCGCAGTGACCCTTGGGCTGGCGTCGTCACTGCTATTTCTCTTCGGCTGCAGCGACGATGAGCCGGCCGCCGATGCAGCTTCGCCTTCCCCGGCCGCAACAACGACCTCAGCCAGTCCGTCTCCCTCTAGTTCCTCTGCATCTCCAACGCCAAAGCCGAAAGAGATCAAGGCCTCGAACAACTTCGACAAGGTAAGCGTCACAGGAGGCTTCGGGGAGCCGCCGAAGGTCAAGGTGGATGCGCCGTGGGCGATCGACAAGACCAGAAGCAAGGTGCTGGACGCCGGCAATGGAGCAGTTGTTTCCGAAGGCCAAGGTGTTGAGGTCAATTACTACGGAGTGAACGGACGGACCGGTAAGAAGTTCGATGAGTCATTCGCTACTGGACGGCCAGTTGCGTTCAGCCTCGATCGAGTTGTCCCGGGATTCAGCACTGGGCTAGTCGGACAGCGCCAGGGGAGCAGAGTACTGATCGCCATGCCAGGCAAGGATGGCTACGACCCGATGGGTGGCAACCCGCAGGCCGGAATCGAGGTCGGCGACACCTTGGTCTTCGTCGTTGATCTGGTCGAAGTGCAGCTCACCGGGCCGGAGGGCACTGCGGTGCAGCCCAAGGCAGGGCTGCCAGTCGTGACCGACAAGGCTGGCAAGCCAGAGATCACCATTCCGGAGGCCGCTCCGCCCACCAGCCTCCAGGTCCAGCCGCTGATCAAAGGTAAAGGCAAGAAGGTCAGCGCGAATGACATCGTCACCTTCAACTACCAGTGGGTGCGGTGGAGTGATGGCAAGGTCTTGGAACAGACCTATGGTGGTAAGCCGGCCACCAGTCCGCTGTCGGGTTTGCTTCCGGGAATGGTCAAGGGTTTGACCGACCAGCCTGTTGGTAGCCGCGTACTACTCGTCATTCCGCCCGCCGACGGCTATCCAGACGGCAATGCGACACCGTCGGTGAAGCCGGGAGAAACCCTCGTCATTCTGGTCGATCTGCTTTTTACCCAGGGCCAGTAAGGCTCACGAGTCGAGCAGTGAGGCAGCGTGGCGGCCGGCAGCCGCCGCGGCCAGGAAATAAGCCGGGTCATCGTCGAGGCCCCGGCCCATACTGGACAACCGAATCGGGGACGCTGCTAGAACGGTTCTGAGGCCGCCCAGGTTCACCATAACCAGCGTGTGTCGCGAGGACAGCAGTTGCACTCCAGCAGTTATTGCCTCGGCCAACTCAGCCATGGCAGGCGACCCGTCGTCGGCCAGATCCGGAACGGCAATGTCCGCGGGACATAGGGCAACGCGCCCGTACGCCGTAAGGCTGTGATGAGAGACACCGCGATGCCGCTCCCTGGAGTCGGCCCCGGAGATACGTAAGGTCCCAACCGGCCGACCGCCAAGGATGGCGGCAGCATTGATAGCCTCCCCGGCATTTACCCCGGAGAACCCCCAGCGCGTGCCGGTGCCGAGATTTCCGGGGCCCTGGGTCACCACTACCACTTCAGCGTCGAGCGCAAGCCGAGCTGTCAAAAGCCCGGAATGCAAGGTCACCGCCTCGAGGTCGCCCCCGAACGCCTGGCCGATTGTCACCGTTCCGGCGAGCAAGCCGCTGGCGCGGAGCTCGGCCACCGAACGGGAAAATGCCAGCGGCAATGCGCCCTGATCACTCATCACATAAACGACCCGAGTACCGGGGCGGTCATCGGCAATCGCCAGCAAGATGGGTGCTAATGCGGAGTGCAGATCGGCGACGATCACAGGCATGGCATCGATCGAGTCAGCCTCTGCCAGTAGTTCGTGATGCGTAGAGCCCTGCTCATCCGCACCCGCCACCATGGCCTGCAGCGGCAGGTAGCGAGCCTTCACAAGGTGCCCGGCCGGTTGCGGAGGCTGGGCGGTAACCCGGCCCTCGCTGTCCAGTACGGCAATGACCAAGGCATAGCCACCAGTTCCTAAACCGCGTTCCAGGGCCGCGACATTCAATAGGACTCGATCACCGACAGCCGGTGGCGCCATCAGGTCGGTGTAGGCGAGCGCGGGTACCTCCGTTGTCTGACTCGCGTCACGCCGTGCCACGGTGAGCTCTACGGCACCCTTCCACTGACCCTGGATGCTGGTGACCGTCCCGTCGGCCCAAATGATCACGTGCCGACCTTAAACCCTGGGAACACGACCCACGGCTCGCGCGGAAGTCGCTCAGGATCGAAGCGGTCCAGCAGGGCATCCAGCGAGACCCGCTCGCCAGGATCTGCCAGGTCCAGCGATTCGGCGATGATGCCCAGTACCGCGCCCGCATCCATGCCTTCGGCGGCCAGCTGGGGAAGCGTCACAGCACCGTCACGCTTGGCCAGCCGTCGGCCTGCGGCGTTTACCGCTAGCGGAACATGTGCGTATGTCGGCGGACGGTATCCGAGCAGTTCGGCGATGTATGCCTGCGTTGCTGCTACCGGTAGCAAATCCTCGCCACGAATGACCTGGTCGATGCCAGAGAATGCGTCATCGACGACTACGGCAAGGTTGTAGGCCGGAACGCTGTCATTGCGCAGCAGCACGACATCATCGACCTCAGATGTCATCTCCCCATGTAGTAGGTCCCGTATGGTCTGCCGCGCACCGTCAGCTCGCAGCCGAAGCGCCGGCTGGCGGGTCAGCCTCCGACTCGCCCGCTCCGCCTCGGTGAGATGTCGACAGGTGCCGGGATATCGGGCTACGGCGCCGTGCGGAGCTGATGCCGCGTCGGCAATTTCACGCCGACTGCAAAAGCATTCGTACGTCTGGGCAACCAGGTTTCTCAAGGCCTCGCGATAAGCGCTCAGCCGCTGAGATTGCACTGTCGGTTCGCCGTCAAATGTGACACCTAAGGCAGCGAGATCAGCCAGCTGCTGGTCTGCGATGCCAGGCCGCACCCGTGCCGCGTCAAGGTCTTCGATGCGGAGTAGAAATCGTCGGTCTGTTGATCGCGCAAAGAGCCAGGCAAGGAGTGCCGTTCGCAGGTTTCCGACGTGCAGCTCACCTGTTGGACTCGGCGCATAGCGTCCGGCGCCTACGGCGCTCGGGCGCTCGCCGCCGGACTGTGCCGCGCTACCCGGGAAATCAACCATCTGCTGGTACCGTGCTCATCGATGCTCCAGTGAGAAAGTGCCAGTAAGAAGGTCCCAGTAAGAAGGTCCCAGTAAGAAGGACCCAGTAAGAAGGGCACGGCACGCAATGCCACCCCGCAAGACCGAGAGAATTCTCAACCTCACCATTTGCTTGCTGGTATCGGGCCGCTATCTTCCCAAGAGCCGGATTCGCGAGGCGGTTGAGGGTTACCACAATCTCAGCGACGCCGCTTTCGAGCGCACGTTTGAGCGCGATAAAGACGAGTTGCGCTCGCTCGGCGTGCCGATTCAGGTCGGCAATTTTGACCCTCTCTTCGACGACGAGCCCGGTTACCGCATCCTCTCATCGGAGTTCGCGCTACCTGCCATCGATCTCGACGCCGAAGAAGCCGCTGTAGTCGGAGTGGCGGCGCGGGTCTGGAAGCACGCGAGCATGGCTGAGTCGACGAGAAGCGCGATCAGCAAACTACGTGCGGCGGGCGTCGAGCCGGATGCCTCGCAGCTTGCCTCGCTGGAGCCCGCCGTACAGGCCTCCGAGCCCGGATTCGACGTGCTATGGAATGCGGTGCTGGAACGCGCCCGGGTGAGTTTCACCTATCGTGATGGCAGCCCTCGCACACTGGAACCGTGGGGCCTCACCTCCTACAAGGGCCGGTGGTATGTAATCGGTCGCGATGTCGACCGCGATGCAAGCAGAATGTTCAAGCTTTCCCGGATGACCGACCTGCCAAGGAGGGTCTCTCGAGCTGGGTCGTACGAAGTACCAGATGATCTTGACATGCGCACCCTGGCCCGGGCGCTTGCGCCTCGGGAACGGACCGAGACCGCACTGCTTGCCATCCGTGCCGGGAAGGCACCGGCGCTGGCCCGCCGTGGTGAGCCGGCGGTCTCTGATGTCAACCTTCCATCGGGCTTCGGGGTATATGCGGTCGGCTTCAGTGACCTTCACTCAGCCGCCGCCGAGATCACTCAGTACGCCGCTGATGTCGTGGTGGTGGAACCGGCTGAGCTGCGCGAGCTAGTCGTGCGTGGCCTGACCGCAGTCATTGAATCGGCGGGTGCCGCGTGACTTCCCGAGCCCAGGTACGACGACTGCTCAGCCTCGTGCCATACCTACGCGAACACGACGGTGTTGCCATGACCGATGTCGCAGCGGCATTCGGAATCAGCGTCAAGACACTGCGCGAAGACCTCAACGTGCTTTGGATGTGCGGCATGCCCGGGCTAACCCCAGGTGACTTGATCGACATCGACATGGATGCCGTGGACGGTGAGGGGGTCATTCACCTCAGCAATGCCGACTACCTCACCCGGCCGCTGCGGCTGTCGGCCGATGAGGCGCTGGCACTGGTACTTGCTCTGCGGACGCTGCGCGAGGTCGCCGGGCCAGGGAAGCGCGAGGCCGTCGACCGCGCCCTGAAGAAGCTGGAGGCCGCGGCGGGGAACGTACCGGCAACGGATCAAGCGACCGTCGCGGTCACCGGCGCACGCGATGACATTCAAGCGCGCGTGAACGATGGTTTGCAGCGTGGCAAGCGGCTGGACCTCACCTATGACGTCGCCTCGCGCGCCGAGACGACGCGACGCATGGTCGACCCGCTGCGGGTATTCGTGCTGGAAGGCTACGGCTACCTGGAGGCTTGGTGTTACTCCGCCAATGCGCTGCGAACTTTCCGTCTCGATCGGATCGCGGCAGTGGAGGTTACCGCGATCGATGTCGCATCCCATGATGTGCAGCTAAAGGATCTGTCGACCGGATGGTGGGAGGCACTGAAGGACGCGCCGCTCGTCACTTTGGAGTTGCAGCCGTGGGCCGCGTGGGTTGCCGAGTACTACCCGACCGAAGCGGTCTCGGCTCGTCCCGGCGGTGGTCTCATCGTGTCGCTGCACGTCACAGATCCGGCGTGGTTGCGAGGGCTGCTACTTCGGCTGCAGGGCGGCGCTCGGGTACTGTCCCCTGCCGGGGCCGGGGACTCAGCCGCTGAGGCGGCGCGGGAAGCGCTCGACCAGTACGCCGTACTGCTGGCAGCGACGGCTCGTACCTGAGCGGCATCGGCTAGGGTTCAGGGATGGTCTGGGTGATCGTCTTCGTCGGCATCGGGCTGGCGGGCCTCGTCATGCTGATCAGCTACGCCGTTTGGCTCGCTCATAAGGCCAGTGACCTGTTCAGCGAGCTTGACATGCTCGCTGGGCGGGCTGGTGAATTTGCCGATCTCGTGGCGCAGATCCAGGTTCCAGAATCCGCCTTGCCGTCTGACTGGCGCGACGATCGCACTATCTCTGCAGAGATTGACCGGGCAACGGCGACGTAGGATGACTCCGAAGCACCCCGCTCAACGCCGGGGCGCACGGGGGTCGCCCCCCACTCAACACTGGCGCAGGAAAGAGGAATCATGACTCCGCTCGTACTCGGTCTTGGCGTCCCCGAGCTGTTGATCATCTTGGCCGTTGTGCTGCTGTTGTTCGGTGGGGCGCGGCTGGCTGGTTTGGGCAAGAGCACCGGGCGTGCGCTCAGAGAATTCAAAGAGGAGACCAAGGCGCTCAAGTCTGAAGAAAGCCAGCAAGAACCGCCCAACTCGGCGCCTGGTGCCGGTACGCCAGCAGGCACGGACTACCAGCAGCCGCCGCAGGCCAATACACCGCAGCCGCCAAGCGGTGCCGCCTATCAGCAGCCGCCGCGCGCCAATCAGGATCCGTCCGCCACCGACAGCCGCAACGACGTCTGACGATTCGAAGGAGCTTCTCGCGCATGCCGACGCTCGAAGCTCGATTTGGAGGAGCTTCTCGCGCATGCCGACGCTCGAAGCTCGAGACCGACGCCCTAACCTGACGTGTCCTTGACGATCAAAGGCCGGCCGATCCACTTCAGCTTGAAGTGGCTTAAGCCGCCGCCCGTGCCGGCCGACGGCACAATGACGCTCTTTGAGCATCTGCGTGAGCTGCGGTATCGGTTGGTCGTCTCGATACTCGCCATCATCGTCGGCATGGTGGTCGCCTGGTTCTTCCGTTACGACTTGCTGGACATCCTGCAGCGGCCGTACTTCCAGGCCATCGAGGCGCTGAAGGTCAGGCATCCGTACGCCGTCACGTCGTTGGTCAACATCAATCTCACCTCGCCGCTCACACTGTCCTTGAAGGTCTCCGCACTAGCCGGAGCAATCATCACGGCACCGTTCTGGCTCTACCAGCTGTGGGCGTTCATCGTCCCTGGCCTATTGTCAAAGGAAAAGAAGTGGGCGCTGATCTTCATCGCAGCGGCCACCCCGATGTTCCTCAGCGGTGTTGTCGTCGCCTATTTCGTCTTGCCCAAGGCCATCACGGTGCTGCTGAGCTTCACCCAGTCCGGCGTGACCAACCTGCAGGACATCAACGCCTATCTGTCCTTCCTGCTGCGCCTGATGGTGGTATTTGGGCTGGGCTTTCTCATTCCCCTGGTTGTGTTGATGTTGAACATCGTGGGAGTGATCACGGCCAAGCAGATGGCCAAGTACCGGAGTCTGGTGATCTTCGGCACCTTCGTGTTCGGCGCTGTGGCCACGCCGTCAACTGATCCGTTTTCGATGCTTGCCATTGCCGCGCCCATGGCGGTGCTATTTCTTGCAGCCGAGCTGATCGCGCGCATCCTGGACCGCCGTAAGCAGCGTCAGGCGGCGCTAGCCGGTGATGATCTGGTCGTTCGGCACACCGTTACTGATGACAAGGCGCTGCGCGAGCTCTCGCAGGGCGATGACGACGAGCTCGACCCACCGGGGTGAATCGCCGGATCAGGCTGGTGGTCAACCCGTCGGCCGGAAAGGGTCGTGCCCTCGAGCTGCTCCCGCAAGTCGTTGGCACGTTGCGTGACGGAGGCGCGGATCCAGAGATTCTGCTGAGCCGTGACTTTGCTGAGGCTCGGACAATGATCCGCCGGGCAGTTGAAAACGCTGTTGACGTGCTCGCTGTCATGGGCGGCGACGGGATGATGCATCTTGGCATCAACGCCACGGCACTAGCCCACCTGTCCGGTAACAGCCGCACCACACTGGGGATGATTCCAGCTGGAACCGGCAACGATCTTTGCCGCGGTATCGGCCTGGACCCGCAGGACGCGGTAGCTGCGGCAGCCATCATCGCCGCCGGTTGCACGCGCGCCATCGATCTTGCCCGGGTCGGCGACACCTACATTGCAACAGTGCTCGCCACAGGCTTCGACGCCTTGGTGAATCGACGAGCCAACCAGATGCCGTGGCCACGAGGCTCGACCCGGTATGTGGCAGCGGTTATGGCGGAGCTGCCGGCCTTTTCGCCGCTGCACTACCGGCTGACCCTCGACGGCCAAGTCCGTGAGCAACAGGCCACTCTGGTGGCCATCGGCAACACCAACGCATACGGCGGTGGAATGCTGATTTGCCCCACAGCCGACCCATACGACGGCCTGCTGGATGTCACGATCATCCATCCGGTGAGCCGGCTCAAACTGCTCAGACTCCTTCCCGAGACGTACTCGGGGAAGTTCGTCCGTCATCAGTGCGTGGAGCAGCTCCAGGTTCGCGAAGTCACGGTGGAGGGTCCCGGCCTGGTCGGTTTCGGCGACGGCGAAATGATTGCTGCCGCGCCGCTACGGGTTTGCTCTGTACCGCAGGCGCTACCAGTCTTTGTTCCCAGGCCGATGTAGGAGCTTCTCGCGCGGCTGGCGCTCGAAGCTCGGGGGTAGTTTGGGCCGCATCATGGCCGACCCGTCGAGTCCTTCAGAGGCGTACGCGCGGTTCCGGCAGCGGCAAAGCTCACCGCTGCTAGCAGCCTTCGCTGATGGCTACCCGTTCCAGTTCGATGACTACCAGCGCGATGCCTGTGCCCACGTCGAGGCCGGCTCCGGAGTGCTGGTCGCCGCACCGACGGGGGCCGGAAAGACCATTGTGGGTGAGTTCGCGGTCTTCTTGGCGCTCAGTAATGGCCGCAAGTGCTTCTACACCACACCGATCAAGGCGCTCTCCAACCAGAAATACGCCGATCTGGCTCGCCGGCACGGCGCCAGCAACGTCGGACTGCTGACCGGGGACACGTCGGTCAACTCCGAGGCGCCGATCGTCGTGATGACCACCGAGGTGCTGCGGAACATGATCTATGCGCGGTCCTCCAGCTTGCTGAACCTCGGTTACGTCGTATTGGACGAGGTGCACTATCTGGCGGACCGCTTCCGCGGGGCCGTCTGGGAGGAGGTGATCATCGGGCTTGCCGACTCCATTCAGCTGGTAGCGCTGTCGGCAACGGTCAGCAACGCTGAGGAATTCGGTGAGTGGCTATCTGAGGTGCGCGGTGAGATGGCTGTCGTGGTCTCCGAACGGCGGCCGGTGCCGCTCTATCAGCACGTTCTGGTCGGTCAGAGACTGTACGACCTCTTCGCCGAGGTTGCACCTACCGCCCGAGAACTGCCGGGTGAGGGCAAGGTCGATGTCAATCCGATATTGATCAAGATCGCGCGAGAAGAGTCAAGACTCGTCCGAGATGATGCCCGCCGACCCCGCGGCAAGAGCGGCCGCGGTAGCAGGACCGTGAGCTACGGCAGCGGCGCGTACGGCGGTGCGACGCACCGCTCCCGCTACGCCGGACCCGGCCGCAGGCCGCGGTCATTACGCGTACCGAGCCGCCCCGAACTGGTCGAGCTGCTCGACGACGAAGAGCTGCTGCCGGCCATTGTTTTCATATTTTCCCGGGTTGGCTGTGATGCCGCGGCCCGGCAGTTGCTGGAGTCCGGTGTGCGACTCACTACGACCGCGGAGCAGCAGCAGATTGCAGCGATTATGGAGCGGCATGTTGCTGGGCTCTCGGACGGGGATCTGCATGCCCTTGACTACGACCTTTTCGCCGAGGCCCTCAGCAGAGGAGTAGCGGCGCATCACGCCGGCATGCTGCCCACGTTCAAGGAGTGTGTCGAGGAGGCCTTCGTACGCGGGCTGATCAAGGTGGTCTTCGCGACCGAGACACTGGCTTTAGGCATCAATATGCCGGCTCGGTCCGTAGTACTGGAGAAGCTGATCAAGTTCGACGGCGAGACCCATGCCGACGTCACGCCAGGGGAGTACACCCAGCTGACCGGTCGCGCCGGCCGGCGTGGCATCGATATAGAGGGTCATGCCGTTGTGCTCTGGCAACCAGGGTTGGATCCGCGCGCCGTTGCCGGCCTGGCGTCCAGGCGTACCTATCCACTGCGCTCCTCTTTCTCCCCGACCTACAACATGGCAGTCAATCTGGTGGGCACTGTGGGGCGGGAACGGGCCCGTACCTTGCTCGAGCAGTCCTTCGCGCAGTTTCAGTCTGATCGTTCTGTGGTCGGTGCAGCGCGCACCTTGGCAAGGAATGAGGAGGCGATCCAGGACTACTGGGCGGCCGCCGAGTGCGAGCTCGGCGACTTTCGCAAATACGCCCACTTGCGGGCCGAGATCGCTGATCTTGAGGCGGCTGCAGCTCGAGTGCGGCGATCGGACCGCCGAGCGGAAGCATTGCAGACGCTGTCGATCTTGAAGCCGGGAGACATTATTAGGGTGCCCAGCGGCAAGAGCCAGGGTTGGGCAGTGATCATTGATCCGGGCATTCGTCATGATCACCAATCGCCACGACCGCTGGTGCTGACAGCGGAACGCCACATGCGCCGGCTTGCGATCGCCGATTTTCCCACCCCGCCTTTGGTAGCCGGACGTATGAAGATTGGCAAGCACTTCAATCCCAAGGATGCCGCCTCCAGGCGTAACTTGGCCGCGGCCCTTCGTGCCCGACTCAGCGAGATTGATCTTGACCCCAAGCGCCGTGGTATGGCTGGTGTCGATCCGGAGATTCAGACACAGATTGATCGACGCCGCACGGAGCTTCAGCATCACCCCTGCCATCGCTGCCCCGAGCGAGAGACTCACGCCCGATGGGCTGAGCGGGCGCTGCGACTCGAGCGAGAGACTGCCCGGCTGCAAGCCCGGATGGACTCGCGGAGCAACACCATCGCCAATCACTTCGACAAGATCTGCCTAGTACTCGAGTCGCTCGGCTATCTCGCCGGAGATGGGGGAGGCGAGGTTACTGCGCATGGCAAGATGCTCGCCCGGATCTACGCAGAGCTAGATCTGGTGACCGCGGAATGCATTCGGGCTGGGGTTTTTGCTGACCTGACTGCTCCACAGCTGGCCGCGGTTTTGGCCTCGCTCGTCTTTGAGGCACGGAGGGCCGACGAGGCAGGGCACCGACTTCGCATGCCCGATGCCAGGACCAATGCCGCCATGATCGAATTACGCCGGATCTGGCACGCGGTCTCGCTGGTCGAGCGTGATGCCCGGCTGAACCGCGGACCCGAACCTGATATTGGATTCAGTGAAGTGGCCTACGGCTGGGCTGCCGGCCGAACACTGTCGGCGGTGCTGCGTGGTAGCGATTTCACCGCCGGAGACTTCGTCCGCTGGATCCGACAAGTTGCTGACTTCGCAGGACAGATCGCCGATGCTGCCGGTTCTGGCGATCTTCGTGACACCGCCCAGCTGTTGGTGCGTTCCATGCGACGAGGCGTGGTGACGTATGCCCCGGAGATGGATGCCGACGAGGGCGACGACCTTACCGGGGTCGACCTTCCGTGACTCTTGAGAGCTGAGGGTCGCGGGCCCGCCAGGCAACTTCGCGTCCTTTACCTACACTTCGCGCTATTTCCAACTACCGCGAAGTGCGGGTAAATGACGCGAAGTGATTGCTGACAGACGTGGTCAGGAGGCCTGGCTGACGGTTGACATGTTGAAGTCAGGCACCCTAACGGTCGGCATGATTGTCCGGTTGAAGTAATCGTTCCATTCCCGGCACAAGGTCAGCTCTGCAACGCCAATCTCGCTGATCCGGCCCAAGAGCTCGATAGGCGACTCGTTGAAGCGGAAGTTGTTCACTGCACCAACGACCTCGCCGTTTTCGATCAGATAGACCCCGTCGCGAGTGAGTCCAGTCAGTAGCAGCCGCTCCGGATCGACCTCTCGGATGTACCAAAGACTTGTCACCAGCAGCCCACGCTTGGTACGAGAGATCATCTCTTGCGAGCTGGCTGTGCCGCCACCATCCATGATCAAGTTGTCGACTGGGGGCGTTGCCTGTGCGCCGGTGCGGGCGGCATGGCCTCTATTGCGGATCAGTTCATGCAACACTCCGCGATCGATCCAAGTCGTCGCGTTGATCGGCAAGCCACCGTCGAAGGCCCACGATGTGTCGTCTAGGGAGGAAGTGAAGTTGACGAACGGAATGGTTTCTAGGCCGGGATAGAGCGGATCGGATCGCAGTGTGATCGGAAGCGCCGAGAACCGTTGCCCGATCTTGGTTGCGCCTTCACCGGCTGAGAACACGTTGCGGCCCTCTTCGGCATCTCGGGCATTGGCGGTCCAGTACGCATAGATCATCAAGTCGGCCATCGCCGCGGGCGGCAGCAAAGTCTCATATCGTCCCGGAGGCAGATCAACCTTCGTTGCCGCCCAACCTAACCGGGTGCTCAGTTCCTCGGCAGCCTCAGCAACATCAACATCAAGAAAGTCGCGGGTGGCACGCCCCAGCCAGGCAGAGGCTGCAAGGTCGACTGTCTTGGCGTTGAGCTCGAGCCGACCAGTCGGCTGTACGCCACGCCGCCGCAAGCCACTGCTGCTGCCGAGATATGTCGTCTCAACGGAGTGCTCGGCGAAGCCGAACAGCAGGTGCCCCACCGCCTCGGCTCGCTCGAAAGCCACCCCGAGTCCCTTTGCGAGCTTCTCGAGCACCTCGATGCTTGTTGTTTCGGGCCGGTCTTCCCACACGTCGTTATGGGCATAGTTCTCTACCATGGGCGCGGCATCCTCAGCCGGCCGGCCGGTTCGCGCAAGCTGTTCGGCAGCCACAACGACGCTGCCCACCTCAGCCGCGGTGGCGATCTCCTGGGCGACAGTGCCGGCTGCCGTTCCACCTTCCACCTCGGCGATAGCGGTCACGACAAGTCGCCTGCTTCGCATCTCGCCGTTGGTGGTAAGTGCATTGTTGGCCCAGCGCAGGTTGGCCTCAGTCCGTTCGGTAACCCAAGCAACGCACGGCAATGTCGCCGCAGCTAGCGCCTGCTCCACAAGATCTTGCGCCCGGACGCTCATGACTGGCCTCCTTCGGCTTGGGTGTTCAGCACATTGACGCTACGAAACAGCGCAGACGGACAGCCGTGCGACACCGGCGCGATCTGCCCAGGCTGTCCCTTGCCGCAATTGAAGGCGCCGCCGAGGACATAGGTTTCGGGATTGCCAACGGCCGCCATCGAGCGCCAGAAATCGGTGGTTGTGGCCTGATAGGCAACATCCTTCAGCTGACCCGCCAACCTGCCGTTCTCGATCTTGAAAAACCGCTGTCCGGTGAACTGGAAGTTGTAACGCTGCATGTCGATCGACCAGGACTTATCCCCGACGATGTAGATGCCCCGATCCACATCTGAGATCAGCTCCTCAGTAGTTGGACCGTCGGCCGCAGGCTGCAGCGAAACGTTGGGCATCCGTTGCATCGCTATGTGGCCAGGGGAATCGGCGAAGGCGCAGCCATTCGAGCGGCCGAATCCCTTCTCCGCAGCCATCTGTCGGTTCAACTGGTAGCCCACCAGGATGCCACCGGAGATCACATCGAACTGCTGCTGAGCGACGCCCTCGTCGTCGTAACCAATGGTTGCCAAACCATGATCAACCAGCCTGTCCCCGGTGACGTTCATGATGTCGCTGCCGTATTGCAGTTTGCCGAGCTGATCAAAAGTGGCGAAGGAGGTGCCGGCGTACGCGGCCTCGTAACCCAGAGCCCGATCCAGCTCTGTGGCGTGCCCAATCGACTCGTGAATTGTCAGGAAGAGGTTGCTCGGATGAATGACGAGGTCATAACGGCCGGCTTCGACTGATGGTGCAGCCACCTGAGCGGCCAGCAGCTCAGGGATCTCGGCCACCTCCGCATCGAAGTCCCAACCGGTTCCGGTCAGGTATTCCCAGCCACGACCGGTCGGCGGAGCTAGGGTCCGCATTGTCGCGAAACCATGATCACCGACGTTCACGGCGGTGAGCTGGACCTGGATCCGGACGCGCTGCTGGGTGGTACTCGTGCCCGCCAGGTTGGCGAAGTACTTGTTTTCGTGAACGTAGCCAAGGCTCGCGTTGGCGTGATTGACGCCGGGCCCGGCGAGCAGCGCTTCGTTGAGCCCCAGGACACGACCAGTCTTTGTCGCTTCGTCTACCTCAAAAGGATCCACGTCGTACGCCGACACCCAAGTGGCGTCGGCATAAACCTCTTCTTCGGCCAACTCCACCGACGCTGGCGTCAGCGGACGGGAAACCTTTGCTGTCGCGACGGCGCGCTCGGCAAGTTGGGCCGCCGTGTCGGCTGACAGCGCGATGTCGGCTGCGAACCCCCAAACACCGTTGTGCACGACACGAACCGACAATCCCAATACCTGGCTGTCGGCGCTGGTTTCCAGCGCATGATCACGAAAGCTCCGGTACGCCAGCCGCAGCCGCTCGACGCGGACTTCAGCATGGCGGCAACCTAGGTCTTTGGCCTTGGAGAGGGCGGCGTCGCTCAGTGCCTGCAACGGCAGAGCAATGAAGCTGTCATCGAGCTGGGACATGATCGTCAGCGTAATGGCAGTGTTTGATTGGCCGGTGCCATCTAGAGTGTTCGGCGTGACGGTCGCTGTTCGTGTCATCCCGTGCCTGGACGTACACGACGGCCGAGTCGTGAAGGGCGTCAACTTCATCGGGTTGCGGGATGCCGGTGACCCGGTCGAGCTCGGTGCCCACTATGACGCCGACGGTGCAGACGAACTGACCTTCCTCGATATCTCGGCATCGGCAGAGGGCAGGCAAACCACGCTTGAGGTAGTGCGCCGGACGGCTGAGACGGTCTTCATCCCGCTCACCGTCGGCGGCGGAGTTCGGACTGTCGACGATGTGGACGTGTTGCTGCGGGCCGGCGCCGACAAGGTGGCCATCAACACTGGCGCAATCCGTCGACCCGAGGTGATCGGGGAGATTACTCGGAGGTTTGGCAATCAGGTGTTGGTGCTGTCTGTGGATGCTCGACGCGCGACCTGGGCGACGTCAGGTTTTGAGGTGACCACTCATGGCGGGCGAACAGCCGCTGGCCTGGATGCGGTCGACTGGGCTCGCCGGGGGGCGGAGCAGGGCGTCGGCGAAATTTTGCTGAATTCCATGGACGCAGATGGCACCACCGGAGGTTTCGACCTGGAAATGATCAGGGCTGTACGCGCCCAGGTCGACGTGCCTCTTATCGCATCCGGCGGAGCGGGTCAGGCTGCGGACTTCCCGCCCGCGATCGCCGCAGGCGCAGATGCCGTCCTGGCTGCCAGCGTGTTTCACTTCGGCACCTTGCGGATCTCGGAGGTAAAGGTGGCAATCGAGGCAGCCGGATTTCCGGTACGCCGCGCCGCACTTGCTCCGACAGCGAGAAACTGAGCGCGTGTCCGACACCAGAAGTCCCGAGACGAGCAGGCCTGGAACGAGAAAAATTGCCTGGCTGCCGTACGCCAGCGTTGCCGAAGCCGAGCATCGACTCGGCGGAATCCCCGATGGGATCGAGATCGATCTCTATCGCGCCGATGGGGACAGCTGGCCGGATTCGATCGCCGAGGTCGAGTTCTATGTGTTGCCCTATCTGAAGGGTGAGGAGGTCCTGGACCGAGTCGACGAGATGAGGCAGCTGAAGGTCATCCAGACCCTGACGGCTGGTGTGGAGAATTTCGTGCCGTATGTGCCGCAAGGCGTGACGTTGTGCAATGCGGCGGGCGTTCATGATGCCAGCACCGCCGAACTGGCTGTCGCGCTGGCGTTGGCCAGCGGTCGGCATCTTGATCACTTCGCGCGCAACCAGCCCAGCGGTGTATGGGAGTTTCGGTTTGGCACATCGCTGGCCGATAAGCGCGTCTTGATCATCGGATACGGCAATATCGGCGCCGCCATTGAGCGTCGACTGGCCGGGTTTGAGGTTGCCTCGGTAACTCGGGTCGCCCGTCGGCCGCGCCGCGACCCGGCACTGGTGTACCCGATTGCGAATCTGCCACAGCTGCTTCCAGATGTTGATGTGGTCTTCCTGGTGGCACCACATACGCCAGATACCGAGGGCATGATCGCGGGCCCGGAGCTAGCCGCGCTGCCGGATGGAGCCGTGCTGGTCAACATCGCTCGCGGCAAGCTGGTCGACACAGATGCACTACTCGCCGAAACCTCTACCGGCCGTATCCGCGCAGCCGTGGACGTTACCGATCCGGAGCCGCTGCCTCCCGACCACCCGCTGTGGCGTACCCCAGGGGTGCTGATCTCACCGCACATCGGCGGGGCGAGTACCGCGTTCTTCCCACGAGCCGACCGACTGATCGCGGCCCAGTTGGCTCGTTTCGCCGCTGGCCAGGAACTGGAGAACATCATCAAATGACGCCCCTTGAGACGCCTGAGCATCATGCCATCGACCCCAATTGCATTTTTTGCAAGATCATTTCCGGTGATCTACCTTCACGGCGGATCTATGAGGATGATCGGGCAGTGGCCTTTCTCGATATCGGCGCCTGGCATCGTGGCCATGCATTAGTGGTGCCAAGGCGGCATGTCCCCGACATGATCACCGGACCTGGAACCTTCGCCGAGATTGCTCCGGCCATAGACGCCGTCGCGCGGTTGCTCATGGATCGGTTGGCAGCGGATGGGATCAACCTACTGTCGTCAACAGGCGAGGCGGCCGGACAGGAAGTCTTCCATCTCCACGTGCATGTCGTGCCGCGCTACGCCGACGAGCCCGGTTTGATTCGGCTCGTCAATGCCGGTGCCGTGGCCGATGGTGAACTGGACGCGGTATATCGGCAGATCCAGGCGGGCGGGTGAGCCTGCCGACCAGTTCGGCACCGGCAACATCACCATCGATTGGCCGGCGGCTGGCCCGTGTGGCAACAGAGTTTCTACCACCGTTCGTCGCTGCGCTGTTGATCTTGCCCTTCATCATCCAGTACGGGCGATTGGTTCCTTGGCAGCCCTCGACCATCGACTTGCAGGTCTATGTCTACGCCGTAAAGGACATGCTCGCTGGCAAGGACATCTTCGCGACCACGACGCCGTTTTGGAATCTGTACTTCATCTATCCGCCAATCGCGGCAATCTTGATGACGCCGCTGGCGTTCGGCCCGTACCTTTTCTGGCAGGTGGTCTGGACCGGCGGCCTGGTTTGGGCCCAGCAGTCGGTGCTGAAACGCTGTGGCGCTCCGCATGGCTGGAAGCTTGGGCTACTCGGAATTGCGGTGCTGGTGGCCATGGAGCCGATTCGGACCACTTTGGGGTACGGCCAGGTAAATACCATCCTGATGGCATTGGTTGTTGCCGATCTGCTACCCGACGCGCCCGGTGAACGGAGACGCATCCCGCAGGGCACCTTGATCGGCTTGGCGGCGGCGATCAAGCTAACCCCAGCGCTGTTTGTGATCTTCGCCTTCTTGATCGGCAAGTCCCGAGTCGCCATTACCGCGATGATCAGCTTCGCGGTCTTCACCGGCATCGGAGCGATCTTGCTCTTCCGGGAGACGCTGGTGTTCTTTGGGGGACTGTCGGGCGGTGAAACCCGTACCGCCTCACCGCTCTACGCCGGAAATCAGTCGCTACTGGGCGTGTTCTTTCGGCTCTGGGACACTTCGCGTACCACCACTTTGGTAGGGCTAGCCATCGCTGGGCTGCTCGCCTTGCTGGGCTGCCTGGTGGCCGCTTACTGGTGGCGCAACGACGAGAAGGTCTTCGCGGTCGCCATCGTCGGGCTCACCACCTGTCTCGCTTCGCCGCTGTCGTGGACACATCACTATGTCTGGATTCTTCCTATGGGGATGGCTGTGCTGTCACCCGGCGTGCCTCGGTGGGCCCGCTATGTCGGCGGTTTCTGGGTGATCTGGGTCTCTGTTTGTCTGCCGCTCGCTGTGCTTCCGTACGCTGGCGGACGAGAGCGGCAGTTCGATCTTCTCCAGCAGCTGGTCGCCAATCTCGGTCCGGTCTTGGGGGTGATCTTGCTTGTCGGTCTGGCCTGGCAGATGGTCGTCGTAACCCGCGCACAGCCCATTCCTACGACCGCTAGTCCCTGACTGCCGCGTCTTTGGAGCGGCTAGATTGACGGCCATGACTCAGCAGGGCATCACCACCGATCAAAGTGACTCCTCCTCGCCCAACGGCGTGGACATCAAGCCTCGGTCACGAGTGGTTACCGACGGATTAGAGGCCACTGGGTCACGTGGCATGCTCCGCGCAGTTGGCATGACCGATGAGGACTGGGCCAAGCCGCAGATCGGCGTCGCTTCGAGCTGGAACGAGATCACGCCGTGCAACCTGTCTTTAGATCGGTTGGCCAAAGCAGTCAAAGATGGCGTTCACGCCGCGGGTGGTTACCCGCTGGAGTTTGGCACTATCTCGGTTTCTGACGGCATCTCTATGGGCCACGACGGCATGCACTACTCCTTGGTGAGCCGGGAAATCATCGCCGATTCGGTCGAAACCGTCATGCTTGCCGAGCGGATGGATGGTTCGGTGCTACTCGCCGGTTGTGACAAATCGCTGCCCGGGATGTTGATGGCCGCGGCACGTCTTGATCTTGCGTCCGTCTTCCTTTACGCCGGCTCCATCATGCCTGGCTATGTGGGGGACAAAGAGGTAACGATCATCGACGCCTTCGAGGCGGTCGGGGCCTGCGTGCGCGGGTTGATCACGCGCGAGGACGTCACCAAGATCGAGAAGGCCATCTGTCCTGGGGAAGGTGCCTGCGGCGGCATGTATACGGCAAACACCATGGCCAGTGCGGCGGAAGCGCTGGGCATGTCGCTGCCCGGTTCGGCCGCACCGCCAGCCGTCGATCGGCGGCGTGACGGCTTTGCGCGCAAAAGCGGGATGGCCGTTGTCGAGATGCTGCGGCAGGGAATCACTGCTCGCCAGATCTTGACGAAGCAGGCATTCGAAAATGCCATCGCGGTCACGATGGCCTTCGGCGGATCAACTAATGCAGTGCTGCACCTGCTCGCGATCGCCAATGAGGCCGATGTCGACCTGACCCTTGACGACTTTGTACGCGTCGGCCGCAGAGTGCCTCATCTGGGCGACCTCAAGCCATTCGGGCGCTATGTGATGACCGATGTTGATCGGATCGGGGGCGTTCCAGTCGTCATGAAGGCCTTGCTCGATGCCGGTCTACTCAACGGGGACTGCCTGACGGTGACGGGCAAGACCATGGCAGAGAATCTCGCTGATATCGCTCCGCCTGATGTGGATGGCCGGATCGTCAGGGCACTGGACAACCCGATCCATCCGACCGGCGGCATTACGATCTTGCACGGCTCGCTCGCCCCGGAAGGTGCGGTTGTGAAGAGCGCCGGCTTCGACACCGAAGTATGGAAGGGCACCGCACGGGTATTCGACGGCGAACGCGCCGCCATGGATGCCCTGGAAAACGGAACCATCACGGCTGGCGATGTAGTGGTTATCCGGTACGAAGGACCAAAGGGTGGTCCAGGGATGCGCGAGATGCTCGCGATCACGGCAGCGATCAAGGGCGCTGGTCTGGGCAAGGAGGTCATGTTGATCACCGACGGCCGGTTCTCTGGCGGCACCACCGGCCTGTGCGTTGGTCATATCGCACCGGAGGCGACCGACGGCGGCCCCATCGCATTTCTCAAGGATGGCGACGAGATCGTTTTGGATGTGGCAAACGGCCGACTCGATGTCACCCTCGATGCGTCGGAACTGGAACGCCGCCGCCAAGCCTGGACACCGACACCTCGACCGGCCCCGCGAGGCGTGCTTGCCAAGTACGTCAGGCTCGTCCGCTCGGCAAACGTTGGTGCTATCTGCGGCTGACCGTCAGTGCCAATCGCTACGGTCTATAGCGTGACGGCAGAGATTGACATGGCAAAGATCGACGTTGAAGAACGGCGAGCCAGACTTGCCGAGCGTCACCTGCTGTTGCCCCGTACCCGGACAGATGATCTTCCGCAGGTTGCCGACGACTTGGTGGCGCTGCATTCGACGGACCCGGTCAGCGTCTTCTTGTCAGCTATGGCACGGATGGTTCACCCTTCGGTGCGGGCGGTCGAGACGGCTCTCTATGTCGATCGCAGTCTGATTCGTCATCACGGCATGCGCCGAACGCTCTGGGTGGCAACGCCACCAGTGGTGCGGCTCTTTCACGCCGCTGCAACTCGGGATCTGCTGGCAACCGAGCGCCGGCGTACCTGCCAATTGCTGGCCGCTAGTGGAGTTGAGGACCCAGAGCGGTGGTTAGCTGAGGCGGAGGCGCAGATCTTGGCTGATCTTCGGGAGCAGGGACCGAGTACCGCACGGGAGATTGGCCAGCGATCGGAGACACTTCGCCAACGACTGCACCTCTCGCCCGGCAAGGCATACGCGGCCGTGCAGTCGGCCCATACCAGGGTGCTCTACATCCTCGGCTTCGACGGCAAGATGCTGCGAGGGCAACCCAGCAACTGGATCAACGGCGCCTATCGATACATCGACGCGGAATCTTGGTTGCCCGGCGGGCTTGGCGATCTTGACCCACGCCAGGCCTCGGCCGAGCTGGCCGACCGGTGGCTGCAGCGGTTCGGGCCGGCCACAACGGCTGATCTGCAGTGGTGGATGGGCTGGACGATGAAGCGCACCAAGCAGGCGCTGGCCGACTGCCGAGCGGTGGAAGCTGAGCTTGATGGTGCGCCTGGCTGGTTGGCGGCCGATGATCCACCGGTCGGGTCGGTCGAGCCTTGGGTGGCCGTCCTACCCGGCCTGGACCCCACGATCATGGGCTGGAAGCAGCGTGCCTGGTACCTGCCGAGCAGCTCGATGGAGGTGTTCGACAGCGCCGGCAATGGCGGCCCGAGCCTCTGGGTAGATGGGCGTGTCGTTGGTGCCTGGGCGCAGACAAAGGACGGCGAGATCCACACCCACTACTTCGAGCGGGTTCCAGCTGCTCGGCGGCGCGAGATCGACGACCGGATTGCTCAGATGAAGACCTGGATCGGCAACACCCGATTTACCGTGAGATTCCCGGGCGACATTCACGCCCGACTGCTCGGCACCAGGACGGTGCCAGGGCCGGCCGCCCGACAGGCCACGTAACAGGTGCCCGGCTTACGGCGAACGAGCACTTACCCTAGCCGGATGAGGGCGCGAGCAGCTTCGGTCGCCCTCGCTGTGGCGCTGCTCGCCGGCTGCCAGGCATCCGACGAGGCGCCGGAGCGCCCGCCGACTTCTGTCTCATCCACCACGGCCCCCAACAACAGTCCCTCCAGCGCCACTCAGTCATCCTCACCCAGCCCGGCACCTCAATACCTCATGCCACTGGCACTGGTCGTCCACGCCACTCGACCCACAGTCGATGTCGCAGTAGCTGATGCCCGCCGAGTCGTGGCGTCGGGAGCGACTCGTTGGTCCGCCATTGGGCAATCGGGCGGCCGGATGCGAGTACTCAGCACCGAAGAGCGCGCAGCCGGCGATGTGCTACGCGCGGTCCGAAGCAGCCGAGATGTGCTCGGCATCGTGCCGGCCGATGCGGTGGACGCCCGCGTACGCGTGCTGACAGTCGGCGGCCGTCATCCTCTCCGGGATCCCGAGCGCTACCCGCTGCGCATTCGTTCCGAGCGAGCCGTACCCGAGGTTACGACGCTGAGTGCCGTTGGCGACATCATGCTGGGCCGCCGGGTCGGCGACCGGCACCGTTCTGATCCAGGAGATCCGCTTAAGCCATTGGCCAAGAGGTTGGCAACTGCCGAGATCACCATTGGCAACTTCGAATCAACCCTGTCAACCGCAGGATCGCCTACTCAGGGCGGCGACTCGTTCGCCGCGAGCCCACGCGTCATCCCTGGATTGCAGGCTGCCGGGTTTGATCTGCTATCCCTGGCCAACAATCACGTCGGTGACTATGGGGATCGTGCGCTGCGGCAGACCCTTGACCGGTTCGACGCGACAAAGATCGATACTGTTGGCGCAGGTCGAAATCTGGCTGCCGCGCGCCGACCGGTGGTGATACAGCGTGACGGCGTACGCGTCGGTTTCATTGCGGTTGACTCCATTGGCGAGACGCCCTCAGCCACCCGCAACCGAGCCGGCACCAATCGACTGAACATGCCGCCGCGTACCGGACCGCTGGATCGCTCGGCGCTGCGCCGGATTACCTCAGACATCCGCTCGCTCACCAAGCGCGCTGAGGTCATTGTGGTGATGACCCACTGGGGCACTCAGTACACGCATCGTCCCGAGTCCAGCCAGCGCGTCGCTGCCCGGGCCTTCGCCGACGCCGGGGCGGATCTGGTGATCGGCGGGCATCCGCACTGGGTGCAGGGTCTCGAGATGGCTGGTTCGGCGGTCGTAGTGCACTCCCTCGGCAATTTCATCTTCGACATGGATTTCCAGACCAAGACCAGGGAAGGCATCTTCTTGGAGGTAGTGCTCTGGGGTGACAGGGTGAAGGCAGTCGAGCCAGTGCCGTACGTGATCGATAACAAGTTCACCCCGAGGCCTATCGAAGGCGCCCGGGCGAGAGGCATCCTCAGCGACCTGTGGCGTAGCAGCCGGGGTCCGTTCACTCAGTGATTCGGTCGCTCAGTGATATTGGGCGCTAGTTCAGCGTCTGCAACCAGGTCCACACTGTGCGGCCCACCCGATCGAGTTGGCGCCGATCCACGACGCGGGGGACGTCGCCTCGCGAGTGGTAGCCGGCGTAGGGGACGCTTCCGAGCCGCACTGCGGGGACGCCGACCTTCGTGTAGGACCAGTGATCACTGGTGTAATTCGTGCAGGTCCGCGTCGGAATGTCTGCACTACGAGCAGCCGCCCGCAAACCGTCGCGAACCCTGTTGCCCTTGCTGGTCGCGGTGCAGACCGGTACATAGTTGGCCCGCACGCCAACCCGATCCAGCGACACCATCGCCTGGATCGCCCGCCGCTCTGAGCGGTCAAGGCTGGCCACGTGCTGCCGGGAACCGAAGTGGTGGAGCGCATCACCGCTGCCGCGCGGTTCCTCGGCACCGAAGGCAACGAACTGCACCGGGATTGCGGGTGGCTGCTGGCTCACCATCGCTGCCAGTTGCAGCATCACCGCAATTCCGGACGCGTTGTCTTCCGCCCCCGGCGCCACCGGCACGGTGTCGAGATGGGCACCGACCACCACATGTTTCTCGGTCGCGTCGAACCCTTTTGGTTCGGCAATCACATTGAGCGAGGTTCCGCGGCGTACCGGCGTGCCCCAGGAATTTCCAGCGGGCACCCTGACTTTGGCGCGCCGTACCTGGTAGCCGAGTCGCTCGAATCGTGCCTCGACAAAATCGGCCGCCTCATGGAAATTTCCCGAGGTCGCCTCGCGCGGGCCGATCTCCGAAGCCAGGTGGCGGATGTCGCGAAGCGCCGCACGCGCGTCCATCTTGGGTTTCGGAGAGGTTGAGGGGGTGGGAGTCCTTGGTGCAATCTGGCTTGGCAAGGTGGTTGTCGGCCCTGGGGTGGCAGCCGCTGAGGTACTTGCCGCCGGGCGTCCGGGGTCGCCAGCCGAACGGTCTGAGGAGGTTCCAGAGCACCCAAGTGTGAGAAGGACCAGGCTGAGCGCGGCTGCGAGACGGCGCATTCCCTGACCCTACGTGGTGCGGAAGTGTGCGTTTACTAGGGCATCGGAGCGTCCTTCCGGATCGCAAGACGTACCGTCACGCCAAATTGACTCTGCTCGTAGGGCGGATATTGTTGCGGCGTGCGCATTGCGGAAACGCTTCTCCTCGTACGTCAGCGTGTCGGCTGAGCAGTAGCTCAAACCGACGCGCTCCCTCGCCTGCCAGCTGGCAGCGGGGGTTTTTTGTTGGTACGAGGGCCTGCGCGGGCAGGCGTAACATCCACAACGGAATGCCAGGGCAAGGAGACCCGAGATGTCTGACAACGACAGAGCCGATGAGCTGACCGGAGCGCAGTCTCTCGTCAGATCGCTCGAGCGCGTAGGCGCAGACGTGGTCTTCGGGATTCCCGGTGGCGCGATCCTTCCCGCCTACGACCCGTTGTTCGACTCCGACAAGGTCCGGCACATTCTGGTCCGGCATGAACAAGGTGCCGGCCACGCGGCCGAAGGTTACGCCATGGCCACTGGCAAAGTAGGAGTCTGTATGGCGACCTCGGGGCCGGGCGCTACGAATCTGGTGACGCCGATTGCCGACGCACACATGGATTCGGTTCCGATTGTGGCGATCACCGGCCAGGTCGGCAGCGCCGCCATCGGCACCGATGCCTTTCAGGAGGCCGATATCCGCGGCATCACTATGCCGATCACAAAGCACAGCTACTTGATCACCAAGCCGGCAGATATCGCCCCGGCAATCGCGTCGGCGTTCCATATCGCCGGAACTGGCCGTCCGGGACCGGTGCTCGTCGACATCACCAAAGATGCCTTGCAGGCGAAGACCCGCTATGAATGGCCCCGTCAGCTCGACCTTCCTGGCTATCGCCCGGTGATCAGGCCGCACGGCAAGCAGGTACGGGAAGCCGGTCGGCTGATCGCGGAGTCGCGCCGACCGGTCTTGTACGTCGGTGGTGGAGTTGTCAAAGCCCGCGCCTGGACAGAGCTCAAAGACCTGGCCGAGCTGACCGGCATTCCGGTGGTCACCACCTTGATGGCCCGAGGGGTGTTCCCGGACAGCCACCCTCAGAACATGGGTATGCCCGGCATGCATGGCACGGTTGCCGCCGTCGGAGCACTGCAACGCAGTGATCTGTTGATCGCGCTCGGCACCCGCTTCGACGACCGGGTGACCGGCCAACTTTCCACCTTTGCCCCCTTGGCCAAGATCATCCACGCGGACATCGACCCGGCCGAAATCTCCAAGAACCGCGTCGCCGATGTGCCGATCGTCGGTGACTGCAAAGAGGTGATCTCCCAGCTGATCAGCCTGCTCAAGCGTGATCGCCGGCCGGTGATCGATGAATGGGTCAGGTATCTGCAAGATCTCAAGCGGCGCTATCCGACCGGCTACGACGATCCATCCGATGGCACCCTGTCGCCGCAATATGTCATCAAGCGGATTGGTGATCTCACCGGCCCGGACGCCTACTACGCGGCCGGTGTCGGGCAGCACCAGATGTGGGCTTCGCACTACCTGCCCTGGGAGCTACCGGGACGCTGGCTCAACTCGGGTGGCTTGGGAACCATGGGATACTGCGTGCCGGCGGCGATGGGTGCCAAGGTGGGCCAGCCCGACAAGATTGTCTGGGGAATCGACGGCGACGGATGTTTCCAGATGACCAACCAAGAGCTGGCCACTTGCGCTCTGGAAGGGATTCCAATCAAGATCGCAGTGATCAACAATCAGAGTCTGGGCATGGTGCGGCAATGGCAGACGCTTTTCTACCAGGGCCGATACTCCAACACGGACCTGAACACTCATCGGATCCCTGACTTCCCCAAGCTCGCTGAAGCCATGGGATGCGTCGGCCTGCGAGCCGAGGAGCCCGCGGATGTGGATGCGGTGATCGAAAAGGCGAACTCGATCAACGATGTGCCCGTTGTAGTGGATTTCGTCGTCCATAAGGACGCCATGGTCTGGCCTATGGTGGCCGCCGGCACGAGCAACGACGACATCAAGGTGGCTCGGGACATGGCGCCGGCCTGGGACCAGGAGGAGTTGTGATGGCCGGACCTGTCAACACCCACATCCTGAGTGTGCTGGTGCAGAACAAGCCGGGCGTCCTGGCACGTATCGCCGGCCTGATCTCCCGCCGCGGTTTCAACATCGAGTCGCTTGCTGTCGGGCCCACAGAGTCGCCGGAGATGTCTCGGATCACCCTCCAGGTAAATGTCGATGACGTGGTTCTGGAGCAGATCACCAAGCAGCTCAATAAGTTGATCGAGGTGCTAAAGATCGTTGAGCTCGAGGACAGCGCAGTACGTCGGGAGCTTGTGCTGGTCAAGGTCAGAGCGACTACGGAAACCCGCAGTCAACTGATCGAGATCATTGGCCTCTTCGGCGCCAAGGCTGTCGACCTGACCTCTGAGATCATCACCGTCGAAGCAACCGGTAGCCCAGCCAAGCTGCAAGCGCTGCTCGACTTGCTTGAGCCGTACGGGATCCGGGAGCTTGTACAGTCCGGCCTAGTCGCGCTCGGCCGGGGCAATCGATCACTCACTGATCGCAACCAGCGCAGCGAGCGTCTCAAGGCCGTTCCTGCTGGCTAGCATCGCCTCGAGCCTGTCGAGGGGCGCAAGGAGCATCGCCTCGAGCCTGTCGAGGGGCGCAAGGAGCATCGCCTCGAGCCTGTCGAGGGGCGCAAGGATAACGTGCGATAACTTTCACCAGCACCACAACACACCAAGGGAGAACCACGAAGTGCCTGCAGAGATGTTTTACGACGGAGATGCCGACCTGTCGTTGATCCAAGGCCGAAATGTTGCCGTGCTGGGGT
>Ga0081538_10000307_pt1 | contig 56521 bp, 54 predicted proteins | sample TabmetS5T2R1_FD_71022 | JGI IMG/M metagenome (GOLD analysis project Ga0081538, IMG submission 71022) | Tabebuia heterophylla rhizosphere microbial communities from the University of Puerto Rico - S5T2R1 | ecosystem: Host-associated > Plants > Roots > Rhizosphere ...
GATCCGAAGTGCGTCCCCGATGAGCTGCGTCCAGGCGACCCTGGTCGACGGGTCATCGAAGGGGGCGAGGAATGCTTTTCGTCCGTCCTCGGAGAGGTGGCGGCCAACCCCGAAGCGACCTGAGGTGAGGCGAGCGACCACGTTGCGTTTGCGGTTCAGCCTCGCCATCAGGGGTCCACTCATGAACCGCAGCATCCGCGTAATCCACTTGTAGTCCCGCAGTGGCCAACCGAATGCCTGTGTGATGACGAGCGCACGGAAGAGCTCTGAATGTCTTGCTGCGACGCTAAGACCGACCGGCCCTCCGAGGTCGTGCACTACAAGAGTGATGTCGTCGAGATGGAGTTGCTCGATGAAGGCCTCAAGCACTCCGGCGTTCGCCAGGAGGGTGTTGCGATGCGTTTCGCTTGGTCGTGAGTAACCCGTCGCAGGAAAATCGAGGGCGACGCAGCGGAATTCAGTACGTAAACGGGTGATGACCTCTCTCCACACGAACGACCACATGCCGACGTGGACGAATAGGAGGATCGGTCCTCGGCCCTCGTCGATGTAATGGATCCGGTTGCCACGAACATCGACAAACCGGCTTTGGAACGGCCACTCTATGCCGGCTTCGGGGCTCGGATTCCTTGCTACCAGGGACTGCGCCATCTCTGCTCCTCAAACAGTCGTTTCATACGAACGTTTGAATCATACGACCGTATGAGATATTGTCAAGAGACGGAAGGGAGACGCAGCAACGTGCCAGCCGACGACACGAAGGACCGGATACTCGATACAGCCGAAGAGCTGTTCGCGCGAGACGGCTATTCGGGGACCTCACTGCGAGCAGTAACTACCGCGGCAAGGGTCAACCTCGCATCGGTCAACTATCACTTCGGCTCCAAGGAGGCCCTACTCGTCGCGGCTTTCGATCGGCTCGCCGCTCCGGTCAACCGGGAGCGACTCGAGGCCCTCGACAGGCTGGAATCGCGCGTGGAGGATCCCACGCTCGAAGAGGTCCTTGAGGCGTTCCTCACCCCGGCGTTGCGCGTCGTTGTCGACCTTGGTTCTCGAGGCCCAACCGCAACCCGGTTCCTCGGACGCTGCGCCGCCGATCCGACACCGGCTGTTCAAGTCATCATCGCCGACGAGTTCAAAGTGATCACCGATCGCTTCCTTCATGCGCTTGGTCGAGCCTTGCCCGACCTCTCAGACGATGAGTTGTTTTGGCGCTTCAAGTTGATGATCGGTGTTCTCGTTCATGTGCAGCGTGACGACCAATGGAAGGCCGACCTTCCCCGGAAGCCGCATGCTTCCGATGTCGACAAGGTCCGGGAGAAAACGCTGCGATTCCTCGCGGATGGCTTTCGGGCCCGACCCCACTCCGGCGTGTGACGTGATCACCGTAAGGACGCGCAGTCGCAATCTAAGGCCGTGCTGCGTCTCCCCTCGAAGGGCCTGATCGGCAGGCCTCGTCGAGGAGGTTAGTGTGATGCGTCGCTTAGGTGTTTCCGCCCCAGCGGTGATTCTTGTTGTGGTAACCCACATGGCGTTGGGTGCTGGTTGGTACGCGACCTTCGAAGAGCCGTGGCTGGACGCGATCGGGAAAGAGGCATCGGATTTCGAGGCGGTTAGTCCGGCCATCTACGCGCTGCCGTTGATCGCCGCGATCGGAGGTCTTCTGCTAGTCGCGTGGATCATGTCCCTGCGCGGCGATAACACCCCCGGCGGGGGTGTGCTTACCGGGCTTGCCGTGTGGGCCACTACCGTTGGGCCGTTCGCCCTGGTTCACAACGCATTCTCGGGGTTCCCGCTCGATCTGACGTTAATAGATGGAACGTTGGAATTGATCAGCTTCGTCACCGCGGGCCTAATCATCGGGGCCTTCCGGAGACGGCACGTCCCCGCCTCTGTGGTAGTAGCAACCAGATGACCGGTGCTGCGGCGGAGGCCATTGAGGAGGTCTATCGGGACCACTGGCCGCGCCTCGTCGCGCTGATCCTCCGCCAGTTCCAGGACCTCGACATCGCCGAGGAGGCGGTCCAGGACTCTTTCGTCGCGGCTCTCCACGCCTGGGCGCGCGATGGCATCCCACGAGACCGCTTCGCGTGGCTAGCTGTTGCCTCACGTCGACGCGCCCTCGATCGCGTACGACGCAGGAACGCTTCGACGCGAACCGCGGAGAGGTTGATAGCCACCATTGAGACTGAGCAAGCGACAGACATCGAATCCGTCTCGGCAGACGATGAGCTCAGTTTGGTGCTGGCGTGTTCGCATCCTTCCCTCGCGCCCGATGCCCAGGTGGCGCTCACATTGCGATGCGTTGCAGGAATGAGTCCAGCTGCAATCGCTAGGGCTTTCCTCGTCCCCGAGAGGACTCTTCAGCAAAGACTCGTGCGCGCCAAGCGCAAGGTTCGTGATTCAGGGCTCAGACTACGGCCACCCATCGAGAACGAACTACGCGAGCGAATAGATAGCGCGCTCGCGGTGACCTACCTGATCTTCAATGAGGGTTACGCCTCCACAGCCGGTGAGGACCTCATGCGCGTCGATCTCACCGCCGAAGCCCTCTTCTTGGGTCAACGCATGTTGCGATTGCTGCCAGAGGATCCGGATGTACTGGCGCTGAATGCGCTGATGCTTCTGATCGATAGTCGTCGCGACGCCCGACTAAGCACCGAGAGCGACCTCATACCTCTTGAGGATCAGGACCGCTCACTGTGGGACCAGGAAAAAATCTTCGAAGGGATTCGGCTACTCGACACAGCACTCCGTCTCGGTCGTCCCGGTCGCTTTCATCTCGAAGCTGCGATTGCGGCCGCACATGCCACTATCGTCCCAGAGCAGGAGAAGTGGCTCCAGGTTGTGGCGCTGTACGGAGAGCTACTGCGGGTGCATCCCTCGCCGCTGTACGAGCTGAATAGGTCGGTGGCAGTCGCGATGGTATATGGGCCCGAGGCAGGACTTGAAATCGTTCGGCAACTCGAAGGTGACGCTGCCTTAACGGGATATCAGTGGCTTCCCGCGACGAAGGCCGATATGAAGCGCCGGGCCGGTCTTTATGAGGACGCGGCCGTCGACTATGAGAAAGCGTTGACATTAGCGACCAATCCGGTCGAGCGTCGCTATCTTCAAAGACGACTGAACCAGGTTCGCTCTGCCAAAGGGTAAACACGATTCGTTTCGCTACGAATCCAGCGGCAACTTCATTCTCGATTTCGTGCTCGATCAAGTGAGTGCAGGCTCGTCCGGTGCCCGCGTTTCCCCAACGGGCCGCATTCTCAATCAGCCGTCGCGGCGCCGGCCCGCTCTCGTTTCGGCTTCAGTCTTGATCGTGTCGAAGGAGGCCTTGACCGCGCTTTCCCATTGGTCGGCGACAGCATTGCCCCAAAGTTGGCCCATGGTCCACAGGTCGGTGCCCAAATCCCCCTCATAGGTAAGCGTCGTTGCATCGCCCCTCTCGTACAAGCGGAACGATTCGCTGACGTGCGGAACTGGGCCGCGCACCAGCCGGAAGTCGACACGGTCCGGCGGGCGGAACCGAACCACTTCGACCGTCGTGGCCCGCAGCCGCCCTCGGACCGGTGTGTAGTGAGCGGCCAGCACCATGTCGGTGCCGTGCTCCAGAACCCGCACTTTCTGCTGCAGGGACCGGGGAACGCGCTCGCCGTACGGTGCTGCGATCACCGCGAAAACCATCTCTCGCGGTGCGTCGATCTCAATTCGAAGCGGCCCGAGCGGACGAACCCGTCGCCCGATTCCGAGGTCGATTGGAATCGCGCCGGTGACCAGTCCGACGTAGGCTGCCCCGCCGATCACTGACCCGCCAGCAGCAATGCCACAGCCGACGGCCAGCACTCGTGGCCAGCTGATCATCTCGATGCGCCCGTGGAGACTAGATCGATGCCCTTCTAGAACTCGACCGGCTCGTTGATCTGCAGAACGCCACCTCGGCTGATGAAAGGGTGATCCTTTAACGCGTCGAGAGCTGCCTCGGCGTCCACCGCTTCAATCACTGACCAGCCGCTGAACGGCCCAGCTGCAGGACCATCCTGTGTTCCCGCGCTCGAGACTGTCTTGGTGGACTTGACCGGTGAACCCGGATCGACAAGAGCATCACCGGTCCTTTGCGCCCATTGCATGAAAGCCTCGCGGGCCCTCGCCATCGACTCCGGATCGTGGGACATCTCGCTACCGTGATAAGTGACCAGGAACCGCGCCATCGCGTTAGCCTCCTCAGCACCAGGATCGCGCCGCCGCCGAGGCCTCGGGGGGTCCGGCACGGGGGTATTGGCAACGATGCTAAGCGAGATCGCGGTGGAGCCGAAGGCCGGTCGACCTACGCATTTCGTCTGGGTGAGTTGGTCTTGACTGACTCACCATCCGGGTGCCTCAGCTCGGCCACCGTACGGTCGATCAAGTCGTTGAAGCCGGCACGACGGCGGCTCCGCCGACCTGCCGGGATGCCACACCTAGGGCAGCCCGACCGCTGACCAACACGCTGGCTGCTGCGGCAGACATCCCCCACATACGGGACGGACAACCAGGTATTCGTCTGTTATGTGATCGCCGTCACCGAACCGGATTGGGTGTCGCCATACGTTCGATCTTGGCCACCGAACATCGAGGTGGCTTCAACGTAAGGAGTGGTGGTGGCAAGTCTGGCGGGCCAGGCGCAACCCTTGACGATGGTGGGCCGGGTGGTCAATGGAATCGTCGGAGGCTTGGCAGGTGGGCTCCTGTTCGGCATCCTGATGCAGGCGATCGGCATGATCCCGATGGTGGCCATGCTGGTCGGCAGCAAGTCAGTTGTCGTGGGCTGGCTGGTGCATCTGGCCATCTCGAGTTTCATCGGCGCTAGCTTCGCTGTGCTGTTCGGCAGCCGAGCTACGCAGATCGTGCCGGCTGCATTGTTCGGGCTGGGCTACGGCGTCGTGTGGTGGGTCCTCGGCGGGTTGCTGATCATGCCGGCACGACTCGGTATGGGCGTGTTCACGTTCAATACCATGGCGTGGCTGAGCCTGTTGGGGCATTTGGTGTACGGGCTGGCGCTCGGCATCGTCTTCGCTCTCCTGACTCGACGTGGCCGTGGCGAGTCGGGATGACACTCGGGTCGGCAAGACCCTTATCCGGTCCAGCATCAACCCCGCAATAGCGGTCGGTGGGGCAGACGTCGCGGCGTACTGTCTGCCTCAAGGGGTGAATGATCTGGAGCGTCGGAGCCCGCCGCCCTGGGCCCCCGGGCAACGGGAGGAGATAGCTGACGTGGAGCAGGCCGTCGGAACCGGCGACGTCTGGTGCATGGCCGAGGTCGACATCTTTGCTGACCTATCCACCGAGGAGATGGAGGCGTTAGCCGCCGTCGCTCCGATGAAGACCTACGCGGCTGGTGAACTGCTGTTCACGCCGCACCAGCCGACCGAAACGTTGTTCATCCTGAAGAAGGGCCGGGTACGGGTCTTCCGCGTCTCCGCAGATGGCCGGGCTCTCACCACCGCCCTGCTCACGCCTGGCACCGTCTTCGGGGAGATGGTGCTGCTCGGCCAGCAGATGCATGACAATTTCGCCGAGGCTATTGACGAGGTGGTGGTGTGCGTAATGAGCCGGGCCGACGTGCACCGCTACCTCCTTTCCGATGCGCGGATCGCCGCACGGATCTCTGAGATTCTTGGCCGCCGGGTGGCCGACCTCGAGCGTCGTCTTAGCGACACGGTTTTCAAGACCGCGCCCGAACGGATTGCGGCGACCTTGTGCCTGCTGGCGAGCCAGCAGGCCAAGAGGCCGCTCGGCCGCGGTAGTCAGATTGCCCTCACCCACGAGCAGATCGCCGCCCTCACCGGAACCTCCCGCGAGACCGCCACCAAGATCCTCGACGATTACGCCGCCCGCGGCCTCCTCAGGCTTGGCCGGGGCAAGCTGACCATCCTCGACCCCGCGGCCATCGCCGCCGAGACGGGAGATTCACCACCCGGGCGTCGCGCGCCGATCGGTTCTTAAGAGCTCGCGGACTCCACTGAGGACATCCTCGGTTGGGCTCGGTCGAAAGACGACTCGCAGCTGGCCGTGACAGCGCAGCAGGCAAATCTCGCGGGCATCGATCGGATCACGGGCCATGCTGTGCTCGGAAGAACTCCCCGCCACCTCTGTGCGGATCCGCGCCCGATCTGCTGCGGAGACAGGATCGTCTCCTAACCCGTGCCGGGTGGCAATCCGCTTCGCCACCTCGATCCTGAAAGGGCTGGCATCGCCGGCGTAAACCTTGAACGGCGCGCCCAGCTGGATCGCTGCCTTGATGTTTGCGTCAGTCAAGTCGGCGGCCTACCAGCTGCTCCAGCCGCTGGTAGGCGAGGGGATGCCTGCCAGCGCCGAAGAGAGCCCGCATCTGCTCCGCCGTCACCACGTCCCCGGCGTTCAGGCCATCAATGCCGGCCAGGCAGGGCCCATCCAGGCTCCCGGAGTCTCTCCCTGTTGTGTGTGGCACATCGAATCTCGAAATCGCTTGGGGGTGCGCGAGCAGGTCGAGATCGTCGGTGATGACCGGTCAGGGTCGGCGTGCCGAGCAGGTCTGGGCGCTTCAGAACTCGTGCCTGTCGTCGGCTGCGGGAGACTTTGGGTTCGGGCTGCGGGGAGCCGCTGGTGTGATCCACTGGGCCGCGGCGGCTTTCTCGGCTTCCGGCCCGACCAGGCGGGCCTGCGGACGTCGAATCCGGCGGCCGACAGCGAGGAGGACTGTTAGCAGAGCCACGGCGGTGACCATCTGCCAGTCCCAGGCGCCGCCCTCGACAACCTCGAGCTTTTGGGCGGCGTTCCAGGAAGCGTGCTGGACACCGGCCGCCAAGATGCTGCCGCCGGTGTCTAACAGGTGCATGCCGAGCAGCAAGCGGGCGATGAGCGCGGTCAGGAACACCAACCCAGTGCTGGCGAGGATCCGGGACCCGCTCGGGTCACCTTCAAACTGCAGCGGCACGTGAATGGCCGCAAAAAACACTGCCGTGATCAGCGACGCCACTAACAGGCCGTGGCGGGCCATCAACCGGGACTGGGCGAACCCGGCCCAGGCGGTTTCCTCCCACAGGTGAGGCTGAGGGCGCCGAAGATCAGCGTGTTGAACAGGTACCAGCCGATCTCGGCGGCCCAGCCACGCTCGGGGCTAATCAGCGTCCCTGAGACGGCGGCCAGTGCAACTGTGAACACCGGGACGGCGAACAGGATGATCGCCCAGCGCCAGGCGCTGAACCGCCAAAGCACCACGCGGGATAGCAGCTTGCGGACGCCGGCTCGGCCGTCGACCAGCCAGGTGACCAGCAGTGACGAGCCGAGCAGGGCGACGAACACCAGCCACAGGAGCCCTGGGGCACTCGGGACGCCCAGCAGCAGCGGGATGACCAATCCGGGCACACCGATGGCAAACACGAGCACCAGGAACACGGTGAGCGGGTACCGGTGCGCAAGGTTGCGGCGGTGCTCGGCGCCCGAGGGGGAACCAGCCGGCAATGGGGCAGCACTGGCCATGACGAGTCCTTTCACGTCCGTCCGGTGGCCTTCGTGGGCCAGCGGATCGCGCGGTTGTGGGAATTGCTGGTTCGTTGTGTGCGCGAAGCAGTAGCAGTCAGGGGACGACGCCCGCGCTGAGTCACTGAGCCGCGGCGGGTACCGGTGGCCTGTTGGGGCGGTCTCGTCGTTTGGGCTCGGCGCCGGCGAGACGGTCGGCGGCAATGAAGCACAGGCTTCGGGACCGCTCGGGGATGGTCTTTGCGCTCAGCCACCGGACCTGGACGCCGGCGCCGGCGAGCCGTTGCGACGGCCACGTGCATGCCGCGGATTTCCAGCGAGCTGGCGTGGGTGGCCCGCAGCTCGACAAGGTATACGGCCGGGTTCGCGCTGGCGCCGGGCATCATTACTAATTCTCGTACTTCGCGGCTATGCCAGACCCAATACGACCCCAAGGATCAAGAAAGAGAAGTACACACTTTGTGCAGAGTGGACGATGATGCCCATCCAGGTACTGCGGAAGCGCCAGCTCGGGAATGCGTACAAGAAGACACCGCTAATGACAGACGCCAGGATGCCCCAGGGCTGGTGGAAATGGTAGGTGCCATGGAGGACACCGTTTGCTACCCAGCTCCACCTGCCAAATACTCCCTCCATCTTGGGAAGCAACACTCCCCGGAATAGAAATTCCTCTCCCAAAATCGTATTGAAGACCGCGTTGACTACATACAAGCCAAGGAACCACCAGGCGCCCACCAGCCGATTCAGGATTTCTTGCGATTCAAAGATGATAGCGACGCTATAGCCGGAAGGCTCGGCAAAAAAGGGAAAGATCACCACCCACAGATCGTCCACGTATGGCTTTAATGCAATCTCATACACAGTGATAGCGATGAGAAACGGAATCACCCACAGCCATAACCTGCGGCGAGCTTCACCAGTTTTAGGATCCCGCGGCGTGTTGAGGCGGAGCCTGCGCTTGACCGTCACCCAACGGAGATCGCCCTCCTCCCGCCGGACGATGATCATGGAAAGGACGAACAACCAGATCAAACCGACGGTGAGCACCACTATTCGGGTGACGCCCGCTCCAAGCGGATCGGTGCCGACATCGGGGGACACAGCGGGAAATACGACCCAACTTAGGATTCCCATCGGGATGGCAGCCAGGGCCCAGATGCCGAGGATTTTGGCGAGCGAATACTGTCTCCCCATTTCACCGGCAGCATCTGCTCGTGCCATGTTTTCCATTCTTCCTCCCGACCCTATCTCGACTGTGATTTCTGTCATGCTCAGGCGGTGCTGGCGCTGACGCCGGTGCCGCTTTGGGCTTTCAGGTGGCCTGGAAGTGGCGGTCGCACTCAGCGCCAAACGAAACCCTGCCGCCTCCATCTCTCGTTTTGGTGGAGGCACACAAGCTCCAACGCCTATTCCCCTGGTCCGGGACCGTTGCGTCATGACGACGCGGCCCATGCGAGAAATCTGCGCGATCCGATCGGGTGGGGCATCTCAGCCGGACATGGGTCGACTGACGCTCGCGCGTCGCATCTTGTACGCGATGCCGGAGACTGGCGTCGACCAGCCACTCGCGGAGCGCACTCCCTAAGGGTGGTGTCTTCGGGAGCGACGAATGCGACAGGTCACGTCGGCGGTTTGGCTTCCGAGGCGTGGCCTGAGACAGGTTTGCGGCGGATGCGGTAGCGCAAGACCAAGAATGGCAACCCGAAGAGCCAGAACGCGTGATCAGCGCGCAGCTCGCCGTCCGCGACGTAGACGTCGAGTTCCTCTTTGAAACCAGGCACGCCAAGTGTCGTCAGCTCGCGTGAGGCGGGCTCAATGAAGGTTAGGTAATGGCCGGGGTGGGGCAGGGCGCTGCGACTGGTCAACACCAAGCCTCCACCGACGCGTGCGCGTGGCACCAGGGTGGCCGTGAAGCTGGATTGCGGCAACGGGAACCCCACACTTACGTAGCCGCGGTCGTCGTGGCGGTAGGTGGTGTAGATCCCCACATAGATGGGTTCGCCTGTGGCGGCGAAGGACCGGATCCACCCGCGGATGTCGATGATCTCGTCGCGATCGACGTCGATCGTATCGATCCGGCTACGCACCCCGCGCAGCGCCTGGCGCTGGTTCATCGGCACATTTGCCTGACCGAGTGGCTTTGCCACCAGCGAACTGTAGAGCAGGTACCCGGGACGGACCCAGGTCCGCCACTCGGGAACAATGTCTAGCGCGAAGCGGGTGGTGTGCTCATAAAACTCACGAACCTGCGCAGCGACTGTGCCCGGATCGAAGTCGGGACCGGCGAGGTTGTCAAGCGACGCGACGATGCCTGCGTCGCCGGCGTCGCGCACATAGGTGCCGCCAAGCACCCCTGCCAGCGATTGCACATAGTCGACGCCCACATAACCGGACCGCGCTTCCAGTGGTACGACGAACGGCAGATCGGCGACCTTCGCACGGACGGCCAGCAGTGTCACCTGGGCGTCTCGGAACACCGCCGCCGACAACATCCGATAGATCACCAGCGTGACCGTCGCCACCGCAGCCGGCGATGGCCTGCGTCCGCGCGCTGCCAACCCCCGCCCAACCGCGGCGCCCACCAGCGGCCCGAGGATAACCTTCTGCGGACGTACCCCCAGAAGCCCTGCGAGCAAGCCCGTTGCGGTGCCGATCTGGGTTGGTCCCGCGCTGGTCGTCTTGCCCGCGAGCCAACCAAGTGGAGCCACCAATGCGCCGGTCGACAAGATCCGGTACCACAACGCTTGGTTCTCAATTCCGCGCCGCCCTGCGCTGGCGACGGCCTTGGCACCCGCCAGTAACGTGGCCCCACCGATTGTCGACAACACAGCAGCAACCCTGTTCGAGCGCGCCGCCAGTGCGGCGCCTGCAAAACCGCCGATCAGCGCGGCGAACACCAGGTCGCTCGCCTTCGGTGAAGCAAAATCTGGCGACCGTCCTGCAGACATGTCGTTGGCCCTGATCCCGTCGGCAAAAGGTTCACATGCGCCAACCTGCGCACAACGGCAGCGTACTCAGGCAAAGTCAGACCGCCATAAGCGCAGCGATCCGCGGCGCGGCGGGGATGCGCGTGGGGAGACGGCGCGCCGCTCCGCTACCCGATGGTCACCTCTCGATCGCGGCGAAACCGGTCAGCGAATCGTGACGACATAGGCAGCGCAGCCACTGATGCGACCTGGCGCTCGCCGACAGGCGGTTTTCCCGTTCGCGGACCGGCTAACGGGAAACTCCTAGTTGCTAAACCGATTGTGGTTCGTCAGTTGACGCAGGTGCGTTTGCGGCTGTGCACGTAACTACGAGTGCGATTGCCGCTCATGATTGATCTGTTGAGAGGAGGCACCAATCATGGCGGGGTCGCCAGCTGAGCAGGCCGCTCGAAAAGATCTCTCACCGCTGAGGTCGTGGATTGTCCGGCACCCGATCGCCTCCTTCTTGGTGCTGGTGTATGCGACCACCACGGTCCTCGTGTTTGTTCCCAAAGGGTGGACCGAGCCGGGAATTCTGCCTGGCGGAGCGACACCGGGCGGGGTGCTGCATAACGTCCTCGGGTCGGCGGTGCCAGCGTTTATCGTTACCGCCCTGGTGAGCGGAAAGGCTGGCGTGCGGGACCTTGCCCGACGCAGCTTCCGGTGGCGGGTGCCGCTGCGCTGGTATCTGATCAGCCTGCTCGCTCCGCTGCTGCTCTTATTGATCGCCCTCACGATCCTTTATGGCTTCGCGCCGCTGCGCACTCTGGCCCAGAATTGGTTGCTGTTCTTCACCGCATTCCTGCCGGCATTGGCGATCATGATCTTGCTGAACAATGTCGCCGAGGAGATCGGCTGGACCGGATTCGTCTTCGCCCGATTCCAAGATCGTCATGGTCCGCTGCGCGCCGCCTTGCTGACCGGAGTGTTCTTCTGGCTGTTCCACGTTTCGGGCTTCTATGTCGACACGCGATCCTGGGCGACAACAGCGCTGCTGTTGGGCATCTTCTTGCTGCCGCAGCTGGGCAGCCGATTCATCACTGGCTGGCTTTACAACGGCGCCGGCTCCAGCGTGTTGATCGCCGGATTGTTCCATTCCATGCACAACGCCATCGTGAACTCCACCGGCCTAGTGGCCGTAGTCGGCCTGCCACAGTTCGAAGTGTTGGTGATCATGGACGGGATTGTCGTGCTAGCTGCGGCGATCGTCGCCGTCGCCACCCGAGGCCGTCTCGGACTCAGGCGACCCGAAACAAATGCCGATCTATAGCGAGGGGTGACCCCCTGGGCCGCGATCAACTGCTGCACAGCAGAGCATGTAGCTACGAGCAGAGCAGTGAGCGCGAATTTCACATGAGGACCTCCACCGGGCGATACAGCAGAGGCTTAGATGCTGAACCAGTGCGTGAATCCTAATGTTACTGAGGTAAAGGAACGGTATCGATCCGTCCGTGCTCAAGCAGCCCGGTCGCGGCGCCTCCGAAGCAGCACGAATGAACCGATGGCAAGTCCTCCCAGCACGATGACCGGAATAGCGAAACGAGCTTTGCGCATAGTGCCCCCTCAATGTCGAAGCCGATGGATAGTCCTCACCGCTATTGATTAACCTAACCACCTTCTCGTACCCAATGTGAGCTACCTGGACAGATGCATTGACCCTGCTTCAGACCGCAAGATTGAGCCGTTGCCCGCCTTGGACTGACTGCCCCGCCGAGAGACCAGGTGGCTGGTGTACGAGGCCCGATCGAGCGTACGGTCCTAACAAAGAGAGGAGGAACGATGGCTGGGGATCGGTTTTTCGTAACCGTCTTTGCCCGCGACCGGGCCGCGTTGCGCCAACTTGCCGACTTTGACCTTGACTTGTTCCAGGCCACCGCGCAGGCGGGGGACGAGGGCGAGGAACCACGGATCGAAGGTCTCCTCTCCTTGGAAGAAATCGGCCGACTTGTCGAGGCCGGCTACCGCGTCGCGGTTGAGGCAACCGAGTCGAGTCGCAGTCGTGCCGCCGAACAGGTGGTCCACCTAGAGGACTTCCTGAAGTCGATGGGTATGTGACGCGTGCCACCCACCGGATACCTGAGCACCGCCGCAATTGAGGCGTGTGTCCAGTTCATCGCCGGAAACTTTCCGGCGATCGCGACGCTCATTCCGCTGCGCGAACACTCGGTTGAGGGACGTGCTATCCACGCCGTCAGGATCGCTAACGGCGGAGGCGCCAACCGCCGAGGTGTGTTGCTCATCGCTGGTGTACATGCGCGCGAGATCGTCAACCCGGATGCGTTGGTGACGCTGGCATTGAAGCTGTGTCAGGCCTACACAGATGGCACCGGCTTGTCATTTGGAGGGAAGAACTACTCGGCGGAACAGATCGCACTCATCGTTGATGCCCTCGACGTGGTCGTGTTGCCCCTCGTTAACCCCGACGGCCGTACGTTCGTCCAGTCACCAGCCGGACAGGCAATGTGGCGCAAGAACCGAGCGCTTAACCCCGGCCAGCCATGCCGTGGTGTAGACCTCAACCGCAACTTCGACTTTCTGTGGTCAAGTGGAATCGGGACCAGCAGCTCCTCATGCAGTGACGTGTTCAAGGGGCCTTCAGCCTTTTCGGAACCCGAGACGCGCAACGTGCGTCACCTTCTCGACGACTATCCCAACCTCGGATACTTCATCGACGTTCACTCCTACTCGGAGCTGGTCCTCTATCCCTGGGGTGACGACGACAACCAGACCACTGATCCGTCGCAAAACTTCCAGAACCCTGTGTATAACGGGCAACGCGGAGTCGTCGGCGCCGGATATCGGGAGTACATCCCGGCCTTTGACTTGGATTGGTATCTGATCACGGGCGCGCGCATACGTGACGCGATCGCCGATGTACGCGGCCGAACGTACACACTTCAGCAAAGCATCGGCCTCTACCCCACGTCGGGCACCTCTGATGACTACGCCTACTCACGCACCTTCGTTGACTCCCAAAAACGGAAAGTGCGCGGCTTTACCCTGGAGACCGGACAAGAGTTTCAGCCGATCCCAACTGAAGGCCAGCAGATCATCGACGAGGTGGGCGCCGGACTTGTGGAGTTTCTGCTGGCCGCCTTATGCGCCGTTGAACAGGCCGCCAGACTCACCGACCAGACGCGTAGCCTCACGGGGCTACGACGCGTACGCGACCGAGCCTCGACCACAAGCGGAGCGGCCCGGCGCTATCTAGAAATGGCCGAGCGGCATTCGGGTGAGCTCGCCTCACTACTGGCTACCGACGAGGCGCTGCTCACCGACGTGGGCGCCGCACTGCAGAAGCTCTCATCGTTGGTCAGTAGTCCCGACAAGACGCTAGACCAAAAGCTCACAGCGATCTTGGATGAGCTTGGCACGCGGCTTGCGGCGTTGGCGTCCGACGCGTTGCGGGAAGACATCGAGACTGTGCAGCGTGAGTTGCCTGATCTCACCGGCCGGACGCTTGACCAAATTGTCGGAGATAGCCCCGAGGCGGCCAAGCCACCAACGACCAAAGGCCGCCGCAACATCCGCTGACGGCGGGAGGTCCACATCGTTGACTTCCGGCGCACCTGGCGCTCGCCAACGAACGTGGTCTCTTCGACGACCTACCGCCGGGGTCTCGAGGCGCCGCGGCGGCTTCGGTCACGCCGAGCACGGCGGTCAGCGTCAGGTGTGGCGCGAAGACCTCGGCTTAGACGCTATTCGCTGCCGATGGCCGCACGCTACCAGCACGTAACCGATCCCATCCGGCATGAGGTCGCGAGCCGAGACGGCGGGCTCCTCTGGTCCCCGCCAGAGACCAACTGAGACTACGCCCGCAAACTGCTGCCTGGAGCACTGAGGTCCTGGCGGCGGTTTCTTGTGCTGACTAGGGCGGAGGATGCGGGATTCGAACCCGCGAGGGCTTGCACCCAACCCGCTTTCCAAGTCTGCCCTCGGCCGGTCGCCAACGTTCAGACCGCCCCGCGAGGCGACGCCTACAGGCATGGCAACCCAGCTTGAACCCTGCTGAACGGTCGCGAATGAGACTAAAACTGAGACTGGCCCTCCGACCCGACTGCCGTGATCGATGCCTTCGAAAGCCGTTTGACGAGTCGAAGCCTAACTCCTTGCTTGCAAAGTGGCGGAACGACCGCCGATGAGCGCCGACGAGGCGTGGCAGGACCCGACAGAAGCGATAGGTCGACACTGGCCGTCGTGTACGTTGCTGCAGATTCGTGCTGCAGACGAGCCCGGCCTCCGGCTCGGTTGCAGAATACGGGCCAGGATCTGCCACCCATCCAACGGCGACGGCCCTCTGCTTGGAGCCGGCCGGCCCCAACTGCCCCATGTCATCCAGACATCTCGGTCCTTGGTGGATTCGTCATGGTTGTGTGAGCGGAAGCTCGACACGATGACTGACACAGGGAGGCGTGCTCTCGTCTTGCCCGATTCGTCTAAACGACGCGCGATCAGGTGGCCATGGGCGTCGCGCCGATCGCAGTCATGATCGCCTCGCCTTCGGCCCGCGATTCGCTGCCGGCGAGGACGAGGGTGCGGGCGCGCTGGTAGCGGCACCCGGCGGCGTCGAGAGCGGCGGCGGCTGCCAGGAGCCCGTCACGGTCGTGGGCGTCGATGGCCTCGGCCCGGTCGACGATCGCCGACGCGATCGGATTGTAGGCGATGATGAACCTGGCCTGTTCGATGCGTTCGTGTCGGTCGGCCCGTTCGGCCAGCACGGCGACCTCGGCCCAGAGGGCGGTGTACCACTGCCGAAAGGCGCCGTCGTGCCACTGCCAGTGACTGAAGGACTCGGGTGTGCCGGTCAGCAGGGCAAGCGCGTCGTCGAGCTCACCCCGGTGCAGCGCCACCAGCCCGCCGAAGACCTGCATGTACGCCGGCGCTCCGGACACCGCCGTCACTGCCGCCCGCCGCATCTCGGTGAGGATGCCGAGCCATTCGCGGCGCGCCTCGTCGTCGCCGCGGATGCCGTACACCATCGCCGCCGCCGCCGCGGCGAAGGCGAAGCCAGACATCGCTGGACGCCCTGCCTCGATCCATCCGTGCCGGAATTGGAGGGCGAGGTCGACCGCCTCGTCGAACTCGCCGGCGACGGCTGCCGTCGTGAGCAGCCAGGCGACGGCCAGGTGATCCGTCTCGCGGAAGAAGGGCAGCTCGCGACGCTGCTGGGCGTAGTGGCGAGCGGCCTCGAGGTTCCCCGCGGCCACGTACACCAGGCACGCCATGTGCAGCGCGTCGGTGTACTCCCACGCCATCTCGACCTCGTGGGCCCGGGGTGTGAGCAGCTCGAGGCGACGTTGGACGGTGGCGGCGGCGTCCTTGTACTCGCCGCCCGCGAGCTGTAAGCCGGTCAGCGAGTCGAGGGTGGAGCTCTCTAGACGGGCGTCGCCCACTCGCCGGGCTAACTCGACGGCGCGTTCAATGAGCTCGATCGACTGCGGGTCGCGTTCGTCTTGAAAGCCGATGACGTTGAGCATGGCCGCCTCGACGTAGGGATCACCAAACGCGAGGGTCCAGGCCTCGTCCAACAGGGCCTGTCGTTCGTCGGGGGAGGCCAGTTCGGCCATGATGCCCGGTGCGTAGAGGACGAGCTCGGCGGCGGTGGCGAGCTCCATGGCAGCACGCCGCCGGTCATCGGCCTGGCGAGCCTCCTCGGCGGCGGCTCGGTACAGTCGCACCGCCTCGTTGCCCGCCGCCCGGCCCCAGGCCACGGCCGCTCCGAGGTGCAGATCCCGGCCAGCTTCGGCGGGATCGGCCGCCACCGCCGCCGCCTCTTCGTACCGACGCTGCGCCTCGCTCGGCATCCCCCGGGCGAAGGTGAGCTCGGCCAGGCGCAGGGCCAGCTGGTGGGCGTCAGCCTGCTGGTCCGGCTGGCCGGCGGCCCAACCGAGCCCGGCCCGCAGGTCGTCGGCGACCTCGTCGAATCCCGCGGCCGTCTCGCCATCGGTCTGCAGACCGGCCGCGGTCGCCAAGCACCAGCGCAGATGGCGCTCGCGAACCACGGATTCCTCGCCGCGCTCGACCATCCGCTCCGTGCCGTACTGTCGGATCGTCTCCAGCATCCGGTAGCGAGTGCGGCCTGGACCGGCGACGACCACCAGTAGGCTGTGGTCGGCGAGGCGAGCCAGCGCGCCCGCCACTTCGCCCGGCATCAGCGGAGCATGCCCGATCACGGTGACCGCCGCCGCAGAGGTGAATGGAGCCGCGAAAACCGAGGCTCGCCGAAGCACTACCTGATCCTTCTCGTCGAGCAGACCATAGCTCCAGTCCAGGGTTGAGCGCACCGACCGATGCCGGTCATCGAGTCGGGGTCCGCCGGCCAGCAGGCTCAACCGGTCGGACACGCCGGCCTCCAAGCCGTCGAGCCCGAAGGTCGCCAACCGGGCCGCCGCCAGCTCGATCGCTAGGGCGATCCCGTCGAGCTCGTCGCAGATCGCCGCGATTCGGCGCCGGTCGGCGGGGTACGGCGACGACCAGCCGGTCATGGCAGCCCGCTCGACGAACAGGGCAACCGCGTCGCTCTCGCCGGCCTCGTCGTCGCGGGACAGGCCGGGCACCGTGAACACCATCTCGTACGGCACCTGCAGCCGGGCCCGGCTGGTGGCCAGCACCGTCGTCTTCGGGCACGCGGAGAGCATCCGTTCGACGAGGTCGGTCACGCCGTCCACGAGGTGCTCGCAGTTGTCGAGCACGACTAGCGCCTCGGCCCGGGCGAGCTTGGAGATCACCGTGTCCGTCGGCGACCGCCCGAGCTGCTCCCCAAACCCGAAGGTGCTCGCGACCGCAGCCCCGACCATCGCGATGTCGGTCACTGGCACCAGGTCGACGTACCACACCCCGTCCGCGTAGCGGCCGGCGACATCAGCGGCCGTCGCCACCGCCAGCCTGGTTTTGCCCACACCGCCGGGGCCGACCGCCGTGACCAGTCGGGAATGGGCCAGAGCCTCGGCGAGCGCCGCCCGTTCGGTCACGCGTCCCACGAACGAGGTCAGCGGCGTCGGAAGCGGTGGGCTCGCGGGCAGGCCGGTGGCGTCATGACCCGCGCCCGGGAGCGTCGCCGCCAGGTGGGCGAGCCCACGGCGGTCGGCCAGATCGAGCTTGCGCAACAGGGACGAGACATGGCTCTCGACGGTTCGGACCGAGATGAACAGCCGACGGGCGATCTCGGCGTTGCTGAGGTGATCGCCCACCAGTCTCAGCACCTCGGTCTCGCGCTGGGAGACGCCGGCGTCTTTCAGCAGCTCGGACTTGGCCATGGGCACCGATCGGAATCCGTGGTCGATCCGTGGTCATTCCGTGGCTGGCACGGATGCGTCAGGCCCGCCCCGGAACGACAGTGGCCGCATGGACGAACTCGAGGAGGACGCCATAGGCCCGATTATCGCCGACACCATTGCCGACCGACACCAGGCAAGGCAGCGCAAACCCGCCGAGCACACACCCACCACAGCACCATCCACACCATCACCGAGGAGATCCACGACATGACCACAACCACCGAAACCCCGATGCGGAACGGGGTCGACACCGCCACGCTGTTCGCCACCCTCGACGCCGTGAAGGCCAACACCGACATCGCCATGTTCCAGTTCCGGGCGACCAACCGCTGGGTGAGCGGCACCCACAACCGCTCGACGATCCACGGCTTCTACGGCGCCGGGCAGGAACTCACCCATCGCCAGCCGTACACCTTCGACGCCGACCACCCAGAGGTGCTGGTCGGGGCGGACAACGCACCGACCCCGGCCGAGCATCTGCTGCACGCCCTGGCCGCCTGCCTTACCTCGGGGTTGGCCAACATCGCTGCCGCCCGCGGCGTCAATCTGACATCGGTCGAGTCCACGGTCGAGGGCGACATCAACCTCCTCGGCATCCTCGGCCTTTCCGACGAGGTCCGTAACGGCTACCAGCAGATCCGGGTCAGCTTCCGCCTCGAGGGCGACGATCCCGAGAAGTTGCGCCGCGTCGTCGAGCAGTCCCGGCTGCGCTCGGCTGTGTACGACGTACTCACCAACGGCGTGCCGGTGAGCATCGAGGTAACCGCCTGACCCCGCGCCTCTTTTCAGCCCCGCCGCTCGCGAGCCACCCATGACATCTCTGGACACATTGCCTTACGACGTCGTCATTGTCGGCGCCCGGCCAGCCGGAGCCGCCACCGCGATGGTCTTGGCCCGGGCGGGTCTGCGAGTCCTGGTGGTCGATCGCAGCCACTATGGCGACGACACCATCTCGACCCACGCCCTGATGCGCGGAGGGGTCGTGCAACTTGCCCGCTGGGGCCTGCTGCACCAGGTTGCCGCGGCCGGAACCCCACCGGTGCGGGGCTCTGTGTTCCACTACGGCGAGGACCGCATCCACGTACCCATCAAGCCGGGCTTCGGCGTCGACGCCCTCTACGCCCCCCGCCGCACCGTGTTGGACCCGATCCTGGTCGGTGCCGCGCAGAAGGCCGGCGCCGACGTGCGTTTCGGGGTGGCTGTCGCAGGCCTGCGCCGCGACGACCGCGGACGGGTGACTGGCATCGTAGGGCGGGACGAGGGTGGCGCACCGTTCGAGGTCGGCGCCTGGATCACGGTGGGCGCCGACGGGCTGGGTTCTACGGTCGCCCGCTTCGCCGGGGCGCCGGTGGAACGGGCCGCCGCCAGTGCTGTCGCGTTCATCTACGGCTATTGGGACGGCCTTCCCGTCCACGACTACGAGCTCTTCTATCGCCCTGGGGTAGCCGCCGGCCTCTTCCCCACCAACAGTGACCAGGTCTGCGTCTTCGCCGGCACCTCGCCGCGCCGGTTCCGACTCGAGATGCGGGCGGGCGTAACGTCCGCCTATACCCACCTCCTGGGCGATACCGCACCCGAGGTGCTCGCCGCTGGTGCCCGGGCTCCGAAACGGCTGCGGGTGTTCGCGGGGCGGCGGCCCGGCTACCTGCGCCAGGCGATCGGACCCGGGTGGGCATTGGTCGGCGACGCCGGCTACTACAAGGACCCAATCACATCCCACGGCATCACCGACGCCCTCCGCGACGCTGAACTGCTCAGTCGCGCGATCATCACCGCCGTCAACGGGAAGGCCGACGAGGCGCTAGCGCTCGCCGCGTACCAAGCAACCCGCGACCGCCTCTCGAAACGACTGTTCACCACCACCGACGCGATCGCGTCGTTCGCCTGGGATCTCGACCAGGTCCCATTACTGCTGCGGCAGCTGAGCGAGGCGATGAGTGAGGAGGTGACGTTGCTCAGCGGGCTCGAACCAATCGACGCCGCTGTAGAGCTCGTCGGCACATCTGGAAATAAGTGGAGCCAAGGAGACTCGAACCCCTAACCCCTTGCTTGAAAAGTGGCGGAGCCGGGCTCGATGAGCGTCATTCTGCGCTTAGTAGCCGCGCGTATACGCATCCACAACCGCCAGCCCGCGCGCTTGTTGCTGCAGTTTCCAGCCGCCGGTCGCTACGGTCGCTGAGTCCGGACAAATGGGCCCGAGTCCAAAAAGCTGCCAGTAAAGCCAACTGGGATCACGTCGGGGTGATCATCTGGACCGGGGGTGGTCAGTCGCGCGAGTGGTTGCAATCCTAAGTAGGCGATCTGCTCATCGCTGAACGACATCGATTCCACCCTAGTGCAGGTCATGGTGAACAGGTGGAGGCTCCGCCTCGCCACGACAGGTTCAGTGCGCGCCCCACGGAAGGAAGAGGTCGGCACTTGGGGACGACAGAAGATCCCGGGCAAGACGTCCCGTTCCGCATGCAACTCACCATCGATTCGTGGGAGATCGCTCCCCCATACGACTTCGGCTTCCAGCTCCGGCACTACGTGGTGCACCCGGAGGTGCGGGACGGGCGACAGCTTGTGGCAATCGTCCGCCTGGCGGCTGGGAAACTGGTCCAGATCAGCATCCGTTCCCTTGGCACTCTCGAGGATCCACAGCTCGTGCTGAGTCTCTCCTCGGCTCAGCCGATGTCCCCAGCTGAGGTGTCGGAGGCTCGCAAGCTGGTCATTTGGCGGTTAGGCCTCGATGACGACCTGCGGCCCTTCTACGCGCTGGTGGCCGACGACCCCGTGCTCGCAGCGAGCATCGAGCACAACTTCGGGGCCAAGAGCAAGGCCTCCTTCACGATCTTCGACGCTGTGATCGACGTGATCTGCGCCCAGAACACGGCCTTCCGACGCCTGTACGCGATGCGGGCCAACCTGGCCGCTGCCTTTGGAGACCCACTCATCATGGATGGGCGGGTCTACCACGCGTCGCCGACGCCCGCCCAACTGGCCGCCGCGCCGCTGGCGGCAATTCGGGCGTGTGGGGTCGGGTACCGGGACCGTTACATCAAGGGGGTCGCCGAAGCCGTCGTACGCGGATTTGACGTCGAGTCCCTCCGAGAAATGCCCAGAAACCAAGCGCGAGATGAGCTAATACGACTTCCGGGAGTGGGACCGTATACCGCCGACCTCGGCCTGATCATTGGGGCCCGACGCCAGGATGCAATGTTCATCGACGTCTTCCTCAGAGAGGTCCTCCGTACGTTCTACTTCGACCGAGAGCCGGTGTCTGTCCCGACCCTCGCGCGGTTCGCCGAGGAGCGATGGGGGGCGTTCAAGGGGTATGCGTGGCTTTACCTCACGACGAACACCGAGGTCTGGGCCCAGCAGCTCGGGGTGGAGTTTCGGTTGAGGTCCGGAGCACTGAGCGACCCGGACGTTCCGTAGTCAAGCAATGGGGTCGAAATGCCGATCTCACCGCGCGGAACAGATAGAGATCACGCTCTGGCGAACTGGGATCGGCGGCGAGGGCCTTGGCGAACCATGGGTGCTCGTCGCTGCTGTGGTTCGGCACCAGGTCGATCAGCACCCGCAGGCCGCGGTCGTGCGCCCGCGTGACGAACTCGTCGGCCTGCTCGAGGGTGCCGAACTCCGCCAGGATGTCGCGGTAGTCGGCGACGTCGTACCCGCCGTCAGCCAACGGCGAGGGATACCAGGTGCTCACCCAGATCGCATCAAGGATAGATCCGGTAAACGACGGCTCGGCGCCACCACTCGGGGTCTTGGTTGAGAGGCATTTCGACAACGTAGTGGCCGTGTCAAGCCGTGATCATTCACCTGCCTGGTCAGCTCGGCGTAGGTGATCACTTGGTGTCGACGATGCCAATTGAGACGACAATTGAGACGACGCCAGTCCTGCTGCACGAGCCGGACGGATCCGCCTCAGCGTTTCCCCTGGTGGGAGCGGCGGAGGATGCGGGATTCGAACCCGCGAGGGCTTGCACCCAACCCGCTTTCCAAGCGAGCGCCATAGGCCTCTAGGCGAATCCTCCGCGCGGAAGGTTACCGGCAATCACAAGTCCAGGCGAACCCCATGCCTGCGCATCCCACCGAGCAGCAACGTGGGTTGACGAGAGCGCATTAACCGCTCATTGTCAGTGACCGGCGTGAGCGATTACTGCGCTCTCGCGGATTATGACGTACCTGTGACGAGCGCTGCACTGTTGTTCCACGCCGTGTCGCGTTCGCATCAGGTAGAGCTGCTGACTTAGTCTCTGCGAGAAGATCAAACGCCTCGACTCCTACGGAGATCGCTCAATGTCACTGCATATCAAATCCGACGGCAAGAGCACTCGCATTCAGTTCGTCCTCCCGGACGACATCCACGACGGACCAGTTTCGGCAGTCGGAACCTTCAACGACTGGGTGCCAGGCGCCCACAAGCTGGTACGCCGCAGCAACGGAACGCGCAGCGTAAGCGTTGCGGTGCCGGCAGGCCAGGCGGTCAAGTTCCGTTACCTCGGTGCTGGCGGCGTATGGTTCGACGACGAAGATGCGGACGTGATCACGCCCGAAGGCTCGTTGATCAACGCCTAATCCTGGCGTAGGCGCGTCAGGAAGATCATTAGCCGGTGAGCGCTGGCTCCGGCTCGCTAAGGTACCGGGTGCTGAGCAGCCGATAGGGCCGGCTGAAAAGCGCGAGGATTGTGACAGCAAGGCCGAGCAGGCCGAGCAGGACGAAAACCAGTGCAATGCCGCGATCCGGGCCGGTGCCGAACCAGCTGCCAATCGTTTCGGCACCCGCACCAGTCGTCATGAACGGAATGAAGATCAGCTGCGTGATCGGTCCGATCAGAAACGCGGTCAGTGGCGACGCCGCAAGCTCAACACTCTGCGCGAAACCGAAAACCCGGCCCTGTCGCTCGTAGGGCACCACCTTCTGAAGGATGGTCTGCTCGGACGCTTCGGCGTACGGCACCAACAGCATGTAGATGGCCATGCCCACCGCCAGCAAGATCACCGAAGACCGCAGCGGGAACACGCAGGTCACGCTCCAAAATGCGACGTTGACCAGGAGCAGCAGCCGTACTGGGTTCTTGCTAAGACCGGTCTTGGCTACGGCGAGACCACCGATGATGAAGAACGCACTGAGTGCGCCCCACAACAGGCCCCAGGCTTGAACCGACACCATATACAGCCCGTACGCATCCATCAGGGCCATGAAGGCGCCGCCGAGGAAATTGTTGAAGCAGGCGAAGCCGATCAGTGCCAGCAATCCCGGCACGCCGCGCACCACCCGTAAGGTGCCCCGAATGTCGACCTTGTTCTGCTTGTTCTGCGTGGGCTGCAGCTCAGTGGGCTCCGCATCTGGTATCGCTGCATCTTCCGGCCGTTCCTCGACTCGAACGAATCCCAGATGCACAACGCTGAGTCCAAGCGCGGCCATGCCCAGCAGCAAGACGTAGAACATGCCGCCCGCGGCCACGAGAAGTCCGCTGATGACTGAGGTGACGAGGAACGACACTCCCAGTGTTGTTCCGACAAGGCCATTGGCCCGGTCTCGGCGATCCTCCGGGATCAAGAGGGTGACAAGAGTCATAAGGGCGATCGACCGGATGTTTCCGGCAATCACTCCAAGCATCGACAGCACTATGAAGACCCACAGCATCACGCTTGCGGGATTGGTAAATGTCTCTGCCGCGGTCAGCTGATAGAGCGTGAAGGCGACGGCGTAGAACGCTAACGAAACCAGTGATGAGACCTGCATCGTGGTCTTTTTGCGGTGATGATCGACCAGGCTGCCGAACCAGATCCCGCTGAGGGCCGTGGCCACCAAGAAGATGCCCGCCACCATTCCGGTTGCCAGCACCGACTTGGTTTCCAGGAACACCCAGAAGGTGACCGCGAACCAAACCGTGAAGTTGATGACAGAGACGAGCAGCGTGTTGACCAGCAAGTGCACGAATGCGCGATCCGCGCTCCTGCTTAGGTCGAGAGCGCGCGTTTTCTCCGTGGACATGTAAAGAGGACTCCCGTTAGCCGTTTTCCAACAGTACTGACCCGCTGCCTCCTCCGAACTCATCGGCTGGATCATCCCGTACACTCGTTCTCTGGTCCCTCGTGTGGCGATAACTCACCCAACTCCCCCAGGGCTTGACGGCAGCAAGGGTAAGTGAGCTCTTTCGGGTACGCGGGGGACCGCCTCGTTTGGCGAGTGTCGGTGACGCCTCGCTGTGGCGTTTCTCCGCACAAGGCCACGAATATGTACGAAATAGGCGGCTCTGCTCTTCATATGCGGCCGTGTGCGGAGAAACGGCGCACTAGGCCGCTGGAGCCGTGACGCCTAACCGCTCCATAAGGCTCATGGCGTCGAATGGGGCCCGTACTTTGGCGTCGTTGTCGCAGTAGACGTAGACGTCGCAGCCGCGCTCGGTCCAAGATCTGATCTTGGTCGCCCACTCGTCAAGCTCGCGATCACTGTAGCCGCTCGCGTACAGCTGCTCGTGACCATGCAGCCGGACATACATCAGGTCAGTGGTGATCTCGGTGATGATCGGCCACTGTCCCGGGTTGTCGGCAACCACCAGCGCGATCTTGTGCCGGCCAAGCAACTTGTAGAAGTCCTTACTGCGAAAGCTCTCGTGCCGCACCTCAACAGCGTGGCGTAGCTCCTGTCTGGGATGTGCAGCCTTGATCAGCGCACGATCATCTGGCACGCGTTGATCATGGTTAGCGGCGATCTTGGCTGCTGAGCCCGCGGTACGCGGCAGTTGGGCGAAGAACGCTTCCATGCGATCTGCATTGAACCCGAGATTTGGCGGGAGCTGCCACAACAAAGGACCGAGCTTTTGATCGAGAGCGAGCACCCCGGAGGCGAAGAAATTGGCCAGCGGTGTCTCGATACCGCTCAGCTTTTTCATGTGCGTAATGAACCGCCCACCCTTGACGGCGAAGACGAAGTCGTCCGGCACGGACGCCGCCCACGATTCGAAGCTCGATCGGCGCTGCAGCGAGTAGAAGCTGCCGTTGATCTCTACGGAGTTCATACGCTCAGCGACATACTTCAGCTCCTGGCGATGTGGCAGCCCAGGGGGATAAAACTCGCCTCGCCAGGGCGCATAGGTCCAACCCGAAATGCCGATCCAGATCGTCACAGACGGATGCCGTACCGAGCCAAGATCAGCTTTAGTGCCGCAACACCGCCGTCGACTGGAAAGAGCTCGCTATGGATGCCCATTTCCCGGCCACCGGCAACGTTACCTTCATGATCATCAATAAAGAGCACCCGGTCCGGCGCGACATCGATGCGGTTCATGATCGCCTTGAAATACCCCGCCTCGGGCTTGGCAAACCCAAGTTCAAAAGAGTAGAACTGCTCGTCGAAGATCTGGTCGAGGCCTAGTGAGCTACGCATGTAGGAGCCGCGCAGATTCTGCTGGTTTGTGGCAAGCCCGCAGCGTAGCCCAAGATCACGAACCGCCCGTACGGCATCGAGCATCGGCTGCCTAACCTCGATCCAGAAGTCCGGCGCGATGACTTCCTCCAGCGGAGCGCTGATCTCAAATTGCCGCAGCACCTCCCGCATTGCCGCGCCGAAGTCGTCGCCAGTAAGACAGGCGACGTCAGCCGCCGCGATAGCGAGCAAGAACTCCTCGGTTCTGGGCCCGGCCCAGCCGGTGAGCTCTTCCATCCAGCCTGCCCGGTTGCCCTGGATCACGCCGTCGGCGTCAAACAACACCCAGTCGAGCTCCACGGCAGCGCAGCCTACCCGGGTACGCCTTTTGGATCAGCTGGAACCGGTCCGGCCTGTCAGCTTGCGGGCATAGGGTGCAATGCGTGGAACAAGCTGGTCTTGACGACCTCCAGCCCTCAGAGGCGGGGCCGGACCGGATCGAGCACACCCAGGACGAGGCGTTGTTCGACAATCCCAGCGCGTCCACCACTGCACCGCTTGCGCTTTACCGGCGCTACCGACCCGACACTTTCGCCGAGGTCATCGGCCAAGATCACGTCACGGAGCCGCTGCAGCGAGCTCTGACCAACAATCGGGTTAACCACGCCTACCTGTTCTCCGGGCCTAGGGGCTGCGGCAAGACCACGTCCGCGCGCATCCTCGCCCGAGCCCTCAACTGTGAGAAGGGTCCGCGTGCTGTGCCGTGCGGCGAATGCCGCTCATGCCGGGATCTGGCCCGCAACGGACCCGGCAGTATCGACGTGATCGAGATCGACGCAGCCAGCCATGGCGGCGTCGACGATGCTCGCGACCTCCGCGAGCGAGCCTTCTTCGCTCCGGTCAGCAGTCGCTTCAAGATCTACATCGTCGACGAGGCCCATATGGTGACCACTGCGGGCTTCAATGCGCTGCTCAAACTCGTCGAGGAGCCGCCGCCGCATGTCAAGTTCGTCTTTGCCACCACCGAGCCGGACAAGGTCATCTCCACGATCCGCTCCCGTACCCATCACTATCCGTTCCGGCTCGTCCCGCCCCGACTGCTGACCGAATACCTGGCCAAACTTTGTGACGCCGAGGGCATTCCGGTTGAGCCCGCCGTGCTGCCGTTGGTGGTACGCGCCGGCGGCGGCTCGGTCCGCGACTCACTCTCCGTGCTTGATCAACTTTTGGGCGGCGCCGAAAAATCGGGCGTCTCATATCGGCAGGCCGCGGCGCTACTGGGTTATACGCCCGACTCACTGCTCGATGAGTTTGTCGACGCGTTCGCTGCCGGTGATGCTGGCGGCGTCTTTGCCTGTGTCGACAAAGTCATCGAGGTTGGCCAAGACCCGCGGCGCTTCGCCGAGGATCTATTGCGCCGGCTCCGTGACTTGGTCATCGTTGCTGCGGTACCGGATGCACTGACCTCAGGGCTCGTCGATGTGGCTCCTGACCAGGCTGAACGTCTCTCATCCCAGGCGGCGGCGCTTGGAGCAGGTGAACTCACCCGGGCCGCGGAGGTCATTGCTGCCGGGCTGACCGAGATGCGAGGCACGACCGCGCCGCGATTGCACCTTGAGCTGATGTGTGCGCGGGCGCTGCTGCCTGGAGCCGATGTGGACGACCGCGGCATTCACGCCAGGCTGGATCGTCTTGAGCGGCGCATAGGGGTTACCGGCCCGGGGGTTACCGGCGCGCCCCCCGCTCCAGCCTCACCGGATCCGACTCCGCCTCAACCAGAGGCAGTGAGCGCACCGACCCCCGAATCGGTCCCATCCGCGGACCAGGCTCTAGATACCCAGGCTGGCCAAACAGAAACCCCAGGGGGACTTACGGTCACTGACGTACGCCGCCTCTGGCCGGAGGTACTCGAAGAGGTCAAGGGCAAACGCCGCTTTACCTGGATCCTGCTCAGCCAGAACGCCCAGGTCGCCGAGCTCCGCAATGGCACGCTGTTGCTAGCGATGTCCAATGCCGGTGCGCGGGATAGCTTCGCCCGCGGTGGCAGCGAGGACGTGCTGCGCGAGGCAATGGTCGTCGTCATGGGTGCCGACTTCGCGATCGAGACGATGGTTGATCCCAGTGCCGCGACATCAGCTAGTGCGGCGCGTACCCAGTCCCCGGCCGTGCAGCCGCCCGCCCGACCCGCATCAGCACGCGACGTACCGACCAACCGGGCCACGAACGGCGTCCAACAGCACACTGCCGAGGACCCAGACGCAGTCGCGAGCCGCGACGACAGCGACCTGCAGGAGGGCGCTGAGTCGCAGACCGAGCTACTAGCCCGCCATCTCGGCGCGCAGATCATCGCTGAGGAGGATCACGGCGCATAGGCTGGGGCGCGCGAGAACCTCCACCCGAAAGGCCCGCGATGATTCCCGAAGGCGACATGTCTGGATTGCTGGCCCAGGCTCAGGCAATGCAGGAGCAGTTGATCAACGCTCAGCAGGAGCTGGCCGAGATGCAGATCGAGGGCTCCGCCGGCGGTGATCTGGTAACTGCGACAGTTACCGGCGCAGGCGAGTTAGTCGGCCTGGTGATCAAGCCGGAAGCGGTTGATCCCAGCGACACCGAGACTTTGGCCGACTTGGTCGTGGCTGCGGTACGCGATGCCACCAACAAGGCTCAAGCCGTAGCGGCCAGCAAGCTGGGCCCCCTGGCCGGCGGTCTGGGCATGGGCGGCGGACTGCCTTTCTGACGGTTCAGCATGTACGAGGGCCCGATCCAGGATTTGATCGACGAGCTCGGGCGGCTGCCCGGGATCGGGCCGAAGAGCGCCCAGCGGCTGGCTTTCCACATCCTGGCCGCTGATCCGGATGACGTCATGCGGCTGGCCGCCACACTCAAAAAGGTCAAGGAAACGGTCAAATTCTGCGAGACCTGCTTCAACGTCTCTGAGGACACCCAATGCCGGATCTGCCGCGACCCGCGTCGTGACGACACCACGATCTGCGTCGTGGAGGAGGCCAAGGACGTGGTCGCGGTGGAACGCACCCGGGAGTTTCGCGGCCGCTACCACGTGCTGGGTGGTGCGATCAGCCCGATCGACGGGATCGGGCCGGCGGACCTGAAGATCCGTGAGCTATGTCTACGGCTCGCTGACGGCACGGTGACTGAGGTGATCTTGGCAACCGATCCCAATCTGGAAGGGGAGGCGACTGCCACGTACCTAAGCCGCCTGCTGATACCAATGGGCGTTAAGGTCAGTCGGCTCGCTAGCGGGCTGCCCGTTGGTGGTGATCTTGAGTACGCCGACGAGGTAACTCTCGGTCGGGCGTTCGAAGGCCGCCGCTACGTCGACGCCTAACCTTCCGGAAGTGGTCGCAAACGACATCGCTTGATCGATTCAGAGGCGGCGAAATGTGACCACTTTCTGAACAAAGGACTTGAGGCAGATCGATCAGACGGCGACGAGGCTGTCTTCAGCGTGATGCACGCCGAGCTTCTCGCATGCCTCGTTCAAGATCCGCTGCACTGCGAGCGTGTCGGCAAGCGGCATGATCACGCTCTCGGTGCGCCCGGCGCGTACGCACTCGGTCACCTCGATGAGCTCGTGCGAGTATCCCGCGCCCAGCGGCAGCCGGCTAATCGCCTCCGCATCTTGGCCCCTGTGATGGAGCACGATGCGGTGCGGATGATGGAACCGCGGCGGCACGTCAATCCAGCCCTTAGTGCCCTGAATCCGCGCCGCGCCCGGGGTGTGATGCTTCAGCGAGATCAACAAAGTCGCCGCCCGGCCGTCGTCGTAGCCCAGCAGTAGACCGGCCTCGGCATCGACACCGGTAGGTGTCAGTGACCCAGTGACCTCGATGCGACTTGGCGTACCGAGAAAGTACTGCGCGAAGGAGACGACGTAGACACCGAGATCCAACATGGCGCCACCGCCCTGTGCCGGATCGAAGAGCCGGTCGGCGGGGTTGTACGGCCGGTCCACACCAAGATCAGCTTGAAGCTGCCGAACCTCACCAATCGCTCCGTCGTCGATCAACGCGCGAGCAGCCACGATTGCGGGCTGGAAGCGGGTCCACATTGCTTCCATGGCGAAAACCTGGTGCTGCCGGGCAGCATCGATGACCTCCTCGGCGCCGGTGACCGTGGCGGTAAAGGTCTTTTCCACCAGCACCGCCTTGCCGGCGGCGATGGCGGCCAAAGCGATGGCGTGATGCTGCGGATGCGGCGTGGCGACATAGAGCACATCCACATCCGGATCGTTGATGATCTCGTGATAGGAGCCGTACGCGCGCGTCAGACCGTGCTCGCCGGCAAAAGCTTCCGCCCGGTCGGCAGAACGGCTCGCCACGGCCAGAGCCTCAGCTCCATCAACGTACGGAAAGTCCTTGATCAACAAAGACGCGATGCGACCGGGTCCGACAATGCCCCATCGCACCGTCGATGAATGGCTCATTGACGGCGGCCCCGCCGCTGCTGCCTGATGTTGCCCGCAAGCGCGGAAACGAAGATCGGGATGAAGATCAACCACCAATAGCTCCAACTGGTGGCGAAGCAGAACATGATAACTCCGACCCAAGATGCGGTCGTCAAGACGGCCATTACGGTGTCGGTCTTGCTGTTATCAGACACTGCCGGCGGCGCGTGGTGGGCAATCTCCGGGCTGTGTGCTGGGGTGCGATGCCAAGGCGGAATTTCGAAGGAATGTTGCTGCTGCAGCTGCTGCCATGGCGGCGCCTCATACGTGCGGCGATTCCTGGGTGACGGCGGCCGTGGGTCTGGCAAATCGTCAAACAAGACCCTGAGCTCCGATGCCGTCTTCGCCTTGAGCGCCCGACTCATCCGGTCGTCGAACTCCGAGGCGTCGATCCGTCCCTGAGCCATGTGCTCCTGCAAAAAAGCGACCGCTTGGTCTCGATCGGCATCGCCGATGCGGGGTTCCAGGGGTCGCTTTGTCGGGTCGGCTGGCTGCTGCTGAGGCGCTTCGGCGGGCTCCGGCTCAGGCGTGGACGACTCATTCACAAGCTCCAGTATCCTCTGGGGCGCTTCAAGACAAAGATCAAACGCCGGGCTCGCACCATTAGACTCGCGGCGTGGAGCAGGAGTCGCCGTGGGCCGTGTAGTGCAAAAATACGGCGGCTCCTCCGTGGCCGACGCGGACAGTATCAAGCGGGTTGCCAAGCGAATCGTGGCGACCAAGCAGCGGGGTCACGATGTGGTCGTCGTGATCTCCGCGATGGGTGACACCACCGATGATCTGATGAGCCTCGCGCTGAAGGTTTCGCCTCTTCCGCCGCCACGCGAACTGGACATGCTGCTGACCGCTGGTGAACGAATGAGTGCTGCGCTGTTGGCTATGGCGATTCACGACCAGGGCATGCATGCGCGTTCCCTGACCGGTTCGCAGGCCGGGATCATTACCACCGGCACTCACGGAAATGCCCGAATCATCGACATTACGCCAGGGAGGATCACCAGCGCGCTGGATCGCAACGACATTGTGATCGTCGCCGGATTCCAAGGGGTTGCTCAAGATACCAAGGACGTCACCACCTTGGGCCGGGGTGCTTCAGACACAACCGCTGTGGCCCTGGCAGCCTCGCTGGGCGCCGACCACTGCGAGATCTATACCGATGTCGATGGCATCTATACCGCCGACCCTCGGATTGTGCCGAGTGCTCGCCTCATCCCGGAGATCAACTATGAGGAAATGATGGAGATGGCGGCCTGCGGCGCGAAGATCTTGCACCTACGGTGCGTCGAGTACGCGCGCCGCGAGAACGTCCGAGTGCATGTGCGGTCCTCCTTTACCGACAAGGACGGTACGTGGGTGCAAGAGTCGAAGGAAGGAAGCCCGATGGAGCAGGCGATCATCTCCGGCGTCGTTCATGATCGAAGTGAAGCCAAGATCACGGTTGTCGGGGTACCGGACCGGGTAGGTGAGGCCGCACGGATCTTCACCGCCGTCGCTGCCACAGACATCAACATTGACATGATCGTGCAGAATGTCTCAGCTGTGCAGACGTCGCGCACCGATATTTCCTTCACGTTGCCTAAGACGGATGGCCCGACAGCCATGGCAACCCTCAACGGGTTGAAAGACGAAGTGGGCTTCGAAAATGTGCTTTACGATGATCGGATCGGGAAGGTCTCAGTGATCGGTGTCGGAATGCGATCACATCCTGGGGTCACCGCGAAGTTCTTCTCCGCCCTGGCGAGCGTTGGGGTGAACATCGAAATGATCTCCACGTCTGAGATCAGAATTTCGGTTGTTGTTGATCAAGATGATGTTGATCGTGCCGTGGTCGCAGCGCATACCGCTCTGGGTCTGGATACTGGCGAAGAGGCGATCGTTTACGCCGGCACCGGTCGCTGAGCGCTCGTTGCGTGGGCCTAGTACCCTTCCTCGTCTTCCAGGTCATCGGCACGTACCGTTGAATCGGGCCAGGGGTCAGTTGGCTGCATGGCGGGCACCATCGAGCATGGCTCGACGACCCTAGAGATTGTCACCATGTCTCCTGGGCTGGCGGAAGTTGCGGGCTTATCAGCGACGGCTGAGACGCAGTAATCGTCGGTCCCGCTCACCAGGACAGAAGTCATGCAGTTTTGTCCAGTTGTTTGACAAGAAGCGGTGTTAGACACCATTTGGGTCTGCTCGGCGGTGTATGCCAGCGTGACTTTGAGGGTCCCCGAAGAGGTGGTACTCGCTGTCGCGCACTTCCGACCGGGATCCGCGGGGTCCACGTAGACCTGGAGGGTGAGCAGCCCATCTGTTCCACGCTTTGCAGGTGTGAAAGTGTCCGGGCATGAAGCTACTGCGTCACCCGAAAGGGGTGGTAGCGACTGGGTCGTTGCGCTGGTGGGCCCAGCCGAAGACGGGGACGAGCCCATGCCGCCCGCCGCGTACCCTAGGAGCGCGAGGAACAGTATGAAGAGGATGAGCCCGAACAGTGCGTCTGTGTCGTCAGCCATGCTTCGCCTCGATCAATACTGTGCACATCAATACTGTGCAGATTCAATACTGTGCCGATTTAATACTGTGCCGATTCAATACTGTGCAGATCACTACCGTGTAGATCAATATTGTGCAAACCGCTTCTTAACCGCGCTCTGCCTCATCAAACGCCAGGGGAAAACGTTGGTAACTGTGCTTAGTCTCGATCAAGCGTAGTGCAAAAGTACTTTGATCATTGTGCGGAATCGCACACGATGTCAAGTAGGCGCGAGCGCCGATACCTTGCCGTTACTGGTGTACCGGGCGCGCTAGCTGATCATGAGCATGGATCAATCCCAAGTAGGTAAGGGATCCCGGGCTCCAGCGATACTAGATCTTGTTGGCCAGTGCGACCAGCGCCCCTGCAAGTGCGAAGTACTTGTTGCTGCCTAGTTCGGCGACTGTCTGAATTCCAAAGACTTCGGAGAGCATCTGATTGCGTCGTCCGGTGAGCCCACGCCAGCGCCTATGGGGGAGGCGCAAGGATCAAGCGCTTGTCCTCGTGCGCTTCGTCCAGCACGTTGCTCAGGCAACAGACACTGTCATGATCAACTCCCCAGGGGTGTGGACAGTGCGACGGGTTGAGGCGCTTGTTGATCACCATTTTGCCTAATTGCGTGGCGCGACAAATCGAGCTTGCGGTTCTGCGGCAATTGAATTAAAACAAACCTCGGAGAAACTGTCTGCTTACCTAACCTCGATCGAGGGGTTTACGTCGAGATCGTCGAACAAGATCAACTGCTGGTGTCGGTGCGGTCGATTCAGGCAGCTGGAAAACCGCTTCCATACCTTTGATACTTTCGAATGGTGGTGCACCGATGAAAACAGAGGACGTGGCGCCACCATCCACACATCGGCGGCTGGGTAGAGTCGCGGGCTCACCCTACCCGCCTGGGACAGATGCGTTCATTCGCCGCTGGGTGGCCTGCACGGTGGTCGGCGAGGCCGTCGGCTTTACAGTCGCCGCAGCAATCGCCGCGACTCAGGACCTCTCACACGCGCCTGAGGTTGCTTTCTTGCTGGTTGTAGGTGCGCTGGAAGGAGCGTTGCTGGGCAAGGCTCAGGCGATAACGATGACCCGATTGCAGCTACCCGCCCCGATCATTCGGCTGTGGCCTTTGGCTACCAGCGTTGCGGCTGCCGTGGCGTGGTCGATTGGCCTGATTCCAGCCTCGCTGGAACGGATTTCGTGGTCCTCGTGGACGGCGTGGATATTGGCCGCGGTTCTGGTGTTAGTGCTTTTGGCTTCCATTCCGACTGCGCAGTTCATCCTGCTTCGGACAGCTGTGCCTACAGCCGGGCGGTGGGTCAGATTCAACATCGTCGCCTGGATGCTTGGGCTTAGTTGGACGTTCGTACCGCCTGCGCTCGTTCGACCTGAAACGCCCGTGATCTCCGAGGTTGGCGTCTACTTCATTGCTGGAGTGCTGATGGCCAGCACAGTCGCGCTCATTACCGGAACGTGCTGGCTCAGCTGGTTGAAGCACGGCAGCGTACGGACAGTAGTGCGCGAGGTCCCTGACTAGTCCCGCCGGTGCGTCAGCCCCGCTCCTGACTTGAGCCGTCTGGAGATGGCTCACGAGTGCTCGGATGCCCGGCTACAACACCTGTTAGCCATCCTGAGACGATCTTGGCATGGGTGTCCTGACGGAAGGCCGAGAGAACGAGGCAGGCGGCAAGCGTCTCAGTCGTACGGTGATTGTGCGCACGGCTGTCAAATACATCGACCTCCACGGCGCGCAGGGGTTGACGATGCGGGGTCTGGGCCAAGAGCTCGGGGTCGAGGCAATGGCCTTGTACCGCTATGTCACCGGCCGTGAGGATTTGTTGGAGGCTGTTGTGGCCGAGTTGCTGGACGGTGTCAGTGATGACCTTGACGCGCAGCTCACCAGCAGCTGGCAGGGCTATCTGCAAAACTTGGCTCACGCCGTCCGGCGGATCGCGCTGGATCATCCCGGGACATTCCCACTGGTCGCGACACGACACCCGGCCGCCCCCTGGTTGCGGCCGCCGCTGCGCAGCTTGGCACTGGTGGAGGACTTCCTGACCACGTTGTCCTCGTACGGGATGGCCGATGAGCAGGTGGTCGAGGTCTACCGGGCATTCAGTAGCTTTCTGCTGGGCAGTCTGTTGCTCGAGGCGGCGCAGCGCGGGGCCGAAACCTCCCCAGTGGAGGAGCCGCTCGATGAGGGTTCGGCCCAAGTTCCCAACACCGACGGACAGCTCGACTTGTCCGGGAGACCTTTCATCACCCGGTTCCAGCCGTTGCTCAGCGAAGACCACAGTGCTGAGGAGTTCGAGGTTGGGCTGGAAACCCTGCTCGACCGGCTGGAGCTGTCACTGTCCCAGTGATTCATTGCCGGACATAGACCTGGGCCTATAGCGCCGTTGGATCTGGCGCGGTCTTTGCATTGCCTGCTGTGGTCATCGGCTGTTTACAGCGTAAACAGACGGGTAAGGGAGAGCAGCGAACGGGATGTTCCGTTCCAAGCTCAACCCGAAGGGGGAATCAAATGTTGGGGCAAGACCAGATCGACAGCCTAATCGACCGCGATGTATACGGCTCGGACGGAGGCAAGATCGGCACGGCCGTTCAGGTGTACGCCGACGACGAGACCGGGAAGCCTGAGTGGGTGACAGTGCGGACCGGCCTGTTTGGGACAAAGGAGTCGTTCGTACCCTTGGCCGACGCAAGCATGTCGGGCGACCAGATCACCGTCCCGTATGACAAGGCATTCGTCAAGGACGCGCCGAAGATCGACCAGGACGGCGACCTTTCGGAGGCTGAGGAGCGGGAGCTGTACGCGTATTACAACCGCACCGACTACGACACCACATCAACGGCGGGAACCGCGGCTGGCGGACTGGCTGGTGACCGGGACACCACAACGGTCCGAGGCGAGCCTGGGTACGCCGCGAAGCGCGACACGGCCGGACCGACGACTGATGATGCAATGACTGTGTCCGAGGAGCGGCTCAACGTCGGCACCGAGCAGCGGGAAGCAGGTCGGGCTCGGCTGCGGAAGTATGTGGTCACCGAGAACGTCACCCAGACCGTGCCGGTACAGCGCGAGGAGGTGCGCGTCGAGCGGGAGCCGATAACCGATGCCAACCGGGACGCCGCCATGTCGGGCCCAGACATCTCAGAGGACGAGCACGAGGTCGTGCTGCACGAGGAGCGGCCGGTAGCTCAGAAGGAGACCGTGCCGGTGGAGCGGGTCCGGCTCGACACCGAAACCGTCACTGAGCAGGAGACCGTCGGTGAAGAGGTTCGCAAGGAGCGCGTCGACCTGGAAGGCGACGTACCCCGGACCGACCGAACCTGATCGCGAGCAATAGCGGGCCCCAGGTTGCAGGCCGCCCTGGGGCTCCCTTACTTAAAGCGACAAAGTAGCCAGCGCAAAGAAGGGATGATCATGGCACACGTCGAAGGTTCCTCCAACCGAGGCACCGTCGCCGACCCGGGGAACCAATCGGTCGCCGAGTTGATCAAGCAAGTGTCGGAAGAGTCCAGCCGGCTGTTGCGCAGTGAACTTAGGCTGGCCCAGGCTGAAATGACCGAGAAGGCCAAGACCGCCGGGGCGGGTATTGGGGCCTTCGGGGCAGCCGCCGTGCTTGGCTGGTTCGCACTGGGCTGCTTTCTAGCCACCGCGATCTTGGCGTTGGCCCTGGTGCTGCCGGCCTGGCTGGCGGCGCTGATTGTCGCCGTTGTGGTTGCCATCGCAGCCGGCATCGCGGCGCTGCTGGGCAAGAGAAAGGTGGCTAAGGCCGCTCCGCCAATGCCGACCGCGACGGTGGAAAGTGTCAAGAAAGACGTCGAGGAGATCAAGGAGAGCGCTCGCCGATGAGTTCCACCACACCCCCGGTCCCACCCGAGCCGTCGCCCGACGCCACGCCGGAAGAGATTGAGGCGGACATAGAGGCATCCCGTGAGCGGCTGGCCTCTTCGGTTGACGCTCTGACCGACAAGCTGGATGTCAAGGCACAGGCCAAGCAGAAGGTGCAAGAGACCACCGAGCAGGCCAAGCAGAAGGCGCGGGAAACCTCCGAGCAGGCCAAGCTGAGGGCGCAGGAGACCTCCGAGCGCGTTCGGGCCAGCGCTCAGCACGTCTATGAGCAGAGCTATGAGCGGGCGCGCTCCACATCGCCAGCGGTGTTGGGTGCAGTAGCCGCCGGTGTTGGCGGGCTGCTGGTGCTAATCGTCCTGCTGCGGCGGCGCTTGTCCAACCGGAGCTGAGGCACTTCGCCGATCTCGACGAAATCGGCGGAATCCATCTTCACTTCTGCGCTGTGAACAGCGCATCATCGTTCTAGTAAGCCCGAATCGAATGCCTCGGGGGATTGCAGTGATGCAACTTCTAAGGAGGCACGGCGACGGCACTGCTAGCACCCCGGAGCGCGTTCCGATCTGGACGCGTCGCTGTTGTGATGCGTTCAGAGCCGTACCTTCTCATCGCTCCGGTCTTGATCTTCGTAGCTGCCTTGATACTCGCCCGGCTGCCGTGGCAGATCGACCTGGGTATTCACGCCGCGACTCTGCAACGCTGGCTGCGCGACCCGACTCCTGAGGTTCACCCCCTCATCGGCGTGGCGACACAAAGTCCGTACTACTCGCCGTACATGGGCGTATGGACCTTGGTCGGGCAACTGTTCGACCTGCCTGTGCTGCGCATCCTTCGGTTGGCCGGCCTGGTCAACGTGGTGATCATGATCGGTGGCCTGTGGTACGCGGTGCGTGGTCTGACGATTCGGCCTTGGGCGCCCGTACTGGCGTTGATCACCTGTGGCGTGCTGTGGGGTGTACAGACCCTGTCATGGAGCGGGTTCTTCTCGGTGATCACGGTCACCTATAGCATGCCGTTCCCGTCTTTCTTCGCCACTGCGGTTGGCCTGTGGGTGTGGGGCATCGCGCTGCGCTGCGGCCGGGCCCGTCAAGTCCGCGGCGGCCAGGCGGCGGCCATTGCCGTACTCGCCGCGGTGATCGTTTTGTCGCACCAGTTCACCGCCGTCGGGTTCGCCGTGCTGGCCGGCTGTGCCGTGCTGGCTCCGCTGCTGCGCAATGGCTGGCCACCGGGCGGACGTAGACGCTATCTGATCATGTGGCTGCTGTCTGCTGTGGCCGCGGCGTTGCTGTGTGTGCTGTGGCCGTTCTATTCGATCATGGAGCTGTTCAGTAACCCATCCGGGTTCGACGACCTGAGCGGCGAAATCTACCGCACACCGCTACGCGACTTCTGCTTGTTGCTGCTTGCGCTGCCAGCCGTGGTGGTCCGGGCGCGACGCAAGGGTCCGGCTGACTCGGTTGTCCTAGCTGTCGCTGTGCTGATCATGATTGCAGTCATCGGCGGTCTCACCGACCGGTTCTGGCTCGGCCGGCTGATCCCGGCCGGAGCGATCGCGCTGCAGATCGTCGCGGCGATAGAGATGACCGCAGCGCTTGCCCCGCACGGTGCTCGACCCGGGGTCGGGGCCGGCTGGCGGTGGGCAGCGGTGGTACCGACCGCCATCGCGCTCGTCGTGGGGTTGTGGGCGCAGCTCGGGGTGTTCACCACCCTCTGGCCCGGTTCGCTGCCGGACCGCCCGCTCGATGCCCGGGTCGCCTTGTATGGTCGCTACGACTGGGCGACTCAGCACATGTCGTACGGCGACACCGTTCTTACGAGTAATCGGCAGGCACTCCGGATGGTGCCAGGGTACGGACAGTACACGGTTGCTTCGCCCTACCCTGAGCCGATGGTGGCAGAGGAGGGGTCTCGGCGTCTGGCCGACACCCGCGCGTTCGTCCGCCACAAGACCAAAGACTCCACCCGTGCGAAGATCATCGCCCGGTACGACGTCGAGTGGGTGGTCGAGGCAGAGACCAAGTGGCGCCCTTCGGACACCGGCTGGGGTCGACGTACCTTCACGAAGGTTGCTGAGCAGAGGGACGTAATCGTCTACCGCGTAAACCGCTGAGCTTTCAATTGATCCAATGGTGTCGTGCTTGATGTCACGATGCCCGATGACCCTGACCTGCCGGTGCTGACGCGGTCGTTCGCGGCGTGTCTGGCGTCAGCGATCGAGGTTCCCGTTGCTCGGCTGCCGCTGCCTCGGCTCGAGCTGTCAGGTGCGGTTGCGCGTTGGCGAGGCTGGCTCGCCGGACAAGGACTTGGTCTAGTGCCGATCGCGGATGCCGCTAGGTTCAACTGGCCTGGCTACTGGATAGCCCTCCTCGGCATGCCGGCTGGGCATTCCGACCGTGGAGAAGACCGGACTGCGGTACTCATGTTCGGTACGCCTTCCGGGGTGGTGCTCAGTCCTCAGCAGCCGAACCTAGTGGGAAGGGCGTCGCTTGAGTTGCCGGTGCAGCAGGGCTACGTCGTCGCGAATTTCGACCCCGCGCTTCCCGCGCCCGCCACACTCGAGCCGTTCCAGGGAACGGTCGAAGCGATCGCCATAGCGGCAACGGCCACCGGACCGATGCGGCTAGTGGAGGAAGCGGAGGCACTGGCCGGGCGCGGTTTGGCCGGAGATCGGTATGCAGCCAAGGCCGGCACGTTCACACCAGCGGGTGGCGGCGGATATGGCTACGACTTGACCCTTATCCAGGCGGAGGTCCTTGACGAGCTGGTGCTGGCCGAGGACCGCCGGCTTGGCTACGCGGAGGCACGGCGAAATCTGATCACTCGCGGAATTGACTTGAACGCACTTGTCGGCCGGCGGTTTCGGGTTGGTGAAGTGGAGTGCCTCGGTCAGCGGTTGTGCGAACCTTGCGCACACCTGGAGAGGCTGACTACCAAGGGCGTCCTGCGGGGGCTGATCCACCGCGGCGGCTTACGCGCCGACATTCTCAGCGACGGCCGCATCAGCATCGGGTCGGCCATCGAAACCATTGACTGACCCGCGCCCAGCAAGGTCCACTTGCTCGATACCGGTCGGCACGACCTACCGTGTAGCTAATGGACGATGGTGGGATCGATCGTTGGGTATCGCGGGCTGTAGACGCCGGCGACGGGGTGACGTTGGCAGCGCAGGCTCTTGGACCCGCAAACGCACCGGCCCTCCTGCTCCTGGCTGGCGGCACCTGGTCTCGGGACTGGTGGTTGGACGACTTTTGCGTGCAGCTGGCCGAACGTGGGATGCGCGTACTGCGGTTCGATACCCGTGACACGGGCGGCTCTACGATCTATCCGCCGGGGGAGCCGGGCTACACGGGCGCCGATCTGGTCGACGACGCTGCTGCGGTGCTTGACGCTTTCCAGATCGATCGTGCATTCATCATGGGGCTCTCGATGGGCGGCGGAGTCGCCCAAGGTTTCGCTGCTCGGTATCGCGAACGCACCGCCGGGCTGATTCTGGTATCGACTTCACCGGCCGACAATGTCGCTCGGGACCTGCCCGGTCCTACGCCGGAGATCAGGGCAACCTTCGAGAACCCAATCGAAGATCCCGATTGGACCGACCGGTCCGCAGTGATCGACTGGGTCGTGGAGAGTGAGCGCCCCTACGCCGGTCCTGGCAATTTCGACGAATCGGGCCTACGCGAGCTTGCGGGCCGGGTTTGGGACCGAACGCCATCGATGGCTAGCGGCGGGAATCATTTCATTGCCCCCGAGGGTGATGGACCAGTTGTTGATCTTGCTGCATTGGCGGGAATTCCGACGCTAGTGGTTCATGGCTCAGCGGATCCGGCATTCCCGGTGGAACACGGCCGGGCGCTTGCAGAGGCAATTCCTGGTGCCCGGTTCCTTCTCCTTCGTGACGTCGGCCACCAGGTGCCGCCGCGGCACACTTGGCCCGATCTAGTCGAGGCGATTGCCTCCACAGTTGGAGTTGCTAAATCGAGCTGACACCGAACTCGGCGCCGGTGTACTGCTGATCATCTAAGAAATCTTGAAAGGAACGCTTTCCGACTGCATGCTCCGGAGCAAGGTGTCCTCCTCTCCGATATCCAGCTGCAGTGCGGCCGGGAATCCAGACCGGAAGCAACGCTCGTCGACGACCAGACCATCGGAGATAGGCGCCAGCCAATTCGGTGGCGGACTGCACCCGCGGACCGCCAAAATCTGCGGCTCGACCTAGCGCTCGGTCGTTGATCAACTCCGTGAGTCGTACGGCTACCTCACTGACATCGACTGGCTGACACGCGGTACGCGCCGGAAGGGGGATGACCGGCAACCACGAAGTGACCCGTAGCAGAGTGAACAAAAGATCATGGAACTGGGTAGTGCGCAAGATCGTCCACGGCAAGCCGCAGTCTTCAACCAGACGCTCGGCCTTCAACTTGGTCTTGTAGTACGGCAACGGCACCTTGTCGACGCCGACGATGGATATGTAGACAAAGTGCGGGTCTTCTCCGGCCTTGCTGGCCGCGTGTACGAGCCTTTTTGTGAAGGGCAGGTCTCGCCACGGCCTACGGGGATCAGTCGCGCAATGCACCACCGTCTGGACCCCGCTGACCGCCTGGTCTAAGCCGACACCGGTATTCAGATCACCGGTGACCCACTCCAGATCGCCAATCCCCGCCGGGGGACGGCGCCGACTGAAGACGCGTACTGCAGATGGCAGGGCGCGGAGCCGGCTGACAAGAGGGCGGCCCAACGTGCCGGTACCTCCGGTCACCAAAATGGTGTCGCCCATGATGCTCAAGCTAGCCGCGAGCTCTCGGCGCGGATCAGGAAGTCCAGCACCGCAGTGGTGTCGTAAAAGAACATGCGGGACTCGACCACACGCCCATCACGAAAACGGTAGTGACTGATCGCCGGGAACCGAGATTCCTCCGGTTCCCCAGGCCGTTGGGCACGTAGGGTCCAAAGCACCACGGCTTCGGTGTCGGTGGCGATAATCCGTGGGTCCAGCCGCCGTTGCTCGCTGGTTTGCCAGCGGTCCCAGGTCTCGGTGAACCTCAAGGCATGTCGGGCCGCGCCCTCCAGGCCGTGGTAGTCGCCGCCGTACGGCAGTGAAGGTGCCTCGTGGATGCAGACCTCGTCGTGGTAGGTCCGATCGAAGTAGGCTGCGGCGTTCCGGGCGCTCACGCCGTCGACGAAGAGCCGGCGAATGGTGTCTTCGACCGCGACTCTTCCCGAGTCATCTGGGTCCTGGTGAGCCGGAGTCATGGTCGTACTCCTCAGCGCTAGGCAGTGTCGTTGAACCGACGCATTACCCAGTCGGGCTGTGACATGGCGTGCGCAGTTATATTCCGCGTCCATGTCACAGGGACCGACGCTGGAGCGTCATAGAGAACGTGACCCAGGCCTTTCTCGGCTTATCTGTGTCCTTCCTCCCGACATCGGGAGAAAACACACACGCAAAGGGAAATTCAGCGATGAGAGGACAGCCCGGGCCTCCACTTGTCGGGGTTCGAGAGAATCGATCATGACTGGCGGGACTGCAGAAGCGGAGGTCTTCGAGCAGCACCGCAAACACCTGACCGGAGTGGCCTACCGGATCACCGGATCCTGGACCGATGCCGAGGACATCGCCCAGGACGTGTGGCTGCGCTGGGCCAACGCCCACTCCGATGTGCATAGGCCGGGCAAGTGGCTGCTTAAGGTGACGGTCCGCGCATCAGTGGATCGACTCCGCCGGCTCAAGCGACGGCGCGAGACCTACTTGGGGCCGTGGCTGCCGGAGCCGGTCAGTCTGGCGCCGGATCCTGAGGACACCGCCGAGCTTCGCGAGACTCTCACTCTGGGAATGCTCCTGGTACTGGAGAGCTTGTCTCCGCTGGAGCGCGCGGTGTTTGTGCTTAGGGAGGCGTTTGCGTGGGACTACGAAGACATCGCGGAGGCGTTGGGACGTTCTCCCGCCGCGGTTCGACAATTAGCTAGCCGAGCGCATCAGCACGTCGAAGAGGCTCGGCCCCGGTTCGCCGTAGATGAGCGGCACGCAGCCGAGAGCACCGAACGATTCCTACGAGCTTGCCTGGATGGCAACGTCGAGGATTTGCTCCGCGTGCTGTCGCCTGATGTGGTGATGCTCTCTGACGGAGGCGGCGAGGCGCCGGCACCGAAGCGGCCTCTGGTTGGGGCCAGCGAAATCATCTCCTTCCTAGCCGGACTGGACCGCAAGGCGGTTTTCGCCGACGCGGGGTTCGCGCTAGGACCCATCAACACGCGTCCGGGCATCATCACCAGTTCACATGGTCAGCTGCTGTCGGCTATGACCTTCGATTACGACGAGTCTGGTCGAATCGTGGCGATCTACGTTGTCTCGGCACCCTCAAAGCTGACGCACATCTCCAGGTGACTTCCAAACACGCTCGAGGTCTGAGCAATGCTCTGACTCATGGACTCAGTCATCTGTCGCGGGCGAGGAATCAGGTTGGTAGCTCTGGCTTTGAGCCCCCGCTCCGTGGGTACTAAACGCTCGCAAGTCGACCCGAATGCCAGCGTCGGACAAAGGACTGATCAGCAGTGAACACAGCACACCAGGGCGGTCGACCAATTCGATTTGCCGCCGTCGGCTTGGACCACGCGCATGCCTTCGGGCAAATCGAGGGCCTGCTTAATCAGGGCTGCGAGCTCGTCGGCTTCAGCTCCGATAATCCCAACGCCGCCATTGCACAGGCGTGTCAGAGCCGTTGGCCTGACGTGATGTGGGTCGACGATGCGACCAGCCTGCTACGCGAGACCTCCATCGACCTGATCGTGACAGCCGCCGTGCCTGACCAACGCGCCGCAATCGCGGTCGAGGCTCTCCGAAACGGCAAGGACGTCGTTGCCGATAAGCCCGGCTGCATCACGCTCGATCAACTCGACGAGATCGAGAAAGCTGTCGCACAGTCCGGGCGATTCTGGTCGGTCACTTTCTCCGAGCGCTTCGAGGTGCGCTGCGCGATCAAAGCCGGCCAGTTGGTCCGAGACGGGCGGATCGGGCGGGTTGTGCAGACCCTGGGACTCGGACCTCACCGGGAGGGCGACCGAGCCCACCTTGCCGGTGGCGAAGGACGTCCGGAATGGTTCTACGACCACGATCGGACCGGAGGCATTATCACTGATATCGCCAGCCACCAGATCGACCAGTTTCTGTGGTTTACCGGCGCCGAGCAGGCCGAAGTCGTCTCGAGCAGCGTCGCCAACTACACCCATCCGGATTCGCCGAAGATGCAGGATTTTGGCGAGGTGACGTTGCGTAGCGATGGTGCTCATGGCTACGTCCGCGTCGACTGGTACACCCCCCAAGGCCTGCCGACGTGGGGCGATGGTCGCCTAGTGATCTTGGGCACGGAGGGCTACATAGAACTCCGCAAGTATGTCGACTTGGCGGGTCGCCCGGGCAGAGATCACCTGTTCGTGGTCGATGGTGCCGGTACGGAGTACATCGACTGCTCCGACGTCGATCTCAGTTACTACCCGGATCTGGTGCATGACGTGATCAACCGCACCGACACAGCCTGTCCCCAGAAGCACACCTTTGAGGTGATGCGTCTGGCAATCCACGCTCAGCAGAACGCGACGATGTTGGGATACGCCAAGTGAACGGTCCGTCTGACAAAGAAATGCTCCGCGTTGGGATTGTCGGATGTGGCACGATCGCCCGCGCGCATGCCCTCAGTTACCAGAACAATCCACGCGTCGAGTTGGTTGGTGTTGTCGACGTCGACCTGGTACGTGCCGCTGAATTCGCCGAGCAATTCCGGACCACGGGGTACGGCTCCTGCCGTGAGCTCGTCGATCACCAGCCCGACCTTGTGTCGGTCGCGACGCCTCCCGGGAATCACACAGAGGTCGCCGTTGAGCTGCTCGAGTCGGACTGCTCGGTGCTATTGGAGAAGCCACCGACCACAAATTTGGCCGACTTGGACGTGCTCGCCGCTGCCGAGAAGGCGAGCTCGGGCTCGATCTATGTGGTGTTCCAACACCGTCATGGATCGGGTGCACGTCGCGCTCACCAGCTGCTGCAGTCAGGCGCGTTGGGGACTCCGTATGTCGCCGTCTGCGAAACCCTGTGGTACCGCCCCGACAGCTACTTCTTACCCGAGTGGCGTGGCAACTGGGCCGGCGAAGGTGGCGGCCCGACCCTCGGGCATGGCATCCATCAAATCGACCTACTTCTGCACCTGATGGGCTCGTGGAAGACCGTCGACGCGCGTGCCGCGCGGATTGCTCGTCCCGTTGAGTTCGAGGACGTGTCGCTGGCAATCGTCATGTTCGACAGCGGCGCAGCGGGCACGGTTGTGACCAGCCTGCTCTCACCTCAAGAGCTCAGTCGCATTCGGATTGACACCACCGGCGGCACGCTCGAGGTCAATCACATCTACGGTTACAGCGATGCCGACTGGTCTTGGACGGCGGCGCCGGATGCCACAACGGCCGCCAGTCTTGGGCGCGATCCGGGTCTGACCAGCACCAACGGCCCCGGAAATCTGCGGCCGGCAGGCAGCGGCGACGTATGGGCCGCCTCCGCTGGGCCGGATCTTCCCAGCAACCACGTGGCCCAGATCGATCAATTGGTCGACGACATGCTCGCTGGCCGACGCCACGAGACGACCCTGGCCAGCACCCGTCCGACGATGGAGTTCGTCACCGCGGTCTACGCATCCTCGATCGAGTGCGAAACAATTCATCGCCGGGATCTGACTCCGGCCAACCGCTTCTACAACAGCCTTAACGGTGGGCTGCCCACAGACACGATCACCGCCCGACTGGGTGCGGGCCGGTTATAAGCGCGGGGGATTTCTCCCGCCGATATTTGCCGTGACGCCGATAGCGCCATGAGCCTGTCGAAGGGTGCGCTTCGACGAGCTCAGATATGCGCCCTGAGCCCGTCGAAGGGTGCGCTTCGACAAGATCAGCGTCACCTAAGAGCAACCCGTTTGATCGGTCAGCGATTCCTGGATTGGGGTATTGCATCTGATGCGGTGAGTAACGACGCCGCCTATCACCTCGAGAAAGGCCCGAAACAATGACCTCCCTCCCATGTCGATCACAACGACGATTAGTCGCAGCTCTCCTTGTGCCGCTGTGCCTGCTCGCCTCGGCCGCATGCGCTCCCGGCCAGACCCAAAGTGGGTCCGAGCAGGGCGGCGCGGCGCTGCGGGTCTCCACGTGGGGCAACGACTCGCGGCTCAAACTGACCGAGCAGGCGGTGGCCGCCTTCACTGCAGCGAACCCGGACATCAAGGTCACTATCGAGAACAACGACTGGACCGCCTACTGGGACAAGCTCGCCACGATGACGGCGGGCAACAACGCGCCTGACGTCATTCAGATGGACGAGTCCTACATCGCCGCGTACGGCACCCGTGAGGCTTTGCTCGATCTGAATACGGTGAAAAGCAACCTCGACCTGTCAGCAATGGATCCGAAGGTGCTCGAAACGGGCAACGTCGGGGGCACGCTCGTCGGCGCTCCGATCGGCGTCGCGAACTTCTCCGTGGCAGCCAATCCCGAAGTGTTGAAGAAGGCCGGGGTTTCGATGCCTAACGACGAGACGTGGACTTGGGATCAGTTCGCCCAAGTGTCGGCGCAGGTCACCGAAAAGCTCGGTTCCCAAGGCGTGTACGGCCTAGACGGGTTCGGCACTGGCGCCGCGGAACTGGGGGCGTGGGCACGACAGAAGAATGAGGAAATCTGGCCGACCAACGGTCCTGGAGTCAGCCAAGCAACCATCACCAGCTTTTTCGAGTACGCCAACAAGCTGATCGCAATGAAGGCCGCGCCTCCGGCTGAGGTGCAGTCTGAGAATGCCGGTGAGACCCTGGACGCTACGTTGTTCGCAACGAACAAGGCGGCTTTCCATCTGCTCTTCCACACCCAGATCTCGGCTTTCGGTGCGGCGAGCGGTACGCAGATGGAGCTGCTTCGGCTTCCGGCTCAGGCGAAGGGTGAGTCGGCGAAGATGGTTAACAAGGCATCCATGTACTGGTCAGTGTCAGCCCGCTCGGAGCAGGCTGAGGCCAGCGCGAAGCTAGTCGACTTTTTGCTCACCGATCCAGCGGCTACCAAGGTGCTGACGACCGAGCGAGGCATCCCGGCGATCCCAGCGGTGCAAGAGGAAGTCGCTCCGCTGCTGGATCCGCAAGCCAAGGTTGCGCTCGAGTTCTCGCAGTCCATCGCTCCCGATCTGGTGCCGCCGCCTCAAGTCACCCCAGCCAATGCCTCCGGCTTCAGTGCCGAGTTCATGCCTGTGGCCACCGAGGTGCTCTTCGGTAAGACCAGCCCGACGGACGGCGCCACCAAAGTGCTCTCGATCATCGAGAGCATGAAGTAGGTAGTGCCGATGTGAAGATCACTGACGCCCGAGTGATCGTTTCATCGCCCGGCCGTAACTACGTCACCTTGATCATCGAAACCGAGGACGGGCTGCTCGGGGTGGGTGACGCCACCCTGAACGGCCGGGAACTGGCGGTAGCGTCCTACCTTCGTGATCATGTCTGTCCGCTGCTGGTCGGCCGGGACGCCCGCCGGATCGAAGACACCTGGCAGTACCTCTACAAGGGCGCCTACTGGCGCCGTGGTCCGGTGACTATGACCGCCATCGCCGCCGTGGACATTGCGCTCTGGGACATTAAGGGCAAGCTGGCTGGTCTCCCGGTGTACGAGCTGTTAGGCGGTGCCGCCCGGGAAGGTGTCATGGTCTATTGCCACTCCAGTGGTTCCACCTTGGACGAGCTCACTGCGGACTTTCAGCGCCATCTCGACCTGGGATACCTCGCAATTCGGGCCCAGGCTGCCATTCCCGGCTTGGAGAAGACGTACGGCATTGCGCCGGCCGACGGCAAGATCTACGAACCGGCGAGCGGCAAAGCGCCTCAGGAGGACATCTGGGAAAGCAGCTACTACCTGGACTTCGCGCCCCAGATGATGGCCCATCTCCGGTCGGAATTCGGCTACGAGGTTCACCTGCTCCATGACGTGCACCACCGACTAACGCCGATAGAAGCTGGGCGGCTGGGCGCCTCATTGGAGCCTTACCGCATGTTCTGGATCGAGGACCCAACCCCCGCCGAGGACCAATCGGCGTTTCGGTTGATTCGCCAGCACACGACTACTCCGATCGCGGTCGGTGAGATCTTCAACAGCATCTGGGACTGCCAGCAGCTGATCACTGAGCGGCTGATCGACTACATTCGCACGTCCGTGTCGCACGCCGGCGGCATCACCCATCTGCGCCGGATCTTCTCGCTGGCGGACTTGTACGGCGTACGCTCTGGCTCGCACGGTGCCGGCGATCTGTCCCCGATCTCCTTAGCCGCCGCGCTGCACGTCGACCTGAGCATTCCCAACTTCGGCATCCAGGAGTACATGGGACATCGCGACCCGGCCGACGAGGTGTTCCACGCCAGCTTTACCTTCCGCGATGGCTATATGCATCCCGGCGACCAGCCTGGCCTAGGCGTCAGGTTCGATGAGAAAGCTGCGGCACGATACCCGTACGACCCGAAATACCTGCCGGTGAACCGCCGCCGTGACGGATCGATGCATGACTGGTGACGCGTAGCGTGCCCAGGTTTAGAAGGCGTGCTGCACTACTAGGAGAAAGTACTACTCAGCGACGACGACGTAATCGGTTGTAATTTCGCTTTCCGAGTCGACTCGGCCATATTTTTCCAATTTCTCCATCGCCGCCGCGGCTTCTGGGCGCTGTTCAAGGAACCGAGTAAACTCCTCCGACGCCTCGCCTGGTCTGGGAAAGTACCGATCACGTGCCTCCAGACTCTCGATCTCGAAGAGCACAAGATACTTTCCGGTGCGTGCTCCGCGATCGCCCTTGAGAAGACGGGTCTTCCACTCCGGAAGCTCGAGCATCGGCGCTATCTCTTCGGCAAAAAACCGCTCATACTCCTCAGGCTCCACTCCTGGCTGCAGCTCTATTTCGTGCACCGCGAACACCTTTGGCATGACAAGTCCTCTCCACTGTGACGAATCACCTATGTCCTTGTTAGTGGTTGGCACCAGATCGGCGCAAGATGCCTCTTGGACGAACATTAGTGGTGTTCGATTGTGGCCACTCGAATACCAAAAGCAATGAGGACGACGCCAGTGAGGCGGTCCAGGGTCTTGCGCACGCGGCGTCGCCGGAGAAATCTGGCTGAACGGTCAATCGCGTAACCGTACGTTGTTAGCCAGGAGAGGGTTAGCACTGCATGCACGATGACAAGTGCGAATAGCGTCAAAGCATGCGGAGCCCCGCTAGGCACAAGTTGCGGCAGCAGGCTTGTGTAGAACACGGCTATCTTGGGATTGAGCAAATTGTTGATAAAGCCGGTTAGCCAGGGCCGATGTGCACGTTGCCGCTTCACTAGTGCAGGCTCATTTGAAGTATGTTGCCGGCTGTGCCAGATCGTTCTTATGCCCAGCCAGATCAAGTACGCGGCACCAGCAAATTTGACCACCATATAGGCTTCGGCTGACGCGGCGAGCAAAGCAGATAATCCAATGACGGTAAGCAGGCCCCAGAAAAGGAGGCCAATGGCAATTCCCAATGCGGTTCTAAATGCAGCAGTCTTTCCATGGGCAAGTACCACACGCGTAACGATGGCGACGTCCGGGCCAGGCATTATTGTCAACAGGGCCAAGGCCAGCACTGCTCCAAGAAAAGCAAATGTCATCGCAGCAGTTCACTTGCGTTGGTCCCCGCCGTGGGCACCCAGATCCGCATCGCTCCTGATTCCCGGTTCCCCCAGGTGAAGTAGGGCACCGCGGTCAGCGGGACGGATAGCCCAGTCTCGTCGCCGGCTGGCACACCGGCACGAGTGTAAGGCCACCACGAGGTGCTCGTCCGAGGCCGCACACCGCCCCGGACCCGGACGGTCGCAATGGCCCCCAGCTGTCCATTCACGGACACAACCTCCGGCGCGACTGTGGTGTCAACGGTGATGTCGTCCAGTCGGTGTCCGGGATTGTCGACGGCCTCCAGGCAGTACACGAGCGGCCCGTACTCGACCGCGACGGCACCCCGGGTCGTGTCGAGCCGCGGGTCGGCCGCGGTAAAGCGCGGCTCCACTGGCAGCACCAGGACGATCTCGTCGCCGTCGTTCCACTGCCGGCCCACCACCCACCAGCCGTCAGCGGGTGCGGTGTCCACTGCGCTGCCGTTGACGGTCAACGTTGGCTGCTCAGCCCAGTGCGGCACCCGTAGGGCCAAGTCCCATCGACCGGCCGGCGGCCCTGCTAACCGGATGCTGACGGTGCCATCCCAGGGATAGTTGGTGGTCACCTCCATGCCGACCTCGCCGTCGGCCACGGCGGCGGTATAGCGCCCGGTCAGGTATTGGTGTAGCACGGCGCGATCATCACTGCCGAGCAGTATGTAGTGCTCCAGTGATGCCAGCAGCCGCATTACGTTTGGCGGGCAGCAGGCGCAGTAGAACCAACCCACCCGCTGGTAGTCGTGATCATCGCCGCGAGCCATGTGACCCTCGCGGACCTGCAGCGGGTTGGCGTAGATATAGCGCTGGCCGTCCAGTGACAGGCCGGCCAGAAACCCGTTGTAGAGCGTGCGCTCCATCAGGTCGGCGTACTTTGCTTCGCCGGTGCTCATCAGCATCCGCCAGGAGAACATGATCGAGGCGATAGCCGCGCAGGTTTCGCAGTAACTTCGTTCGTTGGGCAGCTCATACGGATCGCCGAACGCCTCGTCGCTGTGGTGCGCCCCGATGCCCCCGGTCAGGTATGTCTTGGTGGCCGCCATCTCAGCCCACAGCCGCTCCAGCGCATGGAGGAGGGTGGCGTCGCCGGTCTCCATGTACACGTCGGCCACCCCGGCGAGCAGGTAGAGCTGACGGACCGCATGCCCTTCGACCGAAGCGGCGTCCCGAACTGGCAAGTGGTCCTGCCAGTACTGCCGGCCAAACCGGCCATCGCCGAGCAGTCCGTGACCACGCCGGTCGACGAAATAACGGGCTCGTTCCAGGTAGGGCTCAGCGCCGGTCTCCCGGTAGAGCTCGACCAATGCGGTCTCGATCTCCGGGTGTCCGCAGACGCCGTCCACCTTTCCTGCCTCGGTACCGAACGTGTCTACGATCAGGTCCGCCACCCGCCGAGCCACCTCGAGGAGGCCCGGGTCGCCGGTAGTCCGGTGCAGCGCCACCGCGGCCTGGATCAGGTGTCCTGCGCAGTAGAGCTCATGTCCCCACTGCAGCTGGACGAACCGCTCCCCGGGGAACCGCACCTGGAAGTGCGAGTCGAGGTAGCCATCGGCCTGCTGGGCGTCGCGGAGCAGCCGCTCGGTCTCGGCCAGCTGTTGGCGCAGCCTGTCGGCCAACGAAGAATCCAGCGCCGGATCGGCGAGCGCCCAGGCGACCGCCTCCAGCCACTTATAGATGTCGCTGTCCAGAAACGGCAGGTCGTTGATGTAGTTGCCAGTAGCGCGGCCCGCAGCCAGCTCCAAGTTGTGGAAGTTGCCGGCCTGGTGCAACCGGTCCCAGCCACCGGGGATGCTCACGTCCCGGTTGATCCGCCGTCGATCCGCCCACAACCCACCGGTGATCTCGGCAGCGGTGGCCGGCCGGAGAGCCGTGGTGCTTCTCGCCGTTAAGCGGATCGGGCCGCCGCCGAGCTGGCTGGTTCGGGTCATCGGAGTCCTTTCCAGAGAAGCAGCTGAGTCAGGGTCATTCAACGCGCCTTTTGAGCCTGCCTCCGATTGGGTATCGGTTGCAACAAGGCTTGGCCGACTTGTAGGGGGTTCCACGACTTTCCAATAGCATCGCTATACGAGATCGACTGGATATACCCCTACGGCTGGCGTCTGCTCGGGAACGCCTAACGACCGATCCGGAAGTGTCGCAATTGTCGAGCTAAGCGCTGTGACATCCACCTCCGGTCTAGTCAGCGAAGGAGCTGAAGTGATGATCAAGAAGCGACTGGTGGCGGCGACCGCGATAGCGACGCTGGCCCCCCTCACCCTTGCCGCGTGTGGTGGCGGCGGGTCAAACGAACCGGGAAGCGAGGGCTCCGCCCCCGAGGCTGTCAGCAGTCTGACGGTACTGGACTACTACACCGAGTCGCCGAGCCATTCCCAGATCGGCGACCAGCTGCAAAAGTGCGGGACCTCGATCGGGGTTGCTACGGTGGACCACCAGTCGGTGCCGGGTCCGACACTGATCCAAAAGGTGCTGCAGCAGGCGTCATCTAAAACGCTGCCCGACGTGCTTATGCTCGACAACCCTGAGATCCAGCAGATCGCCGAGGCAGGTGCGCTGATGCCGCTGGGCGACTTCGGGCTCAACGCCGACGGATATGCACCCGGTCCGGTGTCGGCGGCCACCTACGAGGGCCAGCTGTACGGTCTACAGCCCGGCGCCAACACCCTGGCCATTTTTTACCACAAGGACGTGCTGACTAAGGCGGGCGTGCAGCCCCCGAAGACCTGGGACGAGCTGAAGACCGCAGCCAAAAAGCTGACCACCGACAAGCAGTACGGCTTCGCCTTCAACGCAACCGCGGACTACGAGGGCGCCTGGCAGTTCCTGCCGCCGATGTGGACGAACGGGGGCGACGAGACCGACCTGAAGAGCCCGCAGGTAGCCGAGGCGCTCCAGCTATGGAAGGACCTCGTCGACCAGGGCTCGGTCTCCAAGAGCGCGGTCAACTGGAAGCAGGCCGACGTCAACGACCAGTTCATCGCCGGCAAAGCGGCCATGATGCTGAACGGTCCGTGGCAGATCCCGTCTCTGCAAAGGGAGAAGATCGACTTCGGCGTCGTCCCGTTCCCGATCAACAGGCCCGACCAGACTTCGATCGCCCCGCTCGGTGGCGAGGCGTGGACCGTGCCGGTGACTGGTGACCAAGCGAAGATGGCGAAGGCCGCCGAGCTCGTCAAGTGCATGAACACCGATGAGAACCAGATGATCCGGGCCAAGCAGGGAGGCTTGGTGCCTACCAAGCTCGCCCTCGCCGAGCAGTACAAGGCAGAGGTTCCGTCGATGGCTGGCTTCACCGACGCGGTGGCCAACGCTCGTGCCCGGACTGGCAAGCTCGGCCCGAAGTGGCCGGACACCGCCAAGGTGATCTACACCGGCATGCAGCTCGTGCTTACCGACCAGGCGGCTCCGGCCGACGCGATGGCCAAGGCCGGCGCAAGCTAACCGACCGCGACGGAACGAAGAGGAGTCGGCGCATGTCGGACGCAGAGACGCTGACCACCGCAACCGAGCCCACCGCACCGTCCCCCGAGACCGCGCCGGCCCCTAGACGCGGCCGGCGCGGGGAGCAGATTGCAAAGATCCTTTTCGTGGTCCCGGCCGCACTGACGATCATCGCCCTGTTCGGCTACCCAGTTATCAAGAACCTGGTGATGAGCTTCCAGAACTACACGCTGCGGACGTTCATCAGCGGTGATGCTCCGTGGGTGGGGTTGCAGAACTACGTAGCCGTCGTGACCGACGAGCTGTTCAACAAGGCCCTGGTTAACACTGCGCTGTTCACCATCGGTTCGATCGTCGGCCAATTCGTGATCGGCATGGTGCTGGCGCTGTTCTTCCACAAGAACTTCCCGCTCAACGGGGTTCTCCGCGCGCTGTTTCTGCTGCCCTGGCTGCTCCCCCTGATCGTGGGCAGCGCCGCATGGCGGGCCATCCTCGAACAGGACAGCGGCATCCTCAACGTCACGCTGGAAGGCCTGGGGATCATCGACACACCGATACCATGGCTCACCTCACCGGACGTGGCGTTGATCGCGGTGATCCTGGTGAACATCTGGCTGGGCATCCCGTTCAACCTGACCCTGCTCTACAGCGGATTGCAGGACATCCCGGACGAGCTCTACGAGGCGGGTGCGCTGGATGGTGCGAGCGGCTGGAAGGCATTCTGGAACATCACCTGGCCCAACCTGCATGCCGTGGTAAGCGTCGTGATCATGCTGGGGGTCATCTACACCCTGAAGGTGCTCGACATCATCCTGGGCCTGACCCAGGGTGGTCCGGCCAACGCGACCCAGACGATCGCTCTGATGTCCTACCAGCGCTCGTTCGTGGAGTTCAAGTTCGGTCAGGGCGCCGCTCTGAGCAACATCTTGATTCTCATCTCACTGGTCTTCGCGATCGTGTACCTGCGGGCCACCCGGCGCCGGGTCGACGAGTAAGGAGCAGACGATGGTCACTCATCAGCAGCGACTCGCCGCCCGCCAGACCCGGCGCGGACTCCGTACCGGCATCGCCATCGTCCTGCTCGCCCTGATGCTCTTCCCGGTGTACTGGATGCTCAACATTTCGCTGCAGCCCAGCGGTGGCACTCTGCCGTCGAGCTTCTTTCCCCCGCAGCCGAGCCTGGCGGGTTACGCCACGGCAATTCAGGATCAGGGCCAAAATCTCGTCACCAGCATGGTGATCGCCGTCGGCACGGTGGTATTGACACTGTTGGTCGCTACCCCTTGTGCGTACGCCCTGGCCCAATTTAGGTTCCGCTGGATCAGTTGGGCGCTGCTTGCCATCCTGATCTCGCAGATGATCCCGGGGATCGTGATCGCGAACGCCCTCTACACCGTCTACGAAAACATCGGCCTGCTCAACTCCATCCCCGGCCTGATCATCGCCAACGCCGCACACGCAGTCCCGTTCGGAATCTTGATCATGCGGGCGTTCATGCTTGGAGTGCCTACTTCAATCGTCGAGGCGGCCCGGGTCGACGGGGCCGGCCTGGTCCGCGCGTTCTTGTCCATCGTGGTGCCGATAAGCCGGAACTCGTTGATCACCGTAGGGCTGTTCGCCTTCCTGTTCGCATGGAGCGACTTCATCTTCGCGCTGACCCTGACCACAGAGGGAAACATCACCCCTGTGACGCTGGGCATCTACACCTACCTCGGCTCACACATCTCCAACTGGAGCGCGGTGATGGCCACCGCCATGCTCGCCTCGATTCCGGCCATCATTTTGCTGGTCATCGCACAGAAGTACATTGCCGCCGGCGCCACCGGCGGTGCCGTGAAATAACGGTCGGCTCTCACCGACCTTTGAACCTTGAAGGAACCGCTATGCCCGCAAGCTCGTCCGACCAGGTTCGCGTTCTCGTCTGGGGGGAGAACAGGCACGAGCAGATCGAGCCTCACGTGGCTGCGATCTATCCCGACGGCATGCACAACACCATCGCCGCCGGGATCTCTGAGAACCTCGGTAACCGGGCGCGAGTGACCACCACCACGCTCGACGAGCCCGAGCACGGCCTGACCGAGGAGGTGCTGAACGACCTCGACGTCTTGGTTTGGTGGGGTCACGCGGCGCACGGCGAGGTGTCCGACGAGGTCGTCGAGCGGGTGCACCGGCACGTGATCTCGGGACTTGGCCTGGTGGTGCTGCATTCGGGCCACTGGTCGAAGATCTTCGGCAAGCTGATGGGTACGACCTGTACGCTGCGCTGGCGCAGCGAGCAAGATCGGGAGTTGGTCTGGACCGTCGATCCGACTCATCCGATCACCGACGGTGTCCCGAATCCGATCATCATCGACGCGCAGGAGATGTACGGCGAGTTCTTCGACATCCCGGTCCCCGACGAGCTGATCTTTATATCGTCGTTCACTGGCGGCGAGGTGTTCCGCAGCGGCTGCACCTTCCGGCGGGGGCACGGCAAGATCTTCTTCTTCTCGCCAGGCGACCAGGACTACCCGGTCTATTACCACACTGATGTCCGGCGGGTGATCGCGAACGGCGTGGCCTGGGTGAGAAGCGAGCGGCCGCGGGCGTTGCCCACGCTGCTTCGATACGAGATGGAAGACTTCTTCCACGGCCACGGGTACACCGGCCCGATCGAGTCCCACGAGGAAGATCAGGCCAATGTGCCCAGCACTTGAACCCGTCCGGCTGATCCAGGTCGGTGCCGGTCTGATGGGCCGGGCCTGGCTGGACGTCATCGGAGAGTCGACCGACGTCCGGCTGGTAGGTCTTGCTGACCTCAATCTCGCAGCCGGACAGCGCGCGGCCGCAGACGCCGGGTTCGCCGATGTGGAAGTGACTGCTTCACTTACGGAGCTGCTCGACCGCGTAGAGGCCGATGCAGTGATCAACGTGACCATCCCCGAGGCCCACGCCGAGATCAGCACCACGGCCCTGTTGAACGGGCTCGCCGTGCTGTGCGAGAAGCCGGTGGCCCACACCACCAGTGCTGCCCTGTCCATGGTTGCGGCCGCCGAGGTCAGCGGGCGCCTGCTGATGATCTCGCAGTCCCGCCGCTACTGGCGCAACCTCGATGCGCTGCGGGGGCAGGTCGCGCGGCTCGGCCGACTGGGTCTGGTGGAGTGCAGCTTCTTCAAGGCCCCGCACTTCGGCGGCTTCCGGGAGCAGATGCCGTTCCCGCTGCTGGTCGACATGGCGATTCACCATTTCGACCTCGCCCGTGACCTGATCGGCAGCGAGCCGGCCTGGATCGCCTGCGAGTCGTTCAATCCCGCCTGGAGCTGGTACGCCGGCGACGCGGCCGCCGACGTACATGCGGAGTTTGCCGACGGTACGCGGTTCCTGTTCGCCGGCAGCTGGTGCAGTCCTGGTCTGGAGACTTCGTGGAACGGCAGCTGGCGGATCAGCGGGTCGGGCGGCACGGCCCAGTGGGATGGCGATCACGAGCCGGTCGCGCAGACTGCGGACGGCGAGCCGATCGCAGGCGTGGCCGGTACCGGCCCGGAAGAGATCGCTGGCTCGCTCGCGGAGTTCGTTGCCGCCCTGCGCGACGGTAGCGTCCCCTCAGGAGAAGTGCACAGCAACGTCATGAGCTTGGCGATGGTCGAGGGCGCGGTCCACTCGGCGCAGACCCAGCAGCGGGTGCTGCTCGCCGACCTCCTCGACGAGGCCTATGTACAGGCGCTCGAGATCGAGGAACGGCCGGAGTTGAGAGCAGCACTGGCCTCCTGGCCGCCGGTCCGCGAGGTGATCGGAAACCCTGCCCGGGCCGTCTCGGCCCATCAGCTGAAGGGAGAGCTTCGATGAGTCCGAACGTATTGCGTGTCGGCATGGTCGGTTACGCGTTCATGGGCGCCGCCCACGCCCAGGCCTGGCGTAACGCACACCGGTTCTTCGACCTACCGATCACGCCCGAGTTGACCGCAGTCGCCGGCCGAAACCCGGAAGCGGTGACTGCGGCGGCCGAGCGGCTCGGCTTCGCATCGACCGAGACCGACTGGCACAAGCTGGTCGATCGCGACGACATCGATCTGATCGACATCTGCACCCCTGGCGACACACACGCCGTAATCGCCGTCGCCGCCCTGCAGGCAGGCAAGCACGTGTTGTGCGAAAAGCCGCTGGCCAACACGATCGAAGAGGCAGAGCAGATGGCCGCGGCAGCGCGGGAGGCCGGGGGCGGGGTCTGGGCCATGTGCGGCTTCACCTACCGTCGCACACCTGCCCTAGCACTCGCCCGCCGTCTGGTCGAGGCGGGGCGGATCGGCACTGTCCGCCAGGTGCGGGCGCAGTACCTGCAGGACTGGCTGCACGATCCCGACGCCCCGATGACCTGGCGGCTGGACAAGTCGAAGGCGGGGGCCGGGGCGCTGGGGGACCTGGGCGCTCATCTGGTCGACACCGCCC
>Ga0081538_10000308_pt1 | contig 56278 bp, 50 predicted proteins | sample TabmetS5T2R1_FD_71022 | JGI IMG/M metagenome (GOLD analysis project Ga0081538, IMG submission 71022) | Tabebuia heterophylla rhizosphere microbial communities from the University of Puerto Rico - S5T2R1 | ecosystem: Host-associated > Plants > Roots > Rhizosphere ...
GCGCCGAAGGCCCGGACCGGGGAGTTGACCCCGCCCGGCGTGACGTCGCGGGCTCGGGCGAAGAGGGCGGCACTGCGGGTGAGCTTGTCCGAGGGTGGCACGCGCCCATTGTGCCCCATCTCCTACAGCGTGTAGGAGATGGCCCGTGGGCCGGAACATCGGCCGGACCGGTTTCCCACAAGGAGACCTGACCGTATATTTCGAATATAAGGGGTACATCGGACAAGGCCGTATCGCGCTGGCGTACCGCGTCGTTATCGATATCCCGCGTCACGAAAGGATGCGCGCACCGTCTCATCCACGTAGCCTCGGGTACCAGCGGGTAACGGGAGGAATCGATGTTCGAGAAGGGGACCGCCGGCGGAGATCCGTCCCGGTTGGCGGGCTGGCAGAAGGCGATGGCGATCGTCCCGCTGGCCCTGCTCACCGGTTCGCTGACCTCGGCGGTCGGGAGCCCGAGCGACGACTCGCGGCCCACCGGCGACGTCGCCGCTGCCGACGTCACGGCGCCGGTCGTGCCGACGACGCCGTTCGAGGTTCCCGCGAGCGTCCAGCTCCCCGACACCTTCCCCACCGGCGTCGACCCGCACGCGGGCCCGGACGGCACCCTCTCGACGATCTCGCAGAACGGCATCCCGACCGCTGCGCTGCTCGCGTACCAGCGCGCCGCGACGGTGCTCGCCGAGGCCGATCCCGCCTGTCGGCTCGAGTGGCCCCTGGTGGCCGCGATCGGCCGGGTCGAGTCCGACCACGGGCGGGCCAACGGCAACGTCCTCGACGCCGACGGGCTCTCCCGACCCGGCATCTACGGCATCCCGCTGACCGGTGAGGACGGCACCGCGCACATCAGCGACACCGACAACGGGGTCTACGACGACGACCCGACGTGGGACCGTGCCGTCGGGCCGATGCAGTTCATCCCCAGCACCTGGCAGATCGTCGCGGTCGACGGCGACGACGACGGCGTCAAGAACCCTCAAGACATCGACGACGCCGCCCTCGCGACCGCGGTCTACCTGTGCGCCGGCGACGGCGACCTCAGCACCGACTCCGGAGCCCGCGACGCCGTCTACCGCTACAACCACTCCGACGACTACGTCGACCTGGTGATGTCGATCGCCGCGGCGTACGAGATGGGCGAGTACACGATGGTGCCCAACGGCACCACGTCGCCGACGGTCCTCACCGATCTCGACCACGACGCCCAGCAGGACCCCGACCAGGGCCAGGCCGGTCCGATCGGCGACCTGGGCGGGTCCCCGCAGGGCAACTCCGGTGACGACGACGCGAACGGACCGAACGACGGTCCCGGCGACGACCCGGGCGACGGCAACGGTGGAGACGACGGCGGCAACGGCAACGGCGGGGACAACGGCGGCAACGGCAACGGCGGGGACAACGGAGGCGGCGACGACGGCGGGGACAACGGAGGCGGCGACAACGACTCCGGCGGGCTCGACGACCTTCCTGGCGACGTCAACGACGGCGTGGACGGCACCGTCAAGGTGCTGAACACCCTCGCCGAGGCGACGAAGTGGTGCCAGCGCCAGCTCGCCGACGAGGACGGCATCACCCAGGGCGACATCCAGACCTGCGCCGAGGCCGTCGTCGGTCAGACCGTCACCGAGGCGGCCGACACGCTGAGCGGCCTGCTCGACACCCTGCTCGACGACGTCGTCTGCGGCCTGCTCGGCTGCCAGCGCGAGAACGACTGACCCACCACCCGGCGATCCGCCCCGAATGACCCGGCGATCCGCCCCGAATGACCCGGCGATCCGCCCCGAATGACCCGGTCAGCACCTGTCCAGACAACGGATGCCGCACCCGCGCGTGGTACGTCACCTCCCCCAGGGAACCCGAGGCTCTCAGAAGGGCGTGTCTCGTAGAGGAGTGTCGGGCTGGGCGCTGTCGCAAGCCCAGATGACAAGCGAACTTGACAGCTTCCGACATGTCAAGGATGCTTGACATCATGAGGGAACGTGGTCCGGCAGCGACGCACCGAGCGGTCCCCATCGCAGGCGGCCCTCGGAAAGGCACTCGGTGTCTCCCGGCAGACCATCAATGCCATCGAGGTCGGCCGCTACCTCCCCTCTCGGCCTTTGCCGTGGCGGCGTACTTCGACACCAGGATCAAGGCGCTGCTCGACCCCGCGGAAGGTGACGTGCCATGAAACTGCCCATCGAGAAGGGCTGGCGCGCCGACCTGGCCTGGTACCTGGCCCTGATCATCGCGGTCGGGGTCGCCTTCGGGCTGGGCCAGGGCACGCGGGCCGGCGTGGTCGCCGGCACCGGCATGCTGGCCTTCACCGCGCTGCTTGCCTTGGGGCGCGCCAGGTTCGACGCGTTGCGAGTCGCCGGCGGCGCGGGCGATGAGCGCAACCGCTTCCTTTACGCCCGCGCCCTGGCCGTCTCGGGCGGAGTGCTCGGCCTGGTGGTCACCGGTTGGTTCCTGGTCAGCGTGGCCCGGGGAGCGACCGATCCCGTGCTGATGGTCCTGGTGATTCTGTTCTCGGTGACGTTCCTGGCCAGCGCCGCCGTCGCCGCGAGGAACGGCTGAGATGACGGCCTCGGACCCGCCCATCCAAGTTGCGAACGGGAAGAGACCCGGGCAACCGGTCTGGCTGCTGGTCCTGCTGGCGCCGCTGGTCGCCGAGTTCGTCTCCGGCAACCTGCCGGTCACCTTGCTGTGGCTGCTCGTCGTCTACGCGCCGCTGTACGGCGGTGCCGCCCTGCTGATCCGCGAGGCCAGCCGCCGCAGCCTGCGGCCCTGGCCGGTGGTCGCGTTGCTCGGCCTGGCCTACGGGGTCGCGGAGGAGGCGTTTCTCTCCGGCTCCCTGTTCAACCCGACGTACGCCGAGCTGCGGCTGCTCGACTTTGGGTGGATCCCGGCGCTCGGCATCGGCGCCTGGTGGACGGTCTTCGTCGTCGTGCTGCACTTGGTCTGGAGCATCTGGGTGCCGATCGTGCTCGCCGAGTCGGTGGCGGGCGACATCGCCGAGCGGCCGTGGCTCCGCCGCCGAGGCCTTCTGGTGGCGGCCCTGACGACGCTCTTCGGTGCGGCCGCCGTGGCCGGACTCAGCCTGGCCGAGGAAGGGATGACCGCCTCCGTCACGCAGCTGGTGACCGCGGCCCTCGTGGTCATCGCCCTGTGCCTAGCCGCCGTCGCCGTCGGCCGCCGAGGTCCCACACCTGACGGCACCGACGACGTCGACCGCACCCCTCCCAGCCTGCTAGCCCTGGTCGGTGCCGGGGCGACCGTCGGGCTCGTGTTCCTAGCGGGCGCAGCCCAGCAGGGTCCCGTCGCGGTGACTCTCGGGATTTACGCCGTGCTCCTCGCCTCCGCCCCGCTCCTGCTCCGCCGCTGGGCGAGGCGCCCCGGCTGGGGGTCCGCACAGCGGCTCGCTCTGGCCACGGGCGTCCTAATCCCCCATGTCGGGTTCGCGCTGCTGTGGCCGCCGCTGCTCGACGTACCCGTATGGATCTCCGTCGCCAGTGACACCGTGTTCACGCTCGCGACGGCCGGCTTCCTGTTGGTGGCCTGGCGCCGGCAGCTCACTCCCCAGTGCGACCCTCAAACCCTGACGGTACTTTCTTCACGCTCACCACCGTCCCGGGGCACTGCCTCGTGCTGAGCGCTCGAGCTTCGTCACGCCCCGACCACGAGCCCGGATCGCCTGTCGCCATGGCGAATGAGTGGCCCGCACAACGCTTGCTTCGGAGTCGTCGACGACCTTCAGGCGGACGTCGAGGGCCTGGCTGCGGACGGGCCGGTCGGCGGCATGGGCCAGCACGAGGAATCTGGCGCACGACGACGTACGCGGGCCAAGGGGATCATTGTCTCGCTGGCCCAGCGGATCGGCTGACTTGCGAGCGATCGCTCCCCGCCACTGGGTCATACCGCCGCCACTGACTCTGACGACCCCCGGCCGTCCGCTGTCGCAGATGTCACCTATCCGCAGCCCCTGTCGCTCACCAGCGCGGCGCCATCGGAGCCGATACTGCCGATGGAGGCATTCGACAGGTTGGGCGTGTTAGTCGCCGGGGTCGAGCAGCAGTTTGGTGCCGGTCAGCTGGATCTGCTCGTCGTATCCGCCCAGCACGAGCAGGCGGTCGCCCAGCAGGCCGGTGGTGGAGAACGACGCCGGCATGGTCCCGGCGGCGACCACGGCGCGGCTGGTGCCGGTCCGGACGTCGAGGATCTCGACGCCGGGTCCGCCACCGGCGACGGCGACTCGGCCGTCGGGCAGCACCGTGGCCGATCCCGACAGCTTGTAGCGTCCGGCAGTCAACCGGGGGCCGGGCAGGAACCGGCCCCGCTCGGGATCGAAGACCTCGGTGGTGTCGAGCAAGTTGACGTCATCTGACGTGCCGCCGATCACGAGCGCTCGACCGGACGCCAAGGTGACGACGGTGTGCTTGAACCGTGCCGTGATGAGTGGAGCCAGGTTCTCGAGCGTGCCGTCGGGGTAGATCCGGACGGCGAGGTCAGATGCCACCCCCGGCTTTTGCTGGCCGCCCACCACCAGCACGCTGCCGTCGGCCAGCGACGTCGCGGCCAGAGCGTCGACGGCCACCGGAAGGTCCGGGCCGCGGGTGAACTGTCCGGTCGTCGGGTCGAACAGCTCGGTCGTGGAGGTGTACGTCGACGGCCCCACCCAACCTCCGGCGACGACAACGCGGCCGTCGGCCAGCATGGCGGCGGCGTGACCGCCTCGCCCGGTCGACAGCGGCGACACCGGTGTCCAGCGTCGGTTCGCCGGGTCGTAGACCTCCGCACTCGACAGCGGAGGCTGGCCCTCGGCGGCCCAGCCGCCGACGATCAGGACCCGCCCATCCTGCAGTGCGGTCGCGGTGTGGCCGTCGCGTGCCTTCGCGAGGGCACCGACGCGTTCGACGTCGTGCTCGGTGACGAGGTAGGCACTTGAGGTCGCCGTCGTACATCCATCGACCACACAGCCACCGGCGACCAGCAGCGATCCGTCGGGCAGCGCCGTCATGGTGTGCGCGGCACGTCCCGCCAGGTCAGGTGCAGCCGGCGGCAAGATGGGCGACGTCGAAGCGGCTGGTGTCGATGGCATCGGGTCGCCCGGACGTGCATCCCGTGAGCGGTCAGCCGTGCAGCCCGCGAGCAGCGCGAACACCGCGAGCCACGGAGCAAGCCTTACGCACAAGCCCGTGACGGTGCGCATGCTGCGGAACGGGTGCACGGCTACCTCTCGGGAGACTTACCTCTTCGATCGGGCGTACACCGCCGCGCACCAATGAGTTCCCGCTCAGGGACCGGCGAGGACCGCGCACGTCTCGGTCTCGTCGAGGTCGAGCAAGCAACGACACGTCACCACCTGCCGCAGCCCCGCGAGAGCTGGGCCAGCCCACGCACCAGGGCGGCCTGCCGCTCCGCCGACAGTAACTGTCGGCAGGATCCTTCCAGCCGGGCCAACAGCAGCGGCTGGGACTGCTCCCACGCCCGGCGTTCCCGCGACCCGAGCCGGGCGGCGGCAGGGCGGCGGTGCGGATCGCCACCGGAGCATGACGTGCCACCAGCTCGGCGTACGCATCCGCCGCGTAGGGCAGGCCAATCAAGGTGCTCGCTCATGCCGATGACAGCGCGTTGAAGTTCAGCCGCGGTGGCTCCGTATCGCATCCAGCAGAGCCGTGCGCACGAGTACGTGGGCGGGAGGAGGCAACTCCTCAAGGCCGAACCATCCGATGTCGTCGTGTTCATCGGGAGCGACGTTGGCCGGCGTTCCCTGCCAGTCACGCACAAGCCAAGCGCTCACGAGTGCGGGCTCTTCTGCAGGTCCTGCGGTCAGCCGACACAGATGAAACGCCGAACCCGTCCCAATCTGCACGCCGAGTTCCTCGTGCAGCTCACGCGTCAGCGCGCCGAGTTCTGACTCGCCAGCCTCAATGAGTCCACCAGGCAAATCCCACACGTCCGGGTACGCACGCTTGCTCGGACTCCGATGCACGAGTAGGACTCGACCTTCACGAACCAACGCGCCGACAACGACCTGATGCACTCGCGGATTAGAGCATGGACATCCGACAAGCGAACGTCCGCTCATGCCGCTGACCGCGCGGACTCAGACAGGCGTCATACCGCCGCGAGCGAACGTCGGGGTGCGCTCGAACCGAGGCGCCGGCATGCGTGCGATCTGCCGAGGAGCGGATTGTGGGCGGCGCCGGCCGTTGGATGTTCTGAGGGGGTCTAGAAGCCGGCCAACAGGTGACCGAACCGATGAAGGGTCAACACCGAGCGCACTCCTCTGCTGAAAGTCGTGCAGTCGAGTACCTGCGTATTACCGCCGCCATGGGCAGGGCCCTCTCGTGCCGATGTGCGGTCGGTCCCGCCGCGCATACGCTTTGTAGGTGCAGGACCCCGACGATGGTGCACGGCAACAGCCGACAGAAACGCTTCAGGCTGGCTCATCTCGACCGCCGTTGTTCCAGAAGGTCCCGACCGCGTGGCGACAACACGGCGTGACCTTCATCGGCTTCGTGCTCGGCATTGCCGCCGGCGGCGGCGCCATGCTGTGGTGGCAGGCACGACCTGAGCCACCACCCCCTTTCCATCCAGACGAACACGCCGTCGAACTCATACTTTTCGAAGCCCCACTACCCCGGACGTCCCCAAGCGGCAGGGAATCCGCAATCAGTCCACTGCAGGTCGACGGCGCCGTCCTCCTGTCCGGACTCGTTACCTCCACCGTCATAGGGATCGGCACCCCAGACGACAGTCTCGTCGTCCGCGCTGCTGCCCTGCCCGTAACGGTCTCGCCAACCGCTCGGTACCAGGCGGTAAATCTCAAGATCATCGTCCGAGACTGCAAGGCCGCAACCCGCTGGACACCAGTCGATCGGCCTTTCACCATCACCTGGCGAGACGAGTACGGCAGGGCACACTTGGACCGGGCAGGCGACTTTGGCACGTTCATCGCCAGCACGCTGAACCGCTACGTCGACCGCGCGTGTGACCACGCACCCAAACAGGTGAGTGCTCTCAACCGCATTGACCATGCCACCGCGCGACACGGCAACCGACCGTCGGGCGTTGATCTCCACTCATGCCACTGTCCGAGCCCGGAGAACGCGCGTCTTTCCGCCGCCTGCCGGGGCGAGGCAATCGACTGGAGCTGGCCGATGAGCGGTTATGCGGATCTCCGCCGCATGGTGGCGCTCTCAGCTGCTCGGTGAGTTGATCGTGTCGAGGTCACGCAGCGCGAATCGCAGGTGTTCCCAACTCTCGTGGGCAGCGATCGCCTCGCTACCATTCCTGGATGACCAACGACCACCCCGCGCTGGCCGAGCTCACCCGGATGGCCCAGCAATCGGCGGAGGCTTATCTCGCCGGCGACCTCGACACCTACGCAAAGGTGCTGCCGCACGCCGACGACTTCACGCTGATGCCGCCGTTCGGTGGGCCGATCAGGCAGGGCTTCGTCCTGGACGACGAGACGCGCGAGGCCACCCGGTCCACCTTCCGGGGCGGCCAGGTGGAGGTCGAAATCGACGCGTCGTACCTGACCGACGACCTCGCCGTGCTCGCGGTGGTGGAGCGACAGCGCGGCCTGGTGGGCGACCTCACCGAGCAGGACTGGTCGCTCCGCGTCACGCTCGCGTTCCGACGGGACGGCGGTCAGTGGCGGCTGGTTCACCGGCATGCGGACGCGCTGGTCCACACCATCGGCTGGAACACCCTCTCGCAGCTTGCGCGCGGCGAGTTGCCGGACTGAGCTACGTCCAACAGTCGCCGTTGTCTGTCAGACGAGCCCGACATCGCGACACGACCTGCGTCTTACCGCCGCCGCTCCAGCACGACAACCTGCACCCTGTGTTGCCTCGCCGCTGGTGAGCGGCTCCATGGCGTGTCGAGCTGCGACGGTAGCAGGCGACTCGTCCTGGCACTGGCAAAGCGGCGCAGTGAGCGGCGCGGACTCGACCCGGCCAGTCCGGACTACGGCGCTAGAGAGCTCGGATCGGATGGGATGTCGACCGCGTGCTCCCTGAGGGCTGCCAGGGGCACGATCCTCAGCGCCGCCTCGTTGGTGGCGGCCAGCACGACCGGCGCCGCGACACCGTCGACATGGGCTCGCGCCCAATTCACCGCGGTCACGCACCAGCGGTCGCCCGGCGACAGACCCGGAAAACCGTACTCAGGTATCGGTGTCGAGAGGTCATTGCCGATGCCACGCTGATGGTCCAGAAACTCAGCCGTGACGACCGCGCAAATGGTGTGGCTACCCGGATCCTCCGGACCGGCGTTGCAGCAGCCGTCCCGAAAGAAGCCAGTGACCGGATCCGTACCGCACGGTTCCAGCTCGCCACCCAGGACATTGCGCTGTGTCATAAAGCCAGCATCCCGCACGACGGTCAGATCCATGCCGCCAGGCAAGCTGCGTCTTTCCGCCGCGAAGGCGGCCGTGCCCTACCGCCGAGTGGAGCCCTATCGCTCAGATACGGCTACTACGCCAAGGCTGTCGATTTCGGACGCAGTTCCATCGGCCGACTCGACCATCCCGTCTACGTGGTCGCGCGCACCCGCTCACGAGCCGCTCCAGGTGTACGCAACCGACCGTCAGCGAGACGCGCCGAATCGGTGACGCACCACCCTCCGGCGCAGGGTGGGCGACGCCTCAACCTCGTAGCCGGCGTCGAGGAAGACCTGGAGTAGCCCGACCGACGCCTCGTCCCAGATCACGGTCTTCCCAGGCGCCGGCTCGGTGGGGTAGCCCTCGAGGACGCTAGCGCCGACCTGCCTGCCGTACTCGACGGTCGCGGCGGCGAGCTCATACATCAGCCCCTGTCGACGGAAGTCCTTACGCACCACGAAGCAGGTGACCGACCAGACGCCCTCGAGGTCGGGGTCCATACGCATCCATGACTTCTGCCGGGCCCAGATCCTCGGGTAGTTCTTCCGCGGCTCGACGGCGACCCAGCCAGCCGGCTCGCCGTCGACGTATCCGATGAGGCCGGACGTTGGGCCGCTCGTGCCGCAGCCGGCCTGCTCCATGAGCGCGGCGTCGCGCTCCTCCTGGGTCGTGTCGCGCCAGATCCAGCCCGGGACCTTGAGCACCTGGCAGCAGCACCTGCGGGCGCCGCCGGCTTCGAACACGGCCTCGACGTCCTCTCTCGTCGCGTCGTTAGCCGGTCGCCAGGTGAACTCGGGCATACCGCGAGCGTAGTGGCGGGCTGGCGCCATGACGACGCCGCGTCGGTCGATCTGTGACCTCGTTGGTGCGTCAAACCGCCGCCTGTCGGCGTGACCCCAAGGCCTGCGGATGTTGGCGGGTGTGGTCAGGGCCGAGTGTCCCGCCGCGGCCAGCCAGCGCCGGCCGCGGAAGCCGCTCCGAGTACGGCGACCACGACGGCGACCGCGACGACTTGCCCACCGGCTGTTCGGCGCTCACCGCCCGTGCGACGACGCCGCTCTATCCCCGGTGTGGCCGTGCTTACGTCGCGGCATGTTCCCCCCATCCGTCCGACCGCTCGCATCGAACCCACCCGAGAAGAGTGTGATCAGCCTCCGGCTCACTGGGAGACCCCGCATGGACACGCACGACACGCAGACCAGCCCACATCGCGGCAAGGCCGTGGTGACCGCCGCGGTGGCCGCAACCCTGAGCGCGGCTTCGCTCGTGGTGGCCGCACGGGCTCCGGCCAGTTCGGCGACCGAGCCGGCAACGGTCGGCGCGCCGGCAGCCGCAAGTGTCCTGGGCGTCGGCACCCTCAACGGCGGTCCCCTCGGGGTCGGCTCCGAGGCACGGGGCAAGGATCGGCGGCCGGCGGACCATTCCGGAGCCTTCCTCTACCGCAACGGCAGGTACACGCCGCTCGACGGCGTGCCTGGCGCGCCGGTGACGGCTCACATCGGTATCAACAACCGCGGCCAGATCGTCGGCGGCTACCCGGTCGACGGGTCGACGCTGTTGCGTGGTTTCGTCCGCGACAGGCGGGGCGACTACGACGGCTTCGATGCCGCCGCCGGCGCCCCCGATCGCGTCACAACGCCATGGGACGTCAACGATCGTGGCGCGATCGCCGGCACCTACGCGGTCGGCTCCGCCGCCGACCCCGACTCTGCCCAGTTCCACGGCTTCGTACGGAGCCCAGGCGGCGCGATCAGAACCGTCGACGTTCCCGGTGCGTCGATCACCGGCGCGAACGGAATCAACAACCGCGGAGCGGTGGTCGGGACATATGTGGATGCCGACGGACGCTCCCATGGCTTCCTGCTCGAGCGGGGTGCGCTCACCCCGATCGACCCGCCCAGAGCTGCCGCTGACGCCTACCCGGGTACGGCGCAAGTCCAGGCCACCGACATCAACGATCACGGCCAGATCGTCGGCGTCTACCCAGACGCGAAGGGCAGGTTCCACGGGTTCCTCTACTCCAACGGCCGGTTCACCCAGCTCGACCCGCCCCGGGCGGCGGGGAACCAGAACGGCTTCGGCGCGACCGCCGCCTTCGGTATCAACAACCGCGGCCAGGTCGTGGGCCAGTACGTCGACACCAAGGGAGTCCTGCACGGCTACCTATGGGAGCGAAAGCGTGGCTTCGAGACCATCGATCCCCCTGGCGGAGCGGCCATCTCCTGCGCCGAAGACACCCCGATCGGCCGAGTGTGCGGGACCGTGGCTGTGGACATCAACGATCGGGGGCAGATCCTCCTACCCGGTCCAGAATCGGGCGTCTTCAAGGGAGCCGGACCCGGCTAGAGCCGAGCGAACGTCCTCAACGGATCCACCGCGACTGGCGCACTGCGCCACCCGCATCATTCCGCCGCGTTCCGGGCGGCGACGGTTCGGACGTGCCGTCGGTGTGGTCGCCGTTGGTCATCAGCTCGACATGCCCGTCGGTCCGGTCCAGGTGCGAACCGGGTGGTCGAGGGCCTGCCCAGCGCGATTGACCCGAGTGTGCGGCTGTGATGCCGTGACCCGGGTCCAGCATGTTGTCGGACCGCGCTGCCACGATGCCGTGCATGACAACCGATGCGTATACCGCCGGCCGGGAGTTCCTCGATCGAGAGGGACGCCTCGTCGAGCGACGTCTCGCGGCTGTGATCTTCGACGGCGCCGACCCGTCCGGCGCGGTCGACGCGGTTCGCGCATACCGCAACGCCGATGGCGGCTTCGGCCACGGCCTCGAGCCCGACAAACGCTGCCCGGCCAGCCTTCCGATCGATGTCGAGTTCGCCCTCGGTGTCCTGCTTGCAGCGGACATCACCGGCCAAAGCCGCGACGCCGACGACATGGTCGACGGCGCGTGCGACTGGCTGGCCTCCGTGGCCGCGCCGGACGGCGCGGTTCCGTCGGCCTTCCCGGTTATCGAGCGCTACCCGCGCGCCGAGCACTGGTCGGACTGGGCCTACACCCCCGCCCTCAACCCGAACGCCGGACTGGCCGGCCGACTGCACGCGATGGCCGTCAGACACCCGTGGCTGAACCGAGCCACCGAATGGTGCTGGAACCGGCTCGAGTCCGGCTTCGACGAGGACGCCCACGCCCTCGGCGAGGTGCTGATGTTTCTCGCCCACGTGCCCGACCGGGACCGAGCCGAAGCCGTCGCAGCACACGTCGGTGCCTGGCTCGCGAAGCCACCCCGCTGGTACCGGGCCGACCCAGCAGATCCCGCGTACGGGCAGACGCCGCTTCACCTGGCACCCACCCCCGACAGCCCATGGCGGCAGCTGTTCGACGACGCCACCATCGACGGCCACCTCGACCGGCTCGCCGCCGACCAACAACCCGACGGCGGCTGGCCGATCACCTGGGAACCGCCCAGCCTCGACTCCACGCTGGCCTGGCGCGGAATCGAAACCCTCCGGGCACTGCGCGTCCTGCGTGCCTACGGCCGCTGACACGCGGCCGCTTCTTGCGAACGAGGTCAACCTCAGTCCATCACGGCGCGTGGATCTGGCCGCGAATCGTACGCTTCCCGAGATTGCGTCTATCGCCGCGAGTGACCGTCAGCGCATCCGGTGCGCGACCTCGGTGGCCCAGTACGTGAGTACGACGTCGGCGCCGGCTCGGCGCAGTCCGATCAGGATCTCGTCGATGGCCCGATCGCGGTCGATCCAGCCGTGCGCGGCGGCGGCCTCGACCATGGCGTACTCGCCGGAGACGTTGTAGGCCGCGACCGGCACGTCGACCGCCTCGCGGATGTCGCGGACGAGATCGAGGTAGCCGAGCGCCGGCTTCACCAGGACGATGTCGGCGCCCTCCTCGACGTCGAGCACCGCCTCCCGGACCGCCTCGCGGGCGTTGGCCGGGTCCTGCTGGTAGGTGCGCCGGTCGCCTCGCAGCGACGACGCCACCGCCTCCCGGAACGGGCCGTAGAACGCCGAGGCGTACTTCGCGGCGTACGCGATGATCCCGGTCGATGAGTAGCCGGCCGCGTCCAGCGCCGAGCGTACGGCGCCGACCTGACCGTCCATCATGCCGCTGGTGCCGAGCAGATGCGCCCCGGCCGCCGCCTGCGCCACCGCCATGCGGCCGTAAATCTCCAGGGTCGCGTCGTTGTCGACCTCGCCACGGTCGTCGAGCACACCGCAGTGTCCGTGGTCGGTGAACTCGTCGAGGCAGAGGTCGGTCATCACGGCGACGGTGTCACCGGCCTCGGCCACGGCGTCGGCGATCGCGACGTTGAGGATGCCGTCGGGGTCGACGGCGCCGGAGCCGACGGCGTCCTTCGAGGCCGGGATGCCGAAGAGCACCACGCCTCCGACTCCGGCCGCGGCGGCCTCCGCGATCGCCTTGCGGGCCGAGTCGCGAGTGTGCTGGACGACGCCCGGCATCGACTCGACGCGCACCGGCTCGTCGATGCCCTCGCGGACGAACATCGGCAGCACCAGGTGCCGGGCCGACACCGACGTCTCGGCCACCAGGCCGCGGATCGCCGCGGTACGACGTAGCCGGCGCGGCCGGCTCGACGGGTATCCCATGGCCACCATCCTCCCCTACCGTGCCGCGCGCCGCGCGGAGGTCCGCCGGCTGGAGCTCCGTCGGCCGGACGGACGCCGCTGCGACGGCCGCAGCACCGGCTCGCCCGACTCGATCAGGTTGACCCGACGCTCGGCGCCGAAGTCGGCCAGCGCCTCGGCGAGCTCCTCGGCCGACGGGTTCGGCGCCATCACGTCGACCCGCAGGCCGTGCTCCTCGGCCGTCTTGACCGTCTGCGGTCCGATGCAGGCGATCACCGTGCTCGTGTGGGGCTTCCCGGCGATGCCGACCAGGTTGCGCACCGTGGACGACGAGGTGAAGAGCACGGCGTCGAACTTGCCGGCCTTGATCGCCTCGCGGGTCGGCGCGGGCGGCGGCGCGGCTCGCACGGTCCGGTAGGCGGTGACGTCGTCGACCTCCCAACCGAGCTCGACGAGGCCGGCCACCAGCGTCTCGGTCGCGATGTCGGCGCGGGGCAGGAACACCCGGTTGATCGGGTCGAGGACCTCGTCGTAGGGCGGCCAGTCCTCGACCAGACCGCGCGCCGACTGCTCGCCGGACGGCACCAGGTCGGGCTCGATGCCCCAGGTCCGGACCGCCTCGGCGGTCTTCTCACCGACGACGGCGATCTTCAGGCCCGAGAACGCCCGCGAGTCGAGGCCGTACTCCTCGAACTTCTCGCGTACGGCCTTGACGGCGTTGACCGACGTGAAGGCGATCCACTCGTACCGGCCCTCGACGAGGCCGCGGATCGCCCGGTCCATCTGCTGGGGGTTGCGCGGCGGCTCGACCGAGATGGTCGGGACCTCCTCGGGGACGGCGCCGTGCGAACGCAGTCGCTGCACCAGGCCACCCGACTGCTCCTTCGTTCGCGGCACCAGTACCCGCCAGCCGAACAGCGGCTTGGTCTCGAACCACGACAGCGTCTCGCGCAGCTCGACGACGTCGCCGACGACCATCACGACCGGACCGGCGAGCTCGGCCTCCTTGGCCGCGGCGGCCAGCTCGTCCAGCGTCGACACCACCGTGATCTGCTCAGTGGTCGTGCCTGCGCGGGTGACGGCGACCGGAGTGTCGCGGTCGCGGCCGGCCTCGACGATGGCCGTGGCGACCTCCTCGATCGACGCGGCCGTCAGCAGCACGACGATGGTCTGCTTGCCGGCGTACGCGGTCCAGTCGACCCGGGCGTCCGTGACGCGTACGAGGGCGACCTCGCGCCGGTTGCGGGTGGTCACGGGGATGCCGGCGTACGCGGGAACGCCGGAGGCGGCCGAGACGCCGGGGACGATCTCGAACGCCACGCCGGCCTTGCGGCAGGCCTGTGCCTCCTCCGGCCCGGTGCCGTGGAGGAAGGGGTCGCCGGCGAGCAGGCGGACGACCCGGCCGGCCGCCTTGGCGTGCTTGACCACGATCCGACCGCGAGCCGCGTGGGTCAGCGGGACGCCGTCGTCGCCGAACCCGCCGTCGACGAACTCGACCTCGTCGTCGCCGCGCAGGTCACGGACCAGGTCGGCATGGCTCGGCAGCTCGGTGATGACGACGTCGGCGGCCTGGATCAGCCCGACCGCCTTGATGGTCAGCAGGTCGGAGTCGCCAGGGCCGGCGCCGACGAAGCTCACCCAGCCCACCGGAGCCCGGGTCGACTTGGACTTCGTCGAGCTCGAGCTGGCGGCGGCCTGCTTGCTTCGGGAGGCAGACATGGTCACGGCGTTCTTCTTCCTCGCTTGCCGTAGGGGTGATGGGGTCACGAAACCCGCTCCTTGTACAGTTCGGCGGCTCCATCGGTCAACATCTGCTCGGCGAGGCGGCGCCCGACGTCGTGGGCCTCGTCAGGCGGACCGACGATGGACGTCCGGATCTGCGAACGTCCGTCGAGGTCGAGGGCCACGGCGCGAAGCCACAGCTCGTCGCCGTCGCCGCCATCGGCGATCTCGCCGAGGGCCCCGACCGGCGCCGCGCACCCGGCCTCCAGCGTCGCCAGCAGGCTGCGCTCGGCCGTCACCGCGGCTCGCGTCGCCGGATCGTCCAGCGCCGTCCGCACCAGGGCGACCAGATCGTGGTCGCCGGCGCGACACTCGACCGCGAGCGCTCCCTGTCCAGGCGCCGGGAGCATCTGCAGCGGGTCGAGGACCTCGGTGACGTCGTCGAGCCGACCCAGCCGGGCCAGACCCGCCCGGGCGAGGACGACGCCGTCGACCTCGCCGAGGCGCAACGCCTTGTCCATCCGAGTGTCGACGTTACCGCGAATCGGCACCACATCCAGACCGAGTCCAAGGGCGTGGATCTGGGCGGCCCGCCGCGGCGACCCGGTGCCGATCGTCGCGCCGTCGGGCAGCTCGGCCAGGGTGAGCCGGTCGCGGGCGACCAGGACGTCACGCGGGTCCCGCCGGGTCGGCACCGCCGCCAAGGCGACGTCGACGTCGGTGGCGGTGGGGAGGTCCTTGAGCGAGTGCACGGCGACGTCGACGTCGCCGCGCAGCAGCGCGTCGCGCAGCGCCGAGACGAACACGCCCTGCCCGCCGAACTCGGTCAGCGGCCGGTCGGAGACGTCGCCCTCCGTCCGCACCGGCACCAGCGTCGTGGGACGGTCGAGGGCGGCCCGCAGGCGGTCGGCGACCTCGGTGGCCTGGGCCCGGGCGAGTCGGCTCCCGCGGGTACCGATCCGCAGCTCGGCGGCGGTCATGAGCCCGCTCCGTCCCGAGACGACCCGCGGACCCGGGTGACGGCGTCCACAGCGGCCTGGTTGAGCGAGAACAGCTCGGCCAGGGCGTCGGCGTACGACACGCCGCCGGGGCGGTGGGCGAGCTCCTTCATCCGGACGGTCGGCGCGTGCAGCAGCTTGTCGGCGACCCGGCGTACGGTCTGCGCCAGCTCGTCGCGTACCTCCGGCGTCAGCTCGGGCAGCCGGCCGTCGAGCCGGTCGAGCTCGGCCGCCACCACCTCGGTCGCCATCGAACGCAGCGCGACGACCGTCGGTGTCACTCGAGCGGCTGCCCGCGAGGCGAGGAACGCCGCAACCTCACCGGCGACGATCTCCCGCACCTGCTCAGCGTCCGCGGCCACCGGCGAGTCGGCCAGCGCCCGTACCAGGGTCTCGATGCCGACCAGGGTGACGCCGGGCAGGTCCGCCGCGGCCGGATCGACGTCGTGCGGCATCGCGAGGTCGATCAGCGCGTACGGTCGGTCGCCGGCCCGGTTCGTCCGGTCCCGTAGGGCCGCGGCGAGCGTACCCGCGTCGATCACCACCCCGGTGGCGCCGGTGCAGGACACCACCACGTCCACCTCGGCGAGCAGGTCCGGCAGCGTGTGGAGCCCGGCCGCCTGGCCTCCGACGTCGGCCGCCAGGACCTCGGCCCGCTCCTGGGTCCGGTTGACCACCAACACGTCGGCCGCCCCGCGCCGATCCAGCGCCGCGACGGCGAGCCCCGCCATCGCGCCGGCGCCGACGACCAGGGTCCGCCGGCCCTCGATCGGGCCGACGCTCGCCTCGATCCGGTCCAGCGCGACCGCGACGACCGACGGTCCGGTCCGGTCGATGTCGGTCTCGGCATGGCCGCGCTTGCCGACCCGGAGGGCCTGCTGGAACAGCACGTTGAGGGCCGGCCCGACGCTGCCGAGCTCCTGGGCCCGACGCAGCGCGGCCCGGACCTGGCCCAAGATCTGGCTCTCGCCGACCACCATGGAGTCCAGGCCGGCCGCGACCGAGAAGAGGTGCGCCACGGCGGCCTCGTCGTAGTGCACGAGCAGGTGGGGGACGACGTCGGCGGTGGGGCTGCCGGCGCGGTCCGACAGCAGTCGCGAGACGTCCTCGACGCTGCCGTGGAACCGGTCGACCTCGACGTAGACCTCGACCCGGTTGCAGGTCGACAGCACGACCGCCTCGGTGACGTGCTCGGTGTCGAGCAGGTCGGTGGCGAGCTTGCCGGCGCCCTCGTCGTCCAGCGCGAGCCGCTCGAGCAGCTCCACCGGTCCGGTCTTGTGCGACATCCCGACGACCAGCACGCTCATGACGCGGCCTCGCTCTCGTGCTCCGGCGCGTCGAGCATCTTCGTCGCCGGCGCCATGCCGTTCGGGGCGTCGGCGCCGTCGACCGCAGCCTTGCGCTGCTCGTGGTACGCCAGGATCTGCAGCTCGATGGACAGGTCGACCTTGCGTACCTGGACGTCGGCCGGGACGGCGATCACGGAGGGGGCGAAGTTCAGGATGCTCGTCACGCCGGCCCGGACCAGTCGGTCGGCGACCGCCTGCGCCTCGGAGGCGGGCGTCGTGATCACGCCGATCGAGACTCGGTGCTGCTCGATCAGCCGCTCGAGATCGGCCATGTCCTCGATCGTGTGGGAGCCGATCCGGCTGCCGATCAGCTCCGGGTCGGTGTCGACCAGTGACGCGATCCGAAACCCACGCGTCGTGAAGCCGGCGTAGTTGGCCAGCGCCTGACCGAGGTTGCCGATGCCGACGATGACGACGGCCCAGTCCTGGGTGAGCCCGATCTCGCGCGAGATCTGGTAGCGCAGGTACTCGACGTCGTAGCCGACCCCGCGCGTGCCGTAGGACCCGAGGTACGACAGGTCCTTGCGCAGCTTCGCCGAGTTGACGCCGGCGGCCGTGGCCAACTGCTCCGACGAGGCGGTCGCCACACCCTGGTCGGCCAGCGCCGTCAGGGCGCGCAGGTAGACCGGCAGCCGGGCCACTGTGGCCTCCGGCGTGCCGCGCTGCTGGCGCAGGTCGGTGTCCTGCGCCGGGCGTCGAGTACGTGAGTCAGTCACCATGCTCCTGGCGCCGCCTGGGCGAGGCTCTCGACGAGCCGGTGCGGCGGCGGTGAGTCCCACTCTAGGATTTTGTGAACGTGAGAACAAAATCGAGCAGGTGAGAACCCCGGAACACCGCGTCGCTCGAGTTCCGAGTTGTGGGGGGTGAGACGCCGCGTACACCCACCACAAGTCGGAACTCGACCGAGGCCGAGCTGTGGATAGAGCGATTCGGGCTCCGATGGGGACTAGGAATCAGAGTGTGACAGCACCGACGCCGATTCCGGACGCACTCAAGACCGCCCCGTTCACGCTTGCCGACGCCCGGAAGCACGGCCTCGAACGCAGCGTCCTGCGTGGGGAGCGCTTCCGACATCCATACCGAGGCGTGTACGTCTGGCACGAGCTGCCCGACGATCTGTCCACCCTGGTGGATGCCGCGCGACTCATCCTGCCGCGACAGGCGTTGCCCAGCCATCGGACGGCGGCAGCACTCTGGTCCGCCCCGGCCCCACCACCGATCCGCCCGAGCTTCTGGGTGCCTCGCTGGGCGACCGGACTCAACATCGAGGGCGTCGAGCTCCATTGGTACCTCGATCGTCCCACCAGGCAGTGGATCGACGGCCGGCTCGTCACTTCGGCGGTACGCACCTTCATCGACATGGCCGCGGACCTGAGACTGGTCCGGCTCACAGCACTCGGCGACTTCTTCGTACGAAGCAAGGCCTGCACGAAGACCGAGCTCCTGCACGCCACGTCAGAGCCGCGTCGACGCCACATCAACCTCGCGTACGCGGCGGCCAAGCTGGTGCGGCAAGGTGTGGACTCGCCCCAGGAGACCGCCCTTCGCGTCCTCCTCGAACTCGGCGGCTGCCCGCCACCAACGGTGAATCGCGACGTCTTCGACGAAGCCGGTGGTTGGCTGGCGCGGCCAGACCTCTCGTATCCCGAAAGCAAGATCGCGATCGAGTACGACGGAATGCATCACGAGCGGGATCCAGAGCAACGCCGGCGAGACATTCTCCGAAACGAGAACCTGACTGCCGCCGGTTGGATCGTCATCGTGGTGACGAGCGCAGACCTCCGACGCCGTCCGGAGCGGACGCTGCAACGCGTGCTGGACGCCCTCGGTCGGCGCGGGCACCCTGCGGCTCCACGGTTCGCCTCCGACGACTGGCGTCTCCACTTTCGCTGACCCCCGGTCGAGTTCCGAGTTGTGGTGGGTCGACGCGGCCCGACACCCTCCACAACTCGGAACTCGAGCGGACCAGCCGCCGGTCAGGCGAGGGCCGAGCGGAGTCGATCCGGGTCGACCCGCCAGATGTCGTGCTGCCGGCCGTCGACGAAGACCACCGGGATCTGCTCCCCGTACCGCGCCATCAGGTCGGCGTCCTGGTGGATGTCGACCACCCGCCAGGACACCCCGACGGCGGAGCACACCCGGTCGACGACGGAGTACGCGTCGTCGCACAGGTGGCAGCCAGGCTTGCCGTAGACCACGACCCGCGCCCCGCTGGGCGAATCGACCCGGTTCATCCCAGCCCCAGGGCGTCGCGTCGCGCCTGGGCCCGCAACCGGCCCTTGGCCACCTTGCCGGTCGCCGAGTGCGGCAGGCCCTCGACCACCGTGATCTGCTTCGGCCACTTGAAGCGGGCCAGGCTCGTCTCGCAGCGGGAACGCACGGCGTCGACCAACTCCTCGGTCGACGCGGCCGGGTCGGAGGCGACGACGAACGCCTGCACCGCCTCGCCGGTCTCCTCGTCCGGTGCGCCGATCACGGCGGTCTCGGCGACGCCGGGTACGTCGGCGATGACCTCCTCGACCTCGGTCGGGTAGACGTTGAACCCGGAGACGATGACGAGCTCGCGCAGTCGGTCGACCAGGACCAGGTCGCCGCCGGGAGTGAGCACGCCGATGTCGCCGGTGGCGTACCAACCCTGGTCGTCCGGGCCGTCCACGCCGTCGGGCCAGTAGCCCGAGAACAGGTTGTCGCCGCGGACCCAGATCTGCGCCGGGTCGTCGCCCGCGACCGGGCGACCGCTGGCGTCGCGGATCTCGATCTCCACACCGGGGATCGCGCTGCCCACGGAGCCGGGGACCGCCGCTCCCTCGGCCGCGGTCAGCGTCGACGTCACGACCGGGGACGCCTCGGTCAGGCCGTATCCCTGGTGCACGGCGACACCGGCGGCCGACTCGAACTCCTCGGCGAGGTCGACGTCGAGGGGAGCGGCGCCGGACAGCACGAAGCGGAGACCGGTCAGCTTGTCGCGCAGGTCCTCGCGGCCGGCCCACGCCGCGATCACGGGAGGCGCGACGGGAAGGTTGGTGACCCGGTGCTCGGCGACGAGGTCCAGGGTGGCGTCGGCGTCGAAATGGTCGAGCAGCACCATCCGCGCCCCCTGCGCGAGGACCTGGCCGAGCACGCAGTTGAGGCCGTAGACGTGGAACAGCGGCAGCAGGCCGAGAACGACGTCGTCAGGGCGCATCGGCGCCGGCTCGATCGCGGCGGTCTGGGCGATGTTGGCCAGCAGCGCCCGGTGACTCAGCATGGCCCCTCGCGGGCGGCCGCTGGTGCCGGACGTGTAGAGCAGCAGGGCGAGCGCTTCGGGATCGGCCGGACTGACGACGGGTCGGCCGTCGCCGGTGATGACGTCGTCGAGACCGACCTCGCCGGCGACCGCGGCGCCGCCCGCGACGACGACGCGCGGCACGGTGGCCTTGGCCCGCAACTCGTCGTCGGCCCCGCGCAGCGCGTCCTCGAGACCGGCGACGGCGGACCGAACCGTCGTCGCGGTGGCCGCGTCGCCGATGACCACGAGGGCGCCGGAGTCGGCCAGGGTCCGCATCAGCTCGCCGGTGGCCGCCCGCGGGTTGGCCGGCACGGCGGTCAGGCCGGCCCGCAGGACGCCGAGGTACGCGGTGACGAAGTCGATCCCGTTGACCATCGCGATCGCGACGCGGTTGCCGGTGACCAGACCCACCTCGGCCAGGCCGCGGGCACAGGCGTCGACGCGGCTCTCCAGGTCGGCCCAGGTCGCGGACCGCCCGCCTCCGTAGGCCTCCACGAGGGCGACCCGGTCGGGCTCGGCGGCGGCCCGCTGTCGCAGCAGGTCGGCCACGTTGGCACAGTCGAGCGGGGTGTAGTCGTCGGGTTTTGTGGCCGGTACCGAGGTCACGCGATTCAGTCTGGCACACGCCCCGACACGGGCTTCTCCGAGTTGTCAGGAGGTGTTCGCTTCATGGCGCGACCCGTGTCCGACGACACGAGGCGTAGCCGCCGTAGGCTCGTCTCGTGAGCCCGAGGACGTACGAGCCACCGCGCAACCTCCGGGCCCGGTCGGTGCTGGCGGGTCAGGCGTCGGCCGCGTCCGCGGAGGTCGAGTCGGCGCTGCTGCCCCCGGTCGACCGGTCGGCGGCGGCCTTCTTCGACGTGGACAACACGATCATGCAGGGCGCGTCGATCTTCCACCTCGCCCGCGGGATGCACCGGCGCAAGTTCTTCACGACGCGCGACATCCTGAAGGCGGCCTGGCAGCAGACGTACTTCCGCGTCATCGGCGTCGAGGACCCCGAGCACGTCGCCGACGCCCGAGCCTCCGCGCTGGCCTTCATCGCCGGTCACCGGGTCGAGGAGCTGGAGCAGATCGGCGAGGAGATCTTCGACGAGGCGATGGCGCATCGGATCTGGCCGGGTACGCGGGCCCTCGCCCAGCTGCACCTGGACGACGGCCAGCGGGTCTGGCTGGTGACGGCGGCGCCGATCGAGATCGCGTCGATCATCGCTCGGCGGCTCGGCCTGACCGGCGCCCTCGGCACCGTCGCCGAGTCCGAGGACGGCGTCTACACCGGCCGTCTCGTGGGCGACTTGCTGCACGGGCCGGCGAAGGCGGAGGCGGTACGCGCCCTCGCCCAGCGCGAAGGACTCGACCTCGCCGCCTGCTCGGCGTACTCCGACTCCTTCAACGACCTGCCGCTGCTGAACCTGGTCGGGGACCCGTGCGCGGTCAATCCCGACGCGAAGCTCCGGTCGCATGCCCGGTCCCAGGGCTGGCGCATCCGCGACTACCGCACCGGGCGCAAAGCGGCCCGGATCGGCGGGTTCGCGGCCGGGATCGCAGGCGCCGCGGCGGGGAGCATCGCCGCCGGCCTGGCGCTGCGGCGTCGGATTCGCTGATCGCATCGCGTACGGGACATTCGGGCGATCCCTCGCAGATGTGACAGACGGTAGTCACGGGCAGTACCCACGAGTAGTATCCGGCGCAGCGGGCTCCGAGGCGGCCGATTCCAGTGCACTCGGGGCGGAGGGAGCGGGATGAGGCCGAGCGCGCGGCCTGCGATCGTCGGGCCAGCAGACCTCGACGGGCTGCGGCGTGCGCTGGCCATGGTGGCCCAAGCGGGCGACGGCCGCGGCCCGACCGGACCGACCCTCGCGCCCGACCGCGACGATCCCGACCCGTCGAGCGACGCCGAGCGACGCCGGATCGTGGCCCTGGTCGATCTCGCTCGCCGCGGCGACGCCGAAGCCTTCGGGCAGCTCTACGACCACTACGTCGACAGCATCCACCGCTACCTCTACTTCCGGCTGTCCAGCGTCAGCCTCGCCGACGACCTGACGAGCGAGACGTTCTTTCGAGCCCTGCGCGGCATCCAGTCGTTTCGCTGGCAGGGCAAGGACTTCGGCGCCTGGCTGACCACGATCGCCCGCAACCTCGTCACGGACCACTACAAGTCCAGCCGCTCCCGCCTCGAGGTCGTCGCCGACGAGCTCCCGGAGCAGGTCGAGGACGCCGATGGTCCCGAGGACGGTGCCCTCGCCACCCTGACCAGCGAAGTCCTCGTCGCCGCGCTGCGCCGGCTCGCGGCGGAGCAGCAGGACTGTCTCGTGATGCGGTTCTGTCAGGGGCTGTCCATCGCCGAGACCGCGGCCGCGATGGGACGCACCGAAGGCGCCGTCAAGCAGCTGCAGCTGCGTGCCGTACGCAACCTTGCCAAGCATCTGCCCAAGGACCTGCGATGACGCCCTCCGTAACCTTCGACCGTCGGACGTCGTTGTCATCGGCGACAACGTGCACGACCGACGCATCCAGGGGGATCGCCCGATGAGATCGCGACTGTCACGCCGCGACGTCGAGGTATTCGCCGCCGCGGTCGACGGTCGTGCCATGGCCGGACGGCACGGCCCCGCCTCCAAGCGCCTCCAGGAGTACGTCGACATCACGGAGATCGTCCGGGACACGTCGGCACCGACGGCCGACCGGGAGTTCGTCGCCGACCTGCGGGCGCAGCTGATGTCCGCGGCCGTCGACGAGCTGCACAGCGCGCCGGCGCCGCAGCCGCCGCGACCCGACCGAGAGCTGGTCGCCGCTCCGCGGCTCCGCCGCCGCCTCACGGCCGCCGCGAGCACCTTCGTCGTCGTCGGCGGCAGCTTCGGCCTCGTCGCCGCCAGTGCCCAGGCGATGCCCGGCGACATGCTCTACCCGGTCAAGCGGGCGACCGAGCGCGTCGAGCTGATGATCCGGGACGGTTCCGGTGAGGGCCGGGCCCTGCTGGGACACGCGACGACCCGACTCGAGGAGGTCGAGGCGTTGCTCGCCGAGGGCGACCCCGACGTCGAGGACCTGGTCTCGTCGACGTTGGGCGACTTCGTCGAGGAGGCCACCGCCGGTGGCGCGCTGCTCCTCGATGCCTATCGCGAGGGCGGCGGCGCCGACGACATCGACCAGCTCCGCACGTTCACCTCGGAGTCGGCGGACCGGCTGCAGCACCTGGCGACCGCGCTGCCGCAGTCCACCGCCGGCGACTTCGCCAACGCCGCCCGTACGGTCAACGACCTCGACTCGGTCGCCGTCAGCACCTGTCCGACCTGCCACGACGGCCTGCCCGCGGTCAGCGTCGACGACGAGCTGATGGCGGTCGCGGCGTACGTCGACAAGCCGGGCGAGTCGAGCGCGGGGCCGAACGGTCCACGGTCGGCCCCGGACTCGTCAGACCAGGGTCCCGCGCTGTCGGCCCAGCCGGAGCTCGACCTCGACCTCCCCGTGGAGCCGGAGGCCACCGGCCCGGACCAGCCGGCCGACGATCCGCTCGGCGACCCGCTCGACGACCTGATCGGTCCGAACGACTCCGACCCGAACGACGACGGCGGTAACTCGCCCGGCGGTGGCACCGGGGGCGACGGGGGCAACGACCCCAGCGACGATCCCACCGACGACTCGTCCTCGGGCAACCAGGACCCGGTCGGTGACCTCGTCGAGCCGATCACCGATCCGGTGCAGGAGCTCCTCGAAGGCGTCTTCGGTCAGCCCTGACGGGTCGGTACGGCGGCCACCCGGGCGTCAGTCCGTCCGCGGGCGCGCCAGGCCGCGAAACCGTACCGGGCGCTCGGCCAGCTCCTCGAGACAGTGCGCGGCCCAGCCCGCGAGCCGCGCGACGGCGAAGAGCGGTACGTCGGGGTCCATCCCGCCGAGGTAGGTGACTGCGGCGACGCCGAAGTCGACGTTCGGCTGCTGGGCGAGCCGGAGGCTGGCGGCCCGGAGGACCTGATCGACGACGGCCTGACCGGCGTCCGTGCCCGGGAGTCTCCGGGCCGACTCGAGCAGGGGCGCCAGCCGAGGGTCGCCGTCGCGGTAGACCGTGTGCCCGAACCCGGGTAGCCGCTGTCCGGCATCGAGTCGGCGGCGCACGGCGACGTCGGCACCGTGCTCGGCGGCGTCCTGAAGCAGCCGATGCGCGTCGCCGGCGGCGGAGCCGTGCAGCCGGCCGCTGACCGTCGCGAGGCCGGCGATGAACGCCGCGTACGCGTCGGCCCGGACCGAGATCGCGACCCGGGCGGCGAGCGTACTCGTGGCGAGCTCATGGTCGGCGAGCAGCACCAGCGCGCGGTTGACCGCCGCGCGGAGCTCGCCGGACGGTCGCGGATGCCACCGACGGGCGAGCCGGTCCGCGAGGCTGCCACGGCGTCGAGGGCCGTCGGAGTCCGCGACGATCGCCAGCAGCCGACGGGCCGCGGTCGGCGGATCGTCGGTCGGGTGCCGGGCGCCGAGGACCGCGGCGAGCACCAGCAGCCGGTGCAACGCGGTCGCCTCGCCGCCGAGCGCCTCGATCGCGCGCCGGCCGGCGCGCAGGTCGTCCGGCGTCGCCCGGGGCCAGTCCGGCTGCCGGTCGGGCAGGACGCCGGTCCAGAGCAGCTCGGCGACCTGCTCGAACGACGCGGTGCGGGCCAGCTCGATCGCGTCCCGGTCGCGATACCAGAGGGTCTGTCCGTCGAGCCGGGCCACCGCCGACGTGATCTGCACGTCGATGCTCGGCCGCGACCCGGCAGTGTGCCGGCGAGATCGCGACCGCAGCCGCTCGAGGTCGTCGACGGAGTACATCGACGTCTTGCCGTCGATCGCGGTCCGGCGCTGCACCAGCCCGCGGCTGACGTAGGCGTACAGCGTCGCTCGGGAGACGCCGAGCCGGTGGGCGGCCTCGCGGGAGCCGACGTACAACGTCACGTGGCCAGGATGGCGGAGCCAGGTTGCGTAATCAATGTTGATTAGATCAACGTTGATCAGGTCGTGCCAGGCGGCGAGACTCGACGCATGACGACACCTGTACTCGACGTCCCGCCCGGACTCAACGGCGTCGCGGTGGCAGCGACCGCACTCGGCGACGTCCGCGGCGAGGAGGGGTTCTTCCACTACCGGCAGTACGACGCGACGACGCTGGCCCGGACGCGGAGCTTCGAGGACGTCTGGCACCTGTTCGTCGAGGGCCGGCTGCCCGACGGATCCGAGGAGGCGGCCGCCTTCCGTGCCGCGGCCGCGCCGCATCGGGTGGTTCCAGCCGAGCTGCGTCCGCTCGTCGAGGCCGTGGCGGCGTCGTCCGCGGCGCCGTTGGCCCGGCTCAAGACCGTCCTGTCGGCGAGCGCGGCGGCGCTCGGCCTCCGGCCGCTGGTCGACCTCGACTCGGCAGGCCGCAAGGAGCAGGCCCTCGCCGTCGCGGCCCTCACCCCGGCGGTGCTCGCGGCGCTGCATCGGGCGGCCGCCGGACTGCCCGCGATCGAGCCCGACCCGTCCCTCGGGCATGTCGCGGCCTACCTGTACGAGGCGACCGGCGCCCGCCCGGACGCGGCCGCGGTCCGGGCGCTCGAGCAGTACCTGATCCTCACGATCGACCACGGCTTCAACGCCTCGACGTTCACCGCCCGGGTCGTGGCGTCGACCGGCGCCGACCTGGCCGACGTCGTCTCGGCGGCCGCCGGCGCGCTCGCCGGGCCGCTCCACGGCGGCGCTCCGAGCCGGGCGCTCGACGCCCTGGACGCGATCGGGTCGGCCGACCGGGCGGCCGACTTCGTCCGGTCGGAGATCGCGGCCGGTCGCCGGATCATGGGCTTCGGGCATCCGGTCTATCGCACGCTCGACCCGCGCTCGACGCTGCTTCGGGAGATCGCCGTCGGGCTCGGCGGCGAGCTCGTCGACCGCGCCGTCGAGGTCGAGGCCGCCATCCTGGCGACGCTCGCCGAGCTCAAGCCGGACCGGCCGCTGCCGAGCAACGTCGAGTACTACGCCGGGGTCGTCATGGCGACGCTGGGACTGCCGCGGGCGATGTTCACCCCGACGTTCGCGGTCAGCCGTACGGTCGGCTGGTGCGCCCACGCGGTCGAGCAGGCCGGCGCCGGCAAGGTCATCCGGCCCGGGTCCCGGTACGTCGGGCCGGCCATCGAGCGGGCCGGAGCCCCAGAGCGCGGCTGAGCGTCAGAAGAAGACCCGCTGCCGGGCCACGAGCAGGCTGTAGAGGGTCTGCTGGATCGTCTCGCGCACCTGGTCGGTGACGTTGAAGACCAGCATCGGGTCGTCAGCGGCGCCGTCGGAGTAGGCGTCGGTCCGGATCGGCTCGCCGAACTCGATCAGCCACTTGCTGGGCAGCGGGACGAGCCCGAGCGGCCCCAGCCAGGGGAACAGCGGCGTGATCGGGATGTACGGCACCCCGAGCAACCGCGCCAGCGACGGCACATTGCCGATCAGCGGGTAGATCTCCTCGGCGCCGACGATCGAGCACGGGACGATCGGCACGCCGGTCCGCATCGCCGCCGACACGAACCCGCCGCGACCGAACCGCTGCAGCTTGTAGCGCTCGGAGTACGGCTTGCCGATGCCCTTGAAGCCCTCGGGCCAGACGCCGACCAGCTCGCCCTGCGACAGGATCCGCTCGGCGTCGGCGTTGCAGGCGAGGGTGGCGCCGCTCTTGCGGGCCAGCTCCGAGACGAACGGCATCGTAAAGACCAGGTCGGCGCCGAGCGGTCGGAGGTAGCGCACCGCGTGGTCGTGGACGACGAGCATCGTCATCACGGTGTCCATCGGGAGCGTGCCGGAGTGGTTGGCGACCACGAGCGCACCGCCGTCGGCCGGGATGTTCTCCACGCCACGGACCTCGACGCGGAACCACTTGGTCGCGATCGGCCGGAGCGCGGTCATCAGGAACCGGCTGGTGAGCTCGGCGTCGAAGCCGAACTCGTCGACCTCGTAGTCGCCGGTCAACCGGCGCCGCAGGAAGGCCAGCAGCTCGGCGACCCGGTGCTCCCAGTCGTCGCCGAAGACCTGCTGCGCGGCGCCGACGAGAGCGGCCGCGATGTCCGAGACGGGCACTCCCTGTGGCCGAGGCGATCGGTCACCTGTCGTCGGACGATCCGCGCCGTCATCAGCGGGTGTCCGGTTGGAGTCGGCGGATCGTCGAGCGACGAGTGACGGATCGTCAGGGTGGTGCCGCGACGCGCCTTTCCCACCGGCGAGGGTCCGTGCGGCCGACGACGGCGTGGAACGCCCGGTGCCGCGGCCCGGCCGGCCGCGGACGCCCAGCGGGATGACGTTGCCGCGATCGGGGCTAGTCACGGGATTCTCCGGTCCGGCCGAGCGAGACGAGCCGATCCTCGACGGCCCGGATCCGGTCCGAGTTGAGGACGCCCGGCTGGATCGCCGCCGCGAACGCCTCCAGAGTCTCCGCCGTGGAGTACCGCGGCAGGTAGCCGAAGGTGTCGGCGAGCGCGGTCGTGTCGACGCCCCGCCCGTACGTCAGGAACTCGACCAGGTCGGGCGGGATGTCGACGCGTACGGTGCGAGCGATGAGCTGCCCCATGGTGGACAGGCCGAACTGTGGCATCGGCAGGGTCGGCCGGCCCAACCGTCGGACCGCCTGGGACAGCAGCACGATGCCGTCGCCCGCCACGTTGAAGGTGCCGGCGATGTCGTTGACGACGGCCCGATGGAGGACCGCCAGCGCGTCCTCGTCGTGGAGCACCTGGAGCCGGGGGTCGAAGCCGAGAACCGTCGGCACCACCGGCATCCGCAGGTAGCGGCCCAGTGGGGAGTCCAACCGGGTGCTGAGCAGCCGCGCCATCCGCAGCGTCGTCACCCGGATGTCCGGCCGGCGGCGCGCCAGGCCGCGGACGTACCCCTCGACCTCGACGGTGTCCTTGGCGTAGCCGCTGCGCGGCGTCCGCCGGGGTGCCATGTCCTCGGTGAACATCGCCGGATCGCGGGGCGACGCGCCGTAGACCTCCGTCGACGACTTGAGCACGAGCTTCCGGACGCCGGCGGCGCGCTGGCAGGCCGCGAGCAGCTGCATCGTGCCGATGACGTTGGTCTCCTTCATCGACGAGCGACCGCCACGAGCCGACGCGGGCCGGACCGACAGGTGCACGACGGTGTCGATCTCCTCGACCGCGAGGACCTTGCCGACGACGGGGTTGCGGATGTCGGCCCGGACGAACTTCACGCCCTCGAGCTGCTGCCGCGGCGGCACGAGGTCGATGCCGACGACCTTGTCCAGCTCCTTGTCGGCCGCCAGCTCACGAGCGGTACTCGCCCCCAGGTCGGTGGAGATCCCGGTGACCAGCGCAACACGACCCATCCCGCGACCCCTAGAGATCGCTGGAGTCGACGACCGGTGTGGCTCCTACCATGGCCCCACCCCCGACGCTACTTGCCGAGACGCCGTCGCTGCACACGCGTCTTCTTGAGCAGCTTGCGATGCTTCTTCTTCGACATGCGCTTGCGGCGCTTCTTGACGACCGAACCCACGGTTCACCCTTCACTGGTACGAGATCACGGCAGCAGCCGGACGCTCAAGCGTAGCCGTCTCTCGACCGGGATCGGTCACTGCCGGGTCAGCCGGCCTGGAAGTACGACTTGCGCAGGTACTCCTGGACGGCATGCTCGGGAACCCGGAACGAGCGGCCGACGCGGATCGCCTCGAGGGCGCCGCTGTGCACCAGCCGGTACACGGTCATCTTCGACACCCGCATCGTCGAAGCCACTTCCGCCACCGTGAGGAACTTGACTTCGGATACGTTGCCGTCCTGCCTGCTCGACGAGGCCATGGCACACCGCTCTTCCCAATCAGCGTACGGCCGCCCGGCTTCCCGTCCGGCAACGCGGCGTACGTGTACTGGCGTGAGAGTAGTGCCTGATGAGGCGAATGGGAAAGTCCAGCCGGGAAATGGGTCCGGGGGACACGGTCAGGGCAGCGGGTCGAGCCCGTGCAGCGGGAAGACCTCCGAGCGGGTGGCCATGACCGCCCGGTCGAGTGCCGTGCCGGGGTCGTAGCCGTCGACCCACTCGCGGAAGTGGACCGGCCGCCCGTCGGTCATCTGGCGCGGTCCGGGTCGGCCGATCAGCGTCCGTACGTGGTCCTGCCAGGCCTCCGGGACCACCGTCTCCGGGTCCAGCGGCGCGCCCGCCACGGTCGCGAGCAGATGGGTCCAGGCGCGCGGAACCACGTCGACCAGGGCGTAGCCGCCGCCTCCGGTCGCGACCCACCGCCCGTCGCAGACCTCGTGGGCCAGGTCGTGCAGCGCCAGATAGGACGCGCGTTGACCGTCGACGCTGAGGAGCAGATGGGCCAGCGGGTCCTCGCTGTGCGAGTCGCAGCCGTGCTGGGTGACCAGCACGTCCGGCGCGAACTCGCGCACGAGCGGCGGCACGACGGCATGGAAGGCCCGCAGCCAGCCGGTGTCGGCGGTGCCGGGTGGCAGGGCGACGTTGACCGCACTGCCCTCGGCGTCGGGACCACCCGTCTCGGTCGGCAGCCCGGTGCCCGGGAAGAGCGTCTGCGGGGTTTCGTGCAGGCTGATCGTGAGCACCCGAGGGTCGTCGTAGAACACCTCCTGGACACCGTCGCCGTGGTGCACGTCGACGTCGACGTACGCGATCCGTTCCGCGCCCTGGTCGAGCAGCCAGCGGATCGCGACCGCGACGTCGTTGTAGACGCAGAAGCCGCTGGCCCGGTCCGGCATCGCGTGATGCAGCCCGCCGGTGATGTTCGCGGCGTGCCGCACCTCACCGGTCCACACCTGCCGGGCCGCCTCGACGCTGGCCCCGACGACATGCGCCGAGGCGTGATGCATGTCGGCGAAGGTCGGGTTGTCCTCGGTGCCGAGGCCGTGGCTCAGGTCCCGGTCGGCCGGTGAGCTGCACGCGCCGACCGCCGCGATGTACTCGCGGGTGTGCACGGTGGCGACCAGGTCCTCGTCGGCCATCGGCGCGGCGACCGTCGGCAGCCCGCCGTTGTCCCCGACGACGCCGAGTGCGTCGGCGAGCCGGACGGTGAGGTCGACGCGGACCGGGTTCAGCGGATGCGTCGGCCCGAAGTTGTACTCGGTCAGCGCCGGATCGAAGACCATGCACGCGTCGCCCGCCATGTCGGAAACCCTACTTCGGCGTAGAATGCGACTCATGGCTGACGTACGTGTGACCGCGTGGTGGCCCGCCTGACGGCGGCCGCCCGATCCCGTACGCACACCCAGTCTCGTACGCACCAACCCGACCGCCTCGACGCAGGCGGTCGTCGCACGTCGTGACCCGGTCGAGGCGCCGACCCGACCGGAGGCATCCCATGACCCGCATCCTCAGCGGCATCACGCCGAGTGGCTCGCTCACGCTCGGCAACTACCTCGGCGCGCTGCGGCGCTTTGCCGGAGGCGAACCAGATGACGCAGTTGCCGGAGGCGAACCAGATGACGCAGTTGCCATGGGCGAGGGCACCTACTTCGTCTCGAACCTGCACGCGCTCACGACGCCACACGACCCGGCCCGACTCAGGGCGCTCACCCGCGAGACGGCGCTGCTGTTCCTCGCCAGCGGCGTCGACCCGGCGCGCTCGACGGTCTTCGTCCAGTCGCGGGTACGCGAGCACGCGGAGCTCGCGTACCTCATCGAGTGCGCGACGTACGTCGGCGAGCTCGGCCGGATGATCCAGTTCAAGCAGAAGGGCGGGCGCCCGATGACCCGGGCCAGCCTGTTCACGTATCCGTGCCTGATGGCGGCCGACATCCTGCTCTACGACACCGATCGGGTGCCGGTCGGTGGTGACCAGGACCAGCATGTGGAGCTGGCGCGAGACGTGGCGATCCGGTTCAACGCGACGTACGGCGACACCTTCGTCGTGCCGGAGCTGGCGCGGGCGGCGATCGCGGCTCGGATCGCGGATCTCGCCGACCCGACGGTCAAGATGAGCAAGTCGGCGCCGGACGAAACGGCCGGCGTGATCCGGATGCTCGACAAGCCCGGGGTGGTGCGGCGCAAGCTGATGCGGGCGGTCACCGACTCGGTCGGCGTCGTGGCCTACGACCCGGCCCGGCAGCCCGGCGTCGCGAACCTGCTGGAGATCCTCGCCGGCTGCTCGGGCGACGCCGAGCCCGCTCGACTGGCGGCCGACTACACCTCGTACGGCGCGCTGAAGCGGGACGTCGTCGACGCCGTCGTGGAGACGCTGCGCCCGATCCAGAAGCGGTACGCCGAGCTCGCGGCCGATCCGGCCCACGTCGACCGCGTACTCGCCGACGGGGCGGGGCGGGCGTCGGAGCGGGCGAGCGTCGTACTCGGGCGGGCCCGGGCCGCGATCGGCGTCGACTGACCGCGGGCGGGCACCGGCATGCAACCCACGGCGACGGCCAGATGGTCCTAAGGCCCGAGGGATGGACGGGGGCCCGCCCTATTCAGACCACGAAAGGGCAGGGACATGACGACACATCACCTCACGCTCGCGATCGCGACCCTCGCGCTGGTGGCCGCGACGGCATCGACCGGCGCCGCCGCGGTCACCGGCCCGGACGCCGCTGGAGCGGCCGGCCGACCGACGTGCCGCGGGGTTCCGGCGACGATCGTCGGCACGCCGCATCGCGACGACCTGAAGGGCACTGCCGGGCGCGACGTCATCGTCGCCCTCGATGGATCGGACACGATCCACGGCCGCGACGGCAACGACCTGATCTGCGGCGGCACCAAGGCTGACGTCGTCTACGGTGACGCCGGCAACGACACCCTCCATGGCGACGAGACGAGCGACAAGGTCCGGGGCGGACCCGGCGACGACCGGCTGTACGGCGACGAACGGTACGACATGCTCCGGGGTGGACCGGGAGACGATCGGCTGTTCGGCAACGACGACGGCGCCAAGCTGTCCGGCAGCAGCGGCGACGACCGGCTGATCGGTGGCGACGGTCCCGATGCGCTCGTCGGCGGCGACGGCAGCGACTACCTGGACGGTGGCGAGTCCGGCCGCAACGTCATCGTGTACCGCCACGCCCACGATCCGGTCTTCGTCGACCTGGCCGCCGGCACCGCCACGAGCGGCCCGCACACCGACCGGCTCAACCCTGGCACGGTCGACGGGGTCACCGGCTCGAGGTACGCCGACGTCCTGCGTGGCACCGGCGCCGCCGAGACCTTCCTCTCCCTGCGGGGCGACGACACGATCCACGGTCGCGGCGGGGACGACGAGATCTGGACCTTGCAGGGTGACGACGTCGCCGACGGCGGTGCCGGGGCCGACGAGCTCGTCGACGGCTATGGAGTCGACCGGCTGCTCGGCCGCAGCGGTGCCGACACCTTCTACGTCGACGTCGTCGCCGGCGCCCACTTCGACGGCGGACCGGGAAGGGACGACATCCACCCGATCCCCTGGGGCTTCGTGCTCGACCTGGCGGCCGGCGAGTTCACCTCACCGGCGCAGGTGCCGGCCCGCTCCTTCGAGGTCGTGTACGGCCACGCCGGCACGATCTACGGGACCGCGGGAGTCGACGAGCTCTACCTGGGTGACGGCGACGACACTGTCGTCGCTCGCGGTGGCGACGACCACATCCGGACCGGCCTCGGCGACGACTCGATCGACGGCGGCGCGGGTACCGACGACGGCGACGCCGGCGACGGCAACGACACGTGCACCGACGTCGAAGCGGTCGCGAGCTGCGAGCTCTGACCGGGTCGGGCGACTCGGGCTACCCGGCTACTCGGCCAGACTCGGGCTACTCGGGCTGGCCGGCGGCGAGTGCGCGGGATCGGTTGCGGGCCGCCTCGACCGCGGTGAGGAACGCCGCGCGTACCTTGTGGTCCTCGAGCTCGCGGATCGCCGCCGCGGTGGTGCCGCCGGGCGAGGTGACCCGCTCGCGCAGCACGACCGGATGCTCGCCCGTCTCGCGCAGCAGCTTCGCCGAGCCCACGGCGGTCTGCACGGCGAGCTCGGTGGCGGTCGAGCGGGGCAGCCCGAGGTGGACGCCGGCCTCGATCATCGACTCGACGACGAAGAAGATGTACGCCGGACCCGTACCCGAGATCGCCGTGACGGCGTCCTGCTGCTGCTCGGGGACGCGCAGCACCCGACCGGTCGCGCTGAGCAGGGTCTCCGCCTCGCTCAGGTGCGCCTCGTCGCAGTGGCTGCCTCGGGAGATGGTCGCCATCCCCTCGTCGACCAGCGCGGGCGTGTTGGGCATCACCCGCACGACCGGGATGCCGTCGGGCAGCCGGGCCTCGATCGTCCCGGTCGTGATGCCGGCCGCCAGCGACACGACGAGCTGGTCGGACGACAGGTGCGGGGCGATCTCGTCGAGCAGGTCGGTCATGTCCTGCGGCTTCACGACGAGCAACAGCGTGTGGGCCTTCTGCGCCGCCTCGGCGTTCGTGACGACGTCGACGCCGTAGCGCTCGCGCAGCTCCGTGGCCCGCTCCGGTCGACGCTCGGTGAGGATGAGGTCTTCGGCCCGACGACCGGCTCGCAACAGGCCGGAGACCAGCGTCTCCCCCATCACTCCGGCGCCGAGCACCGCTACCAAACTCATGCGGCCATCATCGCAAAGCCTCCGGAGCTAGCGCTTGCTGACCAGCGACCGGAGGAAGAAGGCGACGTTGGCCGGACGCTCGGCGAGCCGACGCATCAGGTAGCCGTACCACTCGACGCCGTAGGGCATGTAGACCCGCACCGCGTGCCCCTCGTCGGCCAGCCGCTGCTGCTCGTTCGGCCGGATCCCGTAGAGCATCTGGTACTCGAACTCTCCCGCCGCCCGGTGGCTGTCGTCGGCGAGCCGGCTCGCGATCGCGATCAGCCGCGGGTCGTGCGAGGCGACCATCGGGTAGCCCTTGCCCTGCATCAGGACCTTCAGGCAGCGCACGTACGACCGGTCGACCTCGTGCTTGTCCCGGTACGCCACCGACGCCGGCTCGTCGTAGGCGCCCTTGCAGAGCCGGACCCGGGACCCGGCGTACGCCAGGTCGCGGCAGTCGCCCTCGGTGCGCCTCAGGTACGACTGCAGCACCGCCCCCGTGTCGGGGTAGTCCTTGCGGAGCGTCTCGAGGATGCCGAGCGTCGAGTCCGTCGTGGTGTGGTCCTCCATGTCGAGGGTGACGATCGTCCCGACGTCGGCGGCGGCGAGGCAGATCCGGTGGGCGTTGTCGAGCGCGATCCGGTCCCCGTCGCCGGGCAGCGCCTGGCCGACCGCCGACAGCTTGACCGACACCTCCACCCGCGGTGTCAGGCCGTCCGCCGCCAGCGCCGTCAGCAGCTCCAGGTACGCCAGCACCGCCGCGTCGGCCTGGGCCCGGTCCAGCGTGTCCTCGCCCAGGTGGTCCAGGCTCACCGACAGGCCGCGCGCGACCAGCTCGCTCGACGCGCGCACGGCGTCCGCGGTGGCCTCGCCCGGCACGTACCTCGCCACGATCCCGCTCGACACCGGCAACGTCGCCACCGTGCGCTTGAGCCGCTCGCTGCGTGACAGCGCGAGCAACGACCGACGCAACACCTCGTTCCCTCCACGATCCGTGTCCCCATGTCCCTCTCAGCGAGGAGAGCCTACGTCGTCGGACCCAGGACCTTCGGACGGTTGTGCCGTTCGGCTAATTCATCTAGCATTGAGTTCATCAGTTGTTGAATTAGGCCGAACGGAGAAGAGGTACACATGGACACCGCCATCGAGGTCAGCGACCTCGTCGTCGAGCGCGGCAAGAAGGAGGTGCTGCACGGGATCTCCGCGCGGATCCCCCGCGGGAGCGTCACCGGCCTGCTGGGACCCAGCGGTAGCGGCAAGACGACGCTGATGCGGGCCATCATGGGCGTGCAGATCGTCAAGTCGGGTCAGGTCACCCTGCTCGGCGAGCCGGCCGGGTCGAGCGCGCTGCGCCGCAAGATCGGGTACGTCACGCAGGCACCCAGCGTCTACGCCGACCTGAGCGTGCGAGAGAACACCCGCTACTTCGCGAGCCTGTACGGACTCGGCGCCACCGCGGCGGACGAGGCGACCGAGCGGGTCGGACTCGCCGAGCAGGCCGACCAGCTCGTCAACACGCTGTCGGGCGGTCAGCGCAGCCGGGCCTCGCTCGCGGCCGCCCTGGTGAGCCGGCCGGAGATCCTCGTCCTCGACGAGCCGACCGTGGGGCAGGATCCGGTCCTCCGCGACGACCTGTGGAAGAGCTTTCGCGACCTGGCCAACGAGGGCAGCACCCTGCTGGTGTCGAGCCACGTCATGGACGAGGCCAACCGGTGCGACCGGCTGATCCTCATCCGCGAGGGCGAGGTCATCGCCGACGACACACCCGACGCCGTCAAGGCCGAGGCCGGCACCGACGACCTCGACGAAGCCTTCCTCTGGCTGATCCGAACCCGTGACGAGCGCGGGGAGGTGGCCTAGATGTCGACTCCCATCCTGGTCAGCACGACCCAACGCATCCTTCGCCAGCTACGCCACGACCGGCGCACGATCGCGCTGATGCTGGTCGTCCCGGTCATCCTGATCACGATCGTCTACTACATGTACGAGGACAGTCCGCTGACCTTCGACCGGATCGGGCTGATCATGCTCGGGATCTTCCCGTTCATCATCATGTTCCTCGTCACCAGCATCGCGATGCTTCGCGAACGCACGACCGGGACCCTCGAGCGGTTGTTCACGACGCCGGTGACGAAGTTGGACCTGCTGTTCGGCTACGGCATCGCCTTCGGGCTGGCGGCGACGGTCCAGGCGACGGTGGCGTCGATCGTCGCGTACTGGTTGCTCGGACTCGACACCCTCGGCAGCAGTGCGCTGGTCGTCCTGATCGCCGTCGGCAACGCGATCCTCGGCGTCGGGCTCGGCCTGCTCTGCAGCGCGTTCGCCCGTACGGAGTTCCAGGCCGTCCAGTTCATGCCGCTCGTGGTCGCGCCGCAGATCCTGCTGGGTGGCCTGTTCGTGCCGCGTGAGGAGATGGCCGGCTGGCTGCAGGCGATCAGCGACGTGCTGCCGCTGACGTACGGCATCGACGGACTGATCCAGGTCGGCTCCCACTCCGATCCCACCGGGACGATGTGGCGCGACCTCGCCATCCTCTTCGGCGCCATCGTCGTCGCGCTGGTCCTGGCCGCCACCACGCTGCGTCGGCGTACGTCGTGATCCGACGTCGGACCGGCCGGCGTCCGGGCAACAACGACACCCGGGCCGAGATCCTCGTCTCGGCCCGGGAGTTGTTCGCCGAGCGCGGCTACGACGGTGCGTCGGTCCGACAGATCGCGACCCGCGCCGGTGTCGACCCGGCCCTGGTCCACCACTACTTCGGGACGAAGGAGAGCCTGTTCCGGGCCACGGTCGACTCCCCGATCGATCCGGCGGAGGTCTTCCCGAGGATCTGGGCCGGCGGCGTCGACGGGCTCGGCGAGCGGATCGCGCGGACGTTCCTCGGGATCTGGGACGACCCGGCGACCGGGCCGGCGATCCGGGCGACCATGCGGAGCGCCGTGACGAGCGACCTGTCGAGCCGACTGCTTCGCGAGTTCTTCGCCACGCAGGTCGTTCGCCGGATCATCCGCGAGCTCGATCTGGACGAGACCGACGAGCAGAAGGCGTTGCGCGCCTCGTTCGTGGCGAGCCAGCTCTTCGGGGTCGCCCTGGGGCGCTACATCCTCCGGTTCGAGCCGCTTGCCAGCGTGCCCACCGACACCGTCGTGGCGGCGATCGGGCCGACCATCCAGCGCTACCTCACCGCCGACCTGGGCGGCGGAACGTCCGCTTCACTCGTCGAGGTGTTCGACAAGAGCCGCGAATCGGGCGCGCGGCAGCATCTGAACGAGTGAAGCGCAACGGCGCCGCACGAGACCGCGGGTCAGTCGAAGAGGTAGCGCTGGATGGTGGGGCCGACGGCGGCGGCGACCTCGTCCGGGGACGTCGACGCCAGTGGCTCGATGCCGACGACGTAGCGGGTCATGAGCAGGCCGACGATCTGCGAGGCGACGAGATTGCCGCGGCGGCTCGCGTCGTCGATCCCCGGGATCGAGGCGATCTGGTCGAGGATGAGCCGCAGGAAGCCGTCGCGCAGCAGGTGTGACGACGCCTCGCTCGCGATCGCGGTCCGGATCAGCGCTAGCAGCCGCGGCTGCCGCTCCGGATGGTCCCACTCGGCGAGGACGGCCCGGACGAGCCGGTCGCCGATCTGCTCCCGCGGCCCCTCCAGCACCGACGCCAGCAGCGTACGCGGGTCGAACGGCACCTCCATCGCCGCGAGCAGCAGCTCCTCCTTGCCGGCGAAGTAGTGGTGGACGAGGGCCGGATCGACGCCGGCGGCCCTGGCTACCGCGCGCATCGACGTCCGGTCGTACCCCTGGGCGGCGAACTCCCGACGCGCCGCCTCGAGGATCTCCCCACGCGTGTCGGGAGAGCCCGGCCGGCGCCCCGGACCGCGCCGCGTGCCGGTCGGCACGATCAGCTTCCCCTCGGATCGCGGCGGAGCTCGCCGATCTCGAAGCGGCGCTCCTCCACCGCGCCTTCCGATCCGACGACGAAGTCGGCGTGGACGGCGGCGGCCAGGTGCAGCCGGGTGAACGCCAGCGCCTCGGCGAGGTCTTCCTCGCGCAGTGACCGGTTCGCCGCCCGCCGGGTGTTGATCTCGATCACGACGTGCCCGGCGAACGACCGCGCGGCGAGCAGCTCCAGGAACTCCGCGCACGGCTGGCCGCCCCGGCCCGGGACGAGATGCTCGTCGCGTGCCGAGCCCGAGCCGTCGGTCATGTGGACGTGGCGCAGCCGCGGCCCGAGATCCTCGGCCATCTGGATCACGTCCGATCCGGCCGTGGCGGCGTGCGAGAGGTCCAGCGTCACGTGGGAGTAGTCCTGCTCCACCGGGTCCCAGCCCGGCGCGTACCCCTGGAACGCCCGGCGCACCGTGCGCCACGGGTACATGTTCTCGACGGCGAACGCGATCCCGGTCTCGGACTCCAGGCGGTCGAGCCCCTCGACGAAGGTCTTGGCGTACTCCCGCTGCCACCGAAACGGCGGATGCACCACGACCACGTCGGCGCCGAGGCGCCGGGCCATCTCGGCGCTGCGCTCCAGCTTCCCCCACGGTTCGGTGCCCCAGACCCGCTGGGTGATGAGGAGGCAGGGCGCGTGCACGGCGACCACGGGCAGCTCGTGGTAGTCGCGCAGGTGCTCGACGGCGTCGATGTCCTGGCTGACCTCGTCGATCCCCACCATCACCTCGACGCCGTCGTAGCCGAGCCGGGCGGCGAGCTCGAAGGCACTGGCCGTCGACTCCGGGTAGACCGAGCCGCTCGACAGCGAGACGTCGGCCGCCGGGACCTCCACGGCTCCAGGCTCGGAGCCGGTCACATCAGGTCCAGCCACTGCAGGATCACGCCTTCGCGGAGCGCCCACGGACAGACCTCGAGCTCGGGCAGGTCGAACAGGTCGAGGACCGCGTCGGCGACGACGGCGCCGGCGGCGACCTGGTGCGCCCGGGTGGTGCCGACGCCCGGCAGCTTGGCGATCTGCTTCGGCGTCATCGCGGTCAGCTCGGGCAACCGGGTCGCCAGCTCGTCGCGGAGCAGCGTCCGACGGACGTACGGCCCCTCCTTCGAGCCGGCGGCGCCGCAGATCCGGGCCAGCGAGCGGAAGGTCTTGCTGGTCGCGACCGCGTGGTCCGCGGGACCCATCCGGAGCACGTCGACCGCGTCCCGACCGACCTCCGCGCGCACGTGCCGGCGCAGCTCCCGTACCCGATCCGGATCGGCCGGCCAGTCGTCGAACCACTCCCGACTCAGCCGGGCCGCCCCGAGCGGCAGGGACTGCGCGACGTCGGGCGTCTCGTCGGCGCCGGCCGCGATCTCGAGCGAGCCGCCGCCGATGTCGAAGACGATCATGCGGCCGGACGACCAGCCGAACCACCGTCGTACGGCGAGGAACGTCAGCTTGGCCTCGTCACCGCCGGGAAGCACGTCGACCTCGACGCCGGTCTCCTCGTTGATCAGGTCGAGCACGGCATCGGCGTTGGTCGCGTCCCGGACCGCCGAGGTCGCGAAGGCCCGTACCGTCTCGCAGCCCTTGTCCTCCGCGATCAGCTTGGACTCGCGGACGAACTTGACCAGCGCGTCGACGCCGCTCTGGTCGACCGCGCCGGATCGGTCGAGGTGCTCGGCGAGTCGCAGGCTGTCCTTGTGGGAGTAGGCCGGCAGGGGCGCCGCACCGCGATGCGCGTCGACCACGAGCAGGTGGCCCGTGTTCGACCCGATGTCCAGGACGCCCATGCGCATGGGTCAACGCTATCCCGGGACGGTGCGCCGGACGTCGACGTCGGCTCGGCCGGCCCGGCTTCGGTGTACCCGGCTCAGCGGACCCGTACGGTGGCGCGAACCGGGTCGTCGAGGATCGGCGAGGTCAGCCGCAGGGTCAGCGCCTTCGGGTTCGGGTGCGGCGGGTGCGCCCGGGTCGGCACCTCGAACGTCATCCGGATCTCACCGGCGTCGAAGTCGCGGTCCAGCCCCCTGATCCACCTGGCCAGGGCAGCCCGCTCCGGCGCGTTCTCGTCGAGGTGTCGACGCACCCACCGGTCCGGGACGTCGGCGACCCGAAGCGGACGGAACCGATCCGGCACCAGCCCGTCCAGCTCCAGGTTCACGCCGTAGTCGAGCGGGGCCGCCAGCCGCGCGACGTACGCCATGCGCTGGCCGTAGCCGATACGCTCCCGACGCACGTCGAACGTCAGCCGCGGCGTCGGGTCGTCGTCGCGGATCGTGAGCCGGCCGACGTAGTCCCCCATCGCCAGCCCGGTCAGCGGCACCCCGACCAGCCCCTGGCTCAGGGTCGGCCGGTCGTCGATGTCGTCGACCTCGTACGGCACCTCGATCACACCGCCAGTGTCGCCGGGCTCGACGGTGATCACCGCGAACCGGTTCGGGGTCCGCCCGTCGAACGTCCGCTGGTCCATCCCGACCGCGAACCGGGCCGGCGCCGCCACGTCGCCGACGACCGTGTACGGCACCTCGGCGACCGCCTCGCCCGCGCCGTCGCCCTCGGTGACGGTGGCCTTGCCGATCCGGATCGACGGCAGCGTCGTGCCGGGCGCTCCGGACAACGCGGGTCGGCGGGCCGAGGCGTCGAGCACCCACACCCGGCCGCTATCGCTGCGAGAGACCAGGTCGATCGCTCGGATGTCGGCGAGGTCGAGCTCGGCGGGTGCGTCGGACAGCCCGATCCGAACGGTCCGGGCCCAGACCGCGACGAGGTTCTCGCGGCCCGGCAGTCGCCGCACGTCGACGGCTGGCGAGGTCCACGTCGTGCCGTCGGAGTCGGCGATCCGGACGGCGATCCGGATCGGATGCCGCGCCGGATCGGCCACCACGCGCAGATCCAGCGACGTCTCCGGTCCGCTCAGGTCGAGCGGCTCGTCGAGGCCGAAGCCACCGACGACGCCGGGCTCGGACCAGTCGAGCACGAGCTGTCGGGTCAGGCCGAGCCGTCGGTACGGCGTGGCGGGACTCAGCCACCACGAGTACGCCAGCGTCCAGTGCAACTCCCGCGAGTACTTGCCCACACCGCACAGCGGCAACGCCCGCGCGAACGGGTCGGTGGTCCCGGAGCGACACGCCCGCGCGGCACCGGTGACATGGGCGCCCGCGCCGAGCCGTACCGTGTCGCGGTCGCCACCCAGCGCGTGAGTCCAGGCGACCGCGCCGCCGGCCGCGGGCAGCTCCACCGGCAGGTCGGAGTCCAGGACGTCGAGCGCCGCCGGGTCGGACTCCAGGAAGCCGTGCACCGCCGCACCCACGAAGGTCCGAGCCGCCCGACGCTGCTCGGCCGCACTCAACCGGGTCGGCGACGCCTTGCGCCCGCACAGCGGGTGCTGCTGGTCGTACCAGTCGTCCCAGCTCGGGGCGACCGCGATGCCCGGCGTCCACTCGGTGTTGAAGAAGTTGTGGTTGGCCCCGCGCATCAGCACGCTGCTGCGCAGGGTCGGGTCGTCCGACGTCAGCGTGCCCGCGGCGTCGACGTAGCGCTGGCCCTGCAGGTCGTAGACGTCGCCGTCGCAGTACGGCAGCAGCACCACGGTCGGCATGTAGCCCGCGGTCTGGTACGCGAAGTCGACCGGGCCGATCAGCACCTGACCCTCGACCGTGTACGGCGCGCCGGCGGTCGTGTCGATGACGGCCTGGTCGACTCCCTCGCCGCCCCGGCTGTGGCCGACCAGGACCACCCGATCCAGGTCGAGCCGATCGAACCAGCGTGGCCGGTCCGGGTCGTCGGTCCACTGGGCCAACAGGTTCAGGTGATGCCGCACCAGCGCCGACCGCGCCGACGCCCCGCCGTCCGGTGACCGCCAGTCCTGCGCGTTGATCGCGTTCGCCGCGATGGAGACCGTGGCGTAGCCCTGCGAGGCGAGGACGCGCTGCACGTAGTCGTACCCGAGCTGGCTGGGGATCGGCTTCGACTGCCCGGCGCACGGCCAGGACCCGTCGTCGCCGGGGCCGTAACACGTGCTGTGTCGGCCGTGCAGGAAGAGCACCAGCGGCGCGTTGTCGACGTCGGCCGGAAGGACGGCGTGTCCCACGACCTCCAGCGGTGCCTCGTACGCCGGCCACGGCCGTGGCTCGGAGCGGTAGTCGAAGCGGGTGATCGGATGGTCGCCGGGCTCGCCGGGATCCACTGTGGGCGTGAAGGTCGGGCCGACCGCCGGGCCGGTACCGCCGGTGCGCGGCACGTCCCCTCGGCCCGCCGTGTCGAGCCGGTCGGCGCCGAGCCACACCTCGAGCCGGTCGGCCTGACGCGCCGTCAGGTCGACGCCGGCGAGTGTCAACGTACGGCCGTCGGCGGCGGTCTCGGGATAGCCGAGCACCCGCTCGCCGATCCGGAACTCGGGTCGCGCGTCCGTGATCGGCAACCGCGTCGGCGACCGCCAGACGAGCTGACCTCCATCATCGAGACGATCGGTCACGGGTCGCTCCGCCGAGGTGGCGGGCGACGCGCCCATGCCGAGGCTGACGATCAGCGCGCCGCTGAGGAGGCCGATGAGGTGCCGAGAAGCCATGAGTCGAAGTCCCTCCGTCGCGAGCCCTGCGTACAGGAAGACGTCACGAACCGAGCTAGGGTTGCCCGATGGCCGAAGTTGCGCTGGGATTCCCGCGGGCCTTCGTCGAGTTCGCCGACCCCGACGACCAGGACCAGGTCTTTCGCTGCGACCTGACCTGGCTCACCTCGCGGTGGACCTGCATCTTCGGCGCCGGCTGCAAGGGGATCTACGCCGACCGGCCCGACGACGGCTGCTGCACGCTCGGTGCGCACTTCGCCGACGAGGACGACGAGCAGCGCGTGGCGCGCTTCGTCCCCAAGCTGACCGCCAAGGACTGGCAGCACCGAGACGAGGCGCGGTCGAGGGGGTGGGTCGAGGTCGACGAGGACGGCGACCGCAAGACGCGGGTCGTCGACGGCGCCTGCATCTTCTTGAACAGCCCGGACTTCGCGGGCGGAGGCGGCTGTGCGCTGCATCGGTGGGCCCTGCGCAAGGGCGAGAAGCCCCACAAGGTCAAGCCCGACGTCTGCTGGCAGCTTCCGACCCGGCGGCAGTACCGCGACGTCCCGCGTGGCGACGGTACGTCCTACACCGAGGTCACCATCGGTGAGTACGACCGCGCCGCATGGGGTCCGGGCGGCCACGACCTCGACTGGTTCTGTCCCACGGCGACCGAGGCCCATGTGGGCAGCGACCCGGTGTACATCTCCAACCGCGACGAGCTGGTGGAGCTGATGGGCAAGCCGGCGTACAAACGGCTGGCTCGGCTCTGCGAGGAGCACCTGGCGGGCCGCCACCGGGCCACCCGGCACCGGGCCGATCCCGACGACTGAGCGCGCCGCTCGACCCCGAGACCGCTAGCACAGCCGTGCCGCGGACGGATGCCCACCCCGCCGAACCACCGCCGAACGACGCGAGAAGAATGCGGCCATGCGCCTGGACCATCTCTCCTATGCGGTGGGCGCCGACGGAATCGAAGGAACGACCTCCAGACTCTCGGCGCTGCTGGGTGAGTCGTTCCGGGACGGTGGCGTCCATCCACGCTTCGGCACGATCAACCGCGTCCTCCCGCTGCGGGACGGCACCTACGTCGAGGTGGTGGCCGTGCTCGACCACCCGGCCTCCGACAAGGTCCCGTTCGGCCAAGCGGTTAGAGACCGGTCGGCCGCGGGCGGCGGCTGGCTCGGCTGGGTGGTCGCCGTCGACGACATCGCGCCTATCGAGCGTCGGCTGGGCCGGCTGTCCGTCCAGGGCAACCGGCACCGGCCGGACGGCTTCGAGCTGCGGTGGAAGCAGATCGGCGTGAAGGGTCTGCAGGCCGATCCCCAACTGCCGTTCGTCGTGCAGTGGGAGGTCGACGGCGACGAGCATCCGTCGGCCGACGCGTCCGGCGAGATCTCCCTGTGTGCGCTGGAGATCGCCGGCGATCCCGGGCGGGTGCAGACCTGGCTCGGCGAGCCGGCGCTGGGCGCGCTGGACGAGGTCAGCGTCCAGTGGGTGGCGCCGCACGGAACGCCGGGCATCGTCGCGGCGCACTTCGACACCCCCGACGGCGTGGTGCGGATCTGAGCCGGCGCGTCGACCCCGCGACTGTCGGTCGGCTCGCCTAGCGTCGCCGGCGTGACCTCGATCAAGACGCGCACCGACAAGCCGAGCTTCCGCTGCACCGAGTGCGGTTGGGCCAGCGCCAAGTGGGTCGGCCGGTGCGGCGAGTGTCAGGCGTGGGGCACCGTCGAGGAGCGGCGCTCCGCCGGGTCCACAACGGCTGCCGTCCGGTCGCCGGCCGTGCCGATCGGCGAGGTCGACGCCAAGTCCTCGGCCGCCGTGAGCTCCGGGCTCGACGAGCTGGATCGCGTCCTCGGCGGCGGTGTCGTGCCGGGGTCGGTGCTGCTGCTCGCCGGCGAGCCCGGGGTCGGCAAGTCGACGCTGCTGCTCGAGGTGGCGGCGTCGTGGGCCCGGTCCGACCAGACCACGCTCTACGTCTCGGGTGAGGAGTCCGCCGCCCAGGTGCGGCTGCGGGCCGACCGGACCGACGGCCTGCACCCGCGGCTCTATCTGGCCGCCGAGACCGACCTGGCGGCCACCCTGACCCACATCGAGCAGGTCCGGCCGTCCCTGCTGGTCATCGACTCGGTGCAGACGATCGGCTCCGACGCGGTCGACGGCGTGCCCGGCGGCGTCACCCAGGTCCGCGAGGTGGCCGCGACCCTCGTCCAGGTGGCCAAGCGCCACGGCATCGCGACCATCCTCGTCGGCCACGTGACCAAGGAGGGCGCGGTGGCCGGACCGCGCGTCCTCGAGCACCTCGTCGACGTCGTGCTGACGTTCGAGGGCGAGCCCAACTCGCGACTGCGGCTGATCCGCGCCACCAAGAACCGGCACGGCCCGGTCGACGAGGTCGGCTGCTTCGACCTGGCCGAGGACGGCATCGTCGAGGTGCCGGATCCGACCGGCCGCTTCGTGTCCCGACATCCGCAGCCGGTGTCGGGGACCTGCGTCACCGTCACGATGGAGGGTCGACGACCGCTGCTCGCCGAGATCCAGGCGCTGGTGGCGCCGTCTCCGGCGGGCACCCCACGTCGGGCGGTCGCCGGGCTGGACTCCGCCCGCATCAACATGATGCTCGCCGTCCTCGAGCGTCGGGCCGACGTTCGCGTCGGCGGCCACGAGGTCTACGTCTCGACCGTCGGCGGCGCCCGCCTGGCCGATCCGACGGCCGACCTCGCGATCGCGATCGCGGTCGCGTCGGCCGCTCGCAACCGGGTGCCGCCACACCGCCTCGTCGCGATGGGCGAGCTCGGCCTCGCCGGGGAGGTCCGGCGCGTTCCGAGCCTGGCGCAGCGGCTCGCGGAGGCGGCTCGGCTCGGCTTCACCCACGCCCTGGTCCCGTCGGACCTCGGACCGCATCCCGAGCGGCAGCGGCCGGTGTCCGGTCTCACCACCCTCGACGTGCCCGACCTCGCCTCGGCGCTCCGCGTGCTCGGGCTGCGAGGGCCCACTCAGTCGACCGGGAGCCCGGAGTAGGTCGCCGCCAGGCGCATGTTCGAGGCGAAGAGCGCGTCGCGCGCCTCGTCGGTCAGGAAATGGAGATGTCCGTACGCCTCGAGGCTGGTGAAGCCGTAGAGGTGGGACCAGCAGTGCAGGACGGCCTGGAAGGTCTCCGGTGGGAGGTCGTGATCGTCACCGTTCGGGCCGCCCATCTTCTGTTCGAAGTGGCTGCGGACGGACTCGTCGATCTCGCCGATCAGGGGCGGGCCCAGCCGGCCCTGCTGATGGGCCTCGACGAACAGCGCCTTGAGTCCGGTGATCGCTCGCGTGCAGGCCTCGGCCACCGGCCCGTCCTGCGGCGTCACGAAGCCCGGCACCGGAGCGCCGAAGATCAGGGCGAACTGCTGCGGCTCGCCCTTCGCCCAGAGCCGGAACGCCTGGGACACCGCGTACCACCGGGCCGTCGGGTCGTCGTCGGGGACGCGGGCCCGGGCGGCCTCGACCGCGTCGGCGAGGTCGTTGTACGCGTCGGCGACCAGAGCTGACAGCAGCTCGTCGCGATCGGAGAAGTAGCGGTAGAGCGCCGGGGCGGTCATGCCCATCTCGCGGGCGATGTCGGCGAACCGCAGGTCTGCCGAGCCCTGCTCGTGCATCAGACCCAGCGCCGTCGCCTTGATCTCCGCGATAGTGGCCGCGCGCATGCGCTCGCGCCGGGTCGGAGCCTGGCGAATCTCGGACGTACTGGACATATATCAGGGCCTCACTTGAGAACATCTTGTGTAAACCATCGTCACAGAAGTTATGCGGCTTGACAAGTAACGGCGCGTTGAGTTTGCTATGGGACGTAACGCAGGTGAGTTTGAGTCACCGTCGTAATGATCCGTTCTTCCCGAGGACTTCCCATGGCCAACCAAACCCAGACCCACGACGAGTCGCCGCCGTCATCGCCGTCGCCGGAGCGTCCGGGGCCGCTCGGCCGGCTGGCCGGCGTCTCGTACCGCCGCCGCGGCCGGGTGGTCTCCGCCTGGCTCGCCGCTCTCGCCGTCGCGATCGGGCTGTCCGCCGCGTTCGCCGGCGACTTCAACGCCGACTACTCCACGCCGGGCTCGGACTCCAAGCAGGCCCAGGACCTGCTCGAGCAACGCTTCCCCGCTGAGTCGGGCGACACCGTGGACGTCGTCGTCCGGGCCGACCAGGCGGTGACCGATCCGGCCGTCCGGTCCGACGTCACCGCCCTCATCGACGAGCTCGAGACCCTCCCCCACGTCGCGGCCGTCGACGACCCGTACGCCACGCCCGGCAGCGTCTCCGAGGACGGCCGGACCCTGATCGCCCGGCTCAACCTCGACGTCGTCAACCCGGTCGACATGCCGGTCGAGGACACCGAACAGCTGCTGGCGGCCGCCGACGCGGCGGAGCGCCCGGGGTTGGAGATCGCCCTCGGCGGTCAGTCGGTCCAGCTGGCCGAGGAGGAGGAGATCGGCTCCGAGATGATCGCGCTGGTCGTCGCGGCCCTCATCCTGCTCGTGACGTTCGGGACGGTCGTGGCCGCCGGCCTGCCGCTCGGCGTCGCGCTCGCCGGACTCGCGGTCAGCGGCACCCTCACCGGGCTGATCGCCGCGGTCACCGACGTGCCCGACTGGTCGACCGCGCTCGCGACGATGATGGGCATCGCCCTCGGCATCGACTACACGCTGCTCATGGTCACGCGATTCCGGGAGTGGCGGGCCGTCGGGCTCGAACCGGAGGCGGCGACGGTCGCGACCCTGGACACGGCTGGCCGGGCCGTCCTGGTCGCCGGCAGCACCGTCGTCGTGAGCATGCTCGGCCTGTTCGCGATGGGCCTGTCGTTCATGCGCGGCGCCGCGCTGGTGACGATCGTCGCGGTCTTCGTGGTCATGGCGGCCGCGGTGACGCTGTTCCCCGCGCTGTTGGGCTACGTCGGCCGCTGGGTGGACCGGCTCCGACTGCCGATGGGCCGGCGGGCCGTGCCCCAGGTCGCAGCGGGCGGCCACCTCGTACCGACGCGGCGCTGGGCGGCCTGGAGCCGACTCGTCGACCGGCACAGCGTGCTCGCCACCGTGATCGGGGTCGCCCTGCTGCTCGTCATGGCCGCGCCCTTCCTCGGCGTCCGGTACGGATTCCCCGACGCCGGCAACGACGCCGAGGACAAGTCGTCACGACAGGCGTACGACATGGCGGCCGAGAGCTTCGGCTCCGGCGCCAACGGGCCGCTACTGGTCGCGACCGAGCTGTCGACGGCGAGCGATGCCGGCGCGGTGGAGCGGCTCGGCGCCGAGCTCGCCGACACGCCAGGCGTCGCGTCGGCGGCACCGCCGGTGGTGAACGAGGCGGGCGACGCCGCGCTGATCACGGTCATCCCGGAGACCGGGCCGCAGGACCTGGCGACCGAGGACCTGGTGCACACCCTGCGCGACGACGTGATCCCCGACGCGACCGACGGCACCGGGCTGGAGGCGCACGTCGGCGGGGTGACCGCGACGAACATCGACGCCAACGAGAACGTCGCGAGTCGACTGCCGTACCTGATCGCCGGCGTGATCGCGCTCTCGATGCTGCTGCTGTTCTTCTCCTTCCGCAGCATCGTGATCCCGCTGACCGCCGCGGTGATGAACCTGCTGTCGGTGGCCGCGGCCTACGGCGTCATGTCGTACGTCCTCGAAGGCAACTGGGCCGGTCAGCTCCTGGGCATCGACACCGAGACGCCGATGCCGGGCTTCGTGCCGGTGATCGTGTTCGCCGTGCTGTTCGGACTGTCGATGGACTACGAGGTGTTCCTGATCAGCCGGATGCGGGAGGCGTGGACCCGAACGCGGGAGAACGCCCGCGCCGTCGGCGACGGTCTCGCGGGCACCGGGCGGGTGATCACCGCCGCGGCGGCCATCATGATCGCGGTGTTCGCGGCCTTCGTGCCGAGCCCCGACATCATCCTCAAGGTGATCGGGCTGGGCATGGCCACGGCGATCCTGGTCGACGCGACCGTCGTCCGGATGCTGCTGGTGCCGGCCGTGATGCACCTGCTCGGTCGGGCCAACTGGTGGCTGCCCGACTCGATCGAGCGCCGGTTGCCGCGGCTGTACGTCGAGGGCCGCCCGGAGCGGTTCCTCCCGGCGCCGGACGACCCGCTGGCCGACGACGCGGACCGCGACAAGGTCGGCGCACCGGCCTGACACCCACGTACGCCGGGCGCGGCTCTCAACGGATGCCGCGCTCGGCGTACGGCTGTCCGTCGAGGACTCGCCGGTAGCCGAGTCGACCCAGGTCGATCGTGCGGTACTCGCCGTACACGACGAGCTCGGCGAGGGCCCGCCCGACGCCTGGCGCCTGCATGAGTCCGTGCCCGGAGAAGCCGCAGGCGACGTAGAAGTTGTCCAGCCGGCCCGGCCAGTTGCCGACGATCAGGTTGCCGTCGAGGCGGTTCTGGTCGTAGTGCCCGACCGTCGTGGAGCGCAGCCGCAGTCGGTCGAGTGCCGGGATCCGCTCGACGAGCGCCGGCCAGACCGACGCCTCGAAGTAGCCGCGGTCGAGGTCGGAGCCGTGCCCGCCGGGATGGTCGAAGTCGACCAGCCCGACCGACAGGCCCGGTCCCTCCGGTCGGATCGCGAGCCCGGCGGCATCCTTGATGAACGGCAGCCCGGCCACGTCGGCCGGCGTCTCGACGAAGTGCTCGAAGCGGCGCATCGGCTCGACCGGAAGCCGCATGCCGATGCCGGCCGCGAGGTCGGCGGCCCAGACTCCGGCCGCGTTGACGAACGACTCGGCGGTGACGACGCCGCCGGACTCCAGCCGGGCCGTGCGTACCCGCGACCGGTCGACCTCGAAGCCCACGACGCGGTCGCGGAGGACCCGGGCACCGAGGCTGCCCGCCTTGCGCAGCAGGCCCTGGAGGAAGGCGTACGGGTCGAGCCATCCGTCGTCGGGCGAGAGGGCGGCCCCGCCGAGATCGCGCCAGGCGAGGACGGGATAGCGCGCGCCGACATCCGACGGTTCGAGCCACTCGACGCGTACGCCGTGCCGACGCTGCATCACGACGTTGGCCGCCAGGGCGTCGACCTCGGTCGGGCCCGCGACGAACAGGTAGCCGTGCGGCCGCCAGGCCAGGTCGGGCGGCGGCTCGCCGGGTACGCCGACGACGTCGGGCCAGCGGTGGATGACGTCGAGCGTGTGCTGCGCCAGCAGGATGTTCTCGGGGCGCGAGAAGAGCCGGCGGACGCCACCGGACGCTCGGGTGGTCGCCGCCAGCTCGTACGTCGGATCGGGCTCGACGATGACGACGTCGACGGTCGGCTCGAGCTGCCGCAGAGACATCGCCGTGGCGGCTCCAACGATCCCGCCGCCGACGATCGCCACGTCGGCCCGCGCACTAGTGTTGTTGATCATGGCAGCCCCGGGAGGACAGCAGCGGCCACGGACGCGGCTCGCGGTCGGCATCGTCGCGGCCGCCCTGGCCGTGATCGTCGGGCTCGGGTCGGCGTCGGTCGTGCTGCTCGCCGGCGACGACGACTCGACCGACGCCGCGGCGGACCGCTCCGACGACATCGGGAACGCCGACCCGGGGCCGGAGCCGAACGATCCGTCGGAGTCCCAAGACATCGGTCCGCCGGCCACGATCGAGCTGCGTCGAGTCCTGCATGCCCTTCCGGCCTCGGCCGACTGCTCCGCGGCCGACGTCTGGTGCACGCGAAGCCGTACGGAGGCCTATCGACTGGGCCCGGCTGAGCTGCGTACGGCGGACTTCGTCGACGCCGAGGCGAGAGTCAGCGACTACGGCCAATGGGTCGTCGGCATCACGCTCTCGGAGGACGGCGCCTCGCGGTTCGAGGCCGTCACTCGCGAGCTCGCCGGCAACGCCGGGCCGACGGCTCAGCTGGCCATCGTGGTCGACGGCCTGGTGGTCTCCGCCCCGGCTGTCCAGGCGCCCGTCCCGGGCGGCGAGATCGACATCAGCGCCGACTTCACGCAGGCCGAGGCCGAGCGCCTCGCGGCGGCCATCGAGCCGTAGCGACATGCGCCTCATCATGATGTAATGGCTCTGTGCATCTCAATCCTTACGGAGCCGATGCCGTCCTGCTGGCAGCCGCGCTGTACCGATCGCGTCCGGCGACCCCGGCCGACCTGGAGTCGACCTGCCGCGAGTTCGACGTCGTCATCGACCGCGAAGCGACCAAGGCCGACGTGCATCTCGTGCACGCGGTGATCGACCGCTGGACCGCCGTCGTCGACGCCGCGTCCGACCAGGATCGCGCCGACCGGCTGAACGCCCTGCTGAGCGAGTACGCCGCCCATCCCCGGCTCACCGACCACGCCGGGACCGGATGGCACGTGCACTATCGCGATCCCCACCTCCGACTCGGTCGGGTGGTCGCCGCTCTGGTCAGCGTCGGGACCGCGCTGCACCTGGCGGGCCGCGGCATGCACCGGCTCGGCCGCTGCGCCGCGGCCGGCTGCGACGGGGTCGTCGTCGACGTGTCCCGCAACGGCCGCCAGCGCTACTGCTCGCCGGCCTGCGGCAACCGCGACGCGGTCCGACGACACCGAGCCCGGGCGGGCAGCTCCGGCATTCGAGCCGGCAGCGGGCCCCGGGCCCTACGGAGCGCGTGAGGCAGGACTCCATGGCATCCGACGACCCCGCCCTCACGCCGGACGAGCGCGAGCAACACCTGCGGTTCGCCAAGACCCTGTTCGACGCCACCTGGGACCTGATGGAGAGGCCGGACCGGACCCCGGACGACGACGCGCGGATGATCCACCAGGCGCACGCCTCGGCGTACCACTGGCTCCAGGTCGGTCGGCCGGAGAACCTGGCCCGAAGCCATTGGCAGTGCTCGCGGGTCTACTGCGTCCTCGGCCGGGCCGAGCCGGCGCTCTACCACGCGCGGCTCGTGCTGGACGTCTGCCAGCGGCACGGCATCGGCGACTGGGACCTGGCGTTCGCGTACGAGGCGCTGGCGCGGGCCAGCGCGGTGGCGGGCGACGCCGCGCAGACCCAGCGCTGGCTCGCCGAGGCCCGCCGCGCCGGTGCCGACATCGCCGACGCCGAGGACCGCGAGCAGCTGCAGAGCGACCTCGCGACGATCCCGGCGGCCGACTAGGACGGCACCTTCGGTGTCGTCCGCCCCGCGACGAAGACGTACGGCGTCCCGTCGCCGAACCGGTCGAAGGTCACTGGCACCCACGGCTGCCCGGCATGCTCGCGCAGCACGTACCGGTCGCCGGACGCGTCGCGCGGCAGCAGCTCGAACTCGGTGACGTCGGGCTCGTCACTCAGCTCGGCCAGCTCCCCGGTGGCCGTCGACGTCAGGCGAAGTCCGGACGATCCGGCGGTGACGTCGAAGCGGGCGGCGGCCCGCTCGTACCGGCCCACATGCCGCTCCGGTCGGTCCGGGGCGACGTCGACCGGCTCCGGCGGATCCGGCACCCGCACGCCGACGTAGTGGTCCAGCACGTCGGACACGATCCGCTGGTAGAGGCTCGGCGCCTCCGACGAGTTGGTGAGCAGGCAGACCGCGACCCGCGCCTCGGGGTCGATCCGCAGGAAGGCCTTCTGCCCCATCGTGCCGCCGTCGTGTCCGAACAGCCGGCGGCCGTCCCACTCGTGCAGGCGCCAGGCCAACCCGATCGCGTCGGCGGTGGCGCCTTCGGCGGGCAGCCGGACCTGCTCGACCCGCATCGCCGCGACCGCCTCGGAGCTCAGCACCGTACGTCCGTCCACGACACCGCCGTCGAGATGCATCCGGGCGAAGGCGAGCAGGTCGGCGGCGCGCTGCGTGATCAGACCGGCCGGGCCGACGCTGCGCATGAGCCCCCACACGGCGACCGGCTCGTCGGCGTGCGGATGCTCGCGATGGCCGACCGCGGCTCGATGCAGCAAGGCATCCTCCGGCAGCGTGACGGTCGCGGTCAGGCCGAGCGGCTCGACCAACCGCCGCCGCAACGCCTCGTCCCACACCACCCCGTCGAGGACCTCGACGATGCGGCCGAGCAGCACGAAGCCCGCGTTGCAGTACGAGTACGCGGCGCCGACCGCGTGGGTCTGCGCCGCGTCGGCGAGCATCGCGACGTACTTCTCGACGCAGTCGTCGCCCCGGCCGGTGTCGACGAACAGGTCGCCGTCGATGCCGCTGGTGTGGGTGAGCAGGTGGCGTACGGTCACCTTCGCGGCGACGTCGGTGGCGCCCAGCCGTACGCCGGGCAGCAGGTCGGCGACCGTGTCGTCCAGCGTGAGCCGACCCTCGTCGGCGAGCTGCATGATCATCGTCGCCGTCCAGGCCTTGGTGATCGACCCGACCTGGAAGACCGAGTCCGTCGTGGTCGCGACGCCGGTGGTGGTGCTCAGGACGCCATAGGGCACGACGATCCGCTCGCCGTCGGCCCAGATGCCGAGGACCGCACCCGGGACGTCGGCGGCGGCCGCGTACTCGGCCAGCCGGCCGGCCCAGTGCGATGCCGGGTCGCCGACGTCAGGGCTCACGCGTCCTCCCCCGCGGCTCGCCGGGCGCGGGCCCGTCGCTTGCCCTCGTGCATCGCCCGGACTCGGGCCACCGGGATGGTGTGCCCCTCCTCGACGAGGTCGGGCGGCAACGCCTGCGGGTCCGGCATCTGCGCCGCCCACGGGTCGCCGTCGGCGACCAGGCCGGGCACCGTGAGAATCGTGAAGTCCGCCGGGCTCACCGCGTCGAGATCGTCCCAGCCGACCGGGTACGACACCGGCACGCCAGGCCGGACCCGCGGGCTGTACGCGGCCACGACGGTCGCGCCGCCGGATCGCGTCGAGTCCAGGAACACCTTTCCCTCGCGGTCCTCCTTGACGTACGCGGTGGTCGCGAGGTCCGAGTCGAGCCGCTCGGCGCGCACGGCGATCGCCCGGGTCGCGGCGGCCGCGTCCTCCATCGTCACCTCGTCGTCGATCGGGATGAAGATGTGCAGCCCCTTGGCGCCGCTGGTCTTCACCGCACCGACCAGACCGGCGTCGTCCAGCGCCCGACGGACCAGGCCGGCCGCCGCGGCGACGACCGAGAACGACTCCCCCTCGGGCGGGTCGAGGTCCATCACCAGGTGGGTGACGCGGTCCCAACGACTCGCCGTGAGCAGCGTCGGGTGGTACTCGATAGCCCGCTGGTTGGCGAACCACAGCAGCGTCCGTCGGTCGTCGCACAGCGCGTACGCCACGTCCCGCTTCGACGCCTCGGCCCACCAGGAGACGGTCTCGATCCACTCCGGCGCGTACTTCGGCACGTTCTTCTGCATGAACGGCTTCTGCCCGCGCAGTGCCCTGATCACCGACAGCGGTCGGTCCCTCAACTCCGGCAGGATCCGGTCCCGCATCGCATCGAGGTAGTCGACCAGGTCGCGCTTGGTCGCGCCCGCGTCGGCGAACAACGGCTGGTCAAGGTTGGTGAGCCGCACACCCTCCCGCTCTTCGTCCACGCTGGGAGGTTACCCGGCTCGCCGGGCACCGACCGGGTATCGCTGTCGGCCGCCGCCGACTCGCCCCATTCCGGGCACCCGCCGCCGTCGAACGCCCAGGTGAATAGACTCGATCCCGTGGCTCCCCAACCCCACATCGGCGACCGCGGCACTCCGGACCCGCGGATGCGCGCGACGATGGCCAGCGTCGCGCCGGGTACGAGCCTGCGCGAGGGACTCGAGCGGATCATGCGCGGCCGTACCGGCGCGCTGCTCGTCCTGGGGCACGACCGCACGGTCGAGGCGATCTCGACCGGAGGCTTCGCGCTCGACGTCCCGTTCAGTGCCACCGGCCTTCGCGAGCTGGCCAAGATGGACGGCGCCATCATCCTGGACCGCGACGCCAGTCGCATCCTGCGCGCCGCCGTACACCTGATGCCCGACCCCTCGATCGAGACCGACGAGTCCGGCACCCGGCACCGCACCGCCGACCGGGTCGCTCGGCAGACCGGACTGCCGGTGATCTCGGTGTCGCAGTCGATGCAGATCATCGCCTTGTACGTCGGCTCGGCCCGGCGCGTACTCGAGGACCCCGGCGCCATCCTCGGCCGGGCCAACCAGGCGCTCGCCACCCTGGAGCGCTACAAGCTGCGGCTCGACGAGGTCTCCGGATCGCTGTCGGCGTTGGAGATCGAGGACCTCGTCACGGTGCGCGACGTCGCCGCCGTCATGCAGCGGCTGGAGATGGTGACCCGGATCGCGTCCGAGATCGAGGACTACGTGCTCGAGCTCGGCAGCGACGGGCGGCTCCTCAGCCTGCAGCTCGACGAGCTCGTCACCGGCGTCGACCTCGAGCGGGAGCTCGTCGTCCGCGACTACCTGCCGTCCGGCCGGCGGGCGCCGCGTACCCGCGACATCCTCACCGCGATGGCCGCCCTGAGCTCCTCCGACCTGGTCGACATCGGCACGGTCGCCCGCGCCCTCTCGCTCGGCGGCGGTGAGCACCTGGACGCCGCCCTGTCGCCGCGCGGCTACCGGCTGCTGGCGAAGGTACAGCGGCTGCCGGGCACCGTCGTCGACCGGCTCGTGGACCATTTCGGCAGCCTGCAGAAGCTGCTCGCCGCGACCATCGAGGATCTGCAGGCCGTCGAGGGTGTCGGCGAGCAGCGGGCCCGCGGCGTCCGCGAGGGGCTGTCCCGGCTCGCCGAGTCGAGCATCCTCGAGCGGTACGTCTAGGCCGTCAGCGGGTGGCGGCGCCGTCGTTGTCGTCTTCGGTGCTGTCAGTGCTGTCGTCGATGTCGTCTTCGGTGGTGTCGCCGTCGTCGGTGGTGTCACCGCTGTCGTCGCCGTCGTCGTCGCCCTGGCCGCCCTTGTCCTCGTCGTCGCTCTCGTCCTCGGACGGCTCCGGACGCTCGACCAGCTCGAACTCGGCCGCGGTCGGCTCGCCCTCGAGCACGGCGGCCTCCACGGTGTAGGTCCCGGGCTCGGCGGCGGTGGCGTCCGGCGCACAGGTCCGACCGGAGTAGCGGCCGGACCAGGTCAGCTCGACCAGCGTCGACCAGTCCGGCTGCAAGGCCAGCTCCCGGACCGGGACGTCGTCCTCGCACCGGGTCGAGTCCCACACGTCGTCGCGTCCGGACGTGATCGCCACCAGCAGGTGCTCGACATCGATGGCGAGCGAGCACGCCTGCGAGCTCGACGACGAGATGCGCAGCGTCAGCCGTACCGGCTCGCCGGCGTAGGCCGGCTCGGCGACCGACGGCGAGACGACGACGTTCGTCAGGTCACACACCTCGCGGGGCCGCTCGAACGTCTCGGCGACCGTCCGGATCCGCGCGTCGCGGACCTTGTCCTTGGTCGCCTTGTCCTTCGGCTCGGTCGCGTCGTCGGTGTCCGTCGCCGCGGCCGCGGACGACTCGTCGGGCGGAGCGGCACCCGAGCCCCCGCCGTCGATCCAGCGGACCATGAGCCAGCCGACGAGGACGACAACCGTCAGCAGCACCAGCCGGCGCGTCCAGTAGACGCGAGCCGGCAACGGTCCCCTCGGACGGGTGACGGTGCTCATCGGCGCACACGGTAGTCAAACCACTGCGTGAGGTGGCGACGCCACTCCGCCGCCGGCGCGGACAGCCGCCCAACTCGCATCCCCGCCGGCTGGCGGCGCGAGACGGCCGTCCCGGCGCCGGATCGGGTCGCTCTCGCGCCAACCCTCGAACGGCGCGGTCGCGGCCTCCGGCAGACTTGGGCCGTGGGTCAGGACGGCGTCCTTCGGGAGCGGGTGCTCGCCTGGTACGCCCGCCACGCGCGCGACCTGCCGTGGCGGCGTCCCGACGCCGGTCCCTGGGCGGTCCTGGTCTCCGAGATCATGCTGCAACAGACGCCGGTCGTGCGGGTGCTGCCGGCGTACGCGGCCTGGCTCGATCGCTGGCCGACGCCCGCCGCGCTCGCCGCCGAGCCAGTCGGCGAGGCGGTGCGAGCGTGGGGTCGACTCGGCTACCCGCGACGGGCGATGCGGCTGCACCAGGCGGCGACCGCGATCGCCGAGCGCCATGGTGGCGAGGTGCCGTCCGACGTCGAGTCGTTGCGCGCCCTGCCCGGGATCGGCGACTACACGGCGGCGG
>Ga0081538_10000309_pt1 | contig 56250 bp, 60 predicted proteins | sample TabmetS5T2R1_FD_71022 | JGI IMG/M metagenome (GOLD analysis project Ga0081538, IMG submission 71022) | Tabebuia heterophylla rhizosphere microbial communities from the University of Puerto Rico - S5T2R1 | ecosystem: Host-associated > Plants > Roots > Rhizosphere ...
ATTCTGGGCCTCGCCATCTGCCGGCTGCGGCGCATCGCCAGCCGGCGTCATCGGCCCTCGCCGTACGGAGTACGGCTTCGGGCCTGCGTCCTTGGCTGGCGGGCGCCTCGCTCGGCAGATGGCGAGGCCTTCGGCCTCGCTCTGGTCTCGCTCTGGCCGGTGCGGCCCTCCGGTGCTCGCTATCGCCGCTCCTGCATCAGCCTGAAACTGATCAGCCGCAGTGGGCCGTCCTGGATCAGGCCGACGTCCTCCGCATAGACCTTCGTGCCCCTGCTGCCGTCGAGCGGGTTGAAGTCCTGCACGGTGATCGTGTTGGCGACAGTGCCGTCCGGCAGGGTCGTCCGGCCGGTGTGCTTGACGGTGGCCTGGTCCTCGGCGACACCGGGTGCGACCTCCTGCTGGAAGGTCATCCCGGGCTGGGGCGACGCGGGCATGAAGACGCCGGGGGCGATCCCGGGGAGTCCGCGGCGGCCATCGGCGCGCCACGCTCCCTCATTGCTGACGACCTCGCCTTCCTCGTAGATCTCGACGTCTTCGCCGAAGTAGCAGACGGTGCCGCGCGCCGGCCCGGTCTGCGTCTGCGCAAAGTAATTGAACGAGACCTCGATCAGCTCGATCTGGTCGATCTCGCCATCCGCATCTGCGTCCGTCCACTCCACTTCTTTGACGACGCGCGTCGTGACGTTCTGTCCCTTGAAGTGAAACGTCTCCGTCGCGTCAAGAACGGTGATTCGAAGGCTGATTTCCTCTCCCTGCTCCTTGCCGGTGTAATCCCATACCCGTCCGACCGGCAGCGGGAAATAGGTGTTGTTGATGTTCGTGGTGAAGGTGTTCTGCTCGGGCGCGCACTCCGCAAGGCTGACCGGCATGTCGGGAGCTCCGGAGGCCGAACGCGGTGGGAGCAGCAGAGCGGCCAGGCACAGCAACAACACGGAGATACGCCACAAAGTGTTCCGTCGTACGGACATCACGTCGACACTCCCTTCGATTGAGGCGTACATCGCTCGAACGCCTGGGCAAGGAGGCGCCCGCTCTATGCCGGTGACGATACGCCGCTGCTGACCTCCGTGCAACGCTGCAGCCCGGCTGTGGCGGGGACTCGTTGGTCGAGCGTCCTGAGGCGACAAAGAACGCGGCGCTTCTTTGCCACCCGCCGCCATGTCCTCCGATTCGAGCGTCGTGGACACTCGCCGTCGTGCCCGCTCAATCCTCGATTCAACAGGCCGCCCGCGCCGGCCTCGACGTGCTGCTCGCCGAGGCCGTCGTGGACCAGGGCGCCTCGTCGCGGTTTCTGCGCCCCGCGGCTGCCGCCGGCGTCGTCGCGGGTCTGGCCCGCCGGCCGGCCCGCCCGCTGCGCCGCATCGGTGACCTCGGCATCGAGCTTGGCCGTGTTGCCGCCGGCCGCACCGAGCGGCGCCCGGCGAAGGGTGACCGGCGCTTCGCCGACCCGGCGTGGGAGGGCAACTGGCTGCTGCGGCGCGTCTTGGGTACGTACCTGTCCGTCGGCGACGCCGTCGACGGGCTGATCTCGGACGCCGAGGTCGGCTGGCGTAGCGAGCGCCAGGCGCGCTTCGCGGCCGGGAACATCCTCGACGCGCTCGCCCCCACGAACTTCCCGTGGTCAAACCCGGCTGTGATGAAGGCGACGATCGAGGAGGGCGGAGCCAATCTCGTCAGGGGGGCGCGCCGCTTCGCGCGTGACGTCTCGCGGCCGCCGCGGCTGCCAGCGACCGTCGACACGAGCAAGTTCGCGGTCGGCGAAAACCTCGCGCTCTCCGCCGGAGCGGTCGTGATGCGCAACGAGGTCTTCGAGCTCATCCACTACGAGCCGCAGACCGACGTGGTGCACGAGCTACCGCTGCTGTTCGTCCCGCCGACGATCAACAAGTACTACATCCTCGACATCGCCCCGGGCCGGAGCATGGTCGAGCACCTCGTCCACGCCGGTCAGCAGGTGTTCATGATCTCGTGGCGCAATCCCGACCAGGACCAGGGCCACTTCGACCTGGACACCTACGCGCAGGCGATCCTCGACGCTCGCGACGCGGTCGCGCGCATCACCCGGCAGCCGTCGGTCCACCTGAACGCCGCGTGCTCCGGCGGCATCATCGCCTCAGGCGTGCTCGGTCACCTGGCCGCGGAGAAGGCTCTGGACGGTGTGGCGAGCCTCACGCTGATGGTGTGCGCGCTCGACAATGCGCGCGCTGGCACGACCGCGGCGTTCGCGAGCCGCGACGTCGCTGCCGCGGCGGTGGCCGAGTCGGCACGCCGGGGCTACGTGGATGGCCGGGCGCTCGCCGGTGTGTTCGCCTGGCTTCGCCCGAACGACCTCGTCTGGGGCTACGTCGTCAACAACTACCTGCTCGGCAAGGCGCCGCCCGCGTTCGACATCCTCTACTGGAACCAGGACACCGTGCGGCTCGCGGCGGGCGTGCACCGCGACTTCATCAGGCTCTCGCTGCAGAACTCGCTGACAAGGCCCGGCGAGATGACCGTCCTCGGCAGCCCGGTGGACCTGAGCGCGGTGGCAGTCGACAGCTACGTCATCGGCGGCCTCAACGACCACATCATCCCGTGGGAGAACGCCTACCGCAGCGCGCGACTGCTGGGCGGGCGCTGCCGCTTCGTGCTCTCGACGAGCGGGCACATCCAAGCGCTCGTGAACCCGCCGCCACCCGACGGCAAGGAGCCGCGCTCGAGCTTCCGCGCCGCGGACGACCTGCCGTCCGACCCTGAGACGTTCCTCGAGCAGACGCCGGTTCGGCGCGGCAGCTGGTGGGGCGACTACGTCAGCTGGCTTGCCGAGCGCTCCGGTGAGCTCCGCCCCGCGCCCAAGAAGCTGGGCGATCGCAGCCACAAGGCGATCGCGAGGGCGCCGGGCAGCTACGTACACGCCGCCTGATTACCGAGGACACGCCATGTCGACCGCAACCCTCCCCTACGAGCATCTCGGCGAAGCGCTCGCCACCGACTACTTCGGGATCCGCGACCAGTTCACCAAGGAGCAGTGGCAGCGCTTCATCGACACGCGCAGGTTCGTCGACCAGGAGGTCCTGCCGGTGATCAACGACTACTGGGAGAGCGCCGAGCTCCCCTGGCCGCTGATGCGCCGGCTGCCCGAGCTCGGGCTCGTGGGCGAGGACATCGAGGGCTACGGCTGCCCGGGCATGAGCCCGCTCGCCCGCGGCCTCGTGCACATGGAGCTGCATCGCGGCGACGGCAGCCTCGGCACGTTCCTCGGCGTGCAGGCCGGCCTGGCGATGAAGTCGATCGCAATGCTCGGCTCCGAGGAACAGAAGGAGCGCTGGCTGCCGGCGCTGGCGAGCCTGGAGGCGATCGGGGCGTTCGCGCTCACCGAGCCGGCGCACGGATCGGATTCGGTGTCGCTCGAGACCACGGCACGCCGCGACGGCGCGGGCTGGGTCATCGACGGCGAGAAGCGCTGGATCGGCAACGGCTCGATCGCCGATGTCGTCGTCGTGTGGGCACGCTCGGAGGAGGACGGCCAGGTCAAGGGATTCCTCGTCGAGACCGGGGCCGACGGCTACCGGGCGGCGACCATGGAGGGCAAGGGCGCGGCGCGGGCGATCTGGCAGGCCGAGATCCGGCTCGACGGCGTGCGCGTCCCCGAGGAGAACCGGCTGCCGGGCGCTGGGTCGTTCAAGGACGCGGGACGCGTGCTCGTCGATACGCGCAGCACGTGCGCCTGGGCGGCCCTCGGCCACGCGGTCGCGGCCTACGACACGGCGCTGACCTACGCCAAGCAGCGAGAGCAGTTCGGCCGTCCGCTGTCCAGCTTCCAGATCGTCCAGGACCGGCTCGTGAAGATGCTCGCCGAGGTCACCGGCATGCAGCTCTACTGCATGCAGCTCGCGCGGCTGGCCGAGGGCGACCGGCTGTCGGACACGATCGCCGGGCTCGCCAAGCTCAACAACACACGCAAGGCGCGCCAGGTGATCGCCGAGGCCCGCGATCTGCTCGGGGGCAACGGATTGCTGCTCGAGAACCACGTGATCCGCCACATGTCCGATATCGAGGTCATCCACACCTACGAGGGGACCGAGACGATCCAGACGCTCATAGTCGGCCGCGACATCACCGGAGTCGGCGCGTTCGCGTGACCGCTGAAGACGGCGCGGCAGGCTGGAACTCCAGCAGCGTCCGCGCCGCCGGCGTGACGCTGCGCGTCGCCCGGCGCGGGGAAGGGCGACCGTTGCTGCTGATCACCGGCATCGGCGCGAACATCGAGATGTGGGGACCGCTGGCGCGCCTCGTCGACGACCGCGAGCTGATCGCCTTCGATGCGCCCGGCGCGGGGCTGTCCGAGCGGCCGCCCCGGCCGCTGCGGATGCGGGGCCTGGCGGGGATCGTCGCCGCCCTACTCGACCGGCTCGGGCTCGACGAGGTGGACGTGCTCGGCTACTCGTTCGGGGGCGGGCTTGCCCAGGAGCTCGCCTATCGGGCCCCGCTGCGCGTGCGGCGCCTTGTTCTATGCGCCACCACGCACGGTCTCTTGGGCGTGCCGCCGCGGCCGGTCCCCGCGCTGCTCCTCGCCACCCCCGCGCGCTACTACCACCCGCTCCTGTTTCGCCTCACCGTCCCGCGCATCGCGGGCGGGCGCACGGGGCGCGATCCCACCCAGCTCGACCTCCAGGCGGCCGCCCGGCTCGAGCGCCCGCCCGACCCGCTCGGCTACGCCTTCCAGCTCTACGCCGCGTCCGGCTGGACGAGCCTTCCGTGGCTTCACCGGATTACGCAGCCGACGCTGATCCTGGCGGGCGACGACGACCCGGTGATCCCGCTGGCGAACGCCCGCTTCATGGCGCGGCGGATGCCGTCGGCACGGCTGCGAGTCGTCGAAGGCGGCGGCCACCTCTTCCTGCTCGACCAGCCGGAGACAGTGGTCGACGACATCGGCGCGTTCCTGGACCGCTGAAGGCGCGCTAGGGGTCAGCGGACCTGCACGGGAATTCCCGGCAGGCCGTCCGATCCCACGCGACGCACCACCGACTCGATTGCCCCGTTTGGCAGCCGGATGCAGCCGTGGCTGGCCATTGACCCGAGCGGGGCCAGGAGGCTGGCGCCGCCGCGGCCGTGGATTCCTACGCGGCCGTCGCCGCCTCCGAACTCCTGGAGCACGGGGCTGTGCGCGGTGAGGGGCAGGATGTAGGAGCCGAGGAAGTCGGCGGGGTTCCAGCGCCATACGCCAACGATCGAGAACAGGCCCGTCGGGGTGGGAGTGATCGGCGCCCCGATCACGATGCTCGTGCGGAGCACCGCCCGCCGGCCGCGGCGCAGGACGAGCTTTCGCTCGGCGAGGTTGACGCGGATCCGCCAGCTGGTCGGTCGCAGGTTGACGTGCTGGGCGCGCAGCCAAGCGCCGGCGGAATTGGGGCGCCACGGAAGCCGCACGCGCACCCAGCAGCGGCCTTTCCGGTCGTTCTTTGCTCGCAGGACGAGGAGCCAGGGAGCGTCACCCGGGCCGACCGCGGAGCGCGCGGTTCTCACCCGCGACTTCTTCCTAACAGGAATCCGAGCGTGGACCGGGACGCGGCTGAACAGCGCCGCGCGCCACGCCACGACGGGTCCGGGCTTGCCCACGACGTCCACCGAGCCATGTCCCGCGCGGCAGTCGGTGCTGGCGGCGCTCGGAGCGGCCAGGACGAGCATGGCGGCACCGGAGGCCACGAGGGCGACCAGAAGTCGTCCCGTGATGTCTCGCTGTGGGCACACAGGCGGCTTCACGTGGCGCCATCATAAGAGCGGCGAGGGGTGATCAGGTAGAGGCGGTGTCGAGAGCGGCTCTCGACTGCTCTCCCGCAAGCTCCGCCAGCACGGCGACGGCATCGTCAACGGGCGCCAGTGCGGCGATCTCATCGCGAATGCGGGCAGCCCCGCCTCGAAAGGTCGGATCGGCCAGTAGTCCGCGCACCCTGCTCGTCAGGCCCGAGACGGCCTCGGGCCCGCCCTCGAGCACAACGCCCGCGCCGGCCTCCTCCACCCGCCGCGCGTTCGCGCCCTGGTCGGCGAACAGCGGCACGAGCGCCAGCGGGACGCCCCACGTGAGCGCCGTCAGCGTCGACCCCGAGCCGCCGTGTCCCACCATCGCAGCGGTGTCCGGCATCACCGCGGCCTGCGGAACCCACTGCTGCACGTGCACCGACGGCGGCAGCGGGCCCAGCTCGCCCGGGTCACGCGCGTTGCCGATCGTCACGAGGATGCGGGCGGGCAGCTCGGCGAGGGCGTCGATGGCGGCGAGGTACACGCCCGGGAAGAAGTCCATCGTGGGCGCCTCGGTGCCGAACGACAGGTAGACGAGCGGGGCCTCGGACCCGTCCCACCAGTCCGGGAGCGGCTCGACCGTACCTTTGCGCGGCTCACGGAAGCGCAGCGCGCCCGCGGCGGTCGCAGATCGATCGTCGAGCGAGCGCGGCGCCTGGGTCAGCAGCTGCGCGCGCCGCAGGATCCAAGCCCCGGAGTCGGGTCCCAGGCCGACGCCGGCCCGTAGCTCGTCGAGGACCGGTGCGGCCACCACCGCGGCCCAATCGTCGGTGCACGCCGAGAGGAACACGCCGACCGCCGCATGCGGGACTCCCAGGCGCTCCGCCGCGACGGCGCCTGAGAACTCGCAGCTCTCGCGAACGACGACGTCCGGTCCCCACTCCTCGATCGTCGCGAGCGTGCCTGGCAGCGCCGCGCGCGCGTGGCAGCCGGCGAAGACCTCGCGGATGACGTGCTCGTCCCGCCGTTCGGGCGGCAGCGAGAACACCGGTTCCCACACAGCGGCGAGCTCGTCCTCGGACGGCTCCGGCAGCGCGCGGAAAGGAAGCGCTGCCCGCTCCGCCAGCGACGCCACCTGCGGGGGCCCTGCAACGAGGACCTCCTGGCCCGCTCGCACGGACGCGTACGCGAACGGCAGGAGCGGGCCGAAGTGGCCGGCCCCGCGCGTGGATGTGAAGAGGATGCGCACCTCCACGTAGACGCCTTGCGAGCGCGCCATATTCCCGCCGCACGCGTTGGCTCGGAATACAGCGGGTACTTCGTGGGCATCACGTAAGGGGCCGGAGCGGCCGATAACTTGATCCAAGGGCATGCAGAACGCGCGCATCGACATCTCGCAGAACCTCGAGGGAGAGGCCGTGGTGTACGCGTGCTTCGACCTCCGCGAGGACGAGGTCGCGGCTGCCGCCCACGCGATCGCCGCCACGAGCAGCGAGCGCTACCGCCTGGCGACCATGTCGGGTGACGACGTCCTTGAATTCCGAGAGCTGACCGCGCTGGGGGACGAGCTCGCCGAGCCCGGCGAGGGCATGCGCACGATCGTGCTTTCGCCCGCACGCATATGCGCCCTGCGGGACGCTGCAGGGCTCTTCGTCGAGACTCGCCTCGACGCCGAGTGGATCCGTGACGAGGACCGCGAGCCGCTCGAGCTGCTACGCGCGCTGCTGGGCCCGCTGGGCGAGCTCTGCGAGGAGGCGACGCGCGCGGCGCTGTCGCCGGAGCAGTACCGCCACTGACGCCGGTCAGCCGGCGAGCCCGCCGTACGATCGTGGAATAGCTGTCACTTTCGCGCGTCTTTGTTCGTCGTATAGGTGATGGAGCAGCACGAACTCATTGCGGAGCGAAGCGGGGCCAACCTGACTCACCTGAGGACGATGGCGCACTGGGTGCTCGGCTCGCAAAGCGAGGCGGATGACGCCCTCGAGGAGGCCTGCATGCGGCTCAGCCGTCATGCGTGGGGTATAGACAACCTCGGGGAACGGCTGACGACGCTCCTCGCGCAGATCTGCCTCGACAGGTTGCGCGCGCGTGCCGCTCAGTCCGCGGGGCTCAGCGCCGACGCCAGGATGGCGAACGTCTCCACCTAGCGATCGATCTCGTCCTCGGTAAGCGCCACGCTCAGTTCGAGGGCCGGCACGCCCGTGACAATACCCCCTAGGGGTATGCTAGGCTGCTCGTCGATGGAAGCCGCACAGCATCACAGCCATGTAATGCCCACCTCGGGCCGCGCGCTCGACACCATGGCCGCGAGCGCCACCCTTCACTGCCTGACCGGCTGCGCGATCGGAGAGGTCGCGGGCGTCATCATCGGCACGGCGCTCGGGTGGTCTGACTTCGCGACGATCGCGCTGGCGATCGGGCTCGCGTTCGTGTTCGGCTACTCGCTCACGAGCCTGCCACTGCTGCGCGCCGGCCTGGCGCTCGCAACGGTCGTTCCGATCGCGCTCGCGTCCGACACGCTCTCGATCGCGGTCATGGAGATCGTCGACAACGCGATCATCCTCGTGATCCCGGGAGCGATGGAGGCCGGCGTCGGCGACGTGCTCTTCTGGGGCAGCCTCGCGTTCGCGCTCGCGGTCGCGGGCCTGTTCGCGTTCCCGGTAAACCGCTGGCTGCTGAAGCGCGGCAAGGGACACGCCGCGGTCCACGAGACGGGCATCCACGGCGGCCCGCCGATCCCGTTGGTGGCGGCGATCTTCGGGGCGGCGACCCTGTTCGGCTGCGCGGTGCTGCTGGCGGAGCTGCTGTAGGGAGTCAGCCCGCTGCGAGGAGTTCGCGCAACTCCCTGAGCATTTGGGCGGGCTCCTCTGTGACGTCGTGGTGGGTGTAGCGGCGGTGTTGGTCGCCGCGGGCGTGGGCTTCGCGTTCGCGTTTGCGGTCTTGTTCCCAGGCGTGGCGGCTGTTGTGGAAGGTGTAGCTGTCGAGCTCGACGGTCAGCTGGTGGTCTTGCCAGCGGCAGTCGACGCGCTTGGTGCCGGCTCTCTTGTTGGTGGTCGGCAGCGGCAGCCTGTGCTCGCGCAGCAGCTTCAGGAAGCGGCGCTCGAGTTCGCTCAGCGTCACCTGCACGTCGCCGCGTAGGACACGGCGCAGGTTGGCGGCGCCCTTGGCGTTCGGGTGGCGCGCGAGCGTCGCCTCGACCTGGGCCGGGGTTGTGCGGTGGCGGACGCCCGCCTCGTGGGCCGCGCGGGCCAGCCCGTCCAACGACAGCAACGAGGCCACGTCCACAAGCGTGCGCGGCACGGTCGTGACCGGGATCCCGCGCCATCTGGTGGTGTCGCGGTCGTCCAAGCGCCGCCGGCGGGTCCTGACGCCCTCCACGCTGCGCTCCGTCGGGGCCGTCACCTCCGGTCGGGGCGCCGGGCCCCTCACCAACCCGAACAGGTACGCCGCCGCCAGCCCACTCAGCACCGCCCCCTTACCGCAAGCCTTGACCGCCGCCAGATAGCGCGCCTCCACGCTCGGCGCCCTATGGCCGGCACGGTAGACGCCGCGGAACTCGACGATCAACGCGCCCGACCGGACCCGCAGGTCGATCTGCGCTTTCGTGACCTCGGCATCCAAGAGCTCCACCCGCGTGACCACCCCATGCGAACCGCCGGCCAACCGCGCGATGACCCTCTCCACCGTCCTGACTTGACCCGCCATCGTGATGTCAAGTCAGAAAACCTCCGAAACTCGTCCCCCGACGGCAGGAGCGACGGGCAGGGCCCGCGCGGCGGCCCGGCCGGGCCCGCCGGGGCAGCGGCGCCCGCCGCCGGGGGACGCGCAGCCGCGCGCTAGGCCAGCCCCTCCAGCTTGTACTCGCGCAGGAAGCCCTCGAAGAGGCGGCGGTGGCCCTCTTCGTCGTGGAGGATCTCGGTCACCATGTCCTGGGTCACGGGGTCCTTGCCCTCGCAGAACTCGATGATGCCGTTGTAGTGCTCGATCGCGCCCAGCTCGGCCTCGATCACGCCTTTGATCACGTGCACGATGTCGGTCTGCTCCTCGGGCGGCTGCAGGTAGGACTGCTCGGGCTGAAAGTCAAGCGACCCCGGCACCACCCCGTAGAGCTCCTTGATGCGCTCGCCGAACCGGCGGGCGTGGCCGAGCTCCTCCTGGATGTCCTCCTCGAGCGACTCGATGATCTCCTGGGCCCGGACGCCGTCCGGGTTGATCGAGTTCGCGGTGTAGCTCACCACCGTCTCGATCTCCATCCAGTACGCCTTGATCAGCATCCCGATCAGCTCCTCGCGCTCGGAGCGCAGGTCGTCGCTCAGAATGCCGTGGCGGGGTGAGATCTGCGTGGCCATGCCGTCTCCTACCTTTCTCGCGATGACCAGGAACTTGTACCCGATACGACTCGCCGGTAGCCGATGACCGAGACCGCCGTCGTGGGCGACGAGCACATCGAGCCGATCGGGCGCCCGCCGGAGTCGCTCTGGAACCGCATCCTCGCCGAGCCCGACCGGGCCCCTGAGTACATCGCGCTCGTCGCGGCCGAGCGCTTCGCCCCGCAGGCCGAGGAGTGGGTCCGCATCGCCGGGCCGGGGCACACGCCCGCGCGGCTAGCCAAGGTCGCCTATCGCAAGCACGTGCGGCTCGCGCGACTCGAGGGTGGAGCGCTCGGGATCGGCGGCGTGTTCACGGCGGCGCCCGACATCGTCGCGCTGCTCTGGATCCAGAGCCGGATGATCTTCTACATCGCCGCCGCGTACGGGTACGACCCGCGCCACCCGATGCGCCCTGCAGAGCTGCTCGCCCTGCAGGGGCTCTACGAGACCCCGGCCGAGGCCCGAGCCGCGCTCGACGGGGTCGGCAAGCGCCTGGCGCAGGCGATGGTCGAGCGGGCGATCTCCCATCGAAGCACGGACAGGATCCACATGCGCTTGGTCAAGTATCTGGCCAAGCGTCTGGCGCGCCGCTACGCCGGACGCTACATCCCGTTCGTCGGTGCCCCGCTCGGGGCTTTGCAGAACGCCGGCGTCACCAAGGCGATCGGCAAGCGGGCGCTGGCTTACTACGGCGTACAGCGCTAGCGGGGACGTCTCAGGCGCGACCGTAGACCGGGACGGCGGCGCCGCTCATCGGCGCCGACTCGTCCGAGACGAGAAAGCGGATCACCTTCGCGATCGCCTCGGGCGCGACCCATTTCGAATGATCGGCATCCGGCTGACCGGCTCGGTTGGCCGGCGTGTCGATCACGCTGGGCAGGATCGCGTTGCAGCGGATCCCCTGGCTCTTGTAGTCGGCGTCGAGCGCCTGGATGAAGGCGAGCAGCGCCGCCTTGCCGACGATGTAGCCCGCGGCGCCCCGGAAGGGCCGGAGCGCGGCACGGGACGACACTCCCACGAACGCGCCGCCGCCGCGCTCGATCATTCGCGGCATCGCCGCGCGCGCGAGGTTGACGGCGGGCGCCAGGTTCAGCTCGATCATGCGCTCGAAGTCCGCGAGCTCGGTCTCGTGCACCACACCGCCGGGCCCGAACCCGCCCACCAGGTCCACCACCGCCTCCAGGTCCTCGACGGCGGCCACCGCGTCCGCGGCCCCGCCGCCGGGGTCGATCAGGTCCGCGTACACGAGCGTCGCACGATCGCCGAAGTCCTCCTCGGCCCGCCGGCGCTCGTCCTCGACCACCCAGGTGACCGTGCACCCGTAGCCCGAGTCGAGCAGCTCGCGCACGACTGCCTGACCAAGGGCGCCGGTCCCGCCGGCCACCAGGACGCCCATGTCAGGAACAGGGGACGGGGGGCGACTCCATGTTTGTGCAGGCTATCCCGTCCGAGTCCCGCTCTACCTTGGCAAACCCGATGGAGCAACCAACGCTGATCCCGGCCAAGTGCTTCGTTCGCGACCTCGCGAACGGCCAGGACGTCGACTCGATCTTCGTGGTGCGCGCACACTCGGAGCGTCAGAAGCGCAACGGCGAGTCGTTCCTGAAGCTCCTGCTCGGCGACGTCACGGGCAGCGTCGAGGCGGTCGTGTGGGACGAGGTCCGCGAGCTCGCCCCGCTCTGCCCGAGCGGTGCCGTCATCCGCGTGCTCGGCCGTTTCACGGTCGACGAGCGCTACGGCGCGACGCTGACGATCAAGCGCCTGCGGGCAGCCGCCGAGGGCGAGTACGAGCTCGCCGACCTCACCGAGGCCCCGTCCGTTCCCTACGAGCAGATGGCGTCCGATCTCGCCGACCTAGTCAGCACGATCCAGCGTCCGCACCTGCGCGAACTGCTGCGGCGGCTCCTCCATCGCTCGACCAAGACAGGCGAGATCTACCACGAGGCGCCGGCGGCCAAGTACTACCACCAGGCCTATCGCCATGGGCTGCTCGAGCACTGCCTGTCGGTCGCCCAGGGCGTGAGCGCCCTGGCGGCCACGTTCCCGGGGATCGACCGCGACGTGGCCGTGACCGGCGCGCTGCTCCACGACATCGGCAAGGTCGGGGCCTACGCGTCCGTGAACGGTGCCATCGAGCTCACCGACGCCGGCAAGCTGCTTGGCGAGATCCCGCTCGGCTACTACACGGTGCGCCGCGCCATCGAGGAGATCGACGGGTTCCCCGACGAGGACGCCGACGCCCTCCTGCACATCATCCTCAGCCACCACGGCAAGCTCGAGCACGGCAGCCCGGTTGTGCCCTGCACGCGCGAGGCCACGCTCGTCCACTTCATCGACAACCTGGGCGGCAACCTCGGCAGCTTCGACCGGATCGAGAAGTCGCTTGCCGAGGGCGCCCGCTGGTCCGACTTCGACCGCGGCATCTCGACGTCGGCGTACTTCGGGCAGCGCAACGGGGGTCGCGAAGCGGCCTGACCCGCGTCCGGGGCGCGCCCGGCCGCCGTAGGATTCGAGGATGGTCGGAATCGTGCTCGGCGCCGGCGCGTCGAAGCGGCTCGGGCGTCCCAAGCAGACGCTCCCGCTCCGCGACACGACGCTGCTCGGCCACGTGCTGCGTGAGACCGAGGCGTCCTCGCTCGCGCGCGTGATCCTCGTCGTCGGGGGCGCCGCCGACGAGGCGCTCGTCGCCATCGAGCCGCGCCGCGCCGAAGTGGTCCGGAACGACTCCTACGGCACCGGCTGTGCGTCGTCCCTCCTCGCAGGCCTCGACGCCGCGGGCGACGAGGCGGAGGCCGTGATGCTCGTGCTCGGGGACATGCCGGGGGTCGGGCCCGCGCTGATCGACGAGGTGGCGGGCGCGTGGGAGGAGCGGCGCCCGTGGGCGGCGGTCACGAGCTATCGGGGCGAACTCGGGCACCCGTTCGTGTTCGCCCGCGCCGCTTTCCCCGACCTGCGCGGGCTCCACGGCGACAAGGCGGTCTGGAAGCTGATCGAGCGCCACCCCGACCGCGTCGAGCGGATCGGCGTCGACCGCCCGCTCCCGCGCGATGTGGACACCTGGGAGGACTACGAGGCCGCGCTCAGCGCGGCGCGCGCCGCCGGCTGAGCTCGACCGGCACCTCGGCCGACACGTTGATCGTGCGGCAGCGTCCGCAGCGGATGCGGACCCGCTTCGTCATGTGCTCGGCGCTCATCCCGATCGCCAGCACGTTCCCGCACTCGACGCAGACGTAGTCGTTCTCGCCGTTGCCGCGGAACACTGGCCGGTCCGCGTCCTCTTGGACCGCCGTCCCGGCGTCGAAGGGCACCTCGCCCTCGACGATCCTTCTCATCTGCTTGACCGCCATCGCGTCAGAGGGTCGAGAGCTTCTGGGCGAAGTCCTTGATCAACGCGTCAAGGACTGCGACGACGACGCCCTCGCCCATCGATGCCGCCTTCCCGGTGATCTGTGCCGCGGTGTGAATCGTCCCGCCGCCGTCCGCGAGCGCGAAGGTCACGTCGGCGTTGGCGTGACCCTGGCCGCGTGACTCCCTCGACTTGACCTGCATCACGGCACGGTGCGCCTCGGGGTCCTTATCGGTCACCTCGACGGTGCCCTCGAATGTCATCGACATCGCGCCCATCTTCACCAGGATCTCGGCCTTGACCGCGTCCTCGCTCGTCCTCTCGGTGACCTTGCCGCCCTCCACGCAGGGAATCAGCCGCTCGAGGTCGAGGACGCTCTCCCAGGTCTCGTCGACGGGCTTCGCGCTCGTGAATGAATGGTCGAGCTCAATCAAGTCGGGTCCTCCCTGTCTTCGATTAGGGTCTGTCTCATGGCAATCGGGCCCGGGACCCTCAAGCTGGGGCCGGAGAACGCCACGCTCACCGTGGAGACAAAGCGCCTGGGGGCGGCGTCAAAGGCCGGCCACGACCTGCTGATCGAGGTCACCGCATGGGAGGCCGAGCTCGACACATCGAAGGATCCGGCGATCACGCTCAAGGCCGACGGCGGCTCGCTGCGGGTGCGTGAGGGCACCGGCGGCGTCACCACGCTCGAGGACGACGACAAGGCGGGCATCGAGCAGACGATCGATGAGGAGGTGCTGAAGGGCACTCCGATCGAGTTCCGCTCGACCGCGGTCGAGCTCGATCCCGGCGGCACCGGCGCGAACGTGCAAGGGGAGCTCGAGCTTGCCGGGCAGCGCCATCCCGTCTCCTTCGAGCTGCGCAGCGAGGACGGTCGGCTGACAGGGCGCGCAACGCTGACGCAGAGCGACTGGGGCATCAAGCCGTACACGGCGCTGTTCGGGACGCTCAAGGTCGCCGACGAGGTGGAGGTGGGCATCGAAGCCGGCCTCTCCGGCCCGCTAGTCGCGGTAGACGGTCTGGGCATCGAGTCCGCCCTCGACCCCGGGGGGCAGGGCGCCTGAACCGTGCGCGTAGAGGGCGAGGTCGGCGATGGTCTGGGACTCGGCGGAGTCCCCACCCGTCACGAAGGCCCCGCTCACCCACCTGAGGCTCTCGGGCGAGGTCCCCAGGGCCGCGCCCGCGAGCAGCTGAGCCTTGTCGCGGATCTTGCCGCTGGCGCTCGCCACCGCGGCCGAGGTCCCGGCGGAAGGTGTTGTATTGAAGCCGTGGCCCTCGCCGAAGCGGTTCGTGTCCCCGGGCACCACCTTCACGTCCAGGGCCGGGACGCCGAGCTCGTCCGCGACTAGCTGCGCGTACTCCCCCTCCTTGCCGTCGGACTCGGTGGTCAGGCTGAGCACCATCTTGCCCGTCGGGTGCACGCGCAGAAACACCGCTCGGTATGCCTCGTCTGCCACGCCTCAACCTCCTGACGTCGGGTTGTCTTCCGATGACTCGCGCTCGCGCCGCTGACGCTCCTGATGGGCGGTCAGCGCGTTGTGCTCCTCGAGGTCGCAGAAGCTCGGCTGCGGCCCGCCCAGCGGGTGTGGGGGCACGGCGGGGCGCTCGCAGCCCGGGTAGATGCAGGTCTTTCCGGAGCGGTCACTCGCTTCCATCGGACCCCCAGCCGGGCGTCGTCCTGCCTCTGCGCGGCCCGTAGCCGCTCGGCATCGCCACGGAGCTTCCCTGAACCGGGACGGCGCTCGCCCACGGCTCCTCCTCGGCCTCGGGGGGCGGCTCCGGCGGGGGTTCCGGGTGCTCGGCGGCGATCGCCTCCGCCACCTCCTCCAGCGCCTCCATGCTGTGGCCGCTCAGGAGCGCGTCACAGTAGGGCAGCGCCGCCGCCATGCCGCCGGCGCGCGGCGAGAAGCCGCCGGCCGCCGCCCGCGGGTTGACCCACACGATCCGGTGGGCGAGGCGCGACAGGCGCTCCATCTCGCGCGCCACGAGGGCGGGGTCGCCGCGCTCCCAGCCGTCGGACAGGATCACGATCACTGCGCCGCGGGCCATCCCGCGCCGCCCGTGGCGGTCGTTGAAGGCCTTCAGCGCGTCGCCGATCCGCGTTCCGCTCGACCAGTCGGGAGCGGCCGCGGCGGCACGCTGGATCGCGCGCTCGGGGCTGCGGGAGCGCAGCGCGCGCGTCAGGCGGGTTAGGCGGGTGGCGAACACGAACGCCTCGGCATTCGGCCCGCTGCCGGCGGCCGAGGTCAGAAACTGCAGGTATGCGCGCGCGTAGGGCTCCATCGAGCCCGAGATGTCGCACAGCATCACCATCCGGCGGCGGACGATCCGGCGACGGCGGCGCGACAGCCGGATCGGGTCGCCGGCCGTGCGCATGCTTCCACGCAGGGTGCGGCGCAGGTCCATCCGCTCGCCGCGCCGGTCCCGCTCTGAGCGGCGAGTGCGGCGGGTCGGGGTGGCCACGTCGAGGCGCGCCATCAGGCGATAGAGCTGCGCGAGCTCACCGGGCTCGAGCGCGTCGAAGCGCTTCTCGCGCAGCCGCTCCTCGTGGCTTGCGGCCACCGGGAGCGCGACCTCGCGCAGGTCCTCTTCGACTCCGGCGCCCGCTGGCGCCGGCGATACCCCCTCGGCTCCCACCCCGGTCTCTCCGCGCCGCCGCGGCGGGGCGCCGGAATCAGGCGCCGGTTCGGTCGCGGCCCGATGCTCGGCCTCGGCGTCGGGCTCCGGCTTGGCTTGCAGCGGCCGCCCGCCGAACACGGCCGCGAAGACGGAGTCGAACGCCTTCACCTGCCCCGAGTCCGATATCAGCACGGCTCGCGCCGTCCAGTAGAGCTGCCGCCGCGAGACCGGCCGGACGAGCGTCAAGGCGTGCGCGAAGCGGGCGGCGCGCTCGGCCGTGACGGGCACGCCCCTGTCGCGCAACCGGCGGCTGAACGCGCCGGCCAGCGCCGGCAGGTCCAGGTGGATCGTCCGCACGCCGAAGCCGGGCTCCGTCATCGCGCCACCAGCTGCTCCAGCCCGGCCGCGCGCACGACCTCCTGGTCCTCGCTGTACTTGAGGACCGTGCCGAGCGTGCGCTCGACCGCGGCCGCGTCGAGCTGCTCCACGCCGAGCAGGTCGAGCGCGGCGAGCCAGTCGATCGCCTCGGCGATCCCTGGCGGCTTCTGGACGTCGCTCTCGCGTATGCGCGCCACCGCGTCCGCCACCTGCACGGCGAGCGCCTCCGCCGCGCCCTTCACCCGCCGGCGCACGATCTCGACCTCGCGCTGCGGGGTCGGGTAGTCGATCCACTGGTAGAGGCAGCGCCGCTTGACCGCGTCGTGCAGGTCGCGCGTGCGGTTGGAGGTGAGGACGATCGCGGGCGGGTGGGTCGCGCGGATCGTGCCGATCTCGGGGATCGTGACCGCGGCCTCCGCGAGCAGCTCGAGCAGGAAGGCCTCGAAGTCGTCGTCGGCGCGGTCGATCTCGTCGATGAGGAGCACCGCGGGCCGCGGTCCCGGATGCTCGAGCGCGCGCAGCAGCGGCCGGCGGATCAGGTAGTCGGGCCCGAACAGGTCCTCCTCGGTGAGCTTCGTGCCCGTCGCGTCGGCGAGCCGGATGCTGAGCAGCTGGCGCGGGTAGTTCCACTCGTACAGCGCCTCGGCCGGGTCGATCCCGTCGTAGCACTGGAGCCGGACCAGCTGCGTGTCGAGGACCGCCGCGAGCGACTTGCCGGCCTCGGTCTTCCCGACGCCGGCCTCGCCCTCGAGCAGCAGCGGCTGCGGGAGCCGCAGGCTCAGGTACATGGACGTGGCGAGCCCCTCGTCGACCAGGTAGTCGACCGCCGCGAGACGGCGGGCGAGCGTCTCTACGTCGGGTACGAGGTGGCGGATCTCGTCCGCCGCGTCACCCGTCGCTTCGCGCGGGCTCATGCCGCTCCTCGAACTTTCGCCTGCAGCCCGCGCAGCAGAAGTAGACGGTCTCGCCCTGGTGCTGGAGCGAGGGCGTATCGGCGCCCACCACCACGGTCATCCCGCAGACCGGGTCCACCGCCGTCGCCTTCACCGGCGCCGCCGACCTGCTGCGGCGAACCGCGATGATCCGGGCGATGATCGACACGGCGATCTCGGCGGGCGTGCGCGCGCCGATGTCGATCCCGGCCGGGGTCTCGAGCGCCGCCAGGCGCTCCTCGGCGATACCGTCGGCGCGCAACTCGTCCATCACCGCGGCGCCGCGCCGGGGGCTCGCGACGAGCCCGACATAGGGCAGGCCCGCCTCGAGGCCCGCGCGGAGGGTCGCGATCTCGTCCTGCCCGTGGGCGGCGACGACCAGCGCGAGATCGTCCGCGCCCGGCGCGAGGACTCCGTCCGCGATGTCCTGGGACGCGACGATGTCGAGGCCGAGCTCCGGCCCGAGGCTGCAGAGCGACGCCACGATCGGAGAGTCACCGGCAACCAGCACGCGCGGCGCGGGCAGGACGGGTTCCAGGAAGATCTCGATCGCGCCGCCCGACAGGCAGGGGTTGCGAACGGTCACCGCACCCTCCTCGCGCGAGAGCTCCTCGGTCGCGTCCGGATCGTCGCCAGGGGCGCCGTCACCGGGCAGGATCCGGAGCAGCAGCGGCTCGCCGCTCTCGAGCACGGTCAGGGAGTAGAGGCGGACGCTGTGCTGCGCGCACACGCCGCCGATGAATCCCTCGATCGTGCCGTCGGCCTGCACGAGCCCGACGCTCGCCGGCGCGACGCTCGCCGGGCGCTGCACGCGCACGACGGTCGCGAGCACGAAGGGCGACCGCCGCGCCGCGAGCTCTCGCGCCCGCTCCCCGAGTGGGCCGCTGATCACTGCGGCGGCTCCGGGCGCCCCTGCATCGCTGCCCACACCCGCGCCGGGGTGCAGGGCATGTCGATGTGCGTGACGCCGTGGGACTCGTGCAGAGCGTCGATCACGGCATTCACGATGGCAGGCGGCGATCCCACGTTCGGCGATTCGCCGACGCCCTTCGCGCCGAGCGGATGGTGCGGGCAGGGCGTGACCGTCTCGCCGAGCTCGAAGTCGGGGCACTCGAGGGCGGTCGGGATCAGGTAATCCATGAACGAGCCGTTGAGGCAGTTGCCCTCCTCGTCGAAGGTGAGCACCTCCATCAAGGCGATCCCGATGCCTTCCGCCAGTCCCCCGTGGATCTGACCGTCGACGATCATCGGGTTGATGCGCACCCCGCAGTCGTCGACCGCGATGAAGCGCCGGACCTTGACCTCAGCCGTCTCGGGGTCGACGTCCACGACCGCGATGTACGCGCCATAGGGATAGGTGAGGTTGGGCGGGTCGTAGATCACCTGCGCGTCGAGGCCGCCCTCCATGCCCTCGGGCAGCGTCTCGCCGCTGTACGCCCGCACCGCGATGTCCTCGATCGGGGCGCCCTTCTCCGGGTCGCCTTTGACGTACCAGCGGCCCTTCTCCCAGGCGAGGTCCTCGGGCCTCGTCTCGAGCATCGTCGCGGCGATCAGGCGCGCCCGGTCGCGAACCTTGCGCGACACGACCGCGACCGCGGCGCCCGACACGGGCGTCGAGCGGCTGCCGTAGGTGCCGAGGCCGTACGGCGACTTGTCGGTGTCGCCGTGGCGCACCTGGACGTCCTCGGGCGGGATCCCGAGCTCCTCGGCGACGATCTGCGCGAACGTGGTCTCGTGGCCCTGACCCTGCGTCTGAGCGCTGAGGCTGACCACCGCCTTGCCCGACGGGTGCACGCGCAGGTCTGCCCCGTCGTTCATCGACAGGCCGAGGATGTCCATGTGCTTGCGCGGGCCGGCGCCCACGCCCTCCGTGAAGAAGGAGACCCCGATGCCCATCAGCTCGCCGCGGGCGCGCTTCTCGGCCTGCTCGCGGCGCAGGTCGTCGTAGCCCGCGATGTCCATCGCGACCTTCATCGTCTCGGCGTAGTTGCCGGAGTCGTAGGTCCAGCCGGTCGTCGTCTCGTATGGAAACTGTTCCGGCCCGATGAAGCTCCGCATCCGCAGCTCGATCGGATCGACGCCCAGCTCGCGCGCGAGCGCGTCGACCATTCGCTCGACGAGGTACACGGCCTCCGTGATCCTGAAGGAGCAGCGATAGGCCACCCCGCCCGGGGCCTTGTTCGTGTACACCGCCTTGACCTTCACGTGCGACGCCTCGAGGTCGTACGAGCCGCAGCAGATGTGGAAGAAGCCCGCCGGGAACTTCGTGGGCTGGGCCGTGCTGTCGAACGCGCCGTGGTCTGCGATCACGTCGACCCGCAGGCCCGTGATCTCGCCGTCCTTCGAGCACATCTCGGCGTGCATGACGTAGTCACGCGCGAACCCGGTCGACATCAGGTTCTCCGAGCGGTCCTCGACCCACTTGACCGGAACGCCGGCGACGATCGAGCCGGCGATGGCGCACACGTAGCCCGGATAGACGGGCACCTTGTTGCCGAAGCCGCCGCCGATGTCGTTGCACTGGATCCGGATCATGTGCTCGGCGAGCCCGGCGACCTGCGCGTAGACGGTCCGGTGGGCGTGCGGCGCCTGATTGCCGTTGTAGATGTCGAGCTGGCCGGTCTCCGGGTTGAAGTCGGCGATCATTCCGCAGGTCTCGAGCGGCGCCGGGTGGCAGCGCGGATAGATGATGTCCCGCGTGACGATCGTGTCCGCCTCCGCGAAGACGCGGTCCGTGGCCTCCTCGTCACCCGCCTCCCAGGTCGGGCTGGCGAGGTTGTCGGTCTGGCCCTCCTTGTCGTCGCGGATCAGCGGCGCGTCCGGGTCGAGCGCCTTGCGCGCGTTCACGATCGCCGGCAGCGGCTCGTACTCGACGTCGATCAGCTGCAGGGCGTCGCGCGCCGAGTACTCGTCGGTCGCGATCACGAACGCGACCTCCTGGCCCTGGAAGCGAACCTTGTCGCCCGCCAACACGGCCTGGGTGTCGTACGAGATCGTGGGCATCCATGCGAGCCCGAGGGTCTCGAGGTCCTTGGCCGTTACAACCGCGGCGACGTTCGGGTGGGCGAGGGCCTTCGAGGTGTCGATCGAGACGATCCGGGCGTGCGCGTAGGGGCTCCGCAGCACGGCGCCGTGGACCATCCCGGGCAGCGTGATGTCGTCGAGGTAGGTGCCCTTGCCGCGGATGAAGCGCGCGTCCTCCTTGCGCTTGAGGCGCCCGAAGCCGATCGGCCGTTCGGCCGTGGCGCTCGGGAGGTTTTCGACTGTGGCCATGTTCACGCCTCCTGTCTCGCGGCAGCTTCCTGCTCGGCCGCCCATTGGACGGCCGCGACGATGTTCTTGTATCCGGTGCAGCGACAGATCGCGCCCGAGATCGCGGTCCGGATCTCGAGCTCGGTGGGGTTTGGGTTCTCATCAAGGAGGGCGCGCGCCGTCATCAGCATCCCCGGCGTGCAGAACCCGCAGTGGAGCGCGTGCTTCTCGTGGAAGCCCTGCTGGACCGGGTCCAGCACGCCGTCGACCTCGAGCGACTCGACGGTCCGGATCTCGTGCCCCTCGCACATCGCCGCCAGCGTCGTGCATGACTTGACCGGCTCGCCATCCATCAAGACGACACAGGCGCCGCAGTTGGAGGTGTCGCAGCCCCAGTGCGTGCCGGTCAGTCCCGGGGTCTCCCGGATGAAGTGGACGAGCAGCTGGCGCGGCTCCACGTCGCGGGAGACCTGTTCGCCGTTGATGGTGATCGTCACCTGCATGGGTCAGGCCTCCTGATGGAGCGCACGGGAGGTGGCGCGGCGTAGGGCGCGCCGCGTGAGCACGCCGGCGAGATGGCGCTTGTAGTCGACCGGCCCGCGCCCGTCCGCGAACGGAGAGCAGTCCTCGGACGCGATCTCGCCCGCCTCCGCAAACAGCTCCTCCGCCGGTCTCCTGCCGCGCAAGAGCTCCTCGGCACGGGAGACGTGCACAGTGGTTGGTCCGACCGCGGCTAGCGCCAGGCCGGCGTCCGTGATCGTGTCGCCGTCCATCCAGACCGCCGCGGACACGGCCGCGACCGCCCAGTCGCCGGCGCGGCGCTCGACCTTCTCGTGGGCGCTGCCCGCCCCGGGGCGCAGCGGCAGCCGGACCTCGGTAAGGATCTCGCCCTCACCGACGGCGGTCATGTACGGACCAATGTGGAACTCGTCGAGGCCGACGACGCGCTCGCCGTCCGCGCCGCGGATTACGGCCTTAGCCTTGAGAGCCGAGCAGACCGCGGACAGGTCCTCCGCCGCGTCGGCCTGGCAGAGGGAGCCGCCGATCGTGCCGCGATTGCGCACGACCGGGTCGGCGATCACCTGCTCGGCGTCGCGAAAGACCGGGAAGCGCTCGGCGAGCAGCTCCGACTTCAGCAGCTCCACGTGACGGGTGAGGGCCCCGATGCGCAGCTCGTCGCCCTCCTCGCGGATGTACGAGAGCTCGTCGAGATCGTTGATGTCGATCAGGTACTCGGGCTCGGCCAGGCGCAGCTTCATCATCGGCAGCAGGCTGTGCCCGCCGGCGATGAGGCGCGCGCCCGCTCCCTGGCGCTGCAGCGAGGCGATGGCGCCGTCGATGCTGGTGGCGCGTTCGTACTCGAATGGGGCGGGAGTCTGCACGAGGTCTCTCCTGTGGTTTACGTGGCGGAGTCGTCTGTCGTCTCGGCCGAGTCGACGTCGACCTGCCGAGGCGGCGCGGCCGCGTCCTTCAGGTCCGGCTCCGCTCCCTCCGGGACATCCGGCCCGCCGTCGGTGGTCGCGTCGGCCTCGTCACCGGCGCTCGGGTCGATGCCTTTCTCGGTCGCCGGGACGTCCGATCCGGTCGTCTCCCCGAGGGCCGCGCTGCCGAGCTGTGGATCCTCCGCCAGCATCTCGCGCGGCGCGTCGGAGCCTCCGAGCTCGGCGGGGACGACGCCCTCGGCGGCGGTCTCGGCCCACGGCCCCTTCTCGTCGAGCTCGCCTTCGCCCGGTGTGGTCCCGCCGCGCTGTTCGCTCGGCGGGTACTGCACCGGTGCGCCCGTCCCGATCACCGGCGACCTCGCCAGCTTCGAAGGGCGGGTCTGGCGGACCTCCGGGTAGCGCGACCTGGCGTCGAGGCTCCCTCCAGCGACATTCCGGAGCACCGGGCCGCTCGGGCTCGCGGCGGCGATCGGGGCCTCGCGGCCGAGCCGGGCGAGGGTGAGCGTGCCCTTCGTATACACCTCGGAGATGCGCGGCGGGGTGATCTCCTTGCTCTCGGGGAAGTTCCGCAGCCCCGCAGCGGCGGCGCCCGGGTAGAGGCCTTCGACCAGGCCGATCGCGTCGACCAGCCCGGCCTTCTTCACGAGCAGCCCCTCGAGCAGATCGACACCCGCGTCGAGGTTCTTGTTGATGTCCGTGACGATCTCGTTGACCGGGGCGCTCTTCTCGATGATCTCCCCGACCCCCGCGATCGCCTCGTCGAGGCCGTTGGTGATCTGCCGGAGGGCGACGATCGTCGAGACCAGGTAATAGACGAGCGCGAGCACGATCAGGACGACCGCGATGATCAGGACAACGCCTGCCGCCGGCATCGCTACTCCTCCTCCACGTCGTCGATGATCACGTCGAGGGAGCCGCCGTAGCCCGCCACCACCTCGACCGTCTGCCTGACCTGGTCCTGCGTCGTCAACAGCAACGGTGCGGCGTCGAGGTCCTTGGACCCGGCGCTCGCGGCGGCCGCGATCCGGTTGACGCTCGGCACGATGCCGCGGGCGGCGTCGAGCACGCCGCGGAGCAGGTACACGACGACGGGGAGGACCACGAGCAGGAGCAGCGCGTTGCCGATCCACCAGAGGATCATCGTGGCCTCCTCTCGGCCACGACCGCGGCCTTGGCCGCGATCCCGGGCATCGCGCCCGTGATCACGTCGAACTGGGCGTTGATCGCCTTGACCGCCGGTTCGAGCGGGCGCAGGTGCTCGGACTCGACGGTCTCGAGGGCGGCCGCGAGCGTGGCGAGTCCCTCGGAGGCCGACTCCAGGCTGCGCCGGACCCGGATCAGGGCGACCGCGACCACCGCCACCACGACGATCGCGAGCAGGACGCTGAGCAGTACGAGCAGGTCGGTGTCGCTCATTTCTCACCGTACCCGTCGGTCAGCGCGTTCATATAACGGTCCTGGACCACCGCCTCGTCCACGATCTCCCCCAGCACCGGCGCCGTGGCCTGTAGCTGGGGGATGTTGGCCGTGTTGCCCGCGACCTTGCCGGCCACGTCCAGGAGGCCGGCGACCGACTTGTCGATGTCCTCCACGGTCCTGACGAGGATGTAGAGCAGCGCCGCGACGACCAGGGCGGCCACCAGGCCGATCCCGAGCGACACCGCCCAGAGCCCGTTGTTCGAGATCGCGAGGCTCATTTCCCCACCGCCACCTTTCGCAGCGCGCGTGCCGAGTGCAGGATCCGCACCCCGGAGTCGTTGATCCTCGGAACTCCCTCGAGCTCGGTGGTCTGCGCGCGCACGACCTCGACGCCCTCCACGGCGCCACGTGCCTGGCCCGCGATCCGCCGCGCCAGGGAGACAATCACGATCACGATCACCGCAGCAACCGCTATCACGACGATGCCGAGCACGAGCCCCACCCACCAGCCCGTGGACGCAGCGATCACAGTGGGCATCTCACACCTCCCCGGTTGTTGAAGCGCCCATGCTCCAAAGCCGCAACCTGAGCCGAGCCTATGACGAGTCTCCCCCCGTTTCAAGGCCGCAAATAGCGGCGTAACGCCGAGATGGGGGGACCTTGCTCAGGTTTCCCGCTTATGCTCGTAGCGCGCCACGCGCGCACGTCACCATGGCCAAGGACACCGAGAAGCTCATCCGGCAGCTCAGCCTGATCTCGTTCCTCATGGCGGAGCGCCGGCCCGTCTCGGCCCTCGAGATCAAGCAGGACGTCGAGGGCTACTCGCAGATGAACGACGAGGCGTTCGCGCGGCGCTTCTATGCCGACCGCGCGGAACTCGACTCGCTCGGCATCCACCTCAAGGTCGACAAGCCGGCCGAGGGCTACTACGAGGCCGAGAATTACTCGCTTCCGCCCGAGAACTTCTATCTGCCGGCCATCGAGTTCACCGACAAGGAGCTCGGTGCGCTGCGCATGTCGCTGTCGCTGCTGGACGGCGAGTTCGCCTACGCCGAGCCGCTGCGGCTCGCGCTGCAGCAGCTGTCCTGGGGAAAGCCGTCGCCGCTCGACGCGCCCGAGCAGCTCAGCGTCGCGCTCGCCGTGACCGCGGGAGCGGGCGGGCGCGAGCTCTCGCAGCGGCTCTCGAAGGTCGAGACGGCGATCTTCCGCCGCAAGACGATCCTGTTCGACTACTACACGATCGGCCGCGACGCCGAGGAGAAGCGCAAGGTCGACCCCTACCACCTGCTCTACCGCGGCGGGCAGTTCTACCTGATCGGGTACTCGCACGAGCGCGAGGACGTGCGCGTCTTCCGCGTGTCGCGCATCCGGGGCAAGGTCGGCTACTCCTCGAAGGCCGAGCACGACTTCAACCGCCCCGAAGACTTCGACCCGCGCATATACGCGGTCCGCACCGATTGGCAGCTGGGCGACACGGTCGGGCGGGCGCGCATCCGGCTGTCGGACCGCATCGACTGGCTGGCGCTCCGTCACTTCGGTCACGCGGGCGAGGTCACCGAGGCGGACGACGGCGTGATCTTCGAGACCGACTACGCGGACCCCCGCCAGATGATCTCCTGGGTGCTCGGCCTCGGTGACCAGGCGAGCATCGAGGGTCCGGACGAGCTCGCCGCGGAGGCGCGCGAGCGTCTGGAGCTCGTGATCGAGCGTCACGCGCAGCCGCTCGAAGCCGCCAAGCCGGTCCCGACGCGCCGCGAGAAGCCTGCCGAGGAGGAGGACGAGGGTCACGAGTCGCCGATCCGGCCCGAGCGCTTCGCCCGTCTCATCACGCTGGCCGGGATCCTGATCGACGCCGCCCGCCAGGCTCGCAAGCTCGATGTGGGCGAGCTCTGCGAGAGGCTTCAGGTGTCGGAGCAGGAGCTGCGCCAGGACATCGACGTGCTCAACGTCGTGAACTTCGGCGGTGGTTCGTACGTGCTGTACGCGGAGGTCCAGGGCGACCAGATCGAGGTGGACCCGGAGCCCTACGGGGACAACTTCGCGCGCCCGGCACGGCTGCTCCCGCTGGAGGCCAAGGCGCTCGTGGCCGCCATCGATCTGATCGGCGAGCACCTGCCCGAGGGCTCGCTCACCTCCCCCCGCCAGAAGATCGTCGACGCGCTCGGCCAGGACCCGGCCGACGAGGGGCTCCAGATCACGACCGCCAAGGGCGACGACTCCCAGGTGGCGCGGGTGGTGTCGCGCGCCATCGCCGGGCGCCGCCTGCTGCGGATCGATTACTACAAGGAGAACGAGGACGAGTTCATCGAGCGGACGATCGAGCCCTACAAGCTCGCCAACGGGCAGGAGGGCTGGTACGTCCACTCGTACGACCTCGAGAAGGAGAAGCCGCGCTCCTACCGGCTCGATCGCATCCGCGGCGCGACGGTGCTCGACGAGCGCTTCGAGCCGCGCCCCGGGGTGGAGCCCGACGTCCACGGCTGGCTCGCCACCGGCGAGGTCCCCTCGTCGCGGACCGCGCGCATCTGGGTCTCTCCCGAGCGCGCGCGCTGGGCGCGTGAGGACCGGCGCGTGGTGGAGGAGCTGGCGGACGGAGCCGTCGTGGTCGAGCGCACCTACGCCTCGCACGACTGGCTCGCGCGCGAGATCCTGAAGGAGGGCGGCGACGCCGTGGTGCTCGAGCCCGACGAGGCTCGCCAGGCGGTGCTCGAGGCAGCCGAGGCGCTGGCCGGCGCGGTCAAGCGCTGACAGAACGCGAACGCGCCGCCCGGGGGCGGCGCGTCCGTGTTCTTTGGTTCTCCCGACCTAGCCAGACTCGCGCGCGGCCTTGGCGGCGGACGCTCCCCCGCACACCCGGCCGACGTTCAGCCGGTCGCCGCGGTCGACGAATACCGAGCGGGTCGCGCGCACGCGACCTTCTTCGTCCTCGCAGCTGAGCTGCCACGACTCCTTCGGCCCGTAGAACGTGGGCGTCGGGCTCGCGAACGTCACGCGGCCGTTCGACCAGTCGTCGAAGGGCTGGCCGTCGACCTGGTCGAAGTTGACCACGTGAGCGGTGTACTGGCCCGGGGGCGGGTCGAACAGCACCGCGTCCTCGGTGGTGTCGCCGAAGGAAGCGGACTGGGTGACAACCTCGCCATTCGGTCCCACTATGTAGAGATCCCAGTCGGTATTCGGGTTGCCCCACTCGATGTGGACGGTCATCTTCCCGTTGTCCACCTCCGGCGGGCCGCCCACCGTGAACGGGATCGACTCGTAGGCACCGTTCTGGTAGTTGCCCTGGGTGTTTTCCGCCGGCTGGCCGGGCGGGTTCGCCAGGCTGATCTCAGCCTGCGGCGGAGCCACCGGGGTGCGGCCGTGGCGACCGGCCACCACCGGCCTCGTGGACGGGTTGATGTGCCAGTCGAAGCGCTCGCCGTCAGAGCGGTACTCCGACTCGAGCGAATCCGGGAACAGCTGCGGCGGACCGATGTCGGTGCCGAAGTTGTTCCGCCACACCGGCGAAGTCGCCGTCATGAAGGACTTCTTGATCTTCAGCGTCCAGCCCTCCGGCGCACGACCTCTCAACACCGAGTGGTACTGGCGGTCGGCCGTAGCCTCGAGCATCTCGTAGTAGGCCTCGAGGTTGCCGCCCTGCCCCGCGCCCTCCGCAGGCGGGAGACCGAGGAACTCGGCCACCACGCCGGTCTGGTAGGGCGGATGGAACTCCTCCGGCCCGATCTCGAACGTGTAGCCGATTCCGCCGGCGGACCAGAACGTCCAGTCCTCGGTCGTGCCGGTGGTGTCGTACAGCCCGAAGCTCGGGATGTTGGCGTAGCCGTTGTGGCTCGCCATCAGCCCGCCTAGATCCTCCAGCATGGGCTCCTCAAGCGGGAAGCCCACGTCCGCCACACCCGGCGGGCGCAGCACGAGGTTCGAGTAGGTGTGGTTCGTGATCAGGTTCGTGATCTGACGCTCGGAGTGGAGCGCCCGCACGTTCTGCGTCTCCGGCTCGGAGAACGGGCCGGTGCCGCGGAACGTGTCGCTCAGCGGGTTCGTGCTCGCCCCGCCGCCGCCCCAGAAGCCGCCGTAGTTGCGATTGGGGTCGACGCCGAGCAGCCGTCCTTGCGAGCTGTTCTCGCAGGTGCCCGTCGCAACGCCCGGGTTGGGCCAGCAGTTCTTGCGCTTCATCTCGTACGAGAACTGACCGAACTCGGTCTCCGGCGGGAAGTCCGGCGCCTCGCGGGAGATGTTGAAGCCGTCGGGGTTGATGATCGGGATCACGATGTTGCGCGTGGCCCTGACCAGCCTGGTAGTTCGCCCCACCTCGCCGTAATTGGTGAGGAGCTCGTAGGCCCACTCAATCGAGTGCTCCGAGGAGGGCCACTCACGCGCGTGATGGACGCCCATGTTCAGGAAGATGGGCTTTCCGTCACGCAGGTTGTACGGGTCGGTGGCGATCTCGATCCCGACCACGTCGCGGCCCTGGTGGGTCTTGTAGGGCAGCGTGATCGGCCGCACGAGATCGGGGTTCTGCGCGGCGAGGATCTTGAGCTCGAGCTCGTAGTCGGGCAGCCGCCGGTAGCTCGTGCGCCCGCTCGGCAACTGGCTGCCGGTCTGCGCCGCACGCGCCCGGTAGCGGCGGTCGGCACGCCGGTTGGCCTCGTTGCGACGCTCGAGGTCCGCGATCCGCACCTGCCAGGTGAACTTGTTCCGGCGCAGCTCCTCGGCGTCCTCCGCGCCGTACAGCACGACCTCGACCGAGTCGGAGTCACCGTGCTCGGTCAGGTCGAGCCCTAGCCCCTGGAGGCGACGCTTGTCCGCGCGCGTGGGCGTGGATACGTCGACCACCTGGACCGGCCCGTCCGTGCTCTCGCGGGCGACTCCGAGGAAGTTCACCGACACGCGCGCACTGGAGGCGCGGCCCCTGAAGCGGCACGCCTGGACGAGCAGTCGCTGGCCCTTGTTGACCACGCCTTCGGCGAGCTCGTTGCCGCGCAGCGCGGCAGATCCCGCCACGGAGCGCTTGGTCCCCGCGTCGAAGACGCCGAGGTCCCAGTCGCCGCGGCCCTTCAGCCGCGCCTGAACGAGACCATCGACGCCCGACGTCGCGCGCACCACGTCGGTGTGCGCCCGATCGCCGACGAACTTCGTGTGGCAGCCCTTCGCGAGCGCCTTGCCGGCCGAAACCTTGACCCGCGTGGCCGCCGTCGCGCTTGCCGCGCATAGCAGCGACAGCATGCACGCCATCGCCACGACGGCCACGCGTCTGGCGCGGCCGCCTGTCATCCGATAATTCATCGATCTATCCCCCACATGTGGTTGAGCAAAACGTTTGGGGCAGTACCCAGATCGCGGCCAAAACATGCGCGGGGTACCCTGCGCGTCCGAATGCCCTCCCGCAGGGACCAGATCGTGATGACGAGCGACGAGCTGCGCGACTTCGTCGCGGAGCAGATGGTGATGGAGTGCGCAACCGTGGGCCCGAACGGCCTACCCCATCTCGTGCCGCTCTGGTTCGTGCCGTCGGACGGCGAGCTGCGCGGCTGGACCTACGCGAAGTCTCAGAAAGCGAAGAACCTGGAGCGCGACCCGCGCGCGACGATCGGGATCCACGCCGGCGTCCAGTACCACGAGCTGCGCGGCGTGATGTTCGAGTGCGAGGTGCGCATCGAGCGCGATCCCGCCGAGGTCGAGCGCTACGGCCTGGCGCTGTTCGAGCGTTACGCGGGGGAGCTCGGGCCCGAGATCCGGGAGATGGTGGCGAAACAGGCGCAGAAGCGCATCGGCCTGACCTTCGTTCCCTTCCGCGAGGTGACCTGGGACCACCGGAAACTGGGCGGCGTGTACTAGTGGAGGCGACCACTAAATGAAGGGCCTGATTCTCTCGGGCGGCACGGGTACGCGCCTGCGCCCGCTCACCCACACGAGCGCCAAGCAGCTCGTGCCGGTGGCCAACAAGCCCGTGCTCTTCTACGGCATCGAGGCGATGGCCGCCGCGGGCATCACCGACGTCGGGATCATCATCGCGCCCGAGACCGGAGGCGAGATCCGCGCCGCGGCCGGGGACGGGTCCCGCTTCGGCGTCACGATCGAGTACATCGAGCAGGACGCGCCGCTCGGGCTCGCGCACGCCGTGCTCACCGCCGAGCCCTTCCTGGGCGACTCGCCGTTCGTCATGTACCTGGGCGACAACCTGCTGCGCGACGGGATCGTGCAGCTGGTGGACACCTTTCGCGCGGAGCAGCCGGACGCGCTGATCCTCCTCACGCCGGTGCCCGACCCGGAGCACTACGGCGTGGCCGAGCTCAACGGCGACGGCCGCGTCGCGCGGCTCGTCGAGAAGCCGCCCGAGCCCAAGACCGAGCTCGCACTCGTTGGCGTCTACATGTTCACGCGCGCGATCTTCGACGCGGCGCGCTCGATCGAGCCGTCCGGACGCGGCGAGCTCGAGATCACGGACGCCATCCAGGCGCTCGTCGACCAGGGACTGCGCATCGACCCGCACATCGTCCACGGCTGGTGGAAGGACACCGGCCAGGTGCAGGACATGCTCGAGGCCAACCGCCTCATTCTCGACGACCTCGACGAGCGCATCGACGGCGAGCTCGTGGACAGCCGCGTCGAGGGACGCGTCGTGATCGAGGAGGGCGCCCGGCTCGAGCGAGCGACCGTGCGCGGCCCGGCCATCGTCGGCCGGGACTCGCGCATCACGGACGCCTACATCGGCCCGTACACGGCCGTCGGTGAGGAGGTCAGGATCGAACGGGCCGAGCTCGAGCACTCGATAGTGCTCGGGGGCTCGGAGATCAGCGACCTCGAGTACCGGATCGAGGCAAGCCTGATCGGCAAGCACGTGCGCATCCGCCGCGGGCCGCCGCTGCCGAAGGCCTATCGCTTCGTCGTCGGCGACAACGCCGACGTCCAGATCCTGTGAGGCTGGTGGTGACAGGCGCCGGCGGGATGCTCGGCCAGGACATCGTGCGCGTGGGCGGCGGCGCGGCCGTGGGGCTCACGCGCGCTGACCTCGACGTGACCGACCGCGACGCCGTGCGGGCCGCCCTCGGGCCGGAGGACGTGGTGATCAACTGCGCCGCCTGGACGGACGTCGACGGCGCGGAGGAGCACCCCGAGGCGGCGCTACGCGTCAACCGGGACGGCGCCCGCAACGTGGCCGAGGCCGCCGGGACGGTCGTCTACGTCTCGAGCGACTACGTCTTCGACGGCACCAAGGACACGCCCTACGTGGAGTCCGACCCGGTGCATCCGATCTCCGAGTACGGGCGCTCGAAAGCGGAGGGTGAGGGCGCCACGCTCGAGGCCAACCCGCGTAGCCACGTTGTGCGCACCTCGTGGCTGTTCGGTGCCGGTGGGGGCAACTTCGTGGACACGATGTTGCGCATCGGCGCCGAACGGGACACGGTGCAGGTGGTCGACGACCAGGTCGGGCAGCCCACCTATACCGGCCACCTCGCCCATGCCCTCCTCGAGCTGGCCGAGAGCGAGGACTTCGGGGTCCGCCACGTGAGCGGACAGGGCCGCTGCTCCTGGTATGAGCTCGCGCGCTTCGTATTCGAGAAGGCGGGGGTCGACTGCGAGGTCGAGCCCTGCACGACCGCCGAGTTCCCGCGCCCCGCGCCGCGGCCGGCCTATTCGGTGCTGGCCAGCGAGCGCACGGGGCTGCAGCCCACGCTGCCGCACTGGGAACGCGGCGTCGAGGAGTATCTCGCCGCCCGGGAGGTGCGCGCGTGAAGCTGCTCGTGACCGGCGCGGCAGGCTTCATCGGCTCGACCTACCTGCGACTCGTCCAGGACGAGCACGAGGTGGTGGTGCTGGACAAGCTCACCTACGCCGGCCGGCGCGAGAACCTGCCTGACGGAATCGAGCTGGTGGTGGGCGCGATCGAGGACCGCAGCCTGGTGATGGAGCTGGCCGAGGGCATGGACGCGATCGTCAACTTCGCCGCTGAGTCGCACGTCGACCGCTCGATCGCCGACCAGGACGCCTTCGCGCGCACGCACGTGGTTGGCACCGGCGCGTTGCTCGACGCGGCGCGCGAGCGCGGGGTCGGCCGCTTCCTCCAGGTCTCGACCGACGAGGTCTACGGCTCGATTCCCGAGGGCTCGTTCACCGAGCGCTCTCCGCTCGATCCATCCTCGCCCTACTCGGCGACCAAAGCGGGCGGTGACCTGCTCGTCGCGGCGCACGCGCACACCTTCGGGATTGAGGGGCTGATCTGCCGCGGCTCGAACAACTACGGGCCGCGCCAGTACCCCGAGAAGCTGATCCCGCTCTGCATCCTGAACGCGCTTCACGGCGACCCGCTGCCCGTCTACGGCGACGGGCTGCAGGTGCGCAACTGGCTCTACGTCGAGGACTTCGCCCGCGGCATACAGACCGTGCTCGAGCGCGGCCGCTCAGGCGAGGCCTACAACGTCGGCGGGCCGGACGAGTGCGAGAACCTCGAGGTCGTCAGGCGCATTCTCGAGCTGACCGGCCGCGACGACTCGCTGATCGAGTACGTCCGCGACCGCCCCGGACACGACCGCCGCTACTCGCTCAGCTCGGACAAGCTGCGCGACGAGCTCGGCTGGCAGGCGCGCGTGCGCTTCGACGAGGGCCTCGCGCGCACCGTCGACTGGTACCGCGACAACGAGGCCTGGTGGGCGCCGATCCGCTCAGGCGAATACCGCGAGTACTACGAGCGCCACTACGGCCGCGCGCTCGGCTGACCGAGTCGAGCCTGCGCTCCGAGAACGCACACGCCGAAACTTCGTGACGCAACCGCAGCGCCGGCCGGCACGCCCCGCGGGCTCCTGCGTGTGCGGCGCCCGACCGTGTCGCGGTCGACCCAGCGGTCGGTGAGCGGCAGCTGGTCCCCGGGCGCCCGCGCATAGAAGATCAGCTCGAGCGGCGCGCCGATTCGCGTTCGTCGCTCGACCCTGGCGACAACCGTCCTCACGGCTACCGACCTCAGGCGCGGAATGCGCAGGAGGACGCGCCGGCTGCGGCGCTCGAAACGTGCGCCACGCGGCAGCCGCAGCGGCCGGACGCCGGCCGGCAGCTGCAGCTCGAAGCGCACGTTGCGGGCCACCCGCCCGCTCATCCGACCCGCCCCGACACGGATGCGCAAGCGCTGGCCGCGCCGAGCGACCTCCACGCCATCGTCGACCACGCCGAACACCTCGAGCTCGCCGCGTGCGCGGCCACGGCTGCCCGGTCGCCGCACCGGGCGAAGCGCAGCGCGATCGAGCTCGATGACGTCGATCCCCTTCGCATGATCGACCACGTAGACGACCTCGCCGGCCGGATCGGCGGGCGCGTACATGGCGCCCCAGACCATCGCGGGGTCGGCCTTGTAGTAGCCGACCTGTGTGATGCGGCGTGGGTTGTCGACGCGCAGGAAGCGGACGCCCTGCTCGAAGAAGCCGGCGGCCACGAGGCCGTCCCGGTGATCGAAGTAGTGAGCGGAGCAGATGATCCGCGCGCCCCGCTCTCGCTCGACGCCGAAGCGGTCGAGCGGCCGCGCGATGCCCTTCCCGCCGATCCTCCAGGTCTGAAAGGTGCCGGCGCGGCGGCAGCCCGGCCGCAGGTCCTCCTCGGTCACGAGCAAGGTGCGGTCCGAGATCCGCAGCGAGTTGTGGTGGATGACGTCGTTCCAGGGTCCGAACCCGCCGCGGCGGTTCGTGTGGACCCGGAGCCGCGGGTGGACGGGATCGCTCACGTCGTAGGCGGCTGTCCCGCGCGAGCCCGCCACCCAGGCGAGTCCGTGCGCATCGACCTGCACGTCGTGCGTCCCGAAGCCGCCAGCCGCGTTTCGGGCGCGCACCTTGCCGGCGAAGCGCGGCCGCGCCGGGTTGCGGAGGTCCACGACCTCAATTCCCTCGGGTGACCCCGCGAGCCAGGCCCAGCGGCAGCCCTGGATGCAGGTGGCGGTGTGGCCGATCCCGCCGCGGCGCCGCGGACCCGCGAGCAGGCCGTCGAGCAGGCCCGGCGCCCAGGTCGAGTAGCGCGACAGCACGCGTGGGTTACGCGGATCGCGGACGTCCACGACGTGCAGGACGCCGCGGCCTGCGTACGGGTCGTCCGAGATCAGCATGATCCCGTTGCCGACGTCAACGTCCTCGTTCTGCGCGTTCGGGAGCTCGAGCCGCCCGATGCGGGCGGGGTTGCGTGGGTTGGAGACGTCGTAGATCGATACGCCCGTGAGAGACGACACGTAGAGCAGGTTCCCCACCGCCCGCGCCGAGATGATCCCGGGCTCGGGGACCGTGCGCAGATGGCTCACGCCGGGGGATACCTCGAGCGCCTGCGCGGGCCCGGCCGACACGAGTCCGGCGAGCAACGCTAGGGCCGGCAGGCGCAGGCGAGCCACGCCTCCAACGGTAACCGCCGGGGCAAGCCGGTGGGTGGCCGCTCCCCTCGCATGAAGGGGAGCGACCGTCCGCCGGAGCCGCCTCCTAGGAGGCCGGCTTGATGTTGTTGTTGAGGTCGAAGACGTTGCCGGGGTCGTAGATCCGCTTGATCTCCGCCAGCCGGCTCAGGTTGCGCCCGAAGGCGCTGTCGACACCGGCGCTCGGCGCCTCATCGGCGAGGCCGGTGAAGTTGAGATACACGTCCCCGGTTCCGAACTCGGAGATCTCGTCCCAACACGACCGGATCCACGCCACACACTCGGAATCGTCGGCGGCATCCGTCCAGACGCCGTCGAGCGACACCATGTACTCCGGCTTGCGCACCGCGAAGGCCGTGGCCTCCTCGTCGACGTCGGCGATCGCTCCGCCCATGCGGAACGTGTTGACCATCGTGAGCGGTGCCGGGCGGGTCTTCGCCCGATGGGCGAGCACGTCGATCGCCTCGTCGCTGAGCTCGTTGATGTACTGCGACTTCCAGTACGCGCGCTGCTCGCCGCGCGGGAACAGCGGGTCGAACCCGGTCTGCACACCCACGAAGGGCGTCGGGCCCGACATGTCGAAGAGCACCGTTCCGAGCTCGCGCAGCGGCTGCAGCTCGGCGAGGCCCTCTTCGACGCCGCCGGCGTGCACGCCGCCGACGATGATCACCGGGCGATCGTGAATCGCCTCGGGCAGCTCGGGGTTCGCGGGGAAGGTGATCGTCACGCACACGGTCGTGACCTCGTTCGGCGCGCGGTCGGCATAGTCGCGCCAGCGCCGCATCACGTCTGCGGTCTCCTCGACGGGATAGAAGGTCGCCGCGAACGCCACCTCCGGCCCGACCGGATGGAGCCGGAACGTGAACGACGTGACGACGCCGAAGTTCCCGCCGCCGCCGCGGATCGCCCAGTACAGATCCTGGTTCTCATCCGCCGAGGCGGTGCGGACCTCGCCGTCGGCACACACGACCTCCGCCTCGACCACGTTGTCGCAGGAGAGCCCGTACATTCGGCGCAGCCAGCCGTAGCCGCCGCCGAGGGTGAGGCCGGCGACACCCGTGTCGGAGACGACGCCGCCGGGGGTGGCGAGCCCGACCGCCTGGGTTGCCTGATCAACGTCCGCCCAGAGCGCTCCGCCCTGGACGCGCGCGAGGCGCTGGTCTGCGTCGACCTCGACGCCGTTCATCGCAGACAGGTCGATCAGGACGCCGCCGTCCATCGCCGACAGTCCGGCTATCGAGTGTCCGCCGCCGCGCACGCCTATGCGAACGCCGTGCTCACGGGCGAACCTGATCGCTTCGCTTACATCCGTGCTGCCGACGCAGCTGACGATCAGGTCCGGCCTGCCGCCATGCATCGCGTTGTAGGGCTGCCGTACGTCGGCGTAGGCCGGCTCGTCGGGGAGCAGGGCCCGGCCTTGAAGCCGGCCTGCGAGCTGCTCGACGTCCGCCTTCGCGATCGGCCGAGCGGTCACATCCTGTGTGGCCATCGAGTCCTCCGTCTTCGGGAACTCAGCACCGTCTCAGTAGCCGAGCCTGCGTAATGTGACGATCGGCACACTTAAGGGGTCTGTAATGCTCCGCTAGCCTCGAACGAGTGTTCCGAGAGGCCCCGCCCGCGCTCGAGCTGCGCGGACTGACTAAGCGCTACGACGACGGGATGCTCGCGCTGGAGGACTTCGATCTCCAGATCCCGGCGGGCTCGTTCTTCGGCCTGCTCGGGCCCAACGGCGCCGGCAAGACCACCCTCATCAGCGCCGTCTGCAACCTGCTCCGGATCACCGCCGGCGAGATCCGCGTGTTCGGGGAGCCGCACGACTCGATGAAGGCGCGCTCCTGGGTGGGGCTCGCCGAGCAGGACATCAACCTCGACCGCTTCCTCACGGTGCGCGAGACGCTCGTCTACCACGCCGGATACTTCGGCATGAGCGATCCCGAGGAGCGCGCCGACGAGCTGATCGCGGCCTTCGGCCTCGATGCCAAGACCGACACGCGTGCTCCCAGGCTCTCCGGCGGCCAGCGCCGCCGCCTGCTGCTGGCGCGCGCGCTGATGCACCGGCCGCGTCTCGTGATCCTGGACGAGCCCACGGCCGGCGTCGACTTCGAGCTCCGCCAGGAGCTCTGGCGCTACATCCGCCGCCTGCACGCAGAGGGGACGACGATTCTGCTCACTACTCACTACCTCGAGGAGGCCGAGGAGCTCTGCGACGAGATCGCCCTGATCCGCGACGGCCACCTGGTCGCGCGTGACAGCTCCCGTGGCCTGCGCGAGCACTTCGGCGTCGATCGCCTCCAGGACGTCTACCTGAAGGCGATGGCTTCGTGATGACGGGGCTGGTCTGGCTCTGCAGGCGCGAGACCCTCCGCGTATCGAAGCTATGGACCCAGACCGTGCTCGCTCCGGTCATCTCCTCGATCCTGTTCATCCTGGTGTTCGGCCTCTCGCTCGGTGGCCGTATCGACCAGGTGGGAGGCGTCGACTACGAGGTCTTCATCGTCCCCGGGCTGATCACGATGGGGATGGTCCAGGCCGCCTACGCGAACACCGCGTCGTCGATCTTTCAGGCGCGCTTCGATCGCTACATCAACGACGTGCTCTCGGCCCCCATGCCGACCTGGCAGATGAACGTCGGCTACGTGGTCGGCGGCGTCTTCCGCGCGCTCATGATCGGCATCTCGCTGCTGGTGCTGGCGGCGCTGCTCGTGAACGTTCCGGTCGAGCGCCCATTTGCGCTCGTGACGGCGATCGGGCTGGGCCTTCTGCTGTTCGCGTCGCTCGGTGTCGTGGTCGGGATCTACGCCGAGATCTGGGACTTCACGACGTTCATCAACAACATCGTGATCCTCCCGCTCGTGTTCGTCGGGGGCGTCTTCTACTCGGTGGAGGTCCTCCCCTCGCCGTGGGAGGAGCTCTCTCATTTCAACCCGGTCTTCTACCTCGTCAACGCGGTGCGCTTCGGCTTCCTCGGCGAGAGCGACGTTTCGATCTGGCTCTCGCTCGGCGTGACCGCGGCGCTCGCGATCCCGGTATTCCTGTGGGCACAGCACCTGTTCGCAAGCGGCAGGCGCTTGAAGCCATAGAGGCGCGGGTCGTCGACTGCCGCCGCTGTCCTCGGCTCGTCGAGTGGCGGGAGCGGGTGGCGCGCGAGAAGCGGGCGGCGTTCGCCGACGAGGACTACTGGGGCCGGCCGCTCCCCGGATTCGGCGATTCGGCAGCACGGGTGTACGTGCTCGGGCTCGCTCCCGCCGCACACGGCGGCAACCGCACCGGTCGCATCTTCACGGGCGACCGCTCGGGCGACTGGCTGTTCGCGTCGATGCACAGGACCGGCTTCGCAAATCAGGCGGAGTCCCGGACGCGCGACGATGGGCTGCGGCTCTCGGGCGCCTTCGTGGCGGCCGCCGTGCGCTGCGCGCCGCCCGCCAACCGGCCGCTTCCGGCCGAGCGCGACGAGTGCCTGCCCTATGCGGCCGAGGAGCTCGAGCTGCTTCGCCCGCGCGTGATCGTCTGCCTCGGTGGGTTCGCCTGGGACGCTGCCTGCCGCCTGCTCGGAGTGCGGCCGCGGCCGCCCTTCGGGCACGCCGCCGAGTTCGAGGTCGAGGACGGTCCGGTGCTGCTCGGCTGCTACCACCCGAGCCAGCAGAACACCTTTACCGGCAAGCTCACCGAGTCGATGCTGGACGGCGTCTTCGCCCGCGCACGCGAGTTGGCCGAGGGGCGCATCGAATTTCGACCTAGTGGGTAATCAGGGTCTGTTCGGTGAGGCTGCTAGGGTGCCTCGCCGCAATAGGAGCCATAGCCGAATCCCCGGGCGTCAGGCGACCGGGGAACGGGGGAACCAGGTAGTTCGGGGCGAGTCGTAGCGATTTGCCGCGTAGCGCCGCTCTTCTGGCGCGAGCCCGACAGCTAACCCCGTAGGCGCTTAGAGAAGAGAAGGAGCACCTACGCAAATGCGAAGGACGCTGCCGGTACTCGCCGCTACCGCATTGTCCCTGACGATCACCGCCGAATCTGTCGCGGCCGGCTATGCCACCCGCACCCTGAAGATGGGGTCGAGCGGGTCGGACGTGCGGGTCTTGCAGCGCTATCTCGACACGGCGGGCTTCGACACGGACGTCGACGGCCAGTTCGGACCCGGCACGCGCCGCAGCGTCATGTCCTTCGAAACTGCCGAGAGCCGGCGGGCGAACGGCAAGGCCTCCACCACCGAGCAGCGCCTCGTGCAGACGCGCGCCGAGGCCGCCGAACCGCCGGTCGCCGAGGCGCCGGCCCCCACAGCTCCGGTCGAGAAGGCCTACCTCGGCGCCGACGGCTTGGCCGTGGCGCCGGCCTCCGCGCCCCCGGAGGTCCAGGCGATCATCGCCGCCGGCAACGCGATCGCCACCGCGCCCTATAAGTACGGTGGCGGTCACGGGCGCTGGGTCGACAGCGGCTATGACTGCTCAGGCTCGGTCAGCTACGTGCTCCACGCCGCTGGGCTGCTCGACACCGCGCTCGACTCGAGCGGCTTCATGGACTGGGGCGAGCCGGGACGTGGCACCTGGGTCACGATCCGCTCAAATCCAGGCCACGCCTACATGATCGTGGCGGGCCTCCGCTTCGACACCTCCGCCCGCCGCGCGACGGGGAACCGCTGGAGCACTCAGATGCGCTCCGCGCGCGGCTACACCGCCCGCCACCCGGAGGGCCTCTGAGGAAGGAGCCAAGATCGCGCTGATAGCGCTCCTGGCCCTACTCATCGCTTCGTTCGCCGGTCTCCTCGCGGGGCGCTGGCGCACGCTGCTGCCAATCGTGGTGGCGATCCCGGCCTGCGCGATCCTGGCCGGTCCCGTCGCGGCCACGCTCGCCACGCTGGCCGCAATCGGCGCTGGAATGGGCGTGCACCTGCACCACGTGGTGGCCGAGAGCCAGGGGACCTGAGTCGGACGTTCGGCGTCAGGTTCCCGAGCGCTCGGCGTGGCCCCTGGTCGCTTCGCGGTGCGAGTCTTCCGGCCGGTGGCACTTCATCCGGGGTTCGTCTCCGCCCACCGGGTCAGGGCTGGGGAAGGAGGTTTGGGCCTGCGGCCCTAGGGCAAGTCTTGCTCTAGCTCCCGCTCCAGTTCCTCCGCCTCCTTCCGGATCTCCTCTCCCTCCGTTCGAGCCCGCTCCTCGAACTCGTCGATTTTGTTCTGGAGCTCCTCGGTGTCGGCGCCTTCCTCGATCTCCTTGCGGAGGTCCTCGGCCTCCTTCTGGAGCTCGTCGGCCGATGACTCCGCCTCCGTTTGGAGCTCCTCGAGCGACGTCTCCGCCTCCGTCTTGAGCTCCTCTGCCGACGACTCCGCCTGCTCACGAAGCTCGTCCACATCGTCGTCCCCGCAGGCGGCGAAGGTCACAGCGATGGCGCCGGCTGCGAGCACGGCTACGAGTCGGTTTCTAAGCGCGTCCATCCGCGGCAGAGTAGTGGGATCGTCCGGGTCCGACGGGCCCTGGCGGTACGCTCGTGGGTTCCATGGCTTCCGATCCGCTCGCGACCTTCACCCCGCAGGTACGTGAATGGTTCGCACGCTCGTTCGAGCAGCCGACCGCGGCCCAGGAACAGGCCTGGCCCGTTATCGCAGCGGGCGAGAACGTGCTCGTGTCCGCTCCCACGGGCTCCGGCAAGACGCTCGCCGCCTTCCTGTGGGGCCTCGACCGGCTCGTCGCTGAGCCGGCCCCCGACGGCGAGCGGCGGACCCGGCTCGTGTACGTCTCCCCGCTGAAGGCGCTCTCCTACGACGTCGAGAAGAACCTACGCGCCCCGCTCAAGGGGATCGGCGGCGACGTCAGCGTCGCGATCCGCACCGGCGACACCCCCCAGAGGGAGCGTCAGGCGATGCTGCGCACGCCGCCGGACGTCCTCATCACCACGCCCGAGTCGCTCTACCTGATGCTGACCTCGCGGGCGCGCGAGTTCCTGGTGGACACCGAGTGGGTGATCGTGGACGAGATCCACGCCGTGGCCCGCACCAAGCGCGGGTCTCACCTCGCGCTCACGCTCGAGCGCCTCGAGGCGCAGGCGCAGCAGCCGCTGCAGCGGATCGGCCTGTCGGCGACGCAGCGACCGCTCGAGGAGGTCGGCCGCTTCCTGGCCGGCGTGGGCCGTGAGTGCCGGATCGTGGACGCCGGCGTGCGCAAGCCGCTCGACCTGAAGATCCACGTGCCCGCGGAGAGGATGAGCGAGCCGGACGCGCACGACGTGACCGATCCCGCGGTCGGCGGCATGGGCACCGCCGCCGGCGGCGGCGACCTCGTGGGCACCGGGCTGGGCTCCGCGGAGTCCGCCGCCACATCGCGCTCGATCTGGCCGGTGATCTATCCCGAGCTGCTCGCGCTCGTCAAGGAGCACCGCTCGACGATCATCTTCGTGAATGCGCGCCGCGCGGCCGAGCGCCTCGCCGTGCGCCTCAACGAGCTGGCGGCCGAGGACCCCGAGTGGCAGGAGCGGCTCGGCGGAGGCGAGTCGGTCTACGTGGCGCGCGCCCATCACGGCTCGCTCGCGCGCGAGGAGCGGCTGGTGGTCGAGGACCTGCTCAAATCGGGCGAGCTGCCTTGCCTCGTGGCCACCTCCTCGCTCGAGCTCGGCATCGACATGGGCGCGGTCGACCTCGTGATCCAGGTCGAGTCGCCCAAGTCCGTCACCGCCGGGCTGCAGCGGATCGGCCGTGCGGGGCACGGGGTCGGCGAGGTCTCGCGCGGGCGCATCTTCCCGAAGTTCCGGGCCGACCTCCTCGAGTGCGCGGTGGTCGCCAAGCGGATGCGCGACGGGGACATCGAGCCGACCATCGTCCCGCGCAATCCGCTCGACGTGCTGGCCCAGCAGGTCGTCGCGATGACCGCGACCGGCGACGAGCTCAAGGTCCAGGAGCTCCACGAAACCATCAGGCGCGCCTACCCGTTCGCCGAGCTGTCGCGGGAGCTGCTCGACAACGTGCTCGACATGCTCGACGGGCGCTACCCGTCCGAGGAGTTCGCCGAGCTGCGGCCGCGGATCGTCTGGGATCGGGTAGCGGACACGATCCGCGCCCGCCGCGGCGCGCTCCAGCTCGCCGTCACGAACGCGGGCACGATCCCCGATCGCGGCCTCTACGGAGTCCACCTGCCGGACGGACGGCGGGTGGGCGAGCTCGACGAGGAGATGGTCTACGAGGCGCGCCCTGGCCAGACCTTCCTGCTCGGCGCCTCGACCTGGCGCATCGAGGAGATCACCCGCGACCGCGTGATCGTGACGCCGGCGCCCGGCGCCCCCGGTGCCGTTCCGTTCTGGCGCGGCGACGGCGTCGGCCGGCCGAAGGAGCTCGGCGAGGCCATCGGCGCGTTCGCCCGCGAGGCCGTCGAGCGCGAGCCCCAAGAGCTGGCAGCGGACTACGACCTCGACGAGCGCGCCGCGAGCAACCTGTCCGCCTACCTCCGCGAGCAGCGGGACGCGACGCGCGTGGTCCCGAGCGACCGCACCGTCGTGGTCGAGCGTTTCCGCGACGAGATCGGGGACTGGCGCCTCTGCGTGCTCTCGCCGTTCGGCGGCCGTGTCCACTCGGCCTGGGCCCTCGCCCTCTCCGCGCGGATCCGCGACGACTTCGGGCTCGAGTCGGACGCGATCTGGTCGGATGACGGCATCGTCATCCACCTGCCCGACGCCGACGACCCGCCGTCCGCCGAGCTCGTGATGGTCGAGCCCGACGCGCTCGAGGAGCTCGTGGTGCGCGAGCTCTCGGGTTCGGCGCTCTTCGGCGCCCGCTTCCGCGAGAACGCAGCCCGGGCGCTGCTTCTCCCGCGGGCCCGCCCGGGCAAGCGCACCCCGCTTTGGCAGCAGCGGCTCAAGGCTCAGTCCCTGCTCGAGGTGGCCAAGCGCTACGGCCAGTTCCCCGTGGTGCTCGAGACCTACCGCGAGTGCCTGCGCGACGTGCTCGATCTGCCCGGCCTCGAGCAGCTCCTCCGCGGCCTGCACACGCGCGAGCTGTCGCTGGTCGAGGTCGAGACCCAGCGCGCCTCGCCATTCGCCTCCTCGCTCTTGTTCGACTACGTCGCCACCTACATGTACGAGGGCGACACGCCCAGCGCCGAGCGGCGCGCGGCCGCGCTCTCGCTCGACCGCGAGCTGCTGCGCGAGCTGCTCGGGCAGGAGGAGCTGCGCGAGCTGATAGATCCCGATGCGCTGGCGGAGGTCGAGGCCGACCTCCAGCGGACGAGCGAGCGCACGCGGGCCGCCAACGCGGACGGGCTCCACGACGTGCTGCGCGCGGTCGGGGATCTGACGATCGACGACGCGCAGGCGCGCTGCTTCGAGGCGGTGGCCGCGCGGCGCATCCTGGGTGAGCTCGAGAGGAGCCGGCGCGCGGTAACGATGCGGATCGGCGGCGAGGAGCGCTGGATCGCGGCCGAGGACGCCGGTCTCTACCGGGATGCGCTCGGCGCGGTCCCGCCGGGAGGCCTGCCGGCCGCCTTCCTCGAGGAGGTCGAGGAGCCGCTCGCCCGGCTTGCGCGCCGCTACGCGCGGACGCACGGCCCGTTCACGACGCGCGAGATCTCGAGCCGCTACGCCCTCGACCTCGGACCGGTTCTGCGCGAGCTCGAGCGCGCCGGCCGGCTGATCCGCGGGGAGTTGCGCCCAGGCGGCACCGAGCGCGAGTGGTGCGACCCGGAGGTGCTGCGACGGCTGCGGCGCGCCTCGCTGGCCACGCTGCGCAAGGAGGTCGAGCCCGCCGAGCAGCGAGCGCTGGCGCGCCTGCTTCCGGCATGGCAGGGCGTCGACGCCGCTCCACCCGGCGGAGCGGGTGTCGACCGGCTGCGCGAGCTGCTCGTGCCGCTCCAAGGGGTGGCTCTCGCGCCCGAGGTCTGGGAGCGTGACGTGCTGCCGCGCCGCGTCGGCGCTTACTCGCCCGCCTGGATGGACCAGCTCTGCGCGAGCGGCGAGCTGGTCTGGGTGGGAGCGGGAGCGCTCGGACGCCGCTCCGGCCGCGTGGTTCTCTACTTCCGCGAGGACGCGCGCTGGCTGGGGCCGCCTCAGTTCAAGGGCGAGCGGCCGGGGGAGGCCCTGCACGAGCGGATCCGCCAGCGGCTGGAGAGCGGCGCGGCGTTCTGGGCCGACCTGCTCGCCGACCTCACCGATACCGAGCCGCTGGAGTTGCAGGAGGCGCTCTGGGACCTGGTCTGGGCGGGCGAGGTCACGAATGACGCCTTCGCTCCGCTGCGCGCCCCGCGGCTGACAGTGGCGAAGCGCGAGCGCGAGGCGGGACGTCGCTTTGCCCGCCGGCGGCGGCCGGGCGCGCCCCAGGTCCAGGGGCGCTGGTCGCTGACCGGCGCGCTGTTCGCCGACGCCCCCGCACACGGGCCGCGTCTGCGCGCGCTCTCCGAGCTGCTGCTCGAGCGCTACGGGATCGTCACGCGCGAGGCCGTGCTCGCCGAGGGGGTGTCCGGCGGCTTCGCGGCTCTCTACCCGGAGCTATCGAATCTGGAGACGCTCGGGACCGCCCGCCGCGGCTACTTCGTCGAGGGCCTCGGCGGCGCCCAGTTCGCGCTCCCGGCCGCCATCGAGCGGCTGCGCACGATGCGCTCGGACGAGCCCGCCGGGCCGCTCGTGCTCGCCACGACCGACCCGGCCAATCCGTATGGCGCGACGTTGCCGTGGCCGAAGCGCGCCGACGACGAGTCTGGACGTCGTCCAGCGCGGGCGCCCGGCGCATACGTCGTCAGCCTCGACGCCGAGCCCGTCCTCTACGTCGAGCGTGGCGGCAAGGGGCTGCTGGCGCTGCGCGACCCCGCTGAGGACTGGCTGCGCCCCGCCCTGGAGGCGCTCGCCGACGCCGTGAAACGCGGACGCGTGCCGCGCCTCGGCCTCGAGCGCTTCGACGGCGAGCCGGTGGTCGGCTCGGAGGTGGGCGCGCTCCTGATCGAGCTCGGCTTCCGCCAGAGCCCGCGCAGGCTCACTCTGAGCGCCTGAACAGCTCGTCGAGCGCGAGCCCCTAGTCTGGACCTGGTGCCCGAGGGCGACACGATCCACTCCGCCGCCAGGCGCATCCGTGAGGCGCTCGTGGGGAGCGAGATCGAGGAGATCGAGACTCCCCAGCCGCGTCACCGCTACGACCGCTGGCCCGAGCGGCTCGGCGGCCGCGGCGTCAGGGCTGTGGATGCGCAGGGCAAGCACCTGTTCATTCGCTTCGACGGCGACCTGACGCTCCACTCTCACCTGCGCCTGCGCGGGAGTTGGCGCGTCTACCGCCGCGGCGAGCGCTGGCGCCGGCCGGCTCACCGGGCGTGGCTCGTGCTGCGCACCCGCGACCACGAGGTTGTCCAGTTCGACGGCCCGGAGCTGGAGCTGATGACCGACTCCCGCACGCGCTTCGACCGCCGCATCGCTGGGCTCGGTCCGGACGTGCTAGGCGCCGAGTTCGACGACGAGCGCTTCCTGCGCCGCCTGCGCGAGGACGAGCCCACACGGGGGATCGCGGACGCTCTGCTCGACCAGCGCAACGTGGCGGGGATCGGCAATGTCTGGAAATCCGAGGGCTGCTTCCTGGCGGGCATCGATCCCTGGCGGCCGCTTGCGCGCCTGAGCGACGACGAGGCACTCGCGATCGTGCATGCTCTGCGGCCGCTGATGCAGCTGTCGGCGGAGCGCGGCGAGAAGCTGCTCTGGGTGTACGGGCGCAGCGGCCGGCCGTGCCGGCGCTGCGGGACGAGGATCCGCTCGCGTGGCCAGGGCGACGACAACCGTACGACCTACTGGTGCCCGGCGTGCCAGGCGTGAACCGCATGCTCCGCGTCGGGCACAAGGGCGCGGATCACGTGGCCCCAGGGAACACCGTCGAGAGCTTCGAGGCGGCGCTCGCGCACGGGGTGGACATGATCGAGTTCGACATCCTGCGCACCCGCGACGGCCGCCTGGTGCTCGCGCACGACTACGAGGACGCGGAGACGCGTGAGTGCCTGACGCTCGAGCAGGGCCTCGACCATTTCGCCGGCGAGGCCTACAACGGGGTCGAGCTCGACGCGGACATGAAGCTCCCCGGCTACGAGGCGGCAGTTGTCGAGGGCCTCCGGGACCGCGGCCTCGCCGAGCGTTCGCTCGTCTCGACCATGTACACCGAAAGCCTCGACCGCCTCGGCGAGCTGGCGCCGGGGCTCCGGCGCGGCTGGTCGGTGCCGCGGGTGCGGCGCAACTACCTGCGCTCGCCGCTGGCGCTCCCCGCGCACGCGATCGTCCGCGTGATGCGTGCCCGCCTACCGGGCCAGGCCGCCCGGCGCATCCGGGCGGGGGGCTGCGAGGCGATCATGGCGAACCAGGTGCTCGTAAGCAGCCGCCTCGTCAAGGCCGTGCACGGCGCCGGCGGCCAGCTCTACGTCTGGACCGTCGACAGCGCGCGGCGCATCCAGGCACTCGAAGCGCTCGGCGTCGACGGTGTGATCACGAACGACCCGCGGCTGTTCAGCCGCTGACGTTGCAGGGGCCGGTCACGTGCGTGGCGCTGCGGCCAGACCCGGCCCACTGCATCTCGGCCACCACGCGCAGCTGGTAGCTCTTGCCGGCGGGCACGCTCAGGCTGTAGGTCCAGCCGGCTTGCCCCCAGGTGTACTCAGCGGACCCGGCGGACTGCCACGGCGAGGTGGCGGCGCCGTTCAGCGGCAGCCATCCGTTCGGGCTGAGCCACTGGGCGGTGAAGCGCACCTGCATGTCGGCGCTCGAGCCATCGCCGGCGAGTTGGGCACGCGCGCCGAGCTGACTGTTGCTGCAGGCGTTCACGGTCGCCCAGGTCGAGCTGAGCTGGTCCTGGGCGCCCGCCACGGACCCGGGCACGGCCACAGCGGCGAGCACGGCCGCGCTCAGGGCGAATGACGTCAGTTTGCGTGGCAAATTGAGAGCTCCGTCCGGATCCGGGACGCCTCCGTGCGCAGAGTAGTGGACCGGAAGCCGTGCCGCCACCGGCGCGAGGAAGGCCTTACCAGATGAGGCACATCGCCTTGGACGTACCCGCAGGGTCCCCGCCCCGAACACCCGTCTTGCCGGTCTCGGTGAGGAGGACGCGGCGCTGCACGACCGCCCAGCGAGCGCGCTTGCCACGGCGGCTCGCACGGCCCTCGTCACGCCAGCTCAGCTCGACGATTCCGCGTGTCACGTACGCGGTGCCGGCAGGCGGCTGCGACAGATGAAAGCTCCAGCCACCCTGATTCGAGGACCACTCCTGCGAGCCGACGTAGGTCCAATCGCTCGTGCCCGCACCGCCTACGGTGAGCCAGGCCTGCTTCGCGCCACTCCACCACTGGGCGGTGTAACGGGCGTACACCCTGCGCCCGCTGCCGTTCCCCGGCACGCTCGTGCGGATTCCGAGCGCGTTCGGCGACGTCGCCGTGTCGCAGATGTTGACGGTCGCCCAGAGCGGGGGTTCGCCTTCCTGAAGGCCGGATTGCCGCCTCGCCAGTCTCATCGACGCTGTCGCGCCGAGGTGCCGGCTGCCCGCCTTCGAAACGGGCGGCACGTCGGCCGGCACGACGCCGGGCGGCAGCTGCGGTGGGGCACCCGCGCCCGCGGGCAGCTGCAGCTTGGCAGCGGCGCCGGGCGCAGTCATCAGGACCGCGGTGAGGGCAAGCAGAGAGGTCGGGACAGCGATTCGTCGCACTAACTCCCGGTTATCGGCCCCGGCAGGGCCTCTCTTTAGGCGGAGCGCCGCGTTTTCGTGATGAGTTCGACGCTCGTGCGTAGTAGGTATGTGAGCGAGGCCCTTGTGGAACCCCTGACGCTGATGGCGGGCTCGCAGACCGAGGCATTCGCGGATCTCTACGCCCGCACGTTCCCGCGTGTGTATGCATACGTGGCCTCGCTCCTACGTGATCGCGCGGCCGCCGAGGACGTGACCGCCCAGGCCTTCGAGCGCGCCTACCGCAAGCGGCGCAGCTACCGCGCGGGTCGCGGGACGATGGACGCGTGGCTGTTCGGGATCGCCCGCAACGCCGCGCTCGATGAGCTGCGCAGGCGCAAGCGGCGCGCCGGCCTCGAGGGAGATCCCGAGGATCTCACCCGCCCGGCTCCCGACGATCAGGCGGAGCTGGCGCTGCGGCGGGAGGTTGTCCGCGCGGCGCTCGCCGGGCTCGACGGCCGCGAGCGCGACCTGATCGCGCTCAAGTTCGCGGGTGGGCTTTCGAACGCCGAGATCGGCCGCATCCTCGGCATGTCCGAGTCCGCGGTCGGCACCCGACTGCACCGAACCATCACGAAGCTGCGAGAGGCATGTCATGAGTGAGCGCGACCCCGGCACGGCAACGATCGAGCGCGACCTGACCGCAATCGACGACGCGCTGCGCACCGGCGCCGCGGCTCACGACGATCCGCTCGCGCGCGAGCTGCAGGAGCTTGCGTTGGCACTGCAGGCGGACTCGCCCGAACCCGACCGGGGGTTCGCGGAGCAGCTGGGCGCACGGGTTGAGGCGGGCTTCCCGGCTGTAGGCGGCTCGGTGCGCGCACGAGCGCAGTCCGCCGGCGCCGGCATCGCCGATCGGTTTCGCGTTGCGCCGGGTTCCTTCCGGCGGCTGGTCCCGGCCGCGGCCGTTATCGGCGGGCTCCTGTTGCCGGTTGTCCTCGTGGCCACTCTCATCGGGCCACCGAACGGCAGCAATGAAGGAGACGGCGCGGGCGGTGGTGGAGGTGCGGTGGCGGTTCCGGAGGAGGCCGGCTCCGGTGGAGGCCGCGGGGAGGCGCCCGATCTTCAGGCCGGCTCCGGTCGTCAGGCGGTGCCGGACCTTCAGGCCGTGCCCGGCGCGGGCTCGACGCCGGCGATAGCGCCGCCCCCGCCCGGGGCCGGCTTTGCGCCCGGTGAGCGTGCCCGCAAGATCGAGCGCTCGATCGGGCTCGAGCTCGAGGCGCCGGCCGACGAGCTGGCCAGGGTGGCCGATCAGGTGACGGCCGTGACTAACCGTCACGGCGGTTTCGTCCTCAGCTCCTCGCTGTCGACCGGCGGCGACGCCGCCGGCGGCGACTTCGAGCTGCGCATCCCCTCGAACCGCCTGCGCCCGGCGCTGCGTGACCTCTCCGGGCTCGCGACGGTCCGCTCGCAGACCCAGTCCGGCCGCGACGTCACTCGCGAGCACGTGACCGCCAAGGACAGGCTCCAGTCTGCGCGCGCCGAGCGCCGCAGCCTGCTGCGCCGGCTCGAGCAGGCCGACACCGACGAAGAGGCAGAGGCAATCCGCAGGCGACTCGACCTGGTGGCCGGTGAGATCAACGGCCTGCGCGCCCAGCTCCGCGACCTGCGCCTGCGGACCGACTACGCGATCGTGACGGTGGCGCTGCTGGCGAGCGAAAACGGGTCGAGCGAGGAAGGGGGCGCCGGCGCGACCTTCGACGACGCCCTCGGAGACGCCGGCGACCTGCTCCTCGGCACCGCCGGCATCCTGATCCGCATCCTCGCCCTGCTGCTGCCGCTCGCGCTGATCGGACTGCTGCTCTGGCTCGCGGCCGGCCCGCTCCGCCGCCGGCGGCGCGAATCTGCGCTCGCCTGACGATCTGTCCTGGATCACCCACCTATACGGTGGGCAAGACAGGATTAATGCGAGGAGACCGGGCGAGCGCCGGGCACCGTGACCGCCCGCGCAGCCAGGGCGCAGCCTGCTTCGAGGGCCTCCTCCGGGCCGGCGCCACGCACGCGGGCGGACAGGAGGCCCCCGGCGAAGGCGTCGCCGGCGCCGGTGGTGTCCACCACGTCGACGGCCGGGGCCGCCACACGCACGAGTCCGGAGCCGTCGGTCCACAAAGCGCCGTCCTCGCCGAGCGTGACCACCACCTCGGCGAACGACTCGGCCAAGACCCCCGCTGCCGCCGCCGGGTCCGACACCCCGGTCAACGCCTCCGCCTCGAGCTCATTGGGCAGCACCAGGTCCACCCCCTTCACCAGCTGCAGGAAGCCGTCCGACAACAGCGCCGCCGAGGAGGGATCCACCGAGACCGTCATCCCGGCCGCTCGGGCACGGTCGCAGGCCGTAAGCACGGCTGGCTGCGAAGAGGGGCGCAGCAGCGCATACCCCGCCACATGCAAATGATCCCCCGCCACGAAGAGATCGTCCGGTAAGTCCGCCGCCGCAAGCCCCCCATTCGCCCCCGCGTCCGGGAACATCGTCCGCTCGCCGTCGGGCGACACCAGCACGACACACGTCCCGGTGGAGCGCTGAGAATCCACCGCCAGCCGCGTCTCGACTCCCAGTGCACCAAGCTCGTCCACCGCGTCGCGTCCCGCTGCATCCGCCCCGACGCGACCGACGAGAGCCACCCGAGCGCCGGCCACCGCCAGCCACGCCGCCGTGTTGGCCGCCTGCCCGCCGCCCTGGAACGCCACCCGCGCCGGCGAGTCGCTGCCGGGCGCCACCGGGCCGCTCAGCCGGGCCACGACGTCGACCATGACGTCGCCCAGCACCACTACACGTGTCATCCCGAGGAGACCGCGACCGCGATGCGCGCCGCCAGCTCGGCGTTCCGGACCACGAGCCGCACGTTGGCGTCGAGGCTCGCCCCGCCGGTCTCGCGGTGGAACCACTCGAGCAGGAACGGGGTCACGTCCTTGCCCGTCACGCCCTCCCGCTCCGCAGTCGACAGCCCCGCGGCGAGCACCTGGTCGTGCTGCCCAGGGTCGAGCTGCTGGTCCGGTGCGAGCGGATTCGCCACCACCACCGCGCGGTCGCCGACGCCGAGCTCCTCGCGGGCGCGGACGACCGCGGCAACCTCCTCCGGGGACTCGACCCGCCACGGCACCGGGTAGCCGGAGTCGGTCAGATAGAAGCCCGGGAAGCTGTCCGTCGCGTAGCCGACCACAGTCACGTTCAGCGTCTCCAGCCGCTCGAGCGTCGCCCCGACGTCCAGGATCGACTTGACCCCGGAGCAGACCACGACAATCCCGGTGCGTGCGAGGGTCTCCAGGTCGGCGGATACGTCCCAGCTCTCGCGCGCGTCCCGGTGGACGCCGCCGAGCCCTCCGGTGGCGAACAGGCGGATCCCTGCGCGCATCGCGAGGTGGGCGGTGGCCGCCACCGTGGTCGCACCGTGGCCGCGCCGTGCGGCGAGCGGCGCGAGGTCACGCACGCCGCACTTGACCACGCCGTCACCGGCGGCCACCAGCTCGAGCGCCGGCTCGTCGAGCCCGATCCGGGCCTCGCCGCCCACGACCGCGATCGTCGCGGGGAGTGCACCCGCGGCCCTCACCGCCGCCTCGATTTCGCGCGCCACATCCAGGTTCCGCGGCCGCGGCAGCCCATGGCTGATGAGCGTGCTCTCGAGCGCTACCACCGGCCGGCCGCCGGCGAGCGCCTCGGCGACATCCGGGGCGATCCTCATCGCGACCTTGGAGCTCTAAGCCTCGGTCTCCACCTTGATCGAAAAGCCCTCCGCGCGAGCCGACTCGAGCAGCTCCCTGTTCATGTCGGGCCCGCCTGTCTGAAGCACCAGCTTGATCGCGGTCTCGCGCACGTGAAGGTCGAGTCCGTCGCGGAGGTGCTCAACGTCGACGACGTTCGCCCCGCACTCCGCCACGACTCGCAGCAGCCCGGCCAGCGCACCCGGGCGGTCGGGCACGACCGTCGAAAGGACCATCCGCCGGCCGGCGGCCGTCTCGCCCAGGCGAATGCACTCCGATAGGAGCGAGGCATCGACGTTGCCGCCGGAGAGCACCGCGCAGACCTCCCCTTCGGCCGGCGCCGCCACCCGTCCCTGCATCAGGGCGGCCACGGCCACCGCGCCCGCCCCCTCCACCACCAGCTTCGAGCGCTCAAGCAGCAGCACCATCGCCTCGGCCACCTCGTCGTCCGACACCGTCACGACCTCGTCGACGTAGCGCTCGACGATCGGAAGGGTGAAGTCGCCCGGGCGCTTGACCGCGATGCCGTCGCAGATCGTGTTCGCCGAGCGTGCACCCACGGGCCTGCGCGCGGCAAGCGAGTCGATGTAGGGCGCGCACGCCTCCGCCTGCACCCCGACCACGCGCGCGTCCGGAAGCGCGGCTGCGGCGGCGAGCCCGATCCCGCTCGCGAGACCGCCGCCTCCGAGCGGCACAACGATCAGGCGCACGCCGGGAGCCTCGCGCGCGATCTCGAGGCCGACCGTTCCCTGACCCGCGACGACAAGAGGCTGGTCGAAGGCGTGGACCAGCGTCATCCCCCGCTCCTCGGCCAGCCGCCGTGCCTCCCCTCCCGCCTCGTCGTAACCGCCTTCCACGAGCCGCACCTCGCCGCCGTACTGACGCACCGCCGACACCTTCGCAAGCGGCGCCTGCTCGGGCATCACGAGCACGGAGCGGGCGCCCGCCTCGCGCGCGGCGAATGCCACAGCCTGCGCGTGGTTGCCGGCGCTGGCCGTCACGACGCCCGCGGCGAGCGCTTCTTCCGAGAGCCGCCGAATCGAGTTCGTGGCCCCGCGCGCCTTGAACGAGCCGGTCAGCTGGAGATTCTCGGGCTTGAGCACGACACGGGCGCCAACCCGGCGGCTGAGCTCCCCGGCGGCCAGCAGCGGGGTCTCACGCACGCGCCCGGCGAGCAGCCGCGCCGCGTCCTCGATGTCGGCACTTGTGACGGTTTCAGGGGCTACTGACATCCCTATCCGGCATTATCCGCACATGGCCAATGGGGGCGAGACCGCCCGCCTGCTTGCGCGCACCGAAGTCTTCGGCGATCTCGAGGAGCGCGAGCTCGCCGAGGTGTCCCAGGTGGCGGTGCCGCGGCACTGGGAGCGTGGCGAGGTGATCTTCCGCGAGGGCGACCAGGGCGACACCTGTTATCTGCTTCGCACCGGCGCGGTCGTGCTCACCCGCGAGCACCAGGACGGGCGCATGGTGGCGCTCGCGGAGCTGCGCGCGGGCTCGCTGTTCGGAGAGCTCGCGATGTTCCGTGGCGAGACGCGTTCGGCGACCGCCGAGGCGATCGAGCCGACCACCGCCGTGGCGCTGCTGGCGTCCGACATGCAGCGCCTCATTCGCCGCAGCCCCGACCTCGCGCTGAAGTTCCTGGGGACGCTGGCCGAGCGCGTCTCCAAGACGAACGAGCGGCTGCTGCAGCAGTCCTTCCAGACCGTGGCCGGGCGGGTGGCGAGCGCGCTGCTCGCCCAGGTCATCGCCCGGCAGGCGGAGGGAGCGCCCGAGGGGGACGTGCTCATCCGCTCAACGCAGGCCGAGATCGCGAACCTGGCAGGCACCTCGCGTGAGAGCGCCAGCCGCTTCCTCGCGACGCTCGAGCGCGCCGGCGTGGTCACCCTGGGCAGGGGGAAGGTCACCGTCCATGACCCGGGACGACTCAGAAACTACATCCACTGAGCGCGCGCGGATGGTGGAGCGCCAGCTCCGCCGGCGGGGGATCACGGACGAGCGGGTGTTGGAGGCGATGGGGACGGTGCCCCGGGAGCTCTTCCTACCGGAGCACCAGCGCCGGCGTGCATACCGCGACGGAGCGGTGCGCATCGGGGAGGGCCAGACCATGTCGCAGCCCTGGATCGTCGCGTGCATGGCACAACTGCTCGAGCTCGAGGGCTCGGAGACCGTGCTGGAGGTGGGCACCGGCTCCGGCTACGCGGCGGCCGTGCTGTCGCTCATCTGCCGCGAGCTCGTGACGATCGAACGCTTCGAGAGCCTCGCCGAGCAGGCCGCGGCCACGCTGGCCGAGCTCGGCTACGGCAACGTCGAGGTGAGGGTCGGCGACGGGACTCTCGGGGCCCCCGACCGAGCGCCGTTCGGCGGGATCTCGGTCACGGCCACTGCCCGGGACGAGCCGCCGGCCGCTCTGTTCGAGCAGCTCGTGCCCGGAGCCGCGCTCGTCTGCCCCGTTGAGCGCGGCAGGCACGAGCTGCTCGTGCGCTACCGCGACGGCGACGAGGAGGCCGTGGCACCGGTGCGCTTCGTCCCGCTTCTAGAGGGCTGGGAGGCTGCCGGAGAGCCCCGGCCCGATTGACTCGAGGGACCTTGTCCAAGTTGGTGCAAGGTCGCTAGGCTGCCCCGGTCGTGTTAGTCCTCAACTTCTACTCGCCCGTGTTCATCGACCAGCTGCGGCGCGGGCGCAAGACCGCCACGATCCGGCTCGGGGACAAGGGGAAGAAGTACCGCAAGGGCGAGGTCGTGCTCGTGACGGTCGGGTTCCAGCACTCCCCGCGCGAGAAGATCTTCGAGGCTGTGATCGACTCGGTCGAGGTCAAGCAGGTGCGGGACCTCTCGCGCCGCGACATCGAGCACGACAACCCGGAGTTCCGCCGCGTCGACGAGATGGTCCATTTCCTCGAGCAGATCTACGGCCGCAAGGTCGAGCTCGAGGACATGGTCACCGTCGTGCGCTTCTCGCAGATCTCGGACCGGCCCTCGGAGATCCGCGAGCGGATGCGCCCGGACGCCCCCGCGCAGAACTGAAGCTGTAATCCCGCGCCGGTGCCGGACACTTCCCTTTGGAAGAGGCACGTGAGCGCCACGCGACGCGATCGTTTCGAGCGGCTCTACCGCGACCACCATCCCGCGGTGCGCGCCTACCTGCTCCGGCGCGCCGAGCCCGAGCTGGCCCAAGACGCGCTGTCCGAGACCTTCCTCGCCGCATGGCGCCGCCTCGATGAGCTGCCCGAGGATCGGCTGCCGTGGCTGCTCGCCACGGCCCGGCGGACGCTTGCCAACGAGCGCCGCTCCGCAAAGCGCCTCGGCGGCCTACGCGAGCGCATGGCCACCCGCGAGACCACCGAGGCCGCCAACCCGGCCGAACAGGTCGCGGATGCCGACCTCATGCGGCGCGCCCTCAGCACGCTGTCCGAGGCCGATCGCGAAGTGCTCATGCTCGTGGCCTGGGAGGGCCTCGACACCGCCCGCGCCGCTCAGGTTGCGGGCTGTTCGCGAGCGACGTTCGCGGTCCGGCTGCACCGCGCGCGAAAGCGACTCGACCGCGCCCTGTTCGCGCTCGAGTTCCCCTTGGACGCTCGCACCTACGACGCCATGGAGGTCCGATGAACGAGCTCATGGACCGGCTCGCCCGAGCCAACCCCACGCCGACCGACGAGCCTTTGACGGCTGACGAGCAACGCGACGCCGACGCGCTCCTACAGCGCATCCTGGCCGACCCCGAGCCGCTCAGTGCGCCGAAGCGCAGCCCCCTGGTGCGCCGTATCGTTCCGGCGGCCGGCCTCCTCGCCCTGCTGGCGCTCGCGGCGGTGATCGTGATCGACCTCGTCGACTCGGAGCAGCGCGCCGATGGAATCGTGGAGCGAGCCGTCGCGGCGGTCTCGCACGACGACGTTATCTACGCCACCGCCGAGCGCTGGACGCTCAACTCGGTCGCGCTCGATCCGGGGATCGAGATGAGTCCCGACGAGCGCGCGTTCGTTCGTTCCTGGGCGTGGCGTGAGGGCAACCGGAGTCACCATCTGCGCTACCGCCTGCTCTCGGGTGGAAGCCCCGGCCGGCTGCACAGCGAGGTGGTCTCGACCCCCGAGCGGATCACCTGGTTCGACGCCGACGGCAAGAAGCAGCTCAGCTCGGATAAGGATCCCGACGCGCCGGCCGCCGGCGACGAAGGAAGCTTCCCGGGCTTCGATCCGTTCTCCGACCCGGGCGCGCAGCTGCGCGAACACGTCGAGAGCGGCAAGCTGCGGGTGGCGGGTAGCACGACCGTTCGGGGGCGAACCGCGTATCGCCTCGTCTCGGCGCCGGACAAGATCGGTCGCGAATACGGGACGGTCACGTACCTCGTGGACGCGAGCACCTACCTGCCACTGGAGGTTCGGCAGCGCGTCGTGTTCGACGACAGCGACGTCCCGGGCGGTGGTCGCGAGCGCGCGACCATCCGCATCGAGTACCTCCGCTACGAGGCATTGCCGGTCAGCGACGAGACCAAGAGGCTGCTCGAGAAGGGCGGCGGACTCCGGCCGTAACTATGCCGTGAACTTCCCTTGAGGCTTTGGCACTCTCCTTGCTAGAGTGCCAGCGGTCGGCACTCTGCCCCTGAGAGTGCCAGGAGTGGCAAGTTTTCTACGGAGGTATGCCAATGAATCTCAAGCCTCTTGGAGATCGCCTCATCGTGCAGGCGATCGAGGAGGAGGAGACCACCGCGAGCGGGATCGTCCTGCCCGACACCGCGAAGGAGAAGCCGCAGCGCGGCAAGGTCCTCGCGGTCGGCGAGGGCAAGTGGGACGAGGATGGCGACAAGCGCATCCCGCTCGACGTCGCCGAGGGCGACGAGGTCCTGTACTCGAAGTACGGCGGCACCGAGGTCCAGGTCGACGGAGATGATCTCCTCGTCCTGCGTGAGTCGGACGTGCTCGCCAAGGTCGCGGGCTAGCTAGGAGGAACAGCAAACCGATGGCTCACAAGGAACTGAAGTACGACGTCGAGGCACGGCGCTCGCTCGAGGACGGCGTCAACGCCGTCGCGGACGCCGTCAAGGTCACACTCGGCCCCAAGGGCCGCTACGTCGTGATCGACAAGAAGTTCGGCGCGCCCACCATCACCAACGATGGCGTCTCAATTGCTCGAGAGATCGAGATCGAGGATCCGTTCGCCAACCAGGGCGCCCAGCTCGTGCGTGAGGTGGCCACCGCCACCAACGACGTGGCGGGCGACGGCACCACCACCGCAACCGTGCTCGCACAGCGCATCGTGCGCGACGGCCTCAAGAACGTGGCCGCCGGCGCGAACCCGCTTGCACTCAAGCGCGGCATCGAGAAGGCGGTCGACCAGGTTGTCGACCAGATCAAGGACGAGTCGACCGAGATCTCCGGCAAGGAGCAGATCGCCCGCGTGGCGGCCATCTCCGCCGCGGACGACGAGATCGGCGACGTGATCGCCGACGCGATCGACAAGGTCGGCAAGGACGGCGTGGTCAACGTCGAGGAGGGTCAGACCTTCGGCATGGACCTCGAGTTCACCGAGGGCATGCAGTTCGACAAGGGCTACATCTCGCCCTACATGGTCACCGACCAGGACCGCATGGAGGCCGTCCTGGAGGCCCCCTACATCCTCATCGCCAACCAGAAGATCGGCTCGGTGCGCGACGTACTGCCGGTGCTCGAGCAGGTAATTCAGTCGGGCAAGCCGATCCTGGTCATCGCCGAGGATGTCGAGGGCGAGTCGCTTGCCACCTTCGTGGTGAACAAGCTCCGCGGCACCTTCACCGGCGTCGCGGTCAAGGCCCCCGGCTTCGGCGACCGCCGCAAGCGCATGCTCGAGGACATCGCGATCCTCACCGGCGGCGAGGTGATCACCGAGGAGATGGGCCTCAAGCTGGAGAACACCCAGCTGTCGCAGCTCGGCCGCGCCCGCCGGGTGGTCGTCGCCAAGGACACCACCACGCTCGTGGACGGCGCCGGCGAGAGCGACGCGATCAAGGGCCGCATCAACCAGATCAAGACCGAGATCGAGAACACCGACTCGGACTTCGACCGCGAGAAGCTGCA
>Ga0081538_10000310_pt1 | contig 56224 bp, 50 predicted proteins | sample TabmetS5T2R1_FD_71022 | JGI IMG/M metagenome (GOLD analysis project Ga0081538, IMG submission 71022) | Tabebuia heterophylla rhizosphere microbial communities from the University of Puerto Rico - S5T2R1 | ecosystem: Host-associated > Plants > Roots > Rhizosphere ...
ACATGTTGCCGTGGTCGGTGATCCCGAGGGCCGGCTGGCCGTCGGCCACGGCGGCACCCACGACCTCGCCGATGCGGGCGGCCCCGTCGAGCATCGAGTACTCGGTGTGGACGTGGAGGTGGGCGAAGCTTCCTCGAGGATGCACCCCGGTCGACTCCCTCCGTCGCGAACCTGCTCGATCAGTTCACCGGCGTGGTCGTCCACAGGGGCCTGTGGACAAATGACACCCGTGTGATTCGCCGAGCGTAGCGCGCCGGATCGGGGCCAGGGAGCGTTATGCGGGCCGGGGAAGCCCGGAGATCAGTAGGCCAGCACCCCGGGCGACGACCCGGCGCCCGCCGGGTCACCGCGGGCGGCGAGTGCGTCCCAGATCGCCCCCAGCGCGCCGTCGTCGTCCGGCGACGTGAGCGACGCGCTCTCCAGCTCGGGCAGCGGCAGGCCGCGGCTGCGGAGGTAGCCGCCGATCCCGATGCGCAGGCGCCGCTCCAGCACCTGGGCACCCGGGCGATCGATGTCGGGGAGCACGACGGCGAACCAGTGCTGGGTCTGGTCCGGCACGTGGACCAGGTGGTCGATCACCCCGCCGGCAACGAACTGGTGACCCAGCTCGCGCAGGAGCGTGACCTGGCGCCGGTACGGCAGCAGCGCGAACGGTTCGTCGGGCACCTGGACCAGGACGAGCGAGAACGGGGTGCCGCTGCGCTCGCACGCAGCCTTCTCCGCCGCGATGCGGTCGCACAGGAAGCGCGCCGTCCACAGCCGCGTCTCGGGATCGATCGGCGGCGCCGGCGCCGACGGGGCCACCCGGGCTGCGCGCCGCGGCGGAGCGTGCTGGGGAGGCGGCGTTGGCGCGGCGTCGTACCAGGCCCCGGGCTGTCGGCGGCGGTCCGGATCCTGGACGGTGGGCGTCCCCCGGGGATCGGAGACGGCCGGGCTCCCGTAGGGATCCGACCACGGCGGCGACGACGTTGGCGGCGGCGACGACGTTGGCGGCGGCGACGCTGCAGGCGGCGGCGACGTTGCGGCCGACGCCCACTCGTCGCGCCCCCTCCCCTCGACCGCCGGGCTCCCATAGGGATCCGACCACGGCGGCGACGACGTTGGCGGCGGCGGCGACGCTGCAGGCGGCCGTGACGTTGCGGCCGACGCCCACTCGTCGCGGTCCGGCCCCCCGACCACTGGGCTCCCATAGGGATCCGACCACGGCCGCGGCGACGTTGCGGGCGGCGGCCACTCGTCGCGCCCCCTCCCCTCGACCGCCGGGCTCCCGTAGGGATCCGACCACGGCGGCGGCGAGGTTGGCGGCGGCGGCGACGTTGCAGCCGACGCCCACTCGTCGCGGTCCGGCCCCCCGACCGCCGGACTCCCGTAGGGATCCGACCACGGCGGCGGCATCGTCGGCGGGTCCGGCGGCCAGCCGTTGGACCCGGGCCTATGGGCGGGCGGCTCCGACTGCCAGCCGGGCTCCGAGCCGAGTGGCCCGAGGGGTGCGGCCCACTCCGAGCCCGTCGCCCCCAACCCCGACGACACCGGTTCGGACTCGGGCCACCGGGGCGAGTCGGCGTGGACGGGCCCGGCGTGGGCCGGCCCGGCGCGGGCGGCACCGGCGTGGGCCGGCCCGGCGTGGGCGGCACCGGCGTGGGCGGCACCGGCGTGGGCGGCACCGGCGTGGGCGTCGTCGGGTGCCGTGACCCAGACCGAGGTCGGTTGCCCCGCCGCGAACGCGTCATCCCCGGGGCGTTCCCGCCTGGAGAAGGCGCGGCCCCGGGCCATGAGCGGGGAGTCGTCCCACTCGTTGCCCTGCGACAGGCGGTCGACCAGCGGCTGGGCCCGGACCCCCACCTCGGCCGCCACGGCGTACGCGGCGGCTCGGGTGAGCGCCAGCACGCCCACGCTCGCCATTCCGGCGTCGTCCACGTCGGCGGCGCGCAGCGCCAGGTACACGAGCGTGGCGATGCCGGCGGCCACCAAGCCGGCACTGCGTCCCACCACGAGGCCCGCGGCGAACACCGGGACGAACAGGAGCGTCGCCACGACCTCGACCCGATCGACACCGGCAACCACCAGTCCCGCGCCGACGATCGCCACGACCGCCCCGACCGCGAGCACCAGCAGCGCCCGGGCGCCGTGCTCGCGCAAGCGGCCTGTGCGAGCGTTCCCCGCGATCCCCATCGGCGACAGCCTACGTGCCCTCTGAGCTGGAAGGGAGAGACACTACCCAGGGAAGACGCGGCCACACTATGGGTGAGCGGTGTCCGGGCATTCCCGACACCGTCCTGGAGGGGCCAGGAGGGGTCAGAGGTACGTGCCCGGGCGGGCCTCGGCGTCGACGTTGGGCTGCGGTGCGCCCGGCGGCAGGCGGCGGCGCATCTCGTCGAGCTGCTGGCGGGCCGCCATCTGCTGCGCGAAGAGGGTGGCCTGGATGCCGTGGAACAGGCCCTCGAGCCAGCCCACGAGCTGGGCCTTGGCGACCCGCAGCTCGGCCTCGCTGGGCGTTTCCGTGTCCGCGAAGGGATGGGCCAGGCGGCCCAGCTCGTCACGAAGGTCGGGAGACAGCGCCCCCGACAGTTCCGAGATCGACGTCTCGTAGATCTCCCGGAGCCGGTCGCGGCTCTGCTCGTCGAGCTCGGACTGGCGCACCTCCTCGAGCAGGAGCTTGATCATCGACCCGATCCGCATCACCTTGGCCGGCTGCTCGACGGCCTCGTTGGGCTGGTCCTGCTCCTCGGGGCGCCTCACCACCTCTGGGTGCTCGACCGGAACGGGAGCCGAGCCGGCGGCGGCGTCCCCGTCGGTCGATGTGGCCGGCGGCTGGCCGGGTGCGGGCTGGCTGGAGCTCTGATCGTCGGTGAACGACATGGGGGCCATCCTGCCACGGCCCGCCGCCGATTCCGCCACGTCCGGGCGACCGCTGGCACGGCCCGGAACGGTTCAGCGCCGGGCGGCCAGGAGGGGGACCAGCATCTCGGCGGGCGTCAGCGACCCGTGGCGCCCGACCAGCTCGTAGGGACCGACGTCCTGGGGGTCGTGGAAGGCGACGTTGGTCTGGGCCACTAGGGCCACGTCCCCCAGTCGGGACCGGGCCGCCTCGGTCACCACCGGGCCCAACCAGCCCTCGCCTACGACCTCGTCACGCGTGACCACCCAGGCGTTGGCGCCGTGGTGCTCGGTCGCCGCCTCCCACAGTGCGCCCGCCCGCCCGGGCCGCGCGTGCAGCCACCGGAACCGCGCCTCGCCCGACTGCATCGAGCACTGTCCCAGCACCGCGGGAGCCAGCTCAAGGACGTCGTCGCCGGTCACCACCTGGCCGTGATCCGCCACGACCATCAGGGCGGCGCCCGAGGGCAGGCGGGAGACGAGGCGGTCGACGACCTGGTCGACCCAGGCGAGCTCGGCGTCGTAGTACTCCCCCAGCCCGTACTCGTGGGCGACCTTGTCGAGCCCGTCGTAGTAGGCGTACACGAAGGGCTCACCCCGGGCCAGCAGGCCCTCGACCTCGGCGACCATGGTCGCCATCGTGCGGTAGCCCCTGAACCGGGCTGGCTCGAGGTGGGCGCCGGTGAACCCCGAGCGTCGGTACTCGGCCCGCGTCACCACCGGGGGTCGCTGGCCCAGGAACGCGACCGTGGGCTGCAGCTTGGCGGGCGGCAGGCTCTGGTGGGCATCGCCCGCGGCCGTGGACCAGCGCAGGACGTTGAGGACCTCACCATGGACCGCCATGCGGTAGCCGACGATCCCGTGCTCCCCGGGGGGCAGGCCGGTGGTGATCGACGTGAGGGCCGTCGAGGTCGTCGACGGCGCCACGGTGGTGATCGGCCCCCCCTCCATGGCCGACAGGGTGGGTGCCAGGGGACCCCGGGCCGCCAGCTGCTCCCAGCCCAAGCCGTCGAGGACGAACAGCACGACCTGGCGCGCATCGACGACACCGCCCGGCAGCCAGCCCGGCGCATCGTCGGGATGTCCCAGGAGCGCGGGCACGACGTTCGTCACGCAGGCCCCGCCGTAGTCAGGTAGTAGGGGTTGGTGGACCACGCCTGTGCCTTTCCGGCGTCCACCGTACCCAGCCCGGCGCAGGGCGATCAGGACGCATTCCGGGCGTCTCCGCCCAGTACGCAAGGCGCACCGTGCGGTCCACAGCCCGACGCCGGCGGCAACGCCTGGCGGCGTCGGCCCGCGACCGACTCGTTACGCTCGCGGCATGAAGGTGTCGACCCGCGGTGACTACGCCAGCCGGGCACTGCTGTCGCTGTCGCTGCATGCCGGCGAGGCGGGCCCGACCTCGGTTCGGGACATCGCGGAGCGCACCGGGCTGCCGCAGCCCTACCTCGAGCAGATCCTCCTGGCGCTCAAGGGGGCGGGGCTGGTCCGGTCCAAGCGGGGCGTGGGGGGCGGCTACGTGCTGGCGCGGGAGCCGGCCACCATCACCCTCGGCGACATCGTGAGCGCGGTCGACGGCCCGATCACCGTGGGCGACTTCGGCGAGCCCCACCAGAACGGCGCCTGCGACCACGAGGGCCAATGCGTGCTGCTGGCCATCTGGGGGGTGCTGGGCGAGCACATGCGCCGCCACCTCGACGAGCTCACGCTGGCCGACATCGCCCGGATGGCCCGCGGCGAGCGCGACTGGCCGGTGGTCGAGCCCGTCGACTGACCAACATGCCGCAGTTAGCGCTGCCATGGCATCCCTAACTGCGGCAAGTTCGGACGGGGGTCAGCGCAGCGTGGCCAGCACGGTCGCCAGGTCGTCCGGCAGCGGGGAGTCGAACACGAGGGGCGCGCCGGTGACGGGGTGGGCCAGCGCCAGGTGCTCGGCGTGGAGCCATGGCCTCGGGGACGGCAACGACGCGCGGCGGCCGCCGTAGCGCTCGTCCCCGACCAGGGGGTGGCCGATCGACGCCATGTGGACCCTTATCTGGTGGGTCCGGCCGGTCTCGAGCGTGCAGCGCAGCTCGGTGACGGTCACCGGGTGGGTGAAGCCGCGGACCACCTCGTAGCGGGTGCGGGCGTCCCTGCCGGCCAGCGTCACCGCCATGCGGGTGCGGTCGCGGGCGCTGCGCCCGACCGGGGCATCGACCATCCCGGTCGGCGAGTCGACGGCGCCCCACACCAGGGCGTGGTAGCGCCGGTCGACCCCGCGTGCCGCCAGCATCGTCACCAGCGCGTCGTAGGCGGGCTGGGACCGGGCCACCAGCAGCAGCCCGGAGGTCCCCTTGTCGAGGCGATGGACGATCCCAGGTCGCGCGGGTTGGCCCACGGTTCGGATCTCCGGGTACCGGGCGAGCAACCCGTGGACCAGGGTCCCCGCGTGCTGGCCGGCTCCCGGATGCACCACCAGGCCGGCGGGCTTGTCGACCACCAGCAGGTCGGGGTCCTCGTACGTCACGGCCACGTCGACCGTCGGGTCGGGGGCCAGGGCATCGGGGGCGGGCCGTGCGGCCGCCTTCACCTCGAGCGCATCGCCCTCGGCGACGCGGTGCGAGCGGGTGGTCACCGGCCGCCCCTCGACCGTCACATCCCCGGCATCGACCAGCGCCGCGGCCTCCGACCGGCTGCAGCCGGCGACCATGGCGACGACCCGGTCGAGCCGCTGGCCGTCGAGCGCCCGCGGCACCACCGCTACGACGGTCGATTCCGCCGCACGTGCCATCGCCGGCCACCGTCCATCCCCCGAGCCGTCGGGAATCGGCGGAATCGGCCCTCGCTCACTTCCCGGGTTCCTCGTCCACCTGACGCCACTGGGTTCCGAACAGCAACAGGGCACCCACGACGATGGCGGCGTCGGCGACGTTGAACACCGGCCACCACTGGAGGTCGATGAAGTCCACGACCCCGCCCCCGAGGAAGCCGTCGCCCGCCCGGAAGGCGCGGTCGATCAGGTTGCCCAGCGCCCCGCCGGCCACCAGCCCGATGGCCACCGCCGTCCCCGGCCCGGTGGCGTAGCGGCCCGAGCGCAGCAGGACGGCCACCACCGCCAGCGCCAGCAGCGAGATAAGGGCGCCCCGCCCCCGGGCCACGCTGAAGGCGGAGCCGTAGTTGACGACCAGGTTGAGCCGCAACGTCCACACGATGTCGATCGTGCGCGTGTCCAGCGTCTCGACGGCCCACCACTTGGTGAGCTGATCGGCGGCCAGTACGGCGGTGGCGACGCCGAGCAGCAAGGGCCATCGCCCCCGTTGGGCGGTGGCGACGGGGGTCTGTGACTCCGCCGTCAACGACCCAGGCCCAGACCCCCGCTCTTGCACTTCACGCACAGCGCTGCGTACGGCAGGGCCCGGAGTCGCTCCTTGGGGATCGTGGTGCCGCATGAGTCGCACTTGCCGTAGGAACCGTCGTGGATCTTCTCGATCGCCCGGTCGATCTGTTCGATGGCGGCCCGGGCCTGGGCGGAGAGCGCCAGGTCTCGTTCGCGCTCCACGGCCAGTGTGTCACCCTCGCCCGACTCCTCGTCGAACTGCACGTCGCCCGGCTCGCGGTCCTCGGTGAGCGAGTCGGCCTCGGCCTGCAGGCTCTCGGCCTGGTGCAGGTACGTGGCCCGCTCCTCGGTCAGGGCCCGGAGCTGACCCTCGAGGAACTTGTCGAGCGCCGGCGCCTTGGTCGAGCGCTTGGTGGCCCTGGAGCGGGAGGCGGACTTGCGGGCCGGAGCGGCTTTCGTGGCTCGGGGCATGGGGGATCTCGCCGTCCTCGGGGAAAAGGGTGTCGGATAGTACGCCGGCCCCCGTAGGGGGTCAAGGGAAGGCGTGCAGGATACGCGTGAGGGGGCGGAATCCCACCGCGGCCTACGCTGAACAGCATGTGCGAGCGTCCCGTTGGGCGAGAGAGCGAGCCCGGCCCGAGCGGCCGTGGGAGCGGGCAAGCAACGCGTCGGAGCCCGAGCGGCCCGCTGCGAAGCAGCAAGAGCGGGAAGTAATGCCTTTTGGCCCCGTCGACCGCGGTCTGGACCTGCCCGTCCTCGAGGAGCGGGTGCTGGCCCGGTGGCGCGAGCGCGAGGTCGTCGAGGAGGTGGCGCGGCTGCGCAAGGGCGCCGAGCCCTGGATCTTCTACGAGGGGCCACCCACCGCCAACGGCCGGCCCGGGCTCCACCACGTGTGGGCCCGGGCGTTCAAGGACCTGTTTCCCCGCTTCCAGACCATGCGGGGCCGCGACGTCTCGCGCAAGGGCGGCTGGGACTGCCACGGCCTGCCGGTCGAGCTGGAGGTCGAAAAGGAGCTCGGGCTCGCCACCAAGGCCGACATCGAGGCGTTCGGCATCGAGGCGTTCAACCAGCGCTGCCGGGAGTCCGTGCAGCGCTACGTGGAGGATTGGTCGGCGCTCACGGAGCGCTCGGCCGTGTGGATCGACACCGCCGACGCCTATTGGACGCTCGCCAACGACTACATCGAGTCCGTCTGGTGGATCATTCGCCAGCTCTGGGACGATGGCCTGCTCTACGAGGGGCACCGGGTCACGCCCTACTGCGGGCGCTGTGGCACCGCGCTCAGCTCGCACGAGGTGGCCCAGGGCTACGAGGACGTCGTCGACCCGTCGATCTACGTGCGCTTCCCCCTGACCGGGGAGGGCGAAGGCGCGGCCGCGCCGGACGCCGACCTGCTGGTGTGGACCACCACGCCGTGGACCCTGATCTCCAACGTGGCGGCCGCCGTCGGACCCGAGTTCACGTACGTGCGCGTCGCCGCCCCGGACGGCGGCCGCGACCTGGTGCTGGGCGAGCGGGCCGCCGGCCGGCTCTTCCCCGAGGCCGAGGTGCGGGAGCGGTGGCGCGGCACCGAGCTCGCCGGCTGGCGCTACCGCCGCCCCTTCGACTTCGTCGACCCGCCATCCGGCAAGCAGGGTTGGCGCGTCGTGGTCGCCGACTACGTGAGCGACGACGACGGGTCCGGCATCGTCCACCTGGCGCCCGCGTTCGGGGAGGAGGATGCCCAGGTCGGTCGCGCCGAGGGCCTGCCGGTCCTCAACCCCGTGGACCCCGACGCCACCTTCGACCACACGGTGGCGCCGTGGCAGGGACGCTTCGTCAAGGACGCCGATCCGGAGATCATCGCCGACCTCCGCCGCCGCGGACTGCTGGTGGCCGAGCAGCCCTACGAGCACAGCTATCCCCACTGCTGGCGCTGCGGGACCCCGCTGATCTACTGGGCCAAGACGTCGTGGTTCGTGCGCACCGAGGAGCGACGCGGCGACCTCCTGGCCCAGAACGAAGCCATCTCCTGGTACCCCGACCACATCAAGCACGGCCGCTTCGGGCGCTGGCTCGAGTCCAACATCGACTGGGCCCTGTCCCGCGACCGCTACTGGGGCACCCCGCTACCGATCTGGCGCTGCCGGGCATGCGGCTCGGACACCTGCATCGGATCGATGGCCGAGCTCTCGGAGCACGCGGGACGCGATGTGTCCGCCACCGACCTGCACCGGCCCTACGTCGACGCGATCACGTGGACGTGCACCGAGCCCGGCTGTCGCGGCACGGTCCGGCGCCTCCCGCCGGTGCTCGACGCGTGGTTCGACTCGGGATCGATGCCGTCGGCCCAGTTCCACCACCCCTTCGCCGATGACGGGCGGTTCGATGCCAGCTTCCCCGCCGACTTCATCTGCGAGGCCATCGACCAGACCCGCGGCTGGTTCTACTCGCTGCTGGCGGTCAACACGTTGGTGTTCGGCTCCACGCCGTACCGCAACGTCGTCTGCCTCGGGCTCCTCGTCGACGAGCAGGGCCAAAAGATGTCGAAGTCGAAGGGCAACGTCATCGACCCCTGGCAGATCTTCACCGGGTTCGGTGCCGACGCCCTGCGCTGGTACTTCTTCTCGGCCGGCCAGCCGTGGGCGACCAGGCGGGTTTCCGAGGACGGGATCCGCGAGTCGACCCGGCAGACCCTCCTGACGCTGTGGAACGTTTTTAGCTTCTTCGTCACGTACGCCGACCTCGACGGCTGGGAGCCCGCCCCGGTCGGGGAGGGCCCCGAGCCGTCGCACGCGCTCGACCGCTGGCTGCTGGGCGAGCTCGACGCCACGGTGTCCGCCGTCACCGACGCGCTCGACGGCTTCGACGCCCTCGGGGGCGCCAACAGCCTCGCCCGGTTCGTCGACGACCTGTCGAACTGGTACGTCCGCCGCAGCCGCCCCCGGTTCTGGAAGGCCAATGACCCCGACGCCCACGCCACCCTGCACCATGCCCTGGTGGTGACCAGCAAGCTGCTGGCGCCGTTCTGCCCGTTCCTCGCCGACGAGCTCTACGTCGCGCTGACCGGCGACGTGTCGGTCCACCTCGCGGACTGGCCGGTGGCGACCGGGCGCAGTGACCCCGCGCTGGCGGAGCAGATGGGCGCGGCCCGGCGCCTCGTGGCCCTGGGCCGGGCCGCCCGCACGGATGCCGGGGTCAAGGTGCGCCAGCCGCTGCGCCGCGCGCTGCTGCTGCACCCCGGGGCCAGCCTCGGCCGCGAGGCGCTCGACGAGATCGCATCGGAGCTCAACGTCAAGGCGCTCGACGACGTCGACACCCTCTCGGGCCTTATGTCATGGACGATCGTGCCCAACTTCCGGGTGCTCGGGCCACGCCTGGGGCCCAGGGTCAACGACGTGAAGCGCGCGCTGACCGAGGCCGACGGGTCGGCATTGCAGCGCCGGCTCGAGTCGGACGGGTTCATCGAGGTGGCCGGCGAGCGCCTGACTCCGGCCGAGGTCGAGGTCAGGGCCGACCGCCACGAGGAGTTCGCGCTTGCCGACGACGGCGGCTGGGCGGTGGCGCTCGACCTCGAGCTCGACGACGAGCTACGGCGTGAGGGGCTGGCGCGCGAGCTGGTGCGGAGCCTCAACGACCTGCGCAAGGACGTGGGCCTCGACATCGCCGACCGTGTCCACCTCGAGATCGGGGCCGACGACGCCGTGTGGGCAGCGCTCGACGCCCACCGCGACTACGTGATGAACGAGGTGCTGGCGGTCGGGCTGACCCGGGCCCAGGCGGGCGGCGCGCATGCGCTCGGCGTCGACGGCCACGAGGTCACCGTCACCGTCGACGTGGCCTAGCGGCCCAGGGCATTAAGGCACCGTCGAGGTGGCCTGGCGGCCCACGGGATTCAGACACCGTCGACGTGGCCTGGCGGCCCACGGGATTCAGACACCGTCGACTGGCCTGGCGGCCCAGGGACTCAGATACCGTCGACTGGCCTGGCGGCCCAGGGACTCAGACACCGTCGACTGGCCTGGCGGCCCAGGGATTCAGTCCGGCGGGTCCGCCAGGTCGCGATCGAACACCGCCCGGCCCCACTCGCTCGGCCGGGTCTCAGGCTCGGGCGCGGCGTCGGTGCCGTTGGGCCCCAGGTCGGCGCCGGGCGCCAGCGGTTCCTCGGCCTCGGGGGCCGGCGCCGGGGATGCGGGCGGGGCGGGCGGCTCGTCGCCCACAGACGTGCGCAGCTCCGACGGCAGCCAGGGGGCACGTTCCTCGCTCCCGATGCCGCCCAAGCGATGGGCGTCGCCCGGCGCCATGAAGGGCATCGGCTGGCCCCAGGGGCCGTTGTCGGAGGCGGGCGGCTCCTGGAGGGCGGCCACCTGGGTGCCCGGGTTCTCCCCGCCGTACGGCGCCGCCGGGTCGTCGGGGTCGGACGGCGTCGCCGGTCGGGAGCCGTATGACCCCCGGCTGGGCAGCGGCGGTGCCGGGCGATCGACGTCGGCAAAGGTGGGAACCGGGCCCGGCGCCAGTTGGTCGTCGTCCACGATCCTGCGCAGCTCGGCGATGCTGGCGCGGATGCGCTCGCGCTGGTCGTCGATGTGGCGGTTCAGGATGTCGAGGTCGGCCCGGAGCGCCTCGCGCTGATCCACCAGCCCGTCGAGCTCGGCCTCGACGGAGGCCCGGGCGTGATCGGCACCGCGCCGCGCCTCGTCCTCGGCGGCCATCCGAGTGCGGGTGGCCTCGGCCCGGGCCTCATCGATCAGGCGGTTGGCCTCCTGCTTCGCCTCATTGATGGTGGCGTCGGCGGTGCGCTGCGCCAGCACCAGCGTGCGCCGCAGCGTGTCGTCGGTCTCGTTGACCCCGACCCCCTGGACCCCCGGGCTCGACACCGGCCCCGCAGACGGCCCGCGGCGCTGATAGTCCTCGAGTTGCCGCTGCGCATCGAGCAGCCTGGCCTCGGCGGTCTCGGCCCGTGCGCCCACCTCACGCAGGCGCTCGTGCAGGTGCCCGACACCTGCGGCCACACGCTCCAGGAAGTCGTCGACGTCGCGGGTGTTGTAGCCACCGCGCCGTGCCTCCCGGAACTCGACAGCGTGGAGCGTCTGCGGGGTCAATTCCATGGCGCGACAGAGTAACGAACCCGATCAAGGCCAACTGACGTGTCGGGGGCGGCCACCCGCTCGGCCCCTCAGCAGATGGCTCGATACACGATCTGGCCCACCAGGAAGACGATGATCGGCGACAGGTCGAGCGCCGCCACCCCCATGCGGATCGGTGGCAGCAACGAGCGGATCGGCGCCAGCACCGGCTCGGTCAGCCGATAGAAGACGTCGTAGATCTGAGCGTACGTGGTGCCCGGGGTGGGCAGGAACCAGCTCATAATGATGCGGACGAAGATGATCACCATGTAGAGCTGGATCGCGATGCAGACGATGATCACGGGTCGGGTGGCTCCGGCGGTGGTGGCGACGACAGGCGGTAGCGGGTTGGCGGATTAGGCTTCGTAGCCCCGCTCGCGGAGGCGGCGCCTCTCCTCGAGCGAGACCTCGACGTCGTTCGGCGTCAGAAGATAGACCTGGTTCGCTACCCGCTCCATCTGGCCCCCGAGGCCGTAGCAGAGCCCGCTGGCGAAGTCGATGATGCGACGCGAAAGGTCGCGGTCGACGCCCTGCAGGTTCAGGATCACCGGCACGTTGACCTTGAACTTGTCGGCCACGTCCTGAGCGTCGTTGAACGAGGTGGGGCCGACCACGAAGGGCTTCGTCGTCGCACCGGGCGCCAGCGATCGGAGGACGCCGCCACGGCCGCGCCCCGTGCGGTCGCCGTCGGAACCCCGCCGGGTCGCGCCGCGCTCGTGCCCAGGCGAGACGTCGCCGGTGAGGTCCTCCCCGCCCGTGTGGCCGTGACCGTTGCCGTTGCGGTCGTCGTGGCGGCCGGGCGCGAGGGTGCGGACCGAGCCGCTGGGCTCGGGGTCACGCTGCACCGTGCCCGACCCGCTCCGCCGGCTCGACGCCCGGGCCGGGCCCGAGTGCGGTGCCACCGACTGCTCGCCGGTGACGTCGAAGTCGTCGTACTCGTCGTCGGGGCCCAGCCCCAGGTAGAGCATCGCCTTGCGCCACATCGATGCCATGAGTCCTCCACGGCCGTATCCGGTACCTAGTCTCGCACCCCCGCCTGATCGGGACGCGGACCGAAGAGGTCACGGCCGACGCGGACCATGGTGGCCCCCTCCTGCACCGCGACCTCGAGATCGTCGGACATCCCCATCGACAACTCGCCCAGCCCCAGGCCCTCCGCCAGCTCGCGCAGCGTGCGAAACGACGGCCGGGCGCCCTCGGCGGGACCGGCGGGAGCGATGGTCATGAGCCCGCGCACGTCCAGGCCGAGGTCGACCAGGCCGTCGACCAGCGCCGGCGCCATGGACGGCTCGCAGCCGGCCTTGCTGGCCTCGCCGGAGGCATTGACCTGAGCCAGGACGGCCGCGCCCGGCGCCCACCGGGCGATCTCCGCGCCGAGCGCGAGGCGATCGACGCTGTGCCACAGCCAGACGTGCGGCGCCGCCTTGCGGACCTTGTTGCGCTGGAGGCGCCCGACGAAGTGCCAGCGCAGGTCACGGTCGCGAGTGCCCTCCCCGAGCTCGCGGGCCTTGCCCACCAAATCCTGCACGTAGCTCTCGCCGATGTCCTCGAGCCCGGCGGAAAGCGCCTCCCGCACGACCGCAGCGTCGAAGCCCTTGGTGACCGCAACCAGGCGCACGGCCCGGGGATCCCCGCCCGCCCCCGCCATGCGGTCCCGCACGGCCGCCACCCGGCCGGGGAGGTCGATCGCGTGGGCGGTGCTCATCAGGGGCCCGCGTTCCCTGTGCTGCCCTCGAGCCAAACGACCATGGCCTGGCGGGCAGTGTCGCCGCGTGCCCGGTGCGAGAACATCGCGGGCGCCCCGCACCCGGTGCACCCCAGACCGGCCCGCACGACCTCGGTGTCGGGGATGGCCGCCAGCGCGGACCCAACGGCGGCGGGCATGTCGAGGGCCGGGCGGCCGGACCGGGTCGTCGCCCGCACGCCGTCCCCGTAGCGGGCGGCGACGCGATCGAGGTCCGCGGCGCCGAACTCGTAGCAGCACGGGTGGATGCTCGGGCCGATGACGGCGCGTACCCGGCGGCCGCCGGATCGGCGGACGGCCTCGGCCGCTCTCTCGACGACACCGGCGACCAGCCCTCGCCAGCCGACGTGGACGGCGGCCACCACGCCCTCGTCGGCGATCAACGCCACCGGTGTGCAGTCGGCGGTCTGGATGGCCAGCGCCGCTCCCACCCGGGTGGTCACGGCAGCGTCGGCGTGCGCGCCGGCCCGAGCGCCCGGCTCGTCCACGACCACCACCCGGTCGCCGTGGACCTGGTGCAGCCATGTCCACGGCAACGGCACCAGCGCTCGCCGGCGCACCGCCAGCACGTCGGCCGGTTGGCCGATCGCGAAGTCGCCGTCGGCGGCGCCGGTGAAGCGGACGTGGGCGGTCGGACCCGACGGCAGCGCCCACGCCAACAACGTCGTCGGCACCACCGCCGTCGGCGCCCGGGCACCCACCGACGACCTCCCCGACTACTTGAGGAACGACGGGACGTCGAACTCGTCGTCGCTGTCGAGGTCGAGATCGTCGAGCGACGACGACATCGAGCTTAGCGACCCGGCGGTGTCGTCGAACGACGCCACCCGCGAGGTGTCGGACCCGTTGGCGCCCCGGACCCGCACCGTCCCCTTGCCCGTGGTGTCGTCCCAGCGGTCGAACCCGGCGGCGATGACGGTGACCCGCACCTCGTCTCCCATCTCGTCGTCGATGATCGAGCCGAAGATGATGTTGGCGTCGGGGTGGGCGACACCGTGGATGACCTCGGCCGCCTCGTTGACCTCGAACAGGCCGAGGTCGCTGCCCCCGGCGATGGTGAGCAGGATGCCGCGGGCGCCCTCGATCGAGGCCTCGAGCAGCGGGCTCGAGATGGCGTTACGGGAGGCCTGCAGGGCCCGGCCCTCCCCCGACCCGTAGCCGATGCCCATGAGCGCCGAGCCGGCATTGCTCATGATCATCTTCACGTCGGCGAAGTCGGTGTTGATGAGGCCGGGCGTGGTGATGAGGTCGGTGATGCCCTGCACGCCCTGGAGCAACACCTCGTCGGCCATCTTGAACGCATTGACCATCGAGGTCTTCTCGTTGGAGACGGTCAGCAACCGATCGTTGGGGATGACGATGAGCGTGTCGACCTTCTCCTTGAGGTGCTGGATTCCCTGCTCCGCCTGCACCGCGCGGCGCCGGCCCTCGAACGAGAACGGCCGGGTCACCACGCCGATGGTGAGCGCCCCGATGCTCTTGGCGATCTCGGCCACCACCGGCGCACCGCCGGTGCCCGTGCCGCCGCCCTTGCCGGCGGTGATGAACACCATGTCGGCGCCCTTCAGGATCTCCTCGATCTCGTCGCTGTGCTCCTCCGCAGCCTGCCGGCCCACCTCGGGGTCGCTGCCCGCACCCAGTCCCCTCGTCAGCTCGCGACCGATGTCCAGCTTGGCGTCGGCATCGCTCATGAGCAGCGCCTGGGCGTCGGTGTTGATGGCGATGAACTCCACGCCCTTCAGCCCGGCGTCGATCATGCGGTTCACCGCGTTGACGCCACCACCCCCGATTCCGACCACCTTGATCACGGCCAAGTAGTTCTGCGGATTGCCGGCCATGGGTCGTCCCACCTCCACCTTCGAGGGTCACCGGGGAGAATTTGTCCGGCTCGGAACCGCCATTGCTTCCGAGCAGGGATTGAGAAAGGTACCAAAGCCCGCAGCCCCACCGGCCCCGGCCTCATCCTCAAGCGGAGGTCGATACTTTTCCTCAACCTCTGGTTGCTCTCGCAGCCTACGAACACCTCTGGTGACGGGTCAAGGCCGGACTGCCCGGAACTCGCACATCGAGCAGCTCGAGGCAGTCGGTGTCCACGTCGGCCAGCACGGTCTCGACGGCCACGATCTTGTCGTCCAGATCGTCGGTGCTGCCGAAGCGGATCTCGCCTCCGGCCGCGAGGGTGGCGTCCAGGTCGGAGGCGACCGAGGCCACCACGCCGGGCAGGCGCTCACGCAGCGCGCGCAGGATCGCCAGGGCGTCGCGGGGGTCCCGCCCGAGCTCGTCGCCCTCGGCGATGCCTCGCGACGACACCGCGGTCAACTCCGGGAGTCCCGCAGGTGGCTGGCCGGTGACGTCGAGGACCCTCCCGTCGCCGTCGACCAACGCCACCCGGCCCTCGGCGACCCCGACCATCGCCAGCGGCTCACGCTCGGTCACTCGGATCTCGACGGTCCCCGGCCAGCGGCGAACCACCCTCGCCGTCGCTATCCAGGGCAGGTCCTCGACCCGGGCCTCGGCCCGGCCCACGTCGACGCCGACCATCGGGTCGCCGGGGTCGATCCCGGCGACCCGGCGCACGTCGGCGGCGGCGGTGTGGCCGACGCCGCCGATGCGCACGCGGTCGACGTCGAGGAGCGGAGTCTGGGTGGCGACGACGGCCGCGACCACGACGGCGACGGCGGCCAGCGCCACCGTCAGCCGCCTGAGCCGACGTTTGCCCTGGTCACGGCGCACGGCGATGCGACGCGACCGCATGCGCGGATCGACGTCGACCCGTGAGGCCGTCTTCGCCGCGCCACCCATCAACCCTCGACCTCTACTCGAGGTTCAGCTAGAGGTTGAGGGTTGTCGAAGCCCAGGACGCGGGTCTCGGGCTGGAGATCGACGCCAGAGTGGTCCCGCACCCGCCGGCGCACGAGCTCCATCAGCGCCCGGATGTCGTCCGCCGAGCCGCCAGCGTCGGCCTGGAAGAAGTTGGCGTGCTTGGGCGACACCTCGGCCGATCCCAGGCGCATGCCCTTGCAGCCCGCGGCTTCGATCAGGCGGCCGGCCGAGTCGTCGGGCGGGTTGGTGAACACCGACCCGGCGTTCTGGCCGCCGGGCTGGTTGGCGCGCCGCCAGGCCACGATCTCGGCGATCTCCCGCTCCCCCACCGCCCGGTCTCCGAGTCGCAGCCCCAGGGTGGCGGCCACGACCACGTGGTGGGGCGCGACGGCCGAGCGCCGGTAGCCCAGGTCGAGCTGTGCCAGGGGCACGACCGCGTCGCTGCCCGGATGCGTCAGGTCGACGACGCGGGCCTCGATCAACGATGCCGCCATGTCCGAGCCGTGGCCGCCGGCGTTCATGCGCACGGCGCCGCCGATCGACCCCGGCACGCCGACGGCCCATTCGAAGCCGGCAAGGCCGGCACGCACGGTGCGCCGCGCCGCCACGGGGAGCGCCGAGGCGCCGCCCGCCTCGACCCGGGTGCCGTCGATCGCGATCCCGGCGAAGGCGGGACCGAGCACGACCGCCACGCCCGGGAAGCCGGCGTCCGCCACCAGCAGGTTCGAGCCCTTGCCCACCACCAGCGTGGGCAGCTGGGTGGCGGCGACCGCCTCGGCCACCCGCCACAGATCGTCGGCCGATGACGCCTCGACGAAGAGGGCAGCGGGTCCCCCCACCCGGTAGGTGGTCAGCGGGCCCAGCGGCACCTCCCGCTGCGCCAGACCGTCGAGCAGCCGCGTCGCCTCGGCGACCGCCCCGCCTGCGCGGGTCATGGCCGCGGCCTCCCTCGGGCAAGTCCTCCGGGCCGCTCCCGGCCGTTCACCGGCGGTCCTCGAGCATCGCCAGGATGCGGGGCGCGAGGTCGGTCAGGTCCCCCGCACCCAGCGTCAGGCACAGGTCGCCCGGCCGCAGGACGCCCCGCAGCCAGGCCAGCACGTCGTCGAGCCGGGGCAGCCACGCGACGAAGGCCCAGGGGTCGGCCTCGAGCACGGCGTCGACCAGGAGCTTGCCCGAGACGCCCGGCCGCGGCTCCTCGCCGGCGGCGTAGACGTCCGTGATGGCGAGCAGGCCGGCGTCGCGGAACGCGTGTGCGAAGTCCCGCCACAGGGACTCCGTGCGGCTGTAGCGATGGGGCTGGAACACGGCCACGACCCGCCGCCACGGGCCCGTCGACGCCGCCGCCAGCGCCGCCGCCACCTCGGTGGGCAGGTGGGCGTAGTCGTCGATCACGGTCACGCCCTTCGCCTCGCCGCGGTGCTCGAAGCGCCGGGCCACGCCCCGGAACCCGGCCAGCGCCGCCGAGCCCTCGGCCAGGGGCACCCCGAGACGGTGGGCGGCGGCCAGCGCCCCGGAGGCGTTGGCGGCGTTGTGCCGACCCGGCGTCGCTGGCACGACGACGTCGACGGTCTCCTCGGTGGGCGCATGGTGGAGCGCGAAGCGAACACCGGACCCCTCGGGCTCGACCCGGCCCAACCGGTACTCGGCGTCGGTCGACGTGCCGTAGGTGACCGGGTCCTTGGCGTGGGGAACGAGAGCCGCAGCGCCGGGGTCGTCGATGCAGAGCACGGCCGGCCCGTCGAGGCCCGCGACGAACCGCTCGAAGCCGTGCCGGAGCGCCGGCTCGCCACCCCAGTTCTCCAGGTGGTCGGGCTCGACGTTGCTCACGATGCCGGCGTGGGCCCCGAGGGCGAGGAAGGTGCCGTCGCTCTCGTCGGCCTCGACCACCAACGGGCCCCCGCCCCCCCAGGCCGCGCTCCGGCCGAACTGCGGCATGGTCGCCCCCACCACGAAGCCCGGCTCCCGCCCGGTGCCTGCGAGGATCGTGGCCAGCAGGGCGGAGGTCGTGGTCTTGCCGTGCGTGCCGGCCACCGCGACGGTGGTCCGCTGGGCGCAGATGGCGCCCAGTGCGGCCGAGCGGTGCAGCACCGGGACGCCCCGGGCTCGGGCGGCGACGACGTCCGCGTCGTCGGCGGGTGTGGCGGTGGACACGATGACCGCCTCGACCTCATCCCCCAGCGCCGGCCGTTGGGGGCCTGTGGACACGCTGACGCCCCGCTCGAACAGCATCGGCATGAAGGGCGTGGTCGCCACCGGGTCGTGCCCGCTGACCCGGTGTCCCATCTCCACCAAGAGCGTGGCGACGGCGCTCATCCCCGCGCCGCCGACGTTGCAGACGTGGATGCGGCGCGGCCGGGTGAGGTCGAGCTCGGAGCGGTCCGAGGAGGCCGGGGTCGGTTCCCGGTCAGCCACGGGCGTGCTGCTCCACCAGCTCGGCGATGGCGTCGGCGGCGTCGGGGCGCGCCGCCGCCAGTCCCGCCGACGCCATGCGCTCCAGGCGGTCCGGGTCCGACAGGAGGGCGTCGACCTCGGTCACCAGGCGCTCGCCGTCGAGTTCGGCGTCCGGCACCACCACCGCCGCGCCGGCGCGCTCCATGTGGCGGGCGTTGGCGGTGTGGTGGTCAGCCGTCACGTGGGGGGACGGGACCAGCACGGCGGGCAGGCCCACGGCCAGCAGCTCGAAGCTGGTGCTCGACCCCGCCCGGCAGACGGCGATGTCGGCCGCCGCCAGCGAGGTGGGCATGTCGTCGTCGTACTCCACGGCCTGATACCGGAGCGGGGAGTCCGCCGGGATCGGCGGGCCACCGGCGGTGATCTCGGCCCAGTCACGCGATCCGACGACGTGCCGCAGGTGCAAGTCGGTGCGCCCCACCCAGCGCCGCGCCGCGTCCAGCGCGGCGCGGTTGATCCGCAGGGCCCCCAGCGATCCGCCGAAGACGAGCACCACGCGCCGGCCGGGCTCGACATCGAGCTTGGTCCGGGCGGAGGGGGCATCGCGCCACCGGTCGATGGCGAGCACCTCGGGCCGCACGGGATTGCCGGTCACCACCGTCCGGGGCAGGGCGGTACCCTCGAACGAAACCGCACACGCCCTGGCGAACCGACCCACCAGCCGGTTGGCGGCACCCGGGGCGGCGTTCTGCTCGGCGACGACGATCGGCACGCGCCGCACGACGGCGGCCAGCGCGCATGGCACGCTGGCGTAGCCGCCGACCGACACCACCACGCGGGGCCTGCGGCGCCCGACCAGCCGCCACGCCCGGCCTAAAGCCACTAGCAGTGCGACGGCGGAGCGGACGTTCCGCAGGCTCGGCCGGCGCTCGAAGCCGCGTCCGGGCAGCGTCGTCAGCGCGAACCCGGCCGCCGGCACCAGCCGCGTCTCGATGCCGCGCTCGCTGCCCACCAGCTCGATCGACGCCGCCGGGTGTCCCCGGTCGGCCAGCGCCCGCGCGATCGCGATCGCGGGCTGCACGTGCCCGGCGGTGCCGCCCCCGGCGATCAGCGCGAAGCACGCCTGCGCGTGGCGACCGCGTCGCATCACCGGCGACCCGAGGCCGGGGCGCGGGGCGGCAGGCTCGTCGCCCGCGCCTGGCGCGCGACCGAGAGCAGCAGGCCGCCGGCGGCCATCGTGAACAGCAGCGACGAGCCTCCGGCGCTGACGAACGGGAGCGGGACCCCGGTGATGGGGAGGATGCCGATCACGGCACCGATGTTGACGAACGCCTGCATGCCGAACCAAGCGGTCACGCCCATCGCGAGCAACAGGCCGAAGCGGTCGGGTGCGTGCAGCGCCACCCGGACACCGATGATCACCAGCAGCACGAACAAACCCACGACCACGGCGGCGCCGACCAGACCCAGCTCCTCGCCGATGATGGCGAAGATGAAATCGGTGTGGGCGAAGGGCAGGAACCCCCACTTGGCGCGGCTGGCGCCGAGCCCGCGCCCGAACAGGCCGCCGGAGGCCACGCCCACCAGCGCCTGGATGTTCTGGTAGCCCTTGTCGATCGGGTCGGCCCAGGGGTCGAGGAACGTAAGGACCCGGTTGCGGCGGTAGGGCGCGGCGAGGGCGAGCGCCGTGGCGGCGCTGATGCCGAGCGTCGCCCAGGCCGCCAGTGGCCCGAGCGGCGCCCCGGCCGCGAAGCACAGGGCCAGCGCGATGGCGGCCAGCACGATGGTGGTGCCGAGGTTGGGCTGGAGCATGAGCAGCGTCGCCATGGCCGCCAGCACGACGACGACCGGGCGCAGCGTGGCCCGGGAGTTGCGCATGAGCGCCGCCCGGCGCGCCAGCAGGTCGGCGACCCACACCAGCAGTGCGAACTTGGCCAGCTCGGCGGGCTGGAACGTGAGCGAACCGATGCCGATCCAACGGGTGGCGCCGTTGGCGCCCACCCCGACGCCGGGCACCAGCACCAGGAGCAGAAAGCCGAGCGACACCAGCAGGAGCGGGGTGGCGAACTCGCGCCAGCGGTGGTAGTCGAGGCGGGCCACGGCCACCAGAGCCAGTGCGCCCAGGCCCGCCCACGCCGCCTGCCGGGTGACGAAGTACCACGAGGACCCGTGCTCGTCGAGGGCGATCACCGACGACGCCGACATCACCATGACGAGGCCCAAGAGGTTGAACACGGCGATGAGGAACGCCAACGCCAGGAACATCCCCGAGCCGGTGGCGCTGATCCGGGGCGGCCGGGACGTGGGGTGGCGCCCCCGCGCGCCGGCGGCCGTCGGCCCCCGCTCGCGTACGGCGGTGCTCATGGCGGCCCCCGCCTCCCCGGGGCGGCCCCCGTCACCTCGTCCACGGCGCGGGCGAAGTCGTCACCCCGCTCGCCGTACGAGCCGTACCAGTCGAAGCTGGCACAGCCGGGCGACAGCAGCACCGCATCGCCGGGACGGGCCAGGTCGACGGCGGTCCGCACCGCCTCGCGCATCGATCCGGCGCGGGTCACCGGGCGGACGCCTTCGAAGGCGGCCGCCACGTCGGGCGCCGCTTCGCCGATCGCCACGACCGCACGGATGGGACCTGCGGACTCCGCCAGGGCCCGGAGGTCGAGGCCCTTGTTGCGGCCGCCGGCGATCAGCACGACCGACTCGAATCCGGCGACGGCGGTCGCCGCTGCGTGCGGGGTCGTCGCCTTCGAGTCGTCGTAGAACCGCACTCCTCCAGCCTCGCCGACCAGCGCCACTCGGTGGGGGAGGCCCCGGAAGTCCAGCAGGCCCCGGCGGACGCCCTCGACGGAGGCGCCGCCCGCCAGGGCCGTCGCCGCCGCCGCCAACCCGTTGGCGATGTCGTGCGGCAGGGCCCGCGCGAGCTCTTCGACGCGAGCGATCTCGACGACCTCGCCGTGGCCTGCGCCCGGTCCGGTGAGGCGCCCCCCCGGCGCCGCTCCTTCGACGAGGCGGAAGTCGGCCTCCGCGGCCAACGCGAACGTCACGTGCCGCGCCGGGGCTGCGGCCAGATGCCTCGCCACCACCGGGTCGTCGGCGTTGCCCACGGCGACCTGGTCGGCCGACTGGTCGCGCCAGATGCCCGCCTTGGCCGCCTCGTACGACGCCAGGTCGGGATGGCTGTCGAGGTGGTCGGGGGCGAAGTTCAGCCACGTCCCCACCGCGGGGGCGAAGCGCTGGGAGTGCTCCAGGCGGAACGAGGACGCCTCGACCACGAACACGTCGGTGGCGGGATCGTCGATCGCCGCCACCAGCGGCACGGGCGTGTTCCCGACGGCGACGGCCGCCAGCCCGGACGCCAGCAGCATGTCGCGCACGAGCGTCGTGACCGTGGACTTGCCGTCGGTGCCGGTGATGGCGAGCAGGGGGCGGTCGTCCCACCACGAGGCCAGGTCGAACTCCGACAGGACCGGAACACCGGCAGCCCGCGCGGCCGCGAACAGGGGGTGCCGGGCCGGCAGCCCGGGCGCGGGCAGCACGGCGTCGACGCCGGCCACGAGCACCGCCAGCTCGTCGGGGGGCGGCGCCTCGACCAGGTCCAGCCCCAGGTCGTCCGCAGCCGTCCGGGCCGCGGGCCCGGCGGCGTCGTCGGCAACCACCACCTCGTGCCCGTGCGCCACAAGCGCCCGCGCCACCGCTGCACCCGTAACCCCCAACCCAACCACCAACGCCTTCATCGCAAGACCTCGACTCGGCCAAAGGCCGAGGCCGCTTCTCCCCTTCCGGCGGAGGGCGGGTAGCGAGCGGGTGGCGCTGAGGATGTGGGACCGCTGGCGGCGCCTAGGGGCGCCGGCGGCGGTAGGTCCCACACCGGAGGCGACAGGACCCGTGAGCGGAGGGGAGCGGACGGGCGTAGCCGGCTTCGCCGGTCGAGCGACCGGAAGTCGACGCCGCCATCAGGCGGCGGCCAGACCCTCGGTGAGCAACCTTCGGTTGCGAACCGAAACATCAGTCGGGGACCCCGATGGAGACGAAGTCGGCGTAGTAGATACCCAGGGCCACGGCCATCGACATGATCGCCAGGATCCAGAACCGCACGATCACGGTGGTCTCGGGCCACCCACCGAGCTCGAAGTGATGGTGCACCGGCGCCATGCGGAACACCCGGCGGCCGAAGCAGCGGAAGCTGCCGACCTGCACGATCACCGACAGCGTCTCGAAGACGAACAGTGCGCCCACGATCGGCAGCAGCAGCTGCACGTTGAGCGTGAGGGCGAGCACGGCCAGGCCGGCGCCGATGGCGAGCGCCCCGGTGTCGCCCATGATCACCTGCGCGGGCGGGGCGTTCCACCACAGGAACCCGGTGATGCCGCCCACCATGGCGGCAGCGGCGACCGAGAGGTCGAGGGCGTGGTTGATCCCGTAGACCTCGGGGTGGCGGAAGGCCCAGAACGCCACCACCGTCATCGTCAGGAAGGCGTAGATCGACGAGCCGGCCGCCAGGCCGTCGAGCCCGTCGGTGAGGTTGACGGCGTTGGTGGTGCCGAGGATCAGCAGCACCGCCAGCACCACCCAGCCCGCCTCGTGCAGCTGCCAGCCGGGCTCGGTGGCCCGCGTGAAGCTGAGCGTGGTCTCCACGTCGGTCCATCTCACGCATGCGATCGCGAACCCGATCGCCACCACGAGGAGGCCACCCATCTTGGCCCGCATCGACAGACCGAGGTTGCGCTCGTTGCTGACCTTGATCCAGTCGTCGATCGCCCCCACGACCGCGGCGCCGGCGATGGCGAGCATGACCAGCACCCCGCTGCGGGTGAAGGCCAACCCCCCGCGGACGTGCGCGATCCCGTAGCCGAGCACGGCGGCGACGACGATGGCGACGCCCCCCATCGTCGGGGTGCCGGCCTTGACCTTGTGCCCGTCGGGCACGTCGGCGTGGATGGGCTGGCCGACCTGATGGGCGCGCAGCCAATCGATCAGGTAGTGGGTCCCGAGGAGTGACAGCGCCAGGGCGATGCCCCCAGCCAGCAGGAGCGAGATCACCGCGCACCGCCGCCGGCCCGCGGTCCCAGGGCCGCCAGGGCGGCCCGCGCCACCGCACGGTCGTCGAACGGGCGGACCGTGTCACCGATCGTCTGCGTGGTCTCGTGGCCCTTGCCGGCGATCACCACCACGTCGCCCGGCCGGGTGCCCGCGACGGCCCGCTCGATGGCGCGGCCGCGGTCGGGCTCGACGGCGACGGTGGCGGCCGCGCCGGGAGGGATCCCGGCGCGGATGTCGTCGATGATCGCGAGCGGGTCCTCGGAGCGGGGATTGTCCGAGGTGAGGACGACGTCGTCGGCCAGCCGCGTCGCGACCTCTCCCATGAGCGGCCGCTTGGCGATGTCGCGGTCGCCCCCGCAGCCGAACACCACCAGCAGCCGGCCGCCCGAGACGGCCACCAGCTCGCGGGCGGCCCGGAGGGCCTGATCGAGCGCATCGGGCTTGTGCGCGTAGTCGACGAGAACCGTGAACGGCTGGCCACCGTCGATGGCCTCGAACCTGCCCGGCACCGGTGCCGCCGCCGACAGGCCCCGCGCCACGACGGCGGGCTCGATGCCCAGCGCCTCCGCCGCCGCGCCGGCGGCGATGGCGTTCGCCACGTTGAACCGGCCTGCCAGCGCCAACTCGACGGGTGCGCCCCGCCAGCCGAAGGACGCCCCCGCGGGCGACAGCGTGAGCTCCTCGGCGTCAGCCAGCGAATAGGCGCTTGCTGTGACCCCCGATCCCTCCACGCGCAGGCGGGCGAGCAGCTCCCGACCCCACGGATCGTCGGAACAGACGACCGCCCGATCGGTGAAGCCGGGCGTGAACAGCGCGGCCTTGGCTGCGAAGTAGTCGTCCATCGTGTGGTGGAAGTCGAGATGATCCTGCGACAAGTTGGTGAACACTGCGACGGCGAAGCGGGTGCCGTCGACCCGGTGCAGGGCGAGGCCGTGCGACGACACCTCCATTGCCACGGCTCCCCGGCCAGCTCCGAACCCCCGGCCGACCCCAGCTCCCGAGGACCCCCGATCCCGCTGGGCGGCCAGCATGGCCTGCAGGTCGGTGGCCTCGGGCGTCGTCCGGGCACCCGACAGCGTGCCAATGATCGCGCACGGCGCGAGGCCGGCCGCCTCCAGCACCGGACAGAGCAGGTGGGTCACGGTCGTCTTGCCCGATGTGCCGGTCACGCCCACCACCACCAGCTCGTGCGAGGGAACGCCCCAGAACGCGGCGGCGATGGGGCCCATGGCCCGGCGGACGTCGGGCACGACGACCTGCGGCACCGCGAGGGGCAATGCGTGATCGACCAGCAGCGCCACGGCCCCCGCGGCGACGGCACCGCCGGCGAGGTCATGGCCGTCCACCAGCCCGCCCCGGACGCAGCAGAACAACGACCCCGGGGCCACGTCATGCGTGTCGTGCACCACGGCGCGCACGTCGGGGTCGTCGCCGGCGCCGCCGCGCCGCGCGTCGGGGTAGGCGGCGATCACTTGCCCGAGCAGCACGGGGTAGTGCCTAGTCGCCTAGCCGCCGCGGGCGGCAACGGGCGCGGTGGTCGTGGTGGCCAGCTGCGCCCCCGGCGGCCCCGGCGGCGTCGTCGACGTTGTCGTCGGGGTCGTGCCCGGGACGGTCGTGGTCGCCGGCGCGGTCGTCGTGGTGGTCGGCGGCAACGCGGGCTCGGCCCGCACCTTCGGCTCCTCCAGTGGCGGCAGCGTGCCGACCGCCGCGGCGGCCGCGGGCGGCGCGACCCGCATGGTCCGCAGCGCCTGGCGGCCGATGCTGGCAAAGGGGGGCGCGGCGACGTCGCTGGCGTACGCCGAGGTCGTCGGTTCGTCGATGACGATAATGATCGACACCTGGGGATCGTCGGCGGGGATAAACCCCGCGAAGCTGGCGACGTAGTCGTAGTTGCCCTGGGGGTCCCGGTAGCCGCCGCCGGGCTGGGGCTTGCGCGCCGTGCCCGTCTTGCCGGCCGCGTGGTAGCCGTCGATCGCCGCGGCCTTGCCGGTCCCCGAGGTCACCGCTTGGGCCAGCATGTCCCGGACCTGCGCCGCCGTGGTGGGCGACACCACCCGCCGTCCATCGGCGGGCACGGCCGGGTGGCGCTCGCCCTCGGCGTCGAAGGTCGCTCGGAGCAACGTGGGCGGCACATAGACCCCGTCGTTGGCGATCGTGTTGTAGGCGAGGAGCATCTGCATGGCGGTGACGGAGATCCCGTGGCCGATCGGGATCGACCCGATCGAGGTTCCGGACCAGTTGTCGGCATCGAGCAGGATCCCCGGTTCCTCGTGAGGCAAGCCGAGGGCGGTCCGCTGGCCGAACCCGAAGCGACGAAGGTACTCGTCCAGCCGGGGCATCCCCAGTCGCTGGGCGATCTCGATCGTTCCGATGTTGGAGGAGCGGGACAGGATCTGGCTCGCCGTCATCCGCGGCGGGAGAGCGTGGGCGTCGGTGTAGACGTGGTCGGCGACGTGCAGCGTGTCGGGCACCTGCAGTTCGGTGTCGGGGGCGACCATCCCCTCCTCGAGCGCCCCCGCCATGGTGATCACCTTGTTGACCGACCCCGGCTCGAAGTTCTGCGTCACGGCCAGGTTGTTGCCCGTGTTGCCGACGGCATGCGTCTTCGGGTCGGTCTCGACATTCGCCAGGGCCAGCACCTCTCCGCTCCGGGGATCCATCACCGCGGCCCAGCCCGCCTTGGCGCCGGTGGTCCGGACCTGCTCGGCGAGGATCCCCTCGGTGGCGAACTGCAGGCTGCGATCGATCGTGAGCACGATGTCGTCCCCGGGTTCGGCGGGGTCGATCTGATGGCGCCCACCGGGGATGGTTCGGCCCTCGAGGTCCCGCTCGACCATGTACTCGCCGGGGTCGCCGGCGAGCTGGCCGTCGTAGCGCAGCTCGATCCCGGCCACCCCGACGTTGTCGAGGTCGACGCTGCCGAGCAGCGAGCGGGCCATGTCGCCTGCGGGGAACAGTCGCGCCGACTCGTCGAAGATCAGCACGCCGGGGATGTCGAGCTTCTCGACTCGCTCCGCCACCTCGTCCTGGACGTGCCGGGCCAGGTAGACGAAGTGGGTGTCGGTGGCGAGCTTGCTCGCCACCTCGTTCCCCGGGAGCCGCAGCACGCGCGCCAGGCTCCGGGCCGCGGTTGCGCGATCGCGGATCACGCTGGGGTCGGCCCCGACGCTCTTCGCGGGCGTCGACAGCGCCAGGTCCTTGCCGTTGCGATCGAAGATCGTGCCCCGCGCCGCCGGCAGCGCGATGGGCTCGATCCGCTGCTCCTCGCCGTACGCGACGTACTGGTGGGCCCCGACGGTCTGGACGTAGCCGAGGCGCAGCACCACGGCCCCGAACAGGAGCCCGAACGCGACCAGGAGGGTCAGCGAGCGATAGCGGGGATCGCCGGGCCGGAGCAGGCGAGGCCCGCGGCTGGCTCGCCTGCTCCGACCCGGACGAGTGGTCCGCGACCGCGACCCGGTCGCGGCGCGGTCATCTGCCGCATGCCGACGAGCAGAGCGCGTGCCGGTCCCACTCGGGCTCAACCCGTCGGCTCCAGGTAGCGCTTGACACGGGCGGCGCTCGTGTCGGGCGACTCCGGCGGCGGGTCGTCGGGCAATTCGTCTGTGGGCGCCGGCTCCTCCGGCGAGAGCCAGACCGGGTCCCCGGCGGGCACCATGCCCAGCCTTCCGGTGGCCTCCACCAGGATCCGCTGCGGGGCCTCCAGCTCGGCGACCTCTCGCCTCAGCTCCTCGTAGCGGGCCTGCTCGGCGGCCACCTGCTGATCGAGGTCGTCGACCTTGGCCTGCCCCTCGATGAGCAGGGCGTGGCTCACGGCGACCGCGAACAGGGCCACGAACAGCAGGATCGTGAGCGTCACCCCGGCGCGCGGGGTGAGCCGGAGCGCCGGGCGGGCCCGGCGGTTGGGCGGGACGAGGCGGAGGTGCCCGTCGCGGCGGTCACGGTCCCGAGCGGGGCGGGCGCCGGGGAGCTGGGCGACGCGGGCGATCGCCATCACGCCACCTCCTGGAGCCCGAGCTTCTCGACCGCGCGCAGGCGGGCCGCCTCGGCCCGGGGATTGGCGGCGACCTCATCGGCGCCGGGCCGCCAAGCGCCCCGGCGCAGGAGCCTGACGGTGGGGCGGACGTCCGGCGGGGTGGGCAGCTGGGATGGTCCGGTCCAGCCGCCGGTGGCCGCCAGCCGGAACCGGTCCTTCACGATGCGGTCCTCGCCCGAGTGGTACGCGAGCGCGACGCAGCGGCCGCCGGGGACCAGCAGGTCGATGGCGTCGTCGAGGCTGGCGGGCAGGATGGCGAGCTCGTCGTTGACCGCAATGCGGATCGCCTGGAACGTGCGCCGGGCGGGATGCCCGCCGCGGCGGCGCGCCGGTGCGGGCACCGCGTCACGCACCACGTCGGCCAGTTGCTGCGTGGACGTGATCGGGCGCGCCGCCACGATCGCGGCCGAGATCCGGCGCGCGTAGCGCTCGTCGCCGTACCCGTGGAGCAGTCGGGCCAGCTCGGCCTCGGGGGCGCCGTTGACCAGGTCGGCGGCGCTCACAGGCCGCGAGCGATCCATGCGCATGTCGAGCGGGCCGGATGCCCGGTAGCTGAAGCCCCGCTCGGGCCGGTCGAACTGCGGGGAGCTGACGCCGAGGTCGAAGAGGGCGCCGCTGGCGGCGGCGTGGCCGAGCTCGCCGAGCACCGCCCGCAGCTCGTCGAACCGGCGGTGGCGGAGGGTGGCGCGGTCGCCGAAGCGCTCCAGGCGTTCGGTGGCGGCGTCGATCGCGTCGGAGTCCTGGTCGAGCCCGACTAGCGACAGATGGGGATGGGCGTCGAGCAATGCCGCGGCGTGGCCCCCGCCGCCCACGGTGGCGTCGACCACGATCCCGGGGGGGACGGGGGCGAACAGCTCGACCACCAGGTCCACCAGGACGGGGCGGTGGACGAACCCGCCGCCCTGGGGTGCCGCCCCGCTCACCGGCATCCCCGGTCGACAGCGCTCGCCGGGATGTCTCCCCGGGACGGGCTCGATGGGAAGCAAGCGGAGAAGGGGCCTTCCACCGCGCCGGCCGGGGGCCGGTCGGCGCGCGGGGCGGCACTCCATAACAACTCGACTCGGCCGAAGGCCGAGGCCGCTTCCATGCCCCCGGCGAAGGGCGGGTAGGGATCGATGGAGATTCCGCCGCCACTCGCGGAGATCCATCGAGGCGGAATCTCCGTCGACCAGGGTGGCGCTGAGGATGCGGCGCCGCTGCCGGCGCCTGTTGGCGACGGCGGCGGTAGGCGCCGTACCGGAGGCGACAGGACCACGCGAGCGAGCACGAAGTGCGAGTGAGCCAGAGAAGCAGCGCGGTAGTCGCCGCGAAGCGGCGATCGCTCATTGGCGGGCCGCAGGCACGCCGATGAGCGGAGGGGTGCGGACGGGCGGAGGCGGCTCATAGCCTCAGGTCCCGCGCCGCCTGGCGAAGGGCCGTGTCGGGCCCTTCGGGGATCGAGTCCATGCGCCGGTCCCAACGATCCCGCGCCCACACCGCGATCCGCTGTCGGGCTCCGACCACCATGACGGGGCCGGCCAGGTCGGCGAAGCTTCGCAGCGAGCGGGGGACGACGATGCGGCCCTGGGCGTCGGGCTGGACCTCGAAGGTCGCGGCGGAGAAGGCGTCGTACGCCTCCTCGGAGACGATGCCCAGCCCGATGCCGTCTTCCCAGCGCTGGATGACGGCCCCGAAGCCCACGGCTGGCCACAGCCCGAGGAAGGCGTCGAGTGGTCCGAGGTAGGCGCCGTCGGCGAGCCGGCCGCGGTAGGTCGCGGGCAGGACCAGCCGGTTCTTGTCGTCGACGGAGTGCTCGTAGGACCCCATGAACCAGCGGCTCTCGGGGCGCGCCGGAGCGGCGACTGCGGCCTCGACTTGCGGTCCCGGTCCACCATGGCTCTCCACTTCGTGGGAAATTACCCCACTAGACCCCACAAGACAAGGCGCGGCCGTTCCTTCGGGCGCGCCGCGGCCCTGGGCATCGGACGCCGATCGGGTGCCGGGCTACGCCGGAAGCTGGCGCAGGAACGCCTCGACGAGCGTCGCGGGGTCCCGCCCGGTGCCGATCGCGGCGTCCGCGATGGCCCTGTGGCCCTCGTCGTCCAGCCGCAGCAGCCGGGCCAGCGGGTCCGGGTCCCACCGTCGGTAGGAGGCGCACTGGAAGCGGGCCGCCGCCCGCGTGCGGCGCTGGCTGATGCCGACGACCTTGCGGGGCCCGTCGGCACCGGGGACGGTCACCTCGCCGGCCCCGACCGTGGCGAAGCACACGAGGCGACCCAGTGGGCCGCACGCCAGCGAGCCCTCGTGGACCTCGGTCGGCACGACGCCCAGCTCCGCCAGGGCCGACTGCCAGGCCCGCCCCACCCAGTGGGCGGCGCGGGCGATGTCGTCGTCCCACAGCGGGTCGCCGGCGGGGAGGATCACGTCGACCCAGGCCATTTCACCCGGTACCACCAGCACGACACCGCCGCCGGACCGGCGGCGTGCGACCTGGATGCCGGCTGCCGCCGCGGCCTCGCCGTCGACGAGCCGCTCGGACAGCGTGGAGCCCAGGACCAGCGCGGGCGCGGTGGCGTCCAGCACCCACACCGCCCGGCCGGGGGCCTCCGGCAGCGGCTCGGCGTGGAGGTCGGCCGCCCGCCCGCTGAGTCGTCGCAGCTCCCAACCCGAAGGCGGCCCCGTCACCGTCCTGGTGGCCCAGCGCCCACTAGGCAGCGGCGTTGAGGAGGTAGGGCGTCCACGTCTCGGGCACCACGCCGAGCGCGAAGGTCAGCCAGCTCGACCCCCGTGGGACGCTCGGCGTGCGGATCAGCCGCATCGACGTCTCGTGCAGCATGCGGTCGCGCTTGCGTACGTTGCAGGGCCGGCAAGCGGCGACGACGTTCTCCCAGGTGTGGTCACCGCCGCGGCTGCGCGGCACGACGTGGTCGATGCTCTCGGCGGCCCCGCCGCAGTACTGGCAGCGATGGTCGTCGCGGGCGAACACCGAGCGGCGATTCAGCGGCGTGCTCCAGCGGTACGGCACCCGCACGAACCGCCGCAGGCGCACCACGGACGGCACGGCGACCGCCAACCGGGGCGAGTGCATGACCGCCTCGCTGGCGTGGAGCATCTCGGCGGTCTCGCCCAGGACGAGCACCACGGCCCGGCGGTCGCTGACGACGCACAGGGGCTCGAACGTGGCGTTGAGCACCAGCGCCCTGGTCATCGACCCGCCTCCGGCACCGCGAGGAACGGTCGCCGCACCGCGGCGCATGGGCCGGTGTTCCCGTGCTTCGCTCGCCGACGCTCGATCATGTGGCGGACAAACTACTGGTGGCGCGACCCCTTCCGTCTCCACTTCTGCGTTGACCGTTGGTCCCGGCACCAGCGCAGGTAGGTCAGCAGGTCGTCGGGATCGGGGTCCCTGGCCCCGTCGCCTCCATAGGCGGTCTGAAGGCGGAACCGCAGGTAGTCGGGTGCGGGCAGGGGCAGGAAGGGGCGGCGATGCCACCATCCGGGCGCCGCCAGCACCAACGCCTGGCGGAGGGCGGTGGCCCACAGCGACGGGTGCCGGGCCACGGCGGCCAGCGCACCCCAGGCCCAGCCCGGCGGCACCGTGTCCATCAGGTCCCGGAGTCGAGGCCTAGGTCGAACCCGACGCCCCGCCGGCCGACGGCGGCCGCGCCCACGAGGGGCCCGGCGTCGCCCAGCCCCGCCGGCAGGATGCGGGCACCGCGGGCGAACTCGATCCGGGCCCGCGCGTCCAGCTCAGCTTGGGCGGCGTCGAAGAAGGTGGTGCCGTAGCCGAGCGCCACCGAGCCGGCGACGACGGCCAGCCGCAAGTCGAGCAGGTTGGCCACCGTGGCCGCGGCCCGGCCGACCAGCGTGCCAACGCGCCGGCGGACGTCGTCGCCCACCGCCTGCGGGTCCAGGCCCGTTGCCGCGCGGATCGACGGCCCGGACGCCTCCGCCTCGAGGCAGCCCTGCGCGCCACAGGCACAGGTCCGGCCCGCCGGCTCGACGATGACGTGGCCGATGTGGCCGGCGTTGCCGGTCGCACCGTCGAGCAGGCGACCGTCGAGCACGATCCCGCCCCCGACACCCGTGGACACCACCATCGCGATGTAGTTGCCGACGCCCCGGGCGGCACCGACCCAACCCTCCCCCAGCGCCAGGGCCTTGGCATCGTTGTCGATGTGGACCGGTAGGCCGGTCAGTGTCGCCAGCCGCTCCCGCAGTGGGAAGCCCCGCCACGCCGGAACGTTCAGCGGCGACACGGTTGCGCCCCCGGGCTCCATGGGCCCCCCGCAGCCGACGCCGACCACCACCTCGTCGCCCCGGCGCGCGGCCGAGACCAGCCGCGCCAGCACGTCCCAGAGCTCGCCGGCGGTCCCTGCGGCCGGAGTCGGCACCGCGCGCTGGTCGGTCAGCACGCCGTCGCCGTCGACGCGCCCGGTGGCCAGCTTCGTGCCCCCGATGTCGACAGCCAGCACCCGCTCCAACATCTCCGCTCCTGGCCTCCTGCCGGGCCGCTCGGGCCCCGCTCGCACTGCTCGCTCGGGCGCTCGGCAACCTACTCGTCGCTCCGCGCGGGCCTCGCGCCCGCCTTACGCCGTCCGCGGCCTAACCTGACCTGGCTCACCCAACGACGGAGGGAGTACGAGGCTGTGGCCACCAGCCAAACCGCGGCTGCCCGGGGGGCGACCTTCTCCGACTACTACGACAGCGTGGTCGACAACGTCGAGCGCGTCATCCAAGGCAAGCGCGACGTGATCGAGCTCGTGCTCCTGTGCCTCGTCTCCGAGGGCCACCTGCTCCTCGAGGATGTGCCGGGCGTGGGCAAGACCAATCTCGCCAAGTCCCTCGCCACGTCGCTCGAGTGCAGCTTCGGGCGGGTGCAGTTCACGCCCGACCTGCTGCCCTCCGACGTGGTGGGCATCACGGTGTGGAACCGGGGCGACGGCTCCTTCGACTTCCGGCCCGGGCCCGTGTTCAACAACGTCGTGCTCGCCGACGAGATCAACCGCGCCTCGCCCAAGACGCAGGCGGCGCTGCTGGAGGCGATGGCCGAGAACCAGGTCACCGTCGACGGGGTGACCTATCCCCTCAGCCGGCCGTTCATGGTCATCGCCACCCAGAACCCCATCGAGCACGAGGGGACCTACCCGCTGCCCGAGTCGCAGCTCGACCGGTTCCTCATGCGGGTATCGGTCGGGTATCCGGCGCCCGACGCCGAGCTGGAGATCCTGGAGACCCACGGCGACCACGACGCGTACCGCGACATCGGCTCGGTGATCGGCAACGACGAGGTGATGGGCCTGTCGGCCGCCGCCAAGGGCGTGCACGTGGCCCCCAGCCTCAAGGCCTACCTGGTCGACCTCGCGCAGGCGACGCGCCGCAGCGCGCACCTGGCGCTCGGGGTCTCGCCGCGGGCCACCCTGGCCCTGCTCCGCGTCACCAAGGCCCGCGCCGCCTCCCAGGGGCGCGGCTACGTGATCCCCGACGACGTCAAGGCGCTGGCCCGTCCCGTGCTGGCCCACCGCTTGCTGGTCACCCCCGAGGCCCAGCTCCAGGGCATGTCGCCCGCGGACGCACTAGAAGAAGTGCTGCGCGCCGTCCCCGTCCCCGGCGGGCACTGACCTCGTGACCGCGCCACGATGCTGACCCGGCAGGGGTGGCTGGTCGTCTGGGGGGGCGTGGCGCTCGTCGTGCTCGCACGGTTGCTCGGCATCAACGAGCTGTACGTGTTCGGCGCCGTGGCGCTGGGTCTGGTGGCGTTCGCCCTGCTCTATGTGCGCCTGACGCGTCTCGACGTCGAGATCGACCGCACGGTGCACCCCTCCCGGGTCCATGCCGGCCAGGTCAGCCGGGTCGACGTGCGCCTGCGCAACCTGCGCCGGACCGACACTCCGGTCCTGCGGCTGCGCGACCCGGTGTCGGGGACCGCAGGCGCCGAGCTGCTGGTACCGCCGCTCGACCGGGGCGCGGCCACGCTCGCCACGTACCGGCTGCCGACGAGCCGCCGAGGGATCGTGAGCGTCGGCCCGCTGCGGGTGGTGGTCAGTGATCCGTTCGGCCTGGTACAGGCGAGCAGCGTCGGCGCGCCCGAGGTCGAGGTCACCGTGTTCCCGGCCATCGACGACATCCGGCCGGTCCCGCTGACCTCGGGGCACGATCCGCTCGCCGGCGCCATCCGTCCCCACGCCCTGGGCAAAACCGGCGACGACTTCTACGCCCTGCGGCCATACGTCGTGGGCGACGACCTGCGGCGGATCCACTGGCCGTCGACCGCCCGCCACGACGAGCTGCTCGTGCGCCATCAGGAGCAGCCCTGGCAGGGACGGACCACGGTCCTGCTGGACGTCCGCCGGGCGGCCCACGACAGCGTGTCGCTCGAGCTCGCGGTCTCGGCGGCGGCGAGCATCGTCATGGCCAACGGCGCGCGCCACGACCTGGTCCGGCTCGTGACCACCGACGGGACGGATTCGGGCTTCGGCGTCGGCGCGACCCACAGCGAGGCGCTGCTCGAGCACCTGGCGGTGATCGACGCCGCCGGCAGCGCCAGCCTGCGGACCATGCTCGACCTGCTGAACCGCAGCGGCGGTGGCGCACTGGTGGTGATCGTGGCGCAGACCACCTCGGCCGAGCTCTCCGGCGTGGCCCGGCTGCGCCGCCGGTTCGGCTCGCTCACGGTCGTACAGGTCGACGGCGCCGGCGCGGGCGCCCGCCCCTCGGTACCGGTCGGTGGTTCCGCGACACTGCTCCGGGTCGGGCCCGGGGCACCGTTCGGCGAGGTGTGGGACCGCGCGATCGCCGCCAGCAAGCCCGGCCGGACCCCGGTCCGGGACGTGGGCGGCGCGGGCGACAAGGCCGCGGCGGCGGTGAACGCAGTGCCGGACATCCCGGCGGGGGACTCCCGGTGAGCGAGCGCCGGCACGGGCACATGCTGCTGGCCACCGAGGTGGCACTGGCGCTGGTGACGCTGGCCGCCGTGACCGGCATGCACCGCCTTTTCCTCGACGGGTCCTACCGGGGGCCGCTGGCCCTGCAGGCGGTCGCCGCCCACGCGGTGGTCGCGATGCTCCGCCGGCGGCGCGTGGCCCTCCTGCCGGCGGCCGGGATCACCGCCGTCGCCGGGATGCTCTTCATCACCTGGACCCGCTTCGGCGACACCCTCGGGTACCTGCTCCCAACCGGCGCGACCCTCAGCGCGCTCGGCGACGACCTCGACGCCGCCTGGCGGGTCTTCCAGGAGGTGAAGGCCCCCGCCCCGGTGGTCAACGGGTTCATCGTGGCCACCGCCGTCGCCATCTGGTTCCTGGCATTCGTGGCCGACTGGGCCGCCTTCCGCGCCCGCGCAGCGTTCGAGGCCCTGCTGCCTGCCACCACCCTGTTCCTGTTCGCCGCCGCGCTCGGCGCACCCGGTGGCCGCGTGGCGTCGGCCGCGGTGTTCGCGGCGGCGGCCCTGCTGTTCGTCCTGCTGCACCGGACCCTCGTCCAGGAGGAGTCGTCGACCTGGGCCGCGAGCCACCGTGACCGGGGACGCTGGTCCCTGCTCGGCACGGGCGCAGCGCTGGCGGCCGTCGCGGTCGTGGCCGGGGTTGTGACCGGTCCCCGGCTGCCCGGTGCCGAGGCGGATGCCGTCATCGACTGGCGAAACATCGGCGAGGAGGAGCCGACCCGGGTCGTGCCGAGCCCGATGGTCGACCTGCGCACCCGGATCGTCGAGCAACCCAATGTCGAGGTCTTCACCGTGCGCAGCGAGGTGCCGTCCTACTGGCGGCTCACCGCGCTCGACGAGTTCGACGGCCAGATCTGGAAGTCGTCGTACGGCACAGACGACGCCGACGGCGAGCTGCCGCGGGCCGTCGACTCGGCCGCTGACACCGAGTCCGTCCGCCAGACGGTCACGGTCGAGGCGTTGGCCGGCGTCTGGCTACCCGCCGCGTTCGAGCCGCGTTCACTCGACGCCGGCGATATCGATGTCGGTTGGGACGAGGACTCCAGCACCCTAATCGTCGACCGCGACGTCCCCACGTCCGACGGCATGACCTACGAGGTCACGTCCGCCATCCCCCGATGGACCGAGGACCAGCTGCGCGAGGTCAGCGACGACGACGTGCCGGCCGAGTTCCGCGAGCAGTACACCGCCCTGCCCGACACCGCGGCGCTGAGGACCGACGTCCGGCAGCGAGCCGAGCTCGTCGCCCGCCAAGCGGGCGCGCAGACGCCCTACGACCGGGCGATGGCCTTGCAGACGTACCTCAGGAGCCCGCCCTTCGTCTACGACCAGACCGTCGGGCCCGGGGCCAGCGCCGACGCGTTGAGCGCGTTCCTCTTCCAGACCCGCAGTGGCTACTGCGAGCAGTTCGCGGGGGCGTTCGCAGCCATGGCGCGGGCCGTGGGTCTGCCGACCCGCGTGGCCGTCGGGTTCACCTGGGGCGCACAGGACCCTGAGGAGACCACGCTGTACCGGGTCCGCGGCGTCCACGCACACGCCTGGCCCGAGGTCTACTTCCACGGCTACGGCTGGGTGCCATTCGAGCCGACGCCCGGACGCGCGCCCGTCGGCGGCGACCAGTGGTTGGGCCTGCCCGCCGAAGGGCGGCAGGACTCCACCGGCGGTACCGCCACGGCGGGGGTCCCGGGAGCCGGTGCCGGGACCGACACGGAGACCCAGGGCGACGAGCTGAGCGCGGGCGACGAGCAGCGGCTCAACGCCGGACTCGCGGACGGCGGCGGAACGGGCCAGACCGGCCAGGCCGAGGACTCCGGCCTGCCCGAGGGCGTGCGCAGGGTGGGCATCGCCATCGGGCTGATCCTGGCCGCCTACCTGGTGCTCGTCCCCCTGGCCATCGTGGCCCGCCGCTTCGTCCGCCGACGCCGGGCGAGGACCCCGGCCGACAAGGTGCGGCTCTCGTGGCGCCAGGCGATCGAGCGGGCGGAGGTCGCCGGCGTCCGGCTGCCGGCGTCGCTCACCGTCGCCGAGACCGCCAACCGGTTGGTGGCGGCGGTGCCGCGTTCGGGCGAACAGGTCCAGGGCCTCGCGCGCACCGTGGAACGGATCGCGTACGCGGAGGTACCACCGACGCCCGGCGACGTGGCCAACGCGCAGCGCGCGTGGAGCTCCGTCAACAACGAGATCAACCGGTGGGAGCCCCGGTGGCCGCGGGTGTTCCGCTTCTTCGACATCCGGCAGCTGCGGCGCCGCGATCGCCGGACCCGGCTCGTCACGCAGCACCACGCGGTCGTGGCTGCGGGCCGCTGAACCGCCGCCGGCCGCGGCTCGCCCCCCGACCGCCCGCTTGCGGGCTACTCGTCGTCGCGTTCTTCGTCGCGGCGGAACCGCTCGCGGACCCGCCGCCCGGCGCCGCCCAGGGCCTCGCGCAGGCCGTTCGCGCGCACCGACTTCGAGAGCTGGTCGAGCCCGGCGCGCCCCAGCTTGCGGAGGTTTCGCTCGAACAGCAGAGCACTGCCGAGCATGCAGACGAAGCCGATGAACGACAGCCAGTAGGACGTCGACAGGGTGGCGACCAGGAAGATCGCGCCGGCGACCAGGCCCACCACGGCCCACTTCATCCGGCCCACCGTGTGGCGGTAGAGCGTGGTCTCGCTCACCTCACGCGCGAACGATGGATCGTCCTCGTAGAACCGCTGAGCGATTTCCTGGAGGATGCGTTCCTCGTCCTCGGATAGCGGCACCGGAACCCCTTGTCGGCAGACCGAACCGGCACGATCAAGTGTTCCACAGGCCGCCTGGAACGACAACGCGAGGACGCAAGGGAAAATGTTCACTCGGATCGCCGGTCGGCCGCTCCCCGGTCGTTGGGCCCCCACTGCTGCTCGCCCCGGCGGGGCACCTGGAGACCGCGCTCCCCCACGGCCGACGCGGGGCCGATGGCCCGGTCGCCGAAGCGCTCGCGGATGGCATCGACCGCCCCGCTCGCCTCGTGCCACGACGGGCCCCCCAGATCCTCGAAGCTGAGCTGCTGGGCTGCGCCGGCCACCAGGCCCGAGACACTCACGCCCAGGAGGCGGACCCCGGGCGTGGGATCGACCCCGGCCAGCAGCGCCAGCGCCGCGCGCGCCACCGTCGGGCCGTGGTCGACCGTGGTCGGCAGGGTCGACGACCGGGTGATGGTCTGGAAGTCGGCGAACCGCACCTTGAGCGTCACGGTCCGACCGGCCAGGCCCGAGCGGCGCAGGCGCCAGGCCACGGCGTCGGACATGCGCACCGCCTCACGGCTCAGCGTCTCGTGTTCGTGATGGTCGTGGGCGAAGGTCTCCTCGTGGCCCACCGACTTGAGCTGCTGGTCGGGCTCGACCGGGCGCGGATCGATGCCCCGCGCCAGCTGGCCGAGGTGCCGGCCGTGCGCCGAGCCCAGCGCCGCCACGAGCGTGTCCCCCGGCAGGTCGGCGATGTCGCCCACCGTGCGCACACCGAGCCGCTCGAGGCGATCGAGCGTGGCCGGGCCGACGCCCCAGAGCGCACGGGCGGGCAGCGGGCGGAGGAACGACAGCTCGGTCCCGGGAGCGATGACGTGCACCCCCTCGCCGGCGACGGGACCGTCCGTCGACGCCCGCGGCTTGGCCGCCTCCGACGCCAGCTTCGCCAGCATCTTCGAGGGCGCCACCCCGACCGAGCACGTGAGCCCCTCCCGCGCCAGCACCTCGTGCCGGATGCGGTGGGCCACCGTCGCCCCGTCGCCCTGCGAGCGCCGCGCGCCGGTGACGTCGAGGAATGCCTCGTCGAGGCTGATCGGTTCCACGAGCGGGGTGAACGAGCGGAAGACGTCCATCACCCGCTCGCTCACCGCCCCGTAGTGCGCGTGGTCGCCGGGCAGGAAGACGGCGTGCGGGCAGAGCCGCCGGGCCCGGGCGCTCGGCATGGCGGAGAAGACGCCGTAGGCGCGGGCCTCGTAGCTGGCCGCGGCCACCACGCCCCGGCTCCCGGTGCCGCCCACCACCACCGGCCGCCCCCGCAGCTCCGGCCGGCGGAGCAGCTCGACCGACACGTAGAAGGCATCCATGTCGACGTGCAGGATCGTCCTGGTCGCCGGCGATGCCGCCGACCCGGCGTCGGACTCGTCGTGCACCGGGGGCTGCGGGGGGCCGCCCGTCACCTGCGGCTGACCGTGGCCGTCCGGGGGTCGTCGCCGTCCACGCAATAGCGGTACCGCCGGCTGTCGACCCACCGTCCGGACAGCCACTCCGCCAGCGGCTCGCTGACCCAGCGGTGGCAGCCGGCGAGGTGACCCTCGCAGTCCCCGGCGTCGACGTACGCGGCCTCGACGACGATGCCGTCGGGATCGTCGACGCGAAGGTCGCCGACGTGCTCGAGCGCCAGGTGCGCCTCCACCCGCAGCCGCCAGCCGAGGCCCGGCGCCTCCACCTCCACCTCGTAGACGGGACCGTGCCAGCGCGAGACCGTCACGCCCGTCTCCTCGGCGACCTCGCGGGTGAGGCCGTCGATGAGGGTCTCCCCCGCGTCGATCACGCCGCCGGGCGGGGTCCAGTCGTGCTCGCCGCTGCGGCGCCGGTTGCGGACCAGGAGCAGGCCTCCCCGGTCGAGGATCAGCCCGCCTCCGACCAGCCAATCCCGCATCGGCCCAGTGTGTCACGTGGCCTTCGAGGCCCAGCAGATCGGACGCACGAGGGCACACCCGCGTGGAGCTTCGTCGCCGGGTCGCAGCTCGACAGCTGGGCCTCTCGGCAGCGCTGACCACTGTGAGCCGGGAGGACGTACCGATCCGCTCGAGTCCTTAGAGTGGCTGCGTGCCCGTCCCCGGACCCCCTCCCGCAGACGGCGACTACGCGCCCAGCGCCCTGCCCTCCACGGCGGCGCGGGTGCTCGCGTTCGTGTCGATCCTCGTCGGGGGCCTGTGCGGCGGCCTGATCGGCTGGGCGTTCGTCGACCTGACCTACGACGACCCCGGAATCCTCGCCGGGCTCGCCGGGCTCGGCGGCGCCATCGTCGGGGCCCTCGGCGTGGCGGTGGTCGCCACGCTGGCGCTGCGCGCCATGGGCGAATGGCGCACCATCCAGCACGCCCAGGAGGGCTCGCCCCCGGCCCCGACGCAGCGCCACTAGCCGGCCGGCGCACGCGGCGCAGTCAGCCGAAGCGGAGGCGGCGGAACGACTCGGCGTGGCTCACGCCCACCTGCGCGCCCGACTCGGCGGTGCGGGTCCGCAGCAGCTCCGCGACCAGCGCAGGATCGCCACCCACCCGGCTCTCGTGGCACTGCACGGCCGCCACCTTGAGCTCGAGCGAGTCGGAGATGTCGACCCACACGTCGGGCTCGAAGGTGCCCGACAGCAGCAGGCCGCCGACCTGGTGCGGCGGGCCGGTCTCGGGGAAGTACAGGGGGCTGGCCGCCGCCGGGGCCACCGCGTCGACGACGGCCCAACCCACCTCGCGGTGGTCGCGGTGGTTGACATAGCTGTCGCCGAAGAACACCGCCGTGGGGTCCGGGCACACCACGATGTCGGGGCGGTGGGTGCGGATCAGCGCCACGAGCCGGGCCCGCAGGGCGACGTCGTTGGTCACCTCGCCGTCCGGCAGTCCCATCCGCTCGACCCCGGCCAGCCCGAGCACCCCGGCGGCGGCGTCGACCTCCCGCGCCCGCCGCTCGGTCAGCTCGGCGGGGTCGGTGGCGGCATCGGGTGAACCCTTGTCGCCGGCGTTGACCACGACCAGCCGGACGTCAGCGCCGGCCCGCGCCCAGTGGGCGAGCGTGCCCCCGCACGAGACCTCGGGGTCGTCGGGGTGGGCGTACACGGCCAGCGCCCGCCCCGGCGCCTCGTCGAGCAGCGCGGACGCCATCGAACCTAGTGTCCCGTCAGCCTGGACCGGTGATGAAATCGGCGAGGCAGAATCGCCGCTGGCAAGGACGCAGGCCGAAGGACTCCACCAGCGAATTCGAGGCCGAGGACGCTGACCAGCGGCGATTCTGGCCGACGATTTCGCGGCGGAGCAGGCTGACGGGACACTAAGGGGCCCGGTGGATCGCCGCGACCGCCCGGGCGATCGCGGCGTCGTCGACGTCGCAATGCGTGACGAGCCGCACGGTCTGCGGGCCCAGCGTCACGGCCCACACGCCGTCCGCCGCCAGCGCGTCCAGCAGGCCCGCAGGATCGGGGTGGCGGAACAGCACGACGTTGGTCTCCACCTCCTTGGGGACGCACCCCGAGTCGGGCCACCGCTCCGCGACCGCCTCGGCCAGGGCGCGGGCGCGGGCGTGGTCGTCGGCCAGGCGCTCCACCATCGTGTCCAGGGCCTCGATGCCGGCGGCCGCCACGATCCCCACCTGCCGCATGCCTCCGCCCAGCCGCTTCCGCTCGACGCGCGCCCGGCGGATGAGGTCCGCCGGGCCCGCCAGCAACGAGCCGACCGGCGCCCCCAGACCCTTCGACAGGCAGGCGGTCACGAGCGTGGCCGGGGCGGCGAGCGCAGCTGCGGTGGCACCCATGGCCACGGCGGCGTTGAACAGCCGCGCCCCGTCGAGGTGGACGGGGACGCCGACAGCGGCGACGGCCTCGAGCCGCTCGAGCGGCCAGGGCCGGCCCCCCGACGCCAGGTGCGTGTTCTCCACGACGACCGCCGCCGGGGGCGGCCAGCGGTGCTCGGCACCGGCAACCAGCTGGGCGAGCTCTCCGGGGTCGAGGGTGCCGTCGGCGTCGTCGACCACGTGGAGCTGCGCGGACTGGTTGGCGCCGAACGCGCCGCCCTCGTGGGTCACCACGTGCTGCCGCCGGCCGGCCACGACCAACGTGCCGGGGGCGGCCAGGACCCGCAGCGCGACCTGGTTGGCCATCGTCCCCGACGGGACGAAGAGCGCCTCGGGCTTGCCCACGCGCTCGGCGAACACCGCCTGCAGACGGTTGACCGTGGGATCGTCGCCGAAGCCGTCGTCGCCGACCTCGGCCTCGGCCATGGCGCGCCGCATGGCGGGTGTCGGGCGCGTCACCGTGTCGCTGCGCAGGTCCACCACACCGAGACCGTCGGGCGGAACCGGGGCCATCACGAGGACAGTACGGGTCGGTCGCAGAAGGACGCCATTAGGGGCCGAGCGTCGGCCGCAGGCCGACACCGCCACGGGGCGGAGGGGGGTCGGGCCGGAGGGTGGGGGTCGGGCGGGACGGTACCGTCGCCCGCCATGGCTGTGGGCACCGCGCCGGTAGCGCTCCTGGACCTCGCCACCGACGCCGCCCAGCGGGCCGCGGACCTGTTGGTCGACGGGTTCGAGCGGGCACGCGCCACCGTCGAGACCAAGTCGACCGCCACCGACATGGTGTCGGAGATGGACCGGGCGTCGGAGCGACTCATCGTGTCGACGTTGCTCGCCGCCCGCCCCGACGACGGGCTGGTCGGTGAGGAGGGCAGTGCCTCGCCGGGAACCAGCGGCCTGCGCTGGGTGATCGATCCGCTCGACGGCACCACCAACTACCTCTACGGCCACCCCGGTTGGGCGGTGTCGATCGCCGCCGAGGACGACGTGGGCGTGATTGCCGCCGTGGTCGTCGACCCCGTGCACCGCGACGTGTTCACCGCGACCAGGGGCGGCGGGGCGCGGCGCAACGGCCGGGGGATCTCGTGTTCGTCCCTCGACGACCTGAGCACGGCGCTCGTGGCCACCGGCTTCGGCTACGCCGCCGGGCGACGGCGGGCCCAGGCCGAGGTGCTGGTCGAGCTGATCCCCCGCATCCGCGACATCCGTCGCATGGGCGCGGCGTCGGTCGACCTCTGCTCCGTGGCCTGCGGGCGCGTCGACGCCTACTACGAGCGGGGCCTCGCCTGGTGGGATCTGGCGGCCGGCGGCCTCATCGCCGCCGAGGCCGGCGCCCTCGTGTCGGCCATCGATGGGGGGCCGGCGGGACCGGAGGCGGGCTCGATCGTGGCGGCCGGTCCCGGCGTGTTCAATACCCTGCGTGACCTCCTCAGCTCTCTGGGCGCCCACAATGTGTCGTGAGTCACTGAGATGCCAAGTCGTTACGAGATCGCAATGGACTTGCGCCCCGCGCCGTCACGATCCGTGGGCATCCTCGTGGAGATGTCCGCCGCAACCGCCGGGTCGCCCACGCGGCCCTCCGCCGCCGGAAGCGACGCCCTCGCATCCATGCCCGAACCCGAAACCACCGCCATCAATGTCACGTCCGATGGGAACGCAGTCGTGATCGCCGTCGAGGGCGGTCTCGACCAGTCGACCGGCGAGGCCCTGATCGACGCCGCCACGGCCGTCGTCGCCACCGGCCCCTCCCATCTCGACATCGACCTGCAGGGCCTCGACTCGTTCACCGACGAGGGCGCCAGGGCGCTGGTGACCTGCCGGACCCTGGGGTCCGACCTGCCCGGCGGGCTGCACTACCGCACGAACCGCGGGCCCGGGCGCGACGCGCTGCTCACCGCCTACCGCGATCTCGAGACCGACGGCCTCGCCGACTGAGCGAACCGCCCTCCACCCGCCCCGTTCGGCGCGGGCGCGCGAGATGAGGCACCATCATGGCCGTGGGGACTCGGATCCTTTCGGTCGAAGACGACGAGCGGATACGCACGGCCGTCAAGCTCGCCCTCGAGGACGAGGGCTGGTCCGTCGAGGAGGCTGACACCGGCGAGGAGGCGCTCAACTCCTTCCAGCGCCAGCCCGCCGACGTGGTGCTCATCGACATCATGCTGCCGGGCATCGACGGCTTCGACGTCTGCCGGGCGATCCGCCGCAACTCCGACGTCCCGATCGTCATGGTGACGGCGCGGGCCGACACGCATGACGTGGTGGCGGGGCTGGAGGCGGGCGCCGACGATTACCTCACCAAGCCGTTCGCACCCAAGGAGCTGTCGGCCCGGATCCGGGCGCTGCTGCGCAGGGCCCGCGCCACCGACGCCACCGCCACCCACCTCCGCTTCGGCGATCTCGAGATCATCCCCGACGAGGGCGTGGTCCGCCGCGGCGGCGAGGAGATCCACCTGACCAAGACCGAGTTCCGCCTGCTGGTCGAGCTGGCGTCGAGCCCCGGCCGAGTGTTCAGCCGCGAGGTGCTGCTCGAGCGGGTGTGGGGCTACGGATACTTCGGGGACGGCCGCCTGGTCGACGTGCACGTGCGCCGCCTGCGCACCAAGGTCGAGGCCGATCCCGCCAACCCGCGCCACGTCGTCACCGTGCGCGGCTTGGGCTACAAGCTCCAGGCCTGACCCGGGCCCCGGTGAGGCGCTTCCTCCCCCGGCTGGGACTCCGAGCCCGCATCACGATCGCCTTCGCGGTCGGCGCCCTGTTCATGTCGGCCGTCCTGGCCGGCGCGACCATCGGCCTGACCCGGCGCAACCTGCTCGACCAGCGCGAGTCGGCCGCCACCGCCCAGACCTACGCCAACGCCCAGAACGTGCGGAACCAGTTGGAGTCCGACGTGAGCGACCCGCTGCGGGTGGTCTCGTCGCTGGTGACACCGACCGGGTCCAATCCCGTGCTGCTGTTCGAGGGCACGTGGTACCCGCTCAACGCCGAGTTCAGCGGCGACATCCTGCCGCCCGACCTCAGCGACCTGGTGCAGTCGGGGCAGCCGGCCCGGATGCGCTTCCGGTACAACGACGAAACCGAGCTGGCCGTCGGCGTGCCGCTCGAGTCCGTCAACGGGGCCTACTTCGAGATCGTGTCACTGGACGAGCTCGAGTCGACGCTCGAGTCGATCAGCATCTCGCTGCTGGCCGCGGCGCTGATCACCACCCTGGCCGCGGCGGCCCTGGGCTGGTGGGCCGCCCGCCGGGTCCTGCGCCCACTGGTCGGGATCCGCCAGGCCGCGCACTCCCTGGCCACCGGGCGGCTCGACACCCGGGTCGAGGCCAGCGCCGACGCCGACCTGGCGCCGCTGGCCGACTCGTTCAACGACATGGCCGCCGCCCTCGAGGAACGCATCCAGCGCGACGCCCGATTCGCTTCCAACGTGAGCCACGAGCTGCGCTCGCCCCTCATGACCCTGTCGGCGTCGATCGAGGTGCTGGAGAACCAGCGGGACGACATGTCCGACCGGGCGAAGGCGGCGCTCGACCTGATGGTCGCCGACATCGACCGCTTCCGGCAGCTGGTGGAGGACCTGCTCGAGATCTCCCGCTTCGACGCCGGCGTCATGCACCTCGACCTCGAGGAGGTCCACCTAGCCGAGCTGATCATGCAGGCCGTCTCCACCTCGACCGACGCGGACGTGCCCGTCGACATCGACGCCGACCTGGCGGGCGTGGTGGTGAAGGCCGACAAGCGCCGCCTGGTCCGGGTGATCGCCAACCTGCTCGACAACGCCGCCAAGTACGGCGACGGCGCCACCCGGGTGCAGCTGCGCAAGGATGAAGACAACGTGCTGATCGCCGTCGAGGACAGCGGCCCCGGGGTGCCCCCCGAGGACCGGGAGTCGATCTTCTACCGGTTCAACCGCGGCTCACGGGCCGGGCGGCGGTTCGACGTCGACGGCGTCGGCCTCGGGCTGGCGCTCGTCGCCGAGCACGTCCGCCTGCACGGCGGCTCGGTCTGGGTCGAAGACCGGGCCGACGGCGAGCAGGGGTCGCGCTTCGTGATCGAGCTGCCCACGGAGGCGCCATGAGCCGGCACGTACGCAGGGGCCTGGGGGCGGCAACGCTGGCCGTCGTGACGCTGGCCGTCGTGATGCTCGGCGTCGCCGGGTGCGGCATACCGACCGACGACAGCCCCCGGGCGATCTCACGGGAGAACGTCCCCGACGACGTCGCAGACGACACCACCGAGCCCACCGCATCGCAGTCGACGGTCGGCGCCCGGATCTACCTGGTGCAGTCGCCCGATGACCCGCGCCTGGTGGCAGTCGAGCGTCCCGTGCCGGCCAGCACCAGCCCGACGGCCGGGCCGGACCCGGCGGCGGTGCTCGAGACGCTGCTGACGGCCACGGCCAATCCCGAGGAGCAGGCCGACGGCATCACCAACCTGATCCCGCAGGACACCCGGCTGGCGTCGCCGCCGGAGATGGCCCGAGGGACGCTAGTGGTCGACCTCACGAACGAGATCTTCGACGTCGAGGGCGAGAACCAGCGGGCCGCGTTCGGGCAGATCGTCTGCACGGCCAACAGGCTGGACGGCGTCCACTTCGTGCGGTTCCTGGTCAACGGCGAGCCCACCGAAGTCCAGGTGGATTCCGGTGCCACCGGCGGGCCGGTGACATGCGCCGACGACTACGAGCGCCTCCACGCCGAGCCCGCCGCCGGGTGAGTCAGCCGAAGAACACCGACGCCACGTCGTAGAGGGCGGGATCGATCAGCTTGATCTCCGCGGTGCCGGCGCTCAGCGGCACGCGGACGATGTCGCCGGCGCGCAGGGCCACCATCGTGGCGAAGGCGCCGTCGTGGACCGCATCGATGGCGGCGATGCCGAAGCGGGTCGCGAGCACCCGGTCGAAGGCCGTGGGCGTGCCGCCGCGCTGGATGTGCCCGAGCACGATGGCCCGGGTCTCGTACCCCGTGCGCTCCTCGACGGCGCTCGCGACCTGGGCACCGATGCCGCCGAGCCGCGCGTGGCCGAACGCGTCGACCTCCGACGACGCCGTGGCCATCGTCCCCTCGATGGGCTGGGCCCCCTCGGCCACCACCACGATCGACGCCCAGCGGCCGCGGACGTGCCGGTGCCGGATGACCCGGCACACCTCGTCGATGTCGAAGGGCCGCTCGGGGACCAGCACCATGGTCGCCCCGCCGGCGATGGCCGACCACAGTGCGATGTGACCGGCGTTGCGGCCCATCACCTCGACGACCATGACCCGGTGGTGGGACTCGGCGGTGGTGTGCAGCCGGTCGATGGCGTCGACGCACACCTGGACCGCGGTGTCGAAGCCGAATGTGAGCTCCGTCGCCGACAGGTCGTTGTCGATCGTCTTGGGCACGCCCACGACCGCCAGCCCCTCGTCGGCCAGGCGGGCGGCCCCCCCCAGGGTGTCCTCCCCGCCGATGGCGACCAGGGCCTCGATGCCGTTGTCGGCCAGCGTGGCCTTCACCCGCTCGGGGCCGTCGTCGAGCTTGTACGGGTTGGTCCGCGAGGAGCCCAGGATGGTCCCACCGCGGGGCAGCGTGCCGCGAAACGACTCCACCGACAGCTCCACCACCTGGTTCTCGACCGCACCCCGCCAGCCGTCCCGTATGCCCACCATCTCGTCGCCGTAGTGGACCTGGCCCTTGCGCACGACCGCCCGCATCACCGCGTTCAGGCCGGGGCAGTCGCCGCCCCCCGTCAGCATCGCGACACGCATGCACCGACACTACCGACGGCCCGCCGGCCGCCGACGCCGGCATGTCCCGGTGGAGGGGGCGCCTACTAGCGTGCGGCGCCGATGTCCGTGGTCATCACCATCGACGCCGGGACGACGGGGGTGCGCAGCTTCGCGGTGCGGGAGGACGGGTCGCCTGCGGGCTACGCGTACCGCGAGTTCCCACAGCACTTCCCGCAGCCGGGCTGGGTCGAGCACGATCCCGGCGACATCTGGGACGCGACCACGGCGACGCTCGGCGAGCTGGTCGCCGCGCTCGACGGCGACACGGTGGCCGCGATCGGGATCACCAACCAGCGGGAGACGGCGGTGGCGTGGGATCGGCGGACCGGCGCAGCCCTGCACAACGCGCTGGTCTGGCAGGACCGTCGCACCGCGGGTCGCTGCGACGAGCTTCGCGAGGCCGGCCACCTCGACCGCGTGCGGGCGATCACCGGGCTGGTGCTCGACCCCTACTTCTCGGCCACCAAGTTCGAGTGGCTCCTCGCCGAGGCCGGCGTGCGCGCCGGCGCGACTGCGCCCGACACCGCACTCGGCACGGTCGACAGCTGGCTGGTGTGGAACCTGACGGGCGGGCCGAACGGCGGCGTCCATGTCACCGAGGCATCGAACGCCAGCCGGACTCTGCTGTTCGACATCGGGAACCTTGCCTGGTCGCCCGAGCTGGCGGAGCTCTTCGGCATACCCGTGGCCGCCCTGGCCGAGGTCCGTCCCTCGGGTGGGCGCTTCGGCGTCACCGCCGAGGGTCTGCCCGTGCCCCGTGCCATCCCCGTGTCCGGCGTGCTCGGGGACCAGCAGGCGGCGCTGTTCGGCCAGGCCTGTCTGTCGCCCGGCCTGACGAAGAACACGTATGGCACCGGGAGCTTCGTCCTCATGAACGTTGGCGAGGCATGTCCCGACCCGGTGGAGGGGCTGCTCACGACGGTCGCCTGGACCATGGAGGGGCGGCCCGGGGCCACGTACGCGCTGGAGGGGGCGATCTTCGTGACGGGCGCCGCGGTCCAGTGGCTCCGCGACGGTCTCCGGCTGATCCGCGAGAGCGCCGAGATCGGGCCCCTGGCGGCGACCAGCGACGACACCGGGGGCGTCGTCGTGGTGCCGGCGTTCACCGGCCTCGGCAGCCCCTGGTGGGACCCCTATGCTCGCGGCACGATCCTGGGCATCACCCGCGGCACCACGCCCGCCCACCTCGCCCGCGCCGTGGTCGAGGCGATGGCGTACCAGACGCGTGACGTGGTGGAGGCGATGTCGGCGGCGTCGGGCCAAACGATCCCAGAGCTGCGCGTCGACGGCGGTGCCTCGGCGATGGATCTACTGCTGCAGATCCAGGCCGACCAGCTGCAGGCGCCGGTGGCGCGCCCGGTCGTGCAGGAGACGACCGCCCTCGGTGCCGCGTACATCGCCGGTCTGGCCGCGGGCATGTGGGCCTCCCCGGAGGAGGTGGCGTCACGCTGGACGCTCGATCGCCGCTTCGAGCCCCTCGTCACCCCGGCCGAGGCCGACGTCGGTCACGCCCGCTGGCTTCGCGCCGTCGAGCGCTCGCGGGGGTGGGCGACCTGACCTGTCGGGCGTCAGGCGGCGTCGCCGAACAGGCTCGCGTTGCGGCGTTGTGGGTCCGGTGGTGACCTCGTGCCGGCCGACTGCGTGTCGGCATGGGCGTTGCACGCCGGGTCGGGTCCCTCCCGTGGCCTCGACTCGCCGCGCGCCGGGTCGGGCGCTCGGGCCGCCGGATGCCGGGGGTCATCGGGCGGGACCATCGGTCGCTTGCCGGTGCCGGCGATCAGCGCCCAGCCGGCGTGCGTCTTCAGGCGATGGTGGTGAGCACACAGCGGATCGAGGTTCGCCAACTCGGTGACCCGATCGTCGGCCCAGGGCACACGATGGTCGGCCTGGATGCCGACGCTGCTGGTACATCCCTGGACCTCGCACCCGGGCGACCTCCACAGCATGGCGATGCGCTGCGCCGCCGTGGGCCCTCGGCCCAGGTGGGTGACGTTGGCGACGTCGACGCCATTGGTGATCACCAGCTTGACGATGGATTCCCCCAGCAGGTCGCGGGCGGCCCGGATGGAGATCGGGCCGACGCCGGCGACCTCGCACAGCTCGTCACCCGTCACCCGCCCTCGGACGAGCGCCTCGAGATCGACCCTCAGCAGGGCGAGGTGAGTCGGATTGCCCGTCCGCTCCGCCCGGCGCCCGGCGCCGGCATCGCCCGACGTGTCGCGGGCGGTGCCCGAGGCCGGGCCACTTCCCCCGGCCGGCGCGGCGGCAGGGTCGTCGGGCCGCGCGCCGTGCCGGCGCGCCAGCTCGATGAGCGCGTCGAATGCGTAGGCCTCGCGGGATTCGCGACGTCCCTCACGGCGCGCGGCGGTGAACAGCTCGTCGATGATCGGGTTCAACACCGCGTTCAGCCGCGACCCGGCGCCGGCGGTGCCCCGCGCCGACAGGTTCCAGGCGCCCTCCGCGTCGGTCCAGCGACGCAGCCGTCGTTCCGTGTGGATGCGCCGGTCGGTGGCGTCGCGGTCGGGGTCTGCGGCCGCCCTGGTACGGGCGCAGCGCTCGCGCAACTCGGACAAGCTCGAACCTACGGCCGTGTTCAGCAGCGAACGCTCGGCGTCGGGCTTGGCCGCCGCCGCGCCGGCGATCTCGTCCGCCTGCGAACGCGACAGCTCGCCTCGGCGCATGGCAGACCGGGTATGCGGCAGGTTGCGGACCCTCTTCGAGGTCTCCAACGAGCTGCGAGCCGCACCCAGCGACGTGCCGGACTTGCGAGCCAGGTATTCGGGAGCGCTCCGATCGCCCGCACGCTGCCACACGCCAGACTCGTCGACACGGGTGGCAAGCAGCGTCTTGGCCGACGTGGCGAGCCGCTCGACCGCATCGAATGCCTGCCACATTGCGGGGGCCTCGGGCAGTGGCACCAGGTCGGGTTCGAGGCGGCCCACCAACTCACGCATCGCGGCAAGGCGTTCACGCACCTCCTCGACGCTGACGGATCCGAACATGTGTGCGAGTATATGAATCACAGCCGGCATCTAGCAAGCCCTTTCATTGGTTTCAGTGGTCATCCCGTGTCCGGTGGTCGCCCCATGCCCATGGAGCGCTTCGGCCCGACCGGCTGACGGGCTTCGGCTGGCGGCGGACCGAGGCGGGCGGGCCGGCCCGTACGATCGGGCAGATGGGCGAGGAGTGGGCGGCCGACGAGCTGTTCGACGAGGACTACCTGCACTTCTTCGCCGGGCGGCTCGGCGACGAGGCGACCGACGTGGAGGCGTCGACGATCTGGACGCTCCTTGCCCTGGGCGAGGGCACCGCGGTCCTCGACTTGGCCTGTGGCCATGGCCGCATCGCCAACCGGCTCGCCGGCATGGGTGCCCGGGTGACCGGGCTCGACGTAACGCCGCTGTTACTCGATGTGGCGCGTGCCGACGCCGACCGCCGCGGCGTGAGCGTGGAATACGTGCAGGGCGATATGCGCGCCATCCCGTGGACCGAGCGCTTCGACGCGGTGGTGAACTGGTACACGGCCTACGGCTACTTCGACGACGCCCAGAACCGCGCCGTCCTCGCCCAGGTGCACCGGGCGCTGCGCCCGGGCGGCCGATTCCTGATCGAGCTGATCCACAAGGACGGGGTGCTCCCGCACTGGCTGCCCGTGAACGTCACCGAGACTCACGAGGGAGTCCTGATCGACCAGCGGGCGTTCGACCCGCTGACCGGCCGCTCGAACGCCCAGTGGACGATCATCCGCAACGGCCGGATGCGGCGCTCGTCGTTCTTCGCCCAGTTGTTCAGCTTCACCGAGCTGCGTGACTGGCTCCTCGACGCCGGCTTTCGCACGGTCGAGGGGTACGCGGGTGACGGGACCCCGCTGACAGTTGCGGCGCGACGCATGATCCTCGTCGCCCACAAGTAGGTGCCGGCCGCCAGCCGCCTCCGACGAGAGGGGTGCTCCGGCGCGTGGCTTCGTGCTCCGGCGTGTGCCCTCAGACCTCGATCTCGTGCAGGGTGTCGACCCCGCCCACTACATGATCGGGCCCTGACCCCCGAGGGAGAGACTTCCCTCGCGCGAGATCGGCGGCCGGTCCCAGGGTGGAGGGGACACCCTGGGCCCGGCCCCCGACGATCAGCGACTCGGATGGTGGCTCCGGCTGCGGGTGCGGCGAAGCTCGCGCAGCCTCGTGTCGACGACGCGGGCGAGCGCCGCCACCTGCCGCCGCTCCCGGGCCCGGTAGGGCATGCCCTCTCGTCCCAGCACGAGCGCGAGCCCCGACTGCGGCAGCGGCGCCCAGACGACGTCACCGGCCTCGGATCCGCGCCCCTGGCGGCCCCCGCGTCCGTGGGCACGCTCGGCGGCGCGGCTCCCGGCGAGGAAGGCCTCGAGCCAGGCCCGGCTCGGGGCGTCGTCGGTGGCCACGAGGGTGTACTCGGCCGCGCCCTGGCCCTCGAGGTCGGTGACGGCCACCCAGGCGGCGCCGACCACGCGGCCGGCATGGCCGACGACCGCGTCGAGCAGCTCGTCGATGCCGTCGGCGCCCACCAGCTGGGCGGCCGCCTCCAGGGCGTCGAGCCGGGGATCGTGGCGAGCGTCGGCGACCGGGCGCACCTCCTCCACGGCGACACCGTCGACCTGGCGCACCTCGGCGACCAGCAGGTTGACCAGGCCCGCGGCTGGGAGCTCGACCACGAGCTCGTCGACGGCCTGTCCGTTCTCGCGCTCGAGGATGTCGATCCCGACGACATCGCCCCGCACGGCACCGATGCGGCTGGCCACCTGCCCGAGGGCGCCGGGCCGGTCGGGAAGCCACATGCGGATGACGAAGGTCGGCACGATCCGCACCCTACGGAGCCACTGTGAACCGACTGTTTCGGCCGTGCGACGGGAGGATGAGGACCCTGGGCCGGCGGCGTGACGTTCCGCGTCCCGCCGGCGTCGCGGCGGCATTCCGAGGCGGCCGTCGCTGACCGCGGGGTCAAGCCGTCCGGTACCTTGGCGCCAACATGGCCAAGCAGCTCACGCCCCGGGGCCGGCAACGGCGCGACCAGCTGATCGCCTACGCCACCGCCCGCTTCGCCGAGCGTGGCTACCACGACACGTCGGTCGCCGACCTGGTCGCGGGCCTCGGCGTCGGCAAGGGCGTCTTCTACTGGTACTTCGACTCCAAGGAACAGCTCTTCGTCGAGATCCTGCGGGAGGCGCAGCTGGCCCTGCGCCGGGCCCAGCGAGCCGCAATCGGCGCCGAACGTGACCCGGTGCGCCGCATCGAGCTGGGCATTCGCTCCACGTTGGCCTGGATCGACCGGCACCCCGACCACAACGATCTGATCCGCATGGCCGCCAGCGACGACCGGTTCCGCCACCACGTGCGCAGGGGCGAGGAGATCGCGCTGGACGATCTGTCCAAGCACGTCAAGGACGCCATCGTCGACCGTGGCCTCCACGACGCTGACCCCGAGATGGTCGCGCAGGCGATCCTCGGCGTGGTAGGCCGGCTGGCCGGAACGTTCCTGCCCGGCCGCGGGGCGCCCGTCGACGCGGTCGCCGATGCCGCCGTGGCCTTCTGCCTGGCCGGTCTCCTGGCCGAGCAGAGTGTCGGGTGAGCGAGCGCCCCGAGCGACCAACAACACCGTGCGCTACTCACCGCGAAGCGGCGAAGTGGCCACTCGCCGGGCCGCAGGCACGCCGAGTGAGCGAGCGCCCGCGAGCGACCATCAACACCGTGCGCTAGTCGCCGCGAAGCGGCGAAGTGGTCATTCGCCGGGCCGCAGGCACCGCGAATGAGCGCGAAGCGTCCCTGACGCGCGAAGCTGTTGTAACGCGATTGTCGTGAGTGGGCGGTCACCGCTGGGGGCTGGGGCCTCGAGTCGGTGATCGCGCCAGCAGCTTGCCGTGGAACCGCCGACCGAGACCCCGCCACCGAGGCCGCCGAGCGATCTGTCCAGCCTGCATCCCAGGCTGACGGTCCTGCAGGCCGCCGCGGACCAGCGCGCCCGGCTCACCGAGCACCTCGCCCGCCTGCTGGTGCGCGCGGCCGACGACGTGCCGACGTCACCCAGCGTGGCGATCGGCCCCGACGACTTCCAGGCCGCCGCCCGCGAGGCCGCGAGCCGGAGGGTCGAGGACCACGAGCGGGTGCGTGGCGAACTGTCGGCGAAGCTGCGCCGGGCACGCGAGCTGCAGGCGGTCACCGCCAACCGGCGGGACGAGGCCGCCGCCCGCACCCGCCGCATGTCGGCGCACCTCGAGGACTGCGACTCCCTGCTCGAACGCGCCGGCGAGCTGACCAATGCCGCCGAGGAGGCCCGCCGCACCCTCGACGCCCGCCGGCAAGAGATGGCGAGCGCTCGCGGCAAGCTGAGCCTCGTCGAGGAGCAGCGGGTGGCTGCGGCGCAGATGATTGCCGATGCTCAGGATCAGCTCGGCGACCTGGAGGCGTCCGAGCTCGACGAGCCGACCCTCCGCCGTGAGCTCGAGACGGCCCGCAAAGAGCTGGCCGCCGTGGAGGAGTCGCAGGCCGACGCCACCGACACCCTGCGGGCGATCGAGCAGACGGCGGTCTCGCGGGCCGCCACCCGTGACCACATCCTCTACGAGCGGGCCAACCTCGTCGCCCGGGTCGAGTCGCCCATGATCGACACCGAGCCGCTCCGGGATGCACTCGAAGACTTCGACCGCGACACGGAGGTCGGCGAGCCCGACCTGGTGGCGCGCGAGCTCGCCCGCGAGTGGCTCGAGGTGGACGGCGAGCTGGCGCGCATCGAGGACGCCCTGCCGTCGCCGCCCTCGGCCGAGGAGCTCGCGGCCGCGGAGCATCGGTTGGACCAGATCGAGCGGACCATCGTCGAGATCGAGGCGGCCGGGCGCCAGGGCGAGCTCGTGCCGGGTGCCCGTGCCGAGATCGAGGCGGCCCACGAAGCCGTGCTGGCCGCTGAGGAGGCCCTCGACCAGACAAACGATCCCGACGCCAGCGAGCTGCTCACGAAGGCCCGCGAGGACGAGCACGCGGTCCTGCAGCGCCACGGCTACGAGACCTACCTGGACCTGATCATGTCGGGCCCGCAGCCCGACGGCGACAGCCAGGCCGACCTGCTCGACGCCCTGCGCGTGCGCCGCGTGGCCGAGGACACCCTCGCAGCGCTGCAGGCCGCCGCCGAGCCCCCGGCCATCCTCACCGCCCTGCGTGTCCGACGTGACCGCATCTACCGCGAGGCCGCCGACCTGCTGGGCTGCGACCCCGGTGTCAACGTCGCCGAGCTGCTCTACGCCCATCCCGTGGTGTCGCCGGCCAGGACACGGGCCCTCGCCTCGGTGCTCGCCACCTACGGCGTGAGCCCCGTGGGGGTCTCGGTGCGGGAGGCGGCCGTCAGCTGGCTGGTCGAACAGGACCGGGAGCTCATGGCCCGGGACGAGTGCCGGCGCGAGATCGAGCGGCTCGATCGCGACGTCGAGGCCCTGGACGAGGAAGACGTCCGCGCCGCCGACGAGGCCCAGCGGGTGGTGGAGTCGGCCGAGGACATCGCCGCCGACTTCGACGTGATCCTGCACCGCGTGCGGACGTACGAGGACGAGCTGAACGACCGCGCGACGCAGGACGAGCGCCGATTGCAGCGGATCGCCGCCGCCGAGCAGCTTCGTGCCCAGATCGCGGCGGTCACCGACGCCCTCGAGCGGTCCGAGGACGAGTACCACTCGTCGCTGGCGGCGGCCGAGGCCGGGGTCACGAGCGCCGAGGCCAGCCTCGAGCGTGCCACCGCGGCGCTCTCCGACGCCATCCGTCGGCTTCGCCGCATCTCCGAGGCGCTGCCTCCGGCGCTGCGCCCCCGCGCCGGCGACGACCCGCTCGGCGAGCTGCCCCGGCTGCGGGAGACGCTGGCGGCCGAGGTCGACCGCGCCGAGGTCGCCCTGGCCCAGGCCACCAGCGACCTCGAGCGCGCCCGCAGCGACATCGACGAGACCCAGGCGCAGCTGGACGACCACCTCACCGTGGTCCCGGTGGACGACGTGATCGACGACGACCTGCGGCAGGCGGTGCGGGACCTCGTGGCCGGCGCCGACGTCGCCGTGGTGCTCGACGATCCCTTCGGCGAGGCCGAGGATCTGCGGGACGAGCTGCTCGACGAGGTCGCCGGAGCCGCCCGTGAGCGGCCGGTCGTGCTCCTGACCGACAACCCCGCCACCCTCGGCTGGGCCATCAGCCTGCCCGACGACGTCGGGACCGTGACCCGGCTGTCAGCCCCGCCCGCGCCCATCCCCGACCCCTCGCCCCAGGGCCCTGCGCTCGCCGCCGAGCCCCGACCGGTCGGGTAGCCCAAGGAACGATCTGTGGCTCGACGCATTCCCATCCGACGCAAGCTGGCCGCCGCGCTGGCCATCCCCATCGCCGCGCTGCTGGTCGTGGCCGGCCTCGAGGTGTTGCAGAGCACACGCGACGCCGACGAGGTCAAGGAGCAGACCGACCTGGCCACCGCCTCGGTCGGCCCATCGGGCGTGATCAGCAGCCTGCAGGACGAGCGCAACTACGGCAGCCTCTGGCTCCTGGGCCAGGAGGGGAACGTCGAGGTCCCGGTCGAGAGCTTCGACGAGGCCAAGCAGACGACCGACGCCGCGATCGAGAGCTTCCGTGCCGACATCGAGAGCAAGGGCGGCGAGGTCATCGAGGCGTACGGCCCGGCGCTCGATGCGCTCGACGGGCTCGCCGAGCTCCGCCAGCAGGTCGACACCTACGAGGGTGACCGGGCCCTAGCCAACACCCCCGTCTCCGACCCCAACTTCGTGGGCTACACCGAGATCATTTCCGAACTGTTCAGCGCCAACACCCAGGTGGCGCTGACCATCGACGACCCCGTCCTGCGGCGGGGCGTCGAGCTCACCGATCTGGCGTCGCGCCAGGCCGACGTGATCGCCCGCACCATCCGGTCGCTGCTGCTGGCAGGAGTGACGGGGAACAGCCAGCTCGACGCGTCCCCGGAGATCGCCGAGGCCTCGGGGCTGTTCAGCCAGGTGCTCGCCAACGACGCGCAGGCGCATTCGCTGGGTGCGGGCGTCTACGAACCGGCGGCCCGCCGGCTCAAGGAGGACAACGACGCCATGGGGTTCATCCCCCTGGCGCAGAAGACGATCGACGAGGCCCCCGGTGGGGTCCCGGTCCTCGACATCCTCAACACGGTCGACGTCGACCCGAACTCGGGCTGGTACGGCTTCCGCTCCCGGGTCCAGGACGTCCTGGTCGACCGCGCCGACGACCTCAACGCTGCCGCCGAGCGGATGCAGATGTGGTTCATCGTCCTGGCGGTGGTCGCGGCGGCCGTGGCCGTCGGCGTCACCTGGTTGGTGTCGCGGTCGATCACGCGGCCGCTGCGGTCGCTGACCCGCCAGGCCACGACGATGGCCGATCACCGGCTGCCGGAGGCGGTGCTGGACATCCTCGACACCCCCTTGGGCGAGGACGTCGAGGTCCCCGAGGTCGACCCGGTGGCGGTGCACACCCGCGACGAGGTCTCCGACGTCGCCGACGCCCTCAACACCGTCCAAGACTCGGCCCTGGATCTGGCGGTGGAACAGGCGGTGCTGCGCCGCAACATCGCCGACTCGTTCGTCAACCTGGGCCGCCGCAACCAGAACCTGCTGGGCCGCCAGCTCGACTTCATCACCGAGCTCGAGACCA